>OBLU010006410.1_pt1 | contig 10474 bp, 13 predicted proteins | sample 1518681 | NCBI WGS metagenome assembly OBLU01 (sample SAMEA3539304, study PRJEB22396) | soil metagenome | biome: tundra; feature: field; material: soil | place: USA | collected 2010-05 | depth 0.15 m
GCATTCACATCACGGCGCAACTATCGGCCGCTGATCGAGAGACGCGGTTTGCGCGGAAAGGAAGCGTTCGCGCCGGGGACGCGATCGCGACTGCCTTGGACGAACAGCAGTAGTAGTAGAGGAGGACGGAGCCTCGCTGTCGCTTCGGCAAGCGAAAGCGACAATCGCGTCCCCTCGACCCACGCGACTGGTCCCGCGTGAAAGCAACACACGCCGCCAGCCGCTCTCTGCGGAGGCCCGAACTGACGGTAGCCCCGTTCCATCGCTAGACCGGGCGACCGGGACCCGATCCTCTACCCTGGCCGGCCCACCTACCCGATCGTGAAGCTATACGTGGCAGGGGACTTATCGGCGCCGCCCGGTCCGAGCGCGCGTACGTACACGACGTAGTTGCCGGCGTGCAAATGCCTGAACGTCTTTGGCGAGCGGCACCCAGAGTACGCAGGCGACGGCACCGTGGCGCCCCCGGTCGTCGGCACGTGAACCAGCGCACATTGGAACCCCGTCCAGTCGCCGGTTGCCCGGAAGCGGAACCGTGCGCTGTGACCGCTCGAGCTGACGTGCTCCGTGACCAGTTGCGTTTTCGGCACCCCGTGGTGAGGGCCTTCCCCGCGGGCCGGCGAGGTCGCGGGCACCTTCGCGTAAGCGCTTTCGGAGGCCTCGCGCTCGAGGGCGAAGGTGCTTCCGGGGGCGCCCACGATGTAGTGCCCCGCGCCGTACCCCGCATACTTGAACCGCACGCTGGAGCCGGGCGAGAGCGACTTCGGGTAGGTCACGGTGATCGAGCTCCCGCCCCTGCCCGGCGGGCACGAGACGGCGGATGCGTACACCAAGCCGCTCCTACTCAGATTCGTCGACGGGGTTTCGTAGCTGAACTGCGAGATCGTGTGAGGGCTGCGGCTGCTCGCCAGGCAGACGACGTCGCCGTAATAGGCGAACGTCGCCTGGCTGCCGGTGATCGTGATCGTGCGCAGCTGAGGCGGCACCGCCGAGGCGCTGACGTAGTTTGAGCCCGGGATCGTTTCGACGACACCGACCTCCTCGAACGACATGAGATTCGCTGTCGCGATGTAGTCGAGCGTGTTCGAGTTCGTGTTCCCGATCAGCGACTCCGGCGGATTGGTGGCGATGCCACACGCCTTCGTGCCGAGCTCCGCCCCGGTGTTGACGTCGTAGGCCACGTCGGTCGACCCCGCCTCGCACTCCGTGATCACCTCGGGCGCGTTGTCGTCGGGCGGTCCCGGCAGATCCGCCGTCGGAAGCGGAATCACGTCGTAGACATCGGGCGTCGTCGGTCCGGGGCGGCCGAACCCGATGTCGCAGTTCGAGCCGCCGAACACCCGCGTATAGCCGGCGACGTTGAGGCAAGCGGCCGAGCGGTCGGGCTTGTCGATCTCACCGCTCGCGACGAGATCCCACGGATTGCCGTTCGCGTCGCTCACACCTGTGGCAGCCAGGAGCTCGAGCACCGAGAGCGACAGGCTGGAACCGGCCGACACCGACGGCCCGCCGTGCACCGTGAAAGCGATGCTGTTGCCGTTGACCGCGGCGCTCAGGTTCCCCGACGCCGAGCTGAGCGTGCCGACATCCGAGCCGTCGGTGAGCGTCAAGCTGTAGGAGCTCGCCAGCACCGGCGCCTCGTTGAAGGTCACGCTGAGTACCGTCCCGTCACCCACCGCGCTGCCGGCGGACTCGCTCGTCGAAACGGACACGAGCGGGATTGCGACCGTTGCTCCGGCTGGCGGGGAGACCGCCAGCGCGAGCCCGGCACTCATGAACACCAGCAGGAGTGCCAGGCTCACCACCATGCGTCCCGCGTCCGAGTGCGAGCGACGGCGCGATCGAGAGCGAGCGTGAGCCCGGCTAGACGCGTCCATCCGCCTCACCTCGAGCCCGTCCGCACGGCGGCGACCCACAGCGCACCGGACGGCTCGGGTCACATCGACGCTCGCTCATGGCTGAAGTCGGGACCGTAGCGAACTGGCAGCCCCGCCGTAACCTACGCATACCGACGCATTCCTGCACAGACCGGGCGCCTGGCTCCACAGCGCGACGCGTGAAGACGCCCGGCACACCGGCGTTTCGCGCTCGCCTCCGGGACGGCTCGGCGGCGCTACCGTTTGCTTCGATGCATCTGGAACGGGAGCGAAGCGAGGCAGCGGCTCCGTGGCGCGGGCGACAGCCCGCCCGCAGCGAGACCGTGATCGACGCCGGCCTGGAGTACCGGCCGGGAGATCCTGTCCGCGTCCGCGTTGTACGGCGCGAGCGGCGCACCTCGGTCACCGACGACGGCGCAGCAGTCGAGATGGCCGGGCGACCGGCGCGCTGGCGCGAGGCGGTCGAGCGCCTGAACCGCGATCTGATCGTGAACGTCAGCCAGCGTGGCGTCGTCTCGTTGCCGGTTGTCGCGGTCGGCCCGGGCGTGGAGACGATCGTGCGGCGGATCGCAGAAGCCTCACTCGGCTTCTACCAAGAGCTCCTCGAACTGGACGACACCTGGCCGCACACCCCTGTCAGTCTCGGATTGCACGGCCCGCGTATGCTCCCGCACACTGTTATTGCAGAGCCCGAGGAGGACCGATGGAGAAGACGCAGGTAAACCCCTGGCCCTGGCAAGATCAGTTCGGGTACTCCCAAGCGTGGAGAGTCGACGGCGCCCAGTCGGTTGTCTTCCTCGCCGGGCAGGTACCACTGTCCGCCGACGGGAAGCTGGTTGGCGAGGGCGATTTCGTCGCGCAATGCCGGCAGGTCTTCGAGAACCTCCAGACCGTGCTCGACCAGGCGGGCGCGACGTTCGACAACGTGGTCAAGGTGACCGTCTACCTGCCGGACATCACGAACCTTCAGGCCTACAGGGAGGTCAAGTCCGAGTTCGTGACCGGCAGGCAGCCGGCGTCAACGGCGGTGGAGGTCAAGGGGCTCGCGTTCCCGGGGCTGATGGTCGAGGTCGAGGCAATCGCGGTCCTGTAGATCCTCGGCGTCCCCACCACACGTCGCCGGCGTAAGGCCGCTATCTGTGCGTCGCGGCCCAGGCGACGGTATCGGTCCCGTATCCGCAGCCCGGCGCGTAGGAGAACTTCCGCTCGTTGGCTTGCGCCGCTCGACCGGCGTTGGTGAACAGCAGCACCCAGGATGAGTGCTGCTGCCAGTAAATGGTCTGACCGCCCACGGAGCCGCACGAAAACGCGGTCAGCGGGAACGTCGCGTGCCATCCGTCAGGCTGCCAGATCAGTCGAGCGCTCAGCGGTGGCTCCCCCGCGACCTCGCGCGTGAGCACGAACGAGCATTGGCCCGACGTTGAACATGTTCGGACGATCACCCAGGCGCGGCTGAACTGCACGCCGATGGGGTCGTCGCCGTAGCCGATCGTGCTCGTCGTTATCCCGGTCGCCTGCCAGTTCCCGGGGACCGGCGGCTCGCTGGTGTTGCCCACGAAGCCGGTTGGCGGCGGTATCTGCGGACTGGCGGGGGCATCGAGCACGGCGACGAGGATCGCCACCGAGGCCAGTGTCGCGACAAGTGTGACGATCGGCAGCAGCCAACCGGGTGTGCGCAGTTGCCTGCCGCCTGGGTCGACCACGACGATCGTTCCGGCCGCGACGTCACCGATTCGCTGGCGTCGTCTGCGGCCGGTGCGAATCATCGACAGCAGGCCCGACGCGTAGAGAATCGGGACCGCATCGGCGAAGCGCAGCACATTTCGGATCGCGGATTGGCGGGTGGTCACCGGCGTGCCATCGAGCGCTACGACGCGGACGTGAAAGGCGCGCTTGCCGACCGTCTGCCCGGTCGCTGCTTCAAGTGCGAAGAAGTAGAGGAACTGCAGCCCGAACACGAGGAGCAGGGTGTCCGGCGAGCGCGCCGCGGTGCCCAGCACACCCAGCAGCACGCCGGTCGCGAGGCCCAGGATCACACCGTCGAGGAGGATCGCGTTCAGCCGCGCGCGGACGGCCAGATCCGGATCGCGCGGAGCGACCTCGGGCGCCGACGGCGGCTGCGAATCGAGCCAGCCGAACACGGGCGCAGCCTCCGCGACGCTGCCCAGCGGGGAGCCGTGACTCATCGGAGCCCATCGGCAGATCCTCCACCCCGCTTGACGCCGCGACGATCAGCCTGGACATCGTCATCGCGCGCCGTGAGACGGCGGATCGCGCTCCGTCTCGCCCAAGCCGCGTGTCGGCGTCCACCCCCGGCGGCCAACCCGCGGACGCTCGTCGAGGCGTTCGAGCGCGACGAGCGCTGAGGGGCCCGCCGCCGCTCCCGCGGGCGTCGCGGGGTTCGAAGTCCCTGATCCGCCGTTTGGAGACGGTCCCGGCTGGGCTGGTTTCTGCGTGTGGTTAACTGCGCGCGGGATGGACCCGAGCCCGTCGCCTGCCGCCAAACCGGACGCCACGCGAACGGCCGGCTGGCGCGCTCGATCCACGTTGCTCGCGGCGGCGTGCGGCCTGGCGCTCGCCGTGGTGCTGTGAGGCGGCTACAGCCGCACCTGGCCGTGGACCGGGATCAACGGCAGCACCGCCACGCTCTGGGACTGGCTGCACCTGCTGCTGCTCCCGCTCGTCTTCGCGGTCCTGCCCACCTGGGTCAGGCGGGACACGCGGATGGACCCGCGAGTCAAGTCGACCGCCTCTGCGTCGCTGGTCGTGTTCGCGATCGTCGTCGTGGCCGGCTACACGGTTCCGTGGGCCTGGACGGATTCCGTGGCAACACCGTCTGGGATTGGCTCGGCCTGGTGGTATTGCCCGTGACCCTGCTGCTGATGCCGTGGTTCGGCGACCTGCGCGGCGATTGGCAGCGCCACCACACGGTGATCACCGCGATCGTCCTGGGCGCGTTTGTCGCGGTCGTGCTCGGCGGCTACCTCGGCGGCTGGAGCTGGACCGGGTTCACCGGCAACACGCTGTGGGACTGGCTGCACCTGCTGCTGCTGCCGCTGCTGCTGCCGACGGTGATCGTGCCGGCGCTGAGCCCGATCGCGATGGGGCACGTCACGGTCGTCGCTGAGCAGGAGGACGCGACGGCGAGCACCACAGTCGAGATCGCACCTCCGCTCGCCTGAGAACCTCAACCGAGTGCGAGCGCCGTGATGCCGACCAGCGTGGCCGCGGCGGCAACGACGCGCCGGCGCGTATCCCCCTCCCCCAGCACGACCGCTCCCAGCAGCGTGCCGATCAGGATGCTGCTCTCGCGGGCGGGCGCGACGGAGCTCACCGGGGCGTGCTTGAGCGCGTAGAGGATCAGCACATACGCGAGCAGGCTGAGCAGGCCGACGCCGGCGGCGTGCCGGCGGGAGGTCACCCAGGCCCGACGAAGCCGGGCGGGATTGCGTACGACCCAGGGTGTCAGCAACAGGCCGATGCCGGCGTTGCTGCCCCACAGGTAGACGATCGGCGACAGCGCCACCGGGCCGACGGCATGCTTGTCCCAGAGCGTGTAGGACGCGATCGCGACGCCGGTTGCCAGCGCGTACATCGTCGCCGGGCCGCCCGCGCGCCGCAGCGACTCGCCGGGGCGAGCGATCAGCGAGAACACCGCCGCCACGATCGTCACGCCACCGACGATCGTCAGCGCGCTCGGGTGCTCGCCGAGCAGCACCGTCGCGGCCACGGCGGCGAGCAGCGCCCCGGTGCCTCGCCCCAGTGGGTAGACCAGCGACAGGTCGCCGGCCGCGTAGCCACGCTGAAGCAGGACGAAGTAGACCGCGTGCAGCACCCCGCTGCCCGCCATCAGGCCCAGCGCGAGCCAACCGAGATGGCCCGGAGCGACGAGCAGCACCCCCACCAGAACCGGCAGATAGATCGCCGCGCCGGCGGTCGTGGCGAGCCAGACGAACGCGGCGCCGCCCTCGGCACCCTTGGCCAGAAAGTTCCAGGCCGCGTGCGCGACGGCGGCGGTGAGCACCAGTGCGAGTACCGCGGGCGGCATCACTGCTCCTTTCCGCCCGTAGCCCGCATCCACGTGCTGCGCGACAGCCTAGTCCAGACCGCAGGGCGAGCGCACCGCGACCACGCGGTGGACCGCGCCGTCAGGCCGACGGGCCCGCTGCCCCGGCATCGGCGATCAGCGCGTGCCCGTCGGGCGGCTCTCCGACCCAGGCGACCCCGAGGTGCGCGAGCACCGTCGGGGCGATGTCGACATTCGAGAGCGTCGCGGGCGCGGCCGTCGGCGCGCCGTCGCCGGCGAGCGCCACCCAGGCCGTGCGCTCTGCGTCCGAGTCGCCGCCGTGGCCGCCCTCGTCGCGATGCCCATGATCGGTGACGACGATCACGAGCCACTGCTCGCCGGCGCGCTGCGACCGTGCGTCCACCGCGGCGAGCAAATCCCCGACCTGGCGATCGCAGGTTTCGATCGCCTCTCGGTATTGCGGTCCCCGGCAACCGAACTCGTGCGCCGCGATGTCCGGGGCCCCGAGGTAGACGAAGGCGGCGTCGGGGTCGCGCTCGCGCAGGACGCGGGCCGCTGCGCCGAGCAGACGCGCGTCGTCGCGGCGGTAGGCGGCCCATGTCTGTGCCGTCGCGAGGGCGATCTTCGCCGCGATGGCGTCGCTGAACACCGGGCCGCCGTCCTCCGGGAGCCCCAACGGCGCCCAGTCCAGGGCGGCGAACGTCCGCCGGGGCGGGACGGCGGACTCCAGACGCGTGAGGAAGTCCGGGTAGCGATCGAGCGCGTGGCCATGCAGCCGGTTGCCCGGGACACGGTGCTTGTCCGGCCACACGCCGGTCGCGATCGAGCTGATCGCGGGGCCGCTCAGCGTCGGCGCCAGGTCGGTTCCGAAGATCCGCGTCGGCGCGAGAAACCCCTCGGCGGCCAGCCGGTCGAGCACCGGCGTGGAGGCCTGCGTCAGGCAGTCGAAGCGCACCCCGTCGAGGAGGACCACCAACGCCTTGCGCGCGCTGCGGCCGTCGGGTCCCGGCGGGAGCTCCAGCTGCTCGCGATCGCCGTTCTGCATGTCGAGGGTCTACCAGTTCACCCTGACGAACCGCAGGCGGTCCGCCCGGCCCCTCGACCGCAGCATCGCCGAGTGAGCGCGCGGGCGCACCTAAGATTCGCCGGGTGGCGCCCGGCGATGTGCAGGCTGCCTTCGCCCAGGCGGCGGCAGCGGACGGCATCCAGCTCGCGAGCGAGTCGTTTGACTGGCTGTGCGAGCAGGGCCATGTGGGGCTCGAGCGCGTGGCGAAGGCGCGGCGCGACCCCTCGCTGGTCGCCCCGGTCACGGCGGCGCTCGAGTTGCTCGGCCCGATCTACGCCCGCCTGAAGGGGGACGTCTCGGTGCTCTACGCCTCGCGCGAGAACCTGCTGCTCCCGGTCGATCTGGTGCACGCCCCGACCGGCACCGTGATCCAGGTCGACGGGTCGGAGCACTTCACGTCGTTCCGCCTCGGCGCGCTCGAGCTCTACCCCGCCGATGTCGCCGTCGCCTTCGACGTCGACGAGCACAAGCAACTGTGCCGCACCTGGTGCTCGAAAACCGACGAGCTCGGGCGCAGCCTGGCCGCCAAGGGCTTCGGATTTGGAGGAGTACAGCGTGAACGGGCCTACCACGACGCGCTTCGCGATCTCGCCACGCCGGCGATGGGCCACCCGCCGCTCGTACGGATCGCGGCCGTCGACGGCGATGGAGCGGCCGCCTACCGCCGCCACCGCAGCCGGCTGCTCGCGCTGCTCGGCTCCTGACTCAGCGGCCGGGCGTCTCCGGGTCGTCGGTCACCGCGACGTTGACCGTCGCGCAGCGGCCGCAGCGAACGCGGACCTTCTTCGTCATCTGCACCGGCTGCATCGCCGCTGCGAGGAGGTTGCCGCATTCGACGCAGACGTAGTCATCGGGCCCGTTGCCGCGGAACACGGGCCGCTCGGCGTCCTCCTGGATCGCTGTCCCTCCGTCGAACGGCACCTCGCCGTCGCGGATCGCTCTCATCCTGATCGTCGACACGGCCTCACGAGCCTCAGATCTCGGCGAGCTTGCCTGTGAAGTCCGCGATCAGCGCGTCGAGCACGCCGCCGACGACGCCCTCGCCCATCGATGCGGCCTTGCCGGTGATCTGCGCGTTCGTGTGGATCGTCCCGCCGCCGTCGTGGAGCGCGAACTCGACCGTGGCGTTGGCGTGTCCCTGGCCGCCGGCCTCCCTGGATTTGACGCTGAGCACCACGCGGTGGGCGGCGCTGTCCTGCTCGACGACCTCGACGGTGCCGGTGAACGTCATCGACATCGCTCCCATCTTGACCTTGATCTCGGCCCGGACGACGTCGGGGCCGGTGCGCTCGAGCACGGTGCCTCCCTCCACGCACGGCACGAGGCGCTCGAGGTCCAGGATCGACGCGAAGCTGTCATCGATCTGCCTCGATGTCGAGAAGGGATGATCCAGCTGTACCGCCATGTGCGGGTTCTCCTCTGTCGAAGGGCGAGTGGCCGGCGCCGTTAATATAGGCGCCAGGCGTGTTGACCCAGGGCACACACAGGTTCGGGCCCGACGACGGAACCCTCTCGGTCCGGACCGGCCGCACGGGCGCCGCCGCGAAGGCCGGGCACGACCTGGTGATCGCCGTCACCGCCTGGGAGGCGACGCTCGAGCTCGGCATGGACCCGGCCCAATGCAGCCTCGTGCTGCATGCGGACGCCGCGTCGCTCCGCGTGCTCGAGGGTACCGGGGGCATGCAGTCGCTCGGCGACGACGACAAGACGAGCATCGTCAAGACGATCGACGACGACGTCCTGAAGGGGGCCGGCATCGAGTTTCGCTCGACCGACGTCCGGATCGCCGAGGACGGCAGCACGATCAGCGTCCAGGGCGAGCTGACGCTCACCGGGAACACCCGCCCGATCGCCTTCGATCTCCACCTCGGTAGTGACGGCAAGCTCGGCGGCCGCGCCGTGCTCAAGCAGACCGACTGGGGGATCAAGCCCTACTCGACGCTGTTCGGCGCGCTCAAGGTCGCCGACGAGGTCGCGGTCGAGGTCTCACTCGACCCCGGCCCGCCCGCAGCCGGCTGAGCCGGCCTGTCGAGCCGTCAGTCGCGATAGACGGTCTGCGCGTCCAGCCCGCCCTCGACCCCCGGTGGCAGGGCGCCGGTGCCGTGCGCGTACAGGGCGATGTCCTCGACGGTCTTGACCTGCGTGGGGTCGCTGCCGCTGCCGGCGATCCAGGCCCCGTTGGACCATTTGAGGGTCTCCGGCGGCGCTCCGAGCGCGACCGCGGCCAGCAGCTGCGCCTTGTCGCGGATCTTGGCGGTGGCGCTGACGATCGCCGCCGTCGTCCCGGCGGACGGGCTCGTGTTGTAGCCGTGGCCGACACCGAAGCGGTCCGTATCCGCCGGCACGACCTTGACGTCGAGCGCCGGGATGCCGAGCTCGTCGGCGACCACCTGGGCGTAGGCCCGCTCCTTGCCGTCGGACTCGCTGGTCAGGCTCAGCACCATCTTGCCGGTCGGGTGCACGCGCAGAAAGACCGCTCGGTAAGCCTCGTTAGCCACGGCTGGATCTCCTCCCTCTTCGATGGTAGCTCGGCGTCACTCGCTCGCCGGCGCGCCGGCTGAGCCTTCGCGCGCAAGTCGCTCGCGCTCCTGGTGTGCGCTCAGCGCATTGTGCTCCTCGGCGTCGCAGAATGACGGCTGCGGTCCGCCAAGCGGATGCGGCGGCACCGCGGGACGGTCGCATCCGGGGTAGATGCAGATCTTGGTCTCGCCCTCGCTCATCGGTCGTCCTCCTTGCTGATCGGTCGCGGTTCGCTGGGCCACCCCGGCGTGGTGTTGCCGCGGGTCGGGCCGTGCCCGCTGGGCATGGCAACCGAGGAGCCGGGGACCGGAGTCGCGCTGCCCCACGGCTCCTGCTCCGCGATGTCGAGCGCGCTCGCCGTCCGCGAGGACGCCGCCGGCGAACCCCGATCGCCCGGCGAGCGGGCCCCGATCGCCTCGGCCACCTCATGCAGCGCCTCGAAGCTGTGCCCGCTGACGAGCGCGTCGCAGTACGGCAGCGCCGCCAGCATGCCGCCGGCCTGCACCGAGAAGCGGCTGGCGCTGACCCGCGGGTTGACCCAGACGATCCGATGCGCCAGGCGTGCGAGGCGCGCCATCTCGCGTCCGACGAGCATCGGGTCGCCGCGCTCCCAGCCGTCGGAGAGGATCACGATCACGGCGCCGCGGGCCATGCCGCGACGGCCGTGGCGGTCGTTGAACGCCTTCAGCGCGTCACCGATCCGGGTCCCGCTCGACCAGTCCGGCGCCGCGGCAGCCGCGCGCTGGATCGCACGCTGCGGGCTGCGCGAGCTCAGCGCCCGTGTCACGCGCGTCAGACGGGTCGCGAACACGAACGCCTCCGCGTTCGGACCGCTGCCGGCGGCGGAGGTCAGGAACTGCAGGTAGGCGCGGGCGTAGGGCTCCATTGAGCCGGAGATGTCGCAGAGCATCACGAGCCGGCGGCGCAGGATGCGCCGGCGCCGACGCGCAAGGCGGATCGGGTCGCCGCCGGTGCGCAGGCTCG
>OBLU010006411.1_pt1 | contig 10473 bp, 10 predicted proteins | sample 1518681 | NCBI WGS metagenome assembly OBLU01 (sample SAMEA3539304, study PRJEB22396) | soil metagenome | biome: tundra; feature: field; material: soil | place: USA | collected 2010-05 | depth 0.15 m
CAGACACTTCGAGAAGTGGTCTAGCATGTCAAATTATCCTTAGAAAGGAGGTGTTTTACTTACTCGGATTCGACGGAGGTTTTCGCCATGTTTCGGCGGCTCTTGAGGTGTTCCTAAGTCTGCTCTTAATGTTTCTACGGGGAACTGTAGCTCGACCGCCGAGTTTTGTCAAACTTCAGGCAGAGTTTCCTTTACTAAGTTTCTATGGGGGAATTATTCGCTTACAAACCCAGTTCCGGGTCTACGGCCGCATGCTGCGGTGGCACGCCTCCAACAAAATCAGGTGTGCCGCTCCTTGTTCCATAATCCAGGCAACTGGCCACCACCCGGCGCAATACCTCTTTGTCCTTGCCCAAATAGTAGCGGGCGGTGGTTTGGATATCCTGATGACCGGCCAGGTCTTTGATATGGGAGATGTCAGCCCCGTTGTTGCGGAGAATTGTACAGAAGGTATGACGCAGGATATGCGGGGTCAGCTTCTTGGTGATTCCAGCCTTGGCTTTGAGGTTTATAAAAAAGCGGGAGATATCTTCGCGCCTGAGGACCCCGACCGGATAGCCAGTGGTTACAAACAGGGCAGGATTCTCATCAATGCGGCGATCCAGGTACTGGCGAACCCAAAAGCGGCAGCGCTGGGTGAAGAACACTGTGCGCCTGCTTTTGCCCTTGCCCACGATGTCGGTCTCCGTGCTGCCGGATTCAAACGGTTCCCTCTTCAGGGCCAAAGCTTCGGAAATGCGCATACCGGTGGACAACAACAATTCCGCCAGCGTCCTTAGCCTCAAACCCGTAATAGTCCTAATTTCAATAGCATCCAGGACCCGCTGAATTTCTGGATTGGTCAGGTAGACGACCTGAGGAGCCGGCCGCTTGGGGAGCAGGATCTCTGCCGGATCAAGGCAAGACAACCCTAAAGTGGTCCGGCAGAATTTCAGCAGGCTCTTTAGGCACATGATCACGCTGTACTGCCGAGCAATCGACAACTGCTTGTCGACCATGGCTTGCCGAAGCTCCAGTACCAGCAGCTTGCTGATGTCGGAAACCTCCTTCTGTCCAAGCCAGGGATTCAGCCAACTGTTAAAACAGTCCTGATATTTCGCAGTGGTAGAGGGCGCGACATGGCGCTCCGCCTGGCAGAAACTGAGGAATGGGGCAAAGGCTTCGGATAGGGTCATATATTATTTTGGGGGTTAAGGCTTAAAGCTGGGACTTTAGCATACCAAAACCACCATAGGCCGCAAGTAGGGAAACTATGGTTTATGTACCAACTTTCTTCGGGAATCTGTGGACAGGGTGTGGAGAGCGACAGAAGCCCCAGCCAGTTTGGTTCTTGACAGGCCAGCTTCATGCGCATATAATGCCCTTAGAAGTCATCACACTTAGTATTAACAAGCACGAACAATATGAGAACCAGCAAAACCCTGTCCGTTTCTTTGCCCCCGGCCCAGTTCAAACGTGCCGAGCGGCTGGCCCGAAAAGAAAACCGGACTTTAAGCGAACTCATCCGAGAAGCTCTACGCCACTACGAGCAGAAGCAACAGGCCCCTATCAACTACGATTTGATTGCCGCTCTGCGCGCTGTCCAGGAAAGCGCCAAAAAGGCGGGCTTGGACAAGCTGACCGAACGGGAAATAGACGCCGAGGTGACCGCCCGCCGTGGGGAACGCGACAAGAAAATTAAACCCGCTGCCAGATGAACCGCCTGCGGATCGTGCTCGATACCAACGTGCTCATCTCCGCAGCCGTAAAGCCGCTGGGCCGCCAGGCGCTAGTCATCAACCTAGTGGCTTTCCGTGCGGTTGAATTGTTCGTTTCCGAAGCAGTCCTGGCAGAATACCGCGAAGTCTTCAGCCGTCCGAAGTTTGCCCGTCTGCCTGCTGCCGACGTTGCAACCCTCCTGACTTTGATCGAGGCAGAGGCCACCATGGTTACGCCCACCATTCGCCTGGAAATCTCCAAACACGATGCCGATAACCGATTTTATGAATGCGCCGATGCGGCCCAGGCCGACTACATCGTTACCGGCAACACCAGGCACTTTACCAAACCCTACAAGAATACCCAGATCATCAGCGGTCGCGAGTTGCTGGAACTGATGGCCGCGGGGCAAGAAAAATAATCTTCCATTTTCCACCGACTATGTCCAACATGAAAACCACCAAAACCGTATCAATTTCCCCCTCCAGGCAGTACTGGCGGCAAGTCCAGGTCGTTGCCCGGCCCAAAGCCGAAGCTCTCGGCATTACCGAGGACGATGTCACGCGTCTGATCAACGAATACCGCAAGGAGAAGCGCACCAAGACCAATAAGAACAAAACCAAGTGACCAGAATCGTAGTGGATTCCATGAACGCCGATGAGATGGACGATGCCCTTGACCTGCACGACCCTAAGGTAAAGTCCCAGATCCGCCAGAGCAACAAGGACATCCGCGCCGCACGTACGAAACCGGCCGAGTACACTCCGGCCCAGCGCCGCATCCTCGACGCCCGCTTGGCCCAAGCCCGCAAGGGTCCTCATTACGGCCCATTCAACACCGCCGACGAAATGATCAGCCATATGAAAAGCGAGCTGAAGAATAGAGCCACAATAAAAAGCGCCAAACGCCCCCGATGAGGTGTGGACATTGGACCGAGCATGATTTGACAGCGTCAGTATCCTCTGGTATGCTCTCCGTAGGGGGTCAGGATTCCTGACTTTCCGGCAATTAACCTAAACCATTATTATTATGAGCACCACTGCCAGAATTCAAAATAAAGGCCAAGTGACCATCCCAACCAGCGTGAGGCGGCAAGCCGGCCTGCTTAAGGGAGACATGGTGAAGTTCGCTTTTCAGCGCGGCAAAATCGTCATCACCCCCACGGTGGTGATCGACCGCTCCAAATTTCCCACCGCTGACGATGAATACACCCCGGCCCAGCGCCGCATCATTGACGCCCGCCTAGCCGAATCCGAAGCGGATTACAAAGCGGGTCGCAGCTATGGGCCTTTCAACACTGCCGACGAGATGATCGCCGACATGAAAGCAACGCTCAAGAAGGCAGACGCCGCGAAGAAACTAAAACGTTCGCGATGAAGGTTGATTATCTTCCCCGAGCCCAAAAAGCCCTACAGGACGCCCCTGAGCCAGTGCGCAGGGCTTTCTTTAAGCAGGTAAACTTGTTGGCCAACAACCTTAGTCACCCTTCTCTCCATGCCAAGAAATACGACGAATCGTGCGATCTATGGCAGGCCCGCGTCAACAAGGGTTGGCGTTTTTATTTTCATATCCAGGGCGACACTTATTTGATCCGTGATATAGTCCCACATCCCAAATAACGAAGTCGCGGGTGACCAAGCGATGAATATAACGCTACCATGGAAAATCGAAGATTCCTGCCCCTGTGAAAGCGGCAAGCCACTCCGGGACTGTTGCCTGGGATCAGACGGCGTTCCCAGGATACGGATTCCCAGTCTTATTCCACCAGGCCCCAGTACGGGTTACCTTCCGATCCCAATGTTTCTACGGCGAATCTTTCATGAGAAACCAGGCACAACAAACAAACACCCATCGCCGGGTGTTTTTCTTCATGCATACCGTTTCCTTAACGGCTAAATAGTGATCCCAAGCTCTTATAGGGCGGCTTAGGCTCCGCATTCTCTTGCGAGAAGTCGGAGTAGATGTGCCCAACCACGTTGCGTCAAACACTTTTGAGTTGGCTTCAATCGAAATTGAAGACGACCAACAGCATGATGCTCCAGGAGATCGAAATCTCCGTAGAAACATATTCATGTCCTTAGAAAGGAGGTGTTCCTCTAGACTTTGCGGCTTTCTTGGGCAGAGTGGGTCTGTTTTGTAAATGATCAGTTGGTATCGCAATCATACCGTACGTGGGTAGAAAGTCAAATCAACGGCTAAACTCACTACCCAGGAAAATCCCTCTCGCCGCCGGACAACCGAATCCACATCGCGAAAGTTGAACCTCCACACTCATGGGCGGCCATAGGGCACGGAGTTATGATCGGTGTTCGATCACCGAGCGCCCTACATGAAGTGCCGACCGGAAGACGTGCGGCTGTTCGATTTGGATTACGGGGATCTGATCCGGCCGCCTTTCCGCATCCTCCGCGGACGCGCTTGGGGCCAGTGCACGAACCAGACCGGAGAACATCTGGTAGTTTACGGCCCGAAGCATGAACACGAGCGGTCGATTTTCGACACGTCTCCGTATGTGCTGCCGCCCGGCGCGACAACGCCGGACTCCTGGGACTGTGAGGGCTTTCTTCTGCCGTCCGACAGAACGCTTCATCGGTGGCGCCGCCCCAGGCACGGTCCGTTGGCCATTAAATTCTGGAATTTCCGTCACTTTTGGGTCAAGAGCCTGGATGCCAACGTCTACCGCTGTCCTTGGGACAATGGCGCTTTTGAGCCGAGCCAGATCAATTGGGCCATCCCCAATTTTTCGTATCAGGACATCCTGGGCCGTCTAAGATCTCCCGGCGTGGCTTCCCCTCCATAGAAATAGGCCCTCTGCCCTTCCGCCAGAATGGCGAGATGATGATTATGGGGATGTTGAACCGGCCGGACCCGTTGTGGGCGTTGCCGCTGTGCTCGATGGTGGAGACATCGCAGAACCTCCAGCGGTTGCGGCACTGCTTGGCGGACTCGCAGTCTCTGAGGAACTATCGTCCCCAGTCGCTGAAGAAGTTGACGGGGCTAAAGTGGGTTGAGTAATAGGGGCAACGGTAGCCGGCAGGGATGGATTGGCCCCGGCATCTGAAGGAGGAGGCGTTGGGGCTTGTGTGCCTGAAGACTGATCCGATGAAGGCGGGCTACTAGAAGTGTTAGCGTTAGCATTAGCATCAGGAGTTGAAATTCCGCTGGAATCCGGCGTTGTGGAAGCGCTGGAATCCGGCGTGGTCGTCGAATCCGCCAGCACCTGGCCGGAAGATGGCGATGAACTGGCACCCTGATCTCCGGCAGCCGGGACAATAGTCGCCTGCCCTGAACCGGAGGAGTTAGGTGGCGATTGACCCGCAACCACCAGCGCAATCGGCTGCGTTGTCCCGCCGCTGACCGTCAGTTGTTCGCTTGGAGAGGCAAAGGAATGCCAGTCAAACGTCGTGGGCGCGGTGGTCGCGGCTACCAGGGACAAAGTAAAGCCGGCATCGTCCTTCTCCGAAATGAACGCTGGCACGAACGAACCCTCCGGTGAGAAGGTCACAATGGGTTGATAGACATATTGTTGGCTGAAGTTCACCCGGACCGAAGTTTGGCCCGGAGGAATTTCAGCCTCGCCCACACTGTCGGCGGAGAAGTTGGAAGGGTCATACACCGTCAAATTGCTGGTGCTGGCGTTGCCGTTAAGGCCACCCTGCAGAGTTGTGATCTCCATCTGCATCTGCTGCATGGCGCTGACCATGGCTGGAACCAGGTCGGAATAGCCGATAGACATCAGGCCGGTATTCGGGTCGGTAGACACGACATCCGGCATGACTGCTTGAACTTGCTGCGCAATAAAACCAGGATGTTCCGGAGTTCCGGTACTCTCCGCGTTCCAGTTGAAGTAAACGGGCTGCAGGGCCAGAACTTGGTTGAGGTCATCGGTTATAGGCGTGATGTTCTTCTTGAGCCGCTCATCGGAAGAACAGGCTAACGTATTGGTAGTGGGATTGATATCGCATGTGCCGTTGGCGTTCTGGAAGCGGGCTACGATGCCGGAAACCGAACTGTTCCCTGCCTGCAGTAGGTATTGTGGACTCGTCGTCCCGATGCCGACGTTGCCGCTCTTTTGAATTACCATTAGACTACTTCCCGTGGACGAGGAAATTTGAAACGGATTCACTCCGCCTGTTCCTTGCACTGCTAAAGTATACGCTGGCGTGGATGTCCCGATGCCGACGTTGCCGCTCCCTTGAATAGACATCGCCGTCCTATTTCCCCCATACCCCGTATTAAAATTTAGCAAAGAAGTGGCGCTGCTATAACTATTTTTAATTGTCATCGTTGTAGCCCCAGTCTGGTCATAGTCTATAATTCCCTGATAAGAAGCATTGCCGCCAATTAAAATTGAACCACTATTTGGACTTGCCGTCCCCGCAACCGTACTGTAACCATTAAAAAGAGCTTGCGCCGCCGAAGCATTATAAACCTGCAAAGCATTGCCCGGATTCGTCGTCCCGATGCCGACGTTGCCTTGTAAAGTCTGAAAGATATTTGAATTTGATAAACTCACGTTCGTCCCCGTGGCTTCGGGTATATAACCAGCAGAAAAAGGAGATGTCGTTCCTAACCCTCCACTTGACCCTCCCGTACAACTCCCAGCCTGAAGTAGTCCCGCTGCCGTAGTGCCGATACAACTTTGCGCTCCCAAATTTGGAAAGTAGGCGTTACCCGAATCGGTAAAAGCAGTTGTGGAAGCGTTACCTGAACTGCTAACCGTAAACTGGTTATTATTCCCCACCGTCAACAACTGGCTCGGACTTGTCGTCCCGATGCCGACGTTGCCTTGACTTGTAATTACCATTCCCGTACTTCCCGTAGAGCTTGCCACTCTGAACAGATTTCCCGCATAACCAGACGCTGGTAAAACATCCAAAAGGTAACTTGGCGCACTGTTCCCGATGCCGACGTTCGCCTCAAAGGTTGTGTTAAGCGGTATTGAATTATTGATTGGCGTTGTAAAGAATGTTATGGCGGTGTCTGTAGAGCTTAATTCATTGTAATACCAACCAAAACCTGCGGGAGAATCATAAGGATGAACCACTGAAACATAACCCGAACCTGAACTTAACAAACTGCCAACAGTCACAAGACTGTTGGTCTCCCATCCAGAAGTTCCATTAATAACATCAGCCGCATAACTGTATATTGCACGGATTTGAGAAATGTGTCGGTCTTGAAAATAAGCAACAACAACGCGCTTACCAGAAGGAGCCATATAAGTAGAGAGCCAAGCATTGAATCCACCCGTACCTATTGGTTTATCCCATGTTATTGCCCCCTGATCTGTCCAGGTAGAACCATTGTCAGAACTAATTACCTGTTCCATTTCTGCATTGTTCACACGAACAATACCTACGATTTTACTTCCTCCAAGATAAGCAAAAGACCCTTCAGTATATTGATTCGTTGTGCTTGTAATAACGGGAATCGCACTTCCCCAAGTTTTGCCATTGTCTGAACTTTTTATGACATATGTCGTATAGTTTCCGGAAGAGTCATTCCCATACCAGGTAGTAAGCACCTGACCACCACCAATTGAAATCAACCCGCCATAGGTTACAAATACAGTATTTGATCCGGTGGAAATAGCTACTGGCACAGACCAAGTAACACCCTCGTCTTCTGAATAAATATAATAAATACTCAAAAAAGTAGAGCCATTGTATACGGTATAAAAAAGAACTAAACGACCATTCGGGGTCACGCCTCCACCGATTCCTCTTAAATCAAGACCGGGATCAGAAAGAATAGTGGTTGGCGCACTCCAAGTCATGCCCTGATCAGTCGAGGTTTGGATTTTTATAACACCATTGCTTCCAACTCCAGCGTGATTTGGCCCTCCACGATAAGCAATTATAAAGTTCCCGTCAGGAAATACACTTGTTATACCAAAAGCATCATACTCATTATAGTTCAAAGCACTTGGTGCGGATTCAGTCGGTAGGTAGGTTGTATTAAGGCGAGCAGTTAAACCTTGAGTATAAAGTGGTCCTGCATTACGAACATTAAATTGGCCACCACCAACGTCAAGAGCCGTAGCTGGACTCGTCGTCCCGATGCCGACGTTGCCATTATTTCCTATAAACAAGACACTATTTCCCGTTGAGGAAGCGATATTTAGCAAGGAAGCCGTTGAGGAACCACCTTGCATAGTTAATAAATTGCCCGGACTCGTCGTCCCGATGCCGACGTTGCCAGTGGTTGTCAAAGCGGCCAAGCTCGATGTTCCAGAGACGGTAATTCCGGCAAAACTTGGGGACGAGACTACCGCTATTGTGGAAGTGCCTGAGACGACGATGTTGGAGCCCTGGCTGATCAGGGAGGAGATGTTTACAAAGGCCGGCACTCCAACTCCGCCCGAGGCCAAGACCTGGTTGGCGGTTCCCGCGGCACTGAATGCATAGGCGGTTCCAGTGCCATAGGCGATGGCACCGGCTGAGGGGCTGGAGGTGCTATTGGTGCCGCCGCCAGAGACCGGCAGCGCAGTACCCAGGGTTAAGTTCACGATCGTGGTTGTGCCGAAAGCGGCTGGCCCGGTAACAGCAAGCTGGCCGGTGAACAGGCCATTGCCGGCGACCGTCAGGAGCTGGGAGGGAGTTGTCGTGCCAAGGCCAAGGCGGTGATCTGCTGAGTCATAGAAAAGATTAAGGTTATCCTGCACTAGTCCTGAAGCGCCCTGAAACGCGATTGAGCCTTGCGTAAGGCCGGGGTTGAAGCCAGTGACGGTCAGGCCAACAATCGTGGTGGAGCCGGTAAACGTCGCAGGTCCGGATACTGTCAAAGACGCCAGCGTGGAAGTCGCAGCTGACAGGGCGCCGTCGATTGTGGCGTTGCCGGAACTGGTGAGGCTACCTGCCGTCATTGCCCCTGCCGCGCCAACGGCACCGGAAACGCTGAGATTGCCGTTTATGCTCGCGTCGCCGGAAGTAAACGAGCCGGCGGAAAGGTCTGTAAACCCGGCCAGAGAAGCGCCGCTGAAACTCGTGGCCGGTACGGGCGGCACATAAGTGACAATCGGATTACCGCCGATTATGGCAGTCGTTTCGCCATTGCCGTTTTCCGCTACGCTTGAGGAGCTTGGTCCCGGCGGTCCTTGCGGTCCCTTAGGACCGGTAAACGCGCCGGAGGCAATATCGCGCTGAAGGATTTGGTCAATCAGCCCTTGGACTTGTGTTTCGGATACTCCGGAATTTGGTGAACTGCTGTGTTTAGCCGCCGGCGCTGACGTTGGACCGGTGCTCAGTCCCAGGACTCGAGGTTGCTGCAACCCGGCCTCGGATAAAGCCGAAGCCGCGACGCTACGCAGAGAGCCGCGCGAGTGCATAGTATGTGTGCCCACTGCAAAATCTGGTCCCGCCGCATCGGCCAGATATTCTTCCGGTGTTTTGCCCAGCATGGCCTGGCCGACAGATACGAGGACACTGCTGGTTTCCTGGCGCTGCCAAAGCAGGGCGATCTTGATTTGATTCGCCTGTTCCGCCAGCGCCGATGCATTCACCCGGTAGACATCCGAAAGACGTTGGCCGTAAAAGCTGCCAAACTGGTGCCATACGGCTAAAGCCAAACGCGCTTGAGCCGCCTGTTCGGCAAGGCTCGACGCATTCAGGTTAAAGATAGTTGTAAGTTCCTGGGAATAGAACGACGCAAGACCTTGCCAACCTGCCGTCACGTTATTCAGGACCGGTTCAACAGTGGTGCCGGGCGAGTACGGCAGCGTATTCGGTCCTTGTGCGTCAACTTTCGGTGTCGTCGAAAAAACAATCAATACAAGAGTAAGAACCAGAAAAGCCCTTTCTGCGGTTTGCAGAATAGTTAAGGCCTTTTTATGGCGCTCTTGTTGAGCTTGAATGTATTGGAGGACTGATTGCTGGGTGGTCAGCCAGTCGCGTCCTATCTTGATGGCGTCGATCTTGCCCTGACGGGCAAGTTGGCGCACAAAGGTCGCGGAATAAGGGGTTGACTTAGCAACCTGGCTGATTGAATACCACTGTCCTTCCGGGCTGGGAGGCCCATCTATTTGGGACATGGACGGTTATTTAATTGTGTTTTGGTTTTGGTTTCGACACTAGCTTTCACTAGCGAAATAACTTAACTCTAAGGTAAGTATAGCATACTAATGGACTTCTGTAAAGCTCCCGACGGCCTGTTGGCATTTGGGTCACCTCGGCTCAAAACATTTGTCTCGAAGCGGCGGGCGCTTGGCGACCTTCGGATCGCCTGCTTTCTAAGGAGAACTTGACATTGTTGGAAATCCCGCCCGCGAGCTCCTCTTCATTTTAGGGCGTTTGTGAGGGTAGGCTCCGGCGTGGGCTCTGCAAAACTCTTCCAGACTAGAACGAAGGGTTATCCAATTCCTCCCGATCTTAACAGCCCTAAGCTCGCCGAGGCGTGCTGTTTGGCCGAGATAGTCCTCATGGTAGCCGGTGAGCTCGGCGGCCTGTGACAAGGAGATGCAATAACGGGCAATAAGCGCAAACATCGTCTCGGGCTTAAGCTGCCTGAAGTCGGATGCCTTTGCCTGGTCCGGTGCAAAGGCAGAGAGGGGCATATCTCTACTATCTCTACTATTTGATGACAGCAAGGCCAGCAGTTCAGCCAGACGATAGCGGCGGTCGTGGCGGGAGCCGATTCTTAGGGCGGAAAGTTTACCTTTCCGTTCCCAGTTCCTCAGGGTGTTGGGGTGAACGTTGATCAAACGGCAGGCCTGCTGAATGGTCAGCAGTTCAGGGGGTTCTTTATATGACATAAAAACCACCAATAGGGCAAGGT
>OBLU010006413.1_pt1 | contig 10470 bp, 8 predicted proteins | sample 1518681 | NCBI WGS metagenome assembly OBLU01 (sample SAMEA3539304, study PRJEB22396) | soil metagenome | biome: tundra; feature: field; material: soil | place: USA | collected 2010-05 | depth 0.15 m
TACTCGACCCCGTTCGGCCTCAAGCCGGTGTGCTCGACCTCGTCGTAAGGCGGGGGAGATATCTGAAGCGTTGTTGAACCTCGGGAGAGTGGGCAACCGCTGGGCGGCGTCGTAATTGATCGCCGCTCAGCGCTGTCCCGGGGTGCCTGCCTCAACCGGCGTTCAGCCGGACAGTGCGCCCGTGCTCTCGGGTTGGGGGATGGTGGACGGTGCACCATCGTGACTGTGCGACTATCCGTTCGCGGATTACGGCCAGTTGGTCGGACTGGCGGTGGCGTCGATGTCGGCCCGCGTCACAGCGTAAGAGGCCATGGTGCGATTTCGGGTGGAAGTTGCGGCAGATTACGGTGGTGGAGTGGCAAGTAAGGGCGGCACCAGTGGATGGAATGGGCGAGTGGCGCTCGTCACGGGTGCAGCTCGCGGGCAGGGTCTCGCGATCGCCCGGCGGCTCCGTTCTGACGGATTCGAAGTTGTGGCATGCGATCTTGATGCGAAGGGCCTCGCAGAAGCTTCAGATGCCGGCGCTCTTGTCGTCGCGATGGACGTGGCCAATGAAGCCGATTGGAGCAGAGCAATAGGGGAGACGGTGGAACGGTACGGGCAACTCGACGTGCTCGTCAACAACGCGGGGATCTTGCGGCGTGTCGCTATCGGTGACGAAAGCAGCGAGCAGTTTCGTCACACATGGGAGGTCAACTGCCTGGGGCCCTTCCTCGGCATTCAGGCCGCCCTTCCGCACCTGCTCGAGTCCACCTCAGCGGTCATCGTGAACACATGCTCGACGTCGGCGCTCAAGGGATTCACCCTTCATTCTTCCTATTGTGCCTCGAAATGGGCGCTACGCGGGCTGACGCAGGCGCTCGCCGCAGAGCTCGGGCCCCGAGGCATCCGCGTCAATGCGCTCATGCCCGGGCCGATCGAGACCCAGATGCTTTCGCCGGAGGCGGTGCGCAGGTTGCGGGAGACGGGAAGGGAACTGGGTCGCCCTGAGGACGCAGCCGCACTCGTTTCCTTTCTTGTCTCAGCCGAAGCCACGTTCATCTCGGGGGCGGAATTCGTCGTCGACGGTGGTCAGATGGCGTCCGGTTGAGGCACGCTGCGCGTCCGTTCGGGATTCCGGTGAAGCGGCTGCGGTGGCGCTACGACTCCTCGGTTCGGCGACAGCCAATTTGATGCATCACCGGGGCGGAGTTATCCGGCGCCTCACTATCTCTTCATAGCTGTGCGGGCTTGGGTCTCGATGAAGTATCGCCGTTCAGGGAACTGGTATGTGGGTTGAACAGATCGGTATGTTGTTCCCGCCAATTTCAGTAAGCGGCAGCCATCTGAGTAGTCAAACGGGAGACGCCGCACCGGAGTTCGACGGGAGGTCGGAATCGGTGAAGAGGTTGCTCGTCTCCCGCAACACTTCGTTGGGAACACTGCGTTACATGAAATCCGCGACGACTGTCTCTGGCGTGACTGCTTCCCGTGATCTTTTCCCCGCTCGCCCGGGAGAATTACCCGTTTGTGCAAGGCCCCGGCGGCTGAGGACGACCCATGGCAAGGCTGGCGGTGTCAGCGCCGAAAGGGCTCGCCCTTGGGGACATGCCACTGCAATTCGATGTGTTGGCCGAAGGCGAGGAGCCCCGAGGCCACAACATCCGTCTTCACGAACGCCTGGATCATGTTCGGTGCATACGCGCCGGGTTCGTCAGGGTAGTAGACGCCGCTGAGTGTCACGCGTCCTGAGAGGTCGGCCTCTGCCGTTGCGCCTCGAATGCGATCGAGCGCCGCCTCAAAGTCGTCCCGCTTGTAGAAGCGAATCCCGAAATGGAACGTTCGCTGTGGTTCGTCATGAATACGGCGAAGGTATTGCCGTGCGACCGCGCCGAGATCCGCCTCGATGGAGGTCCCCTCGATCTCGGCGGCAGGCGGCAGATCTGAGGCGGCGATCATTGCGGTGTCGAGGGCGTGCTCGAGAGCCAACTGCTCCGGAGTGACCTCTGAGGCGTAGCACGCGTTATTCGCGTAATCGTCGACGTTCGAGTCGACGAATGCGTATAGCCATTCCCCGCCGGTATCGACGACGCGCATCCCGAGAAGTTCGAACACGCGACCCGCCAATGCTCGCTCGCCAGGTCGATACAACATCTCCATGTGGTTGAGTCGCCGGAGAGAGTCGCTGGTACTTGCACTCATCGCTCATCCTTCGTGTCGTCCAGCAGCGCAGTGTCTTGCTGAAGATTCTGACCATACGCACTAGTCAGTTTGGTTGTCAACGACTGAACCGCCCTGGAATTCCATAACATCATGAGGCGGCTATCAGTGAACAATATGAGGAACATGAAACCCCTTCTGACGTCCGGAGGGCCATCGGGGTGCTGGGGATGGACGGCTCGTCGGCCGTTGCTTCACACGCACCGTTTCCACAGTGCCCGGATGTGAGCATCGGGATCTTCGTTCAGCATGCACTCCACATCGAAGACCATGGTTGGTCGTGTGCCGGAGCCACACGGCGGCCACTCCGGCAATCCGTCCGCCGCGGGAACCCCATCACGGGCGAAGCTGACCCAGGCGTGTTGGACGCGTACGGCGAGTTCATCGGTCTCTGAGCGAGGTCGCCCGAGAAAGTCTGCGACTCCTGGAGCATCGAATGTGTTGAAGACAAAAGGTATTTCGACCGTATGTGCCGACCCGTATATGCCACCACGCGCAGCCGAGGTCCAGTTGAAGAGATAGGTCCAGGTCGGCGCCATATTCTTGACTCGCTGATCAATGAAGTGGGCCGTTGGCACCCCAAAGATACGGTCCGAGGCGATGGCATCCCAAAGATCATCCGGCGTGGCACCCGGGCTCCTGGCGGCATACGCATCGAGGATGTCATCGCCGAGGGGACCGCACAGCGCCCCAACCTGGTCTTCGAGTTGAGGCAGGTCGAGGGGCGGTCGTTCCGGGAAGAGCACCCTCATGATCCGCATCTCGTCACGAGTCGTCCCGATGAGCACGGGCACTCTCGAAGTGGTTCCAGTTTCCATCGGGTCACCATAAACGACGACGCCGTCTATGACGGGCGACCACGGGAATGCCCCGGCGTCGCCATCGCCGGCGGTCATCTTTCGGATTGCCATCTGCGCGGCGGCGTTGAGGATGTCTTCCGCCGCCAGAGCGTTCAAGCGGGCCAACCCAGCTTCATCGCGGTCGATGTCGAGTGCAGCGAACAACTCCGTCGTCGTGCACGCCGCTCTGTCGGCCGCCTGCGCCACTGGCGTGCCACTCTGGAGGATCGCCCGCTGGAACAAGCCCTCGGCCGCACGTGTCGACAGCAGAGTTCCGATACTCATTGCGCCGGCGGACTCGCCCACGACGCAAACCCGGTTCGGGTCGCCACCAAAGGCCGCCACATTTTCCTGAATCCACGACAGCGCCGCGACTTGGTCGAGCAATCCGAGGTTCCCCGATCTGTCGTAATGATTGCCGAATTCCGCCAGCGAGAGGTATCCGAAGACGCCGAGGCGATAATTGATCGTCACCACAACGACATCACCGCGAGCGGCCAGAGAAGACCCGTCGTACCAAGGAATTGACCCTGAACCATTGACAAACGATCCTCCATGTATCCACACCATTACGGGAAGGGCGTCTGTAAGGTTCTCGGGCAGATCGGGTGCCCAGATGTTCAAGGAGAGGCAATCCTCCGACATCTTGGTAGGAAGACCGCGTTCGGTCTCGAGCACGGTCGGAATCTGCATCGCAACGGGTCCGAACGAGGTCGCATCACGAACTCCGGCCCACGTCTGAGGAGGTTCGGGCGGCATGAATCTTCTCGGGCCGACCGGAGGTCGAGCGAACGGGACGCCTCGAAAAACGCAACCTCCTGGTTGGCGCTCACCACGTAGTGCGCCTTGCCGAGTGTGCCCGATCACCTCATCCACTGTTCCCCCAACGACTGACTCCCACTCGATACCCTGCGATTTCTTCTACCATAGGAAGCCATTCCCGATTGCGCCGACTGGCGGGTCAGGTCAGGTGGACTGTCGCTGGGTGAGCCGCGCACGGGGTCGAGAGCAGGTGGACGGCGGGACGGCGAGTGCCTATCCGCGAGTTAGCTCGCGGGCGTTCTGGTACATGATTCGGCGCTGGTCCTCGATCGAAAAGTTGGTAACGTTCTCGAAGAAGTCTTTGGGTTGTGAGTAGCCCTCCCCATGCGGCCAATCCGAGCCGAACAGGATCCGCTCCACCGGCAGGTGTTGGGCCAGCTCGTCCACGCTCTCCTCCACGAAGGGGGCTACCCAACAGTGCTCGATGAACATATCTTTGGGCTTGCTCAGGTAGCCGCCCCCGTGGCCGAGAGTTTCCAGCGCATGGAGCAGCGGGGACACCCAAGCGGAGCCGTTCTCGATGAACGCAACCTTCAGCAGCGGAAACCGCTCGAAGAGTCGGTGGGCCACTAGGAAATAGGCGAAATCATGGACGATCCGGTGCTTCATGAGCGCCCCGACGACCGAGCCCCCCGCCATCATCTTCATGTTGTCGCCGGGCTCGTTCACGGCCACGTTCGCCTCGTCACCCCACACCTGGCTCAGGAGCGTGTACATGTCGGCATACGTGTGGTCCGAGCCATCATGCGACGACACCACGATGCCGGATTCTTGTGCGAGTCCCCAAAAGCGGTCGAATATCGGGTCCGCCGGAGACCGAAGGCCGCTGGCCGTTACGGCCGAGCCGTGGCGGATGGCGACGACCCGAGCGCCGTGGTCGAGGCACCACTGGAGCTCGTCAGTCGCCTTGTCCGGGTCCGAAAGGTTCAGGAACGGCACCCCGAAGATCCGGTTCTTGTACGCAAACCCCCAGTCCTCTTCGATCCAGCGGTTGAAGGCTCGCATGATCTCGATCGTCGCTTCGATATCGTTCTTCAGCATTGGTGCCTCGAGCACGACGCCGTGAGAAGGGAACATCCAAATGGCTTCCACGCCCTGTTCGTCCATGGCCTTCAATCGCTCATGCCGGTCGTACCACTCAGGATGCTCTGACGGGGGGACGTTGAACGAGGCTTCGAAGTCATCGCGAGAAAGTTTTCCGACGAAATAGTCCATGAATGACCCCGGCAAGGGCCGCGGATGCATATCCCCAGGGCCCGGAAGCCATGGGAAGACCTCACCGTCGAGGACGTACCGCGAGAGGCCATCGACTTCCTTCACCTGCACTCCTCGGTCGGCAAACTTGGGGTCGCGGTGCCGCGTAAACGCGTCGCTCGTCTCCCAATAGTGATTGTCGGCGTCAAAGATCGTCGTGATCGCTTCGTTCGCGGTGGTCATGCTGTCCTCTCTATTCGCTGCCGTGTCGCAGCAGGCGACCTGGGATGGCGTCGGTGCATTCGCCGTCGATGAACGTGGTCTGGCCATTCACGATGATGCGGTCATAGCCCTTGGCCTTTTGGACGAGTCGCCATTCACCGGCCGGGTAGTCGTACAGCCGCTCCTGCGGCAGGGCATCAAGGGCGTCGGGGTCGTAGACGATGACGTCGGCTGCCTTCCCTTCAGTGAGGTGGCCACGGTCCTTCAGACCCACGGCCATTGCCGGGTAGGCCGATAGGCGCCAGTGCGCCTCCTCGCTCGACATGATTTCGTGGTCGCGGACCCAGTGGGCCAGCAACTCGGTGGCGAACCGCGCCGTTGTCACGAACTTGGTATGGGCGCCGCCGTCACTGATACCAGGCAGCGCCATGGCCGACGTGCTGACCTCTTTCACCGCCTGCGGGTCCATTTCAATTGTCGTCGTGCCGAACCCAACATTGAGGTTACCGGCGACGGCGATGTCGAGCATGGCGTCAAGGAGATGCTTGTCCTCCCGCGCCGCGATCTCGCCAATCGTGAATCCCTCGTAGCGCTCCTTCAGCTGGACGGCGTTCGGCGCATCGCTGGATATCCAGTTCACCGTGATCTCGTCCAGCCGGTAGCGGGCGGCACCGAAACCTCCACCCAGTTGGTCGATCGCCTCCTTCAAGGCCGGGCGACGAGCGGGGTCGGAGAACTTGGCGATCTTCTCTTCGAGGGTCCCGAGGCTGGCCTCCATCCAGGCAGGGAAGATGTCCATGAGGTTGTAATCCTCGAGGACGATCTCCGACTTGAAGCGCACGATCTGTGCCGAGGCGAAGACCCGTGCGCCTTCCTCCTGATTCAGCTCGTCCAGGCGCGCGATCGTGTCGAGGTGCGGATAGCGGGATTCGCCGTGCTGATTCACCGAACCGGTGGGCGCCAAGGCGTTCCAGATGATCGGTCGCCCGCTTTCTCGTGCGATCAACCCCGCGATCTCGAGACTCCCCGTGATCTGCGTCGTGCCCCGGCCGATCTTTCGCAGGACACGCGAGAAGGCAACGATCTCTCGCTCGGTCATCTGGTCGGTAACCATCGGCGTGCCGTCGTAGTCGCGCTGCACATTTCCGATGTCGCCGGTGATCTGCGAACTCCAGCCGCAACCTCCGGCCTCCATAGCCACGCCGACCAGACGGCACATCTCGTCGAGCTCCTCGTCCGAGGCCCGGAACTCCTTGGCTTTGTCGACGCCAACGACGTACGTATAGAGCGGGGCCAGCGGCACCAGGGACATCACGTTCACGCCCTTGGGCGTGCGGTCGACACTGTCGAGATACTCCGGGAACGTCTCCCAGTCCCATGGCATCCCCGCCCGCATCGTCTTCAGCGGCACCGCCTCGTTCCGGGAAAGGCTGAGCATCGTCCTGTCCTGGTCCTGGGGACGGCATGGTGCGAACCCAAAGCCACAGTTGCCGATGACCACGCTCGTGACGCCGTGCCAGCCCGACATCGTGCACCACGGGTCCCAAAAGAGCTGGCTGTCGTAGTGGGTGTGCAGGTCGACCACTCCGGGGGCCACGATCTTGCCCGAGGCGTCGACCACCTCGGCCCCCTCGGACGCGTCGACGGAGCCGATCATGGCGATCTTCCCGTCCTTGATGGCCACGTCGCCCTTGAAGCGCGGCGTTCGGAGCCCGTCGATGATGGTGCCCGCTTTGATCACAATGTCATAGGTCGACATGCTCCCTCTTCCCTGATGAATGGCTTGACTGGGTCTTGATCACCGGTGCCGCCACGGACCCGGTGTATGACGTGGGTCAGAGTCCTACCCTCCTACGTGAAGGTCAATTCCCGGGCATTCTCAACCATGATCTTGCGCTGATCCATGGGAGAGAACGATGCCACGTTGGCAAAGAAGTCTCTGGGTTGGGCCAGGCCTTCGGCGTGCGGCCAGTCCGATCCGAAGAGGATCCGGTCGACCGGGAGGTACTGGGCCAGCTTGGCGACGTCGTCCTCCACGAAAGGCGCCACCCAACAGTGCTCGATGAACTGATCAACGGGATTTGACGTGAACATGCCGGGGTTTTGACCGGCCAGCATCTCGAGCGAGTGGAGGAGGCGAGGCACCCAGTCGGCGCCATTCTCGATGTAGGCAACCCGAAGCCGAGGGAAACGCTCGAACAGTTTGTGAGCCACCAGGACGGTGGCGAAATCCTCAATGAGGCGGTGTTTCATGAGCTGGGCCATCAACGAGGCTGCGCCGCCTGCTGCGTCGGTGCTCGCCAAGATCGATTGGCCACCGCTGAGTCCCCACGTTCGGGCTACCGCCTCCGCTACGTCGACATAGCCGTCTTCGAAGCCGGCGTGAGCCGTCACTACGACACCGGCTTCCTGCACCCGCGCCCAGAACGGGTCGAAGACCGGATCAGCCGGGGAACGGAGTCCGACTGGGGTGAAGGCCGGGCCGTTGCGGATCGTTATCACGCGGGCGCCACGATCCACGCACCACTCGAGCTCGCGCACGGCAGAGTCCAGGTCCGACAGCGTCAGGAACGGCACTCCGAAGATCCGGTTCTGGTATGCGAAGCCCCAATCGTCCTCGAGCCAACGATTGAAGGCGCGCAGGACTTCGATCGCAGCCTCGATGTCCGGCTGCATTGGACCTTCCATACAGACGCCCTGCGACGGGAACATCCATGCCGCTTCGACACCTTGACCATCCATGCAGCGCAGGCGGGCATCGCGGTTGAACCACTCGGGATGCTCGCCTGGCGCCTCACAAGCTAGCTCGTTGCCCACTCGGGCCTTGCTGCTTCTTCCTTGAAAATATTCATACAGCGCACCCGGGCGTGGACGTGCGTGCAGATCACCCGGCCCCGGAATGATCGGGTGGGCGCGATCTCCGAAGAAGTAGCGGAGCTGTCCGTCCACTTCCTTGAGCTGCACTCCCCGGTCCTTGAACTTGGGATCGCGGTACCGTGTGAAGGCGTCGCTCGTCTCCCAGTAGTGGTTGTCAGCGTCGAAAATCGTCGAGATATCGTTGACGGGGGTCATCTCGAATTCCTCTCAGTCGCTTCCGTGGCGCAGCAGCTTGCCGGGCGTGGCCTGGGTGCATTCATCTTCGATGAAGGTCGTGTGACCGTTGACGATTATGCGGTCGTACCCCTTTGCCCTCTGAATGAGGCGCCACTCGCCGGCCGGATAGTCCCACACGCGCTCCTGGGGCAGGGAATCGAGGGTTTCGAAGTCGTAGACGATCACGTCGGCCGGTGCCCCTTCAGCCAAAAAGCCTCGTCCCTTCAGCCCCGCGGCCTGCGCTGGATAGGCGGACAGGCGCCAATGGGCCTCCTCGAGCGACATGATCTCATGTTCGCGCACCCAGTAGGCGATCAAGTCGGTTGGATACCGTGCGGTCGTGACGAACTTGGTGTGTGCACCACCATCGCTCACACCGGGGAGGGCGACCGGCGAGGTGGCGATCTCCTTCATGGATTCAGGTGGAGTCATCATCATGAGAGTGGCGAAACCGACTTGGAGTTGTCCGGCCACGGCAACGTCGAGGAACGCATCGATCTCGTGCTTGCCTTCGCGGGCTGCCACTTCGCCGATGGTGAAACCCTCGTATGTGTCCTTGAGCTTCCGGGCGTCGGGCACATCACTGGAGATCCAGTGAATCTTTATCTCGCTCAGGTCGTAGCCAGCTCCGAAGAGGCCACCGCGCGCATCATGAACGTCCTTCATGGCCTGCCTGCGCTCGGGATCGGCGAACTTGACGAGCTTCTCCTCGACGCTCCCCATACAGGCCTCTTTCCAGCAGGGGATGGTATCGGCCAGGTTGTAGTCCTCCAATGTGAACTCCGAGACGAAGTTTGTCGTGAGCGCCTGGGCAAAGACCCTCAGGCCCTCCTCTTCGTTCAGGTAGGCAAGTTGTTTGAGCGCATCGCGGGCCGAGTATTCGCCTTTCCCGTGTTGGTTGAGAGCCCCGTCCGCCAGCAAGGCGTTCCAAATGATCGGACGGCCACTCTGGCGGGCCATCAGTGCCGCAATTTCAAGCGATCCCGTGAGCTGAGCGACGCCTCGCCCGAGCGATCCGAGAGCGCGCGAGAACGCGGTCACCTCACGATCGGTCATACAGTCAGTGACCATTGGTGTTCCGTCGTAATCCAGCTGCACGTTTCCCAGCTCACCCGCGATCTGGGCGCTGAAGCCGCAGGCTCCGGCCGTCATGCCCTCGACAAGCAGAGCGCACATGCTCTCCAACTGTTCGTCGGTTACGCGGTGGGCCTTCGCGTTGTCCACCCCAGCCACGTAGGCGTAGAGAGGAGCGAGTGGCACGAACGACATGACGTTGACACCCTTGGGAGTGCGGTCGACGCTGTCGAGGAACTCCGGGAAGGTAACCCAGTCCCACGGCATACCAGCCTGCATCGTCTTAAGCGGCACTGCTTCGTTGCGTGACAACGAGAGCATGGCCCGGTCGCGGTCCTCAGGCTTGCAAGGGGCGAACCCGAAGCCACAGTTGCCGATCACGACACTGGTGACGCCATGCCAGCCCGACATCGTGCACCACGGATCCCAGAACACCTGACTGTCGTAGTGGGTGTGCAGGTCCACCACCCCCGGAGCGACAACCTTTCGAGAAGCGTCGACCACCTCTTTACCGTCGGAGGCGCTGATGCGGCCGATTTGCTCAATCCTGCCATCCCGAATCCCCACGTCCGCCTTGTACCGTGGCGTCTGGAGTCCGTCCAGAACGGTTCCGCCCTTGAGCACCAGGTCGAATTGCGACATGTCGAGAGTCCTCCCCATTAACCCGCCAGACGGATGCGCCCGGACGGGCAAGTACAGCAAACCCCGAAGATCCGGAGATCTTCCACAGGGCCAATAGTACTACTTGTTGGGTGATCAGCAAATGGTAAGGTGGTGAGCTGCCTAATTGCTGACGAGCCCGGGATCCATCGGATGCAAATGGAGCGGCGCACACATTCCGAGGGGGCCTTACGCGTATCGACGGGCCACGTTCGTGGCCGAACGAGGGATCAAATGGGTGTGACGAGCCAGCATTGGCACCAGGACTAGACCTGCCTCTCCTGGCTCGCAACTCATTCGCACCGCCGGTCCCATGAGATCCCGGCATGCCGGCGCTGCCGACCGGTACCCGCCGGGGGTGCATCAC
>OBLU010006414.1_pt1 | contig 10469 bp, 7 predicted proteins | sample 1518681 | NCBI WGS metagenome assembly OBLU01 (sample SAMEA3539304, study PRJEB22396) | soil metagenome | biome: tundra; feature: field; material: soil | place: USA | collected 2010-05 | depth 0.15 m
TTTGAAGATCTTGCAAATCATCTCCTTTGTTTTCAATATCTTGCATTTGCGATAGTCGGTAAGTGGTTTGTTTGGAAGATTATGCACCATTCGATACCCGGGGGGTACGCCGATAACAGAGTGCCGGATCAATGTCCTACGTGCACAGATCCATCCGCGCGATGCGTCACTTTGTGGAAGAGCCAGACCATCAGGCCCGACGCAAACACCACCACTGCGGTCCAGCGAAAAACATCGACAAACGACAGCAGCAACGCCTGCTGCTCCAGTTGCCGATACGTCAACCCAAGCGCCGCCCGCTGCCCCGCCGCGGCTCCCAGGTGTCGTCCGAGGTATCCGCCGAGGCCCTGCAACTGCTGCTGCAGGTGGTGACTGCTCTGCGGCAGATGCGCAACCAGTTGCGTCTCGTGGAAGTTGGTGCGGCGAATCAGAACCGTCTGCGCCATCGCGATGCCGATCGAGCCGCCGATGTTGCGCAGCAGGTTGAAGACGCAGGTCGCGTTCCCCATGTTCTCGTTGGTGAGCGTCGAGATCGCCATGCTGGAGATGGGAACGAACACGAAGCTCAGCGCGAATCCGGTGAGAATGATCGGCACCAGCAACGTGACTGGGCTGATCTCCAGATTGACGAAGGAGAACGAGACGGTGCAAACGCCAAACAGGGTGAATCCCGCGCACAACAGATACCGATTGTCGACCTTGTTGCTGATCAATCCGATCACCGGCAGCCCGATCATGGAGCCGATGCCGCGCGGGAAGACTGCAATGCCGGCGGCCAGCGCCGTGTAACCGAGCACCTCCTGGTAGAACAGCGGCAGAATGGTAATGGTGATGTAGATGGCGAATCCGAGCATGAAGATCAGCAGGCAGCCCACGGCAAAGTTGCGATCGCGCATTACGCGCAGATTGACCAGCGGATCGCGCGCGCGCCAGCAATGCCGCACAAACCAGAACAGCGAGATGCCCAGAACCATCGTCGCCCAGCGAATCCAGGTTGCGCCGAACCAATCGTCCTCCTGCCCCTTGTCCAGAATCACCTGCAAGCAGCCTGTCCAAAGGCACAGCAGGCCAAAGCCAAGATTGTCGAACGCGCCAGGCTTCGCTGTGCGAATGTACTGCGGATCGCGCACATACCGGTTAATCATGAAGACCGCGAGCATGCCGACCGGGATATTGATGTAGAACGCATAGCGCCAGCTATACGTGTCGGTCAGCCAGCCGCCAAGCGTTGGCCCCAACACCGGCGCGACGACCACGCCGAATCCGAACAGCGCCATCGCCGCACCGCGCTTGGCCGGCGGAAAACTCTCCAGCAGGATCGCCTGCGAGAGTGGCTGCAACGCTCCACCGCCCGCTCCTTGCAGCACGCGCGCAATCAGCAGCATGGTCAGCGTCGGTGCGGCTCCACAGAAGAACGACGCAACGGTGAACAGCACCACGCACGACATCAGAAACCGCTTGCGCCCGAAGCGCAGCGCGAACCAGTTGCTCGCAGGAAGAATGACGGCGTTGGCGATCAGGTAGCTGGTCAGCACCCAGGTCGCTTCGGAGTTCGACGCGGCGAGCGAACCGGCGATATACGGCAGCGCCACCGAGGCGATGGCCGTGTCCAGCACCTCCATGAAGGTGGCCAGCATCACCGAGATCGCGACGATCCATGGGTTCGCAACCGGCGTTGCGGCGAGTGTGTCGGGAGAGCTTACGGCGATCTGCGCGGTTGTGGCCATGCCTGTCCGAACCTGGTGCAGCGACTCTACAGGTTAGGTCCGGAAAGGCATGTGCGCAGTGCTCGCCGTCACGCGGAGTAGCTTATGCGCGGCCCATGACAATCGTGTGCGGGCTCATCGGAATGGGGTGCGCGGTAATGCCTCCGAAGCCTGCCTCGGTGTACATGGCCGTAAGTTCGCTGAGCGTGTAGGCGTCGCCCGCCGCCGTGGTCGCCAGCATCGTCATCGCGAAACCTGCAGGCATCGGCGGGGAAATGCGGTCTTCGTTCGGCACGAACTCCAGCGTGGCAGCACGCCCGCCTGGCTTCAGCGCACCGTGAACCTTCTTCAACAGACCCACGCAGGTCGGCACATCGAAGTGGTGCAGAAAGTTGGTAAGCAGCACGACGTCATACGGCCCACCGAACTCAACCTCGAATGCGCTGCCTGGCAGCAGATCGTAGCGGTCGCCAACGCCCACCTTACGCGCATTCTCTACTGCCACTTTAAGCACCTGCGCCCAATCGAGGCCGGTCACACGAGCCTGCGGATTCTGCTTCGCAATCTCGATGCCGAACAGACCATGGCCAGCCGCAATGTCGAGTACGCGCATCGGCCCGCTATGCCCCTCCAGCACGACCGCGCCCAGCGGCCCTGCCATGGGCCCCATCATCGGCGCCATCTTTTCAGCGAACTCAACCCATATCGGGTTCTCCGGCTCCACCGTACCGCTGCCCGGCAGGAACGTCCGGCCGTTGCGCACGACTTCCGTTAGATGGCTATAGGAGTGGTGCACATCCGTGTTGCACATGAATTGAGCAACTGAAGCCATGCACGCGGGCGAGCGCGGATCAAGAAACGCGGCGCTGCTCGGGGTGTGCTTGTAGTGCCCGTTGTCCTTCACAAGAATGCCGTTGATGGTGAGGAAGTCGCAGAGAATACGGATGCCTCGTTCCGATGCCGAGCAGTGGCGCGCGATTGAGGCCGCGTCTCCCGGCCCTTCGCCGACTGCGCGAAAGACATCGAGATCAATTGCGGCCTTGAGAGCCGCGGTGCGCTGATGCGCCTGCACCATCTCGAACACCAAACCAGGATTCAACGGGGCTGCAGCATGAGGCGCAGTGGCCATAACAATCTCCTTCGATCATTGAGTTGGGTGACTTCTGCAAAATCCAGGGGGCCTTTGGCATGCCATGCCAAGTTCACGCAGCCTATCACATTGTTCCCACTCGTGTAATCACTCTGGATCGATGAATCGGTCTACCTAAAGAGGTCTATTCCGTGGTCACGGCTTTGGTGAGGTTGCGGGGGCGATCGACATCCACGCCGTGGCTGACGGCCATGAAGTAGGCGAAGAGTTGCAGCGGAACGACCTCCGAGATCGGCAGCAACGACTCGGCTGCTGGCTCGATGGGGATAGTGTGCGAGGCGAGCGAAGTGATCGTCGCATCGCCGGCGTTGGCCAGCGCCAGCACGCGCGCGCCCTGCTCGCGCATGTCGTACAGCAGCGATACGGTCTTCTCGTAGCGCAGCAGCGACTCGGGGTCGTCGGTGTCGACCGTCGCGAGCACCACGAGCGGGACTTCGGGCGACACCAGCGCATTCGGCCCATGCTTGAGCTCGCCGCTGGGATAGCCCTCGGCGTGCAGGTAGGAGGACTCCTTCAGCTTGAGCGCGCCCTCGCGGGCGATCGCGTAATGCACGCCGCGGCCGAGGTAGAGAAACGTGCGCGCGTCGGAGTAGGTTGGGGCGAGGGCGGCGATCGTCCGCTCCCATGCTGGGAGTTGCGCGGCGATGGAATCGGGCACCTGGGCCAGCGCGGCCAGGCGCGCTTCAATCTCGTCGGGCGGAAGCACGCGGCGCTCACGGGCCGCGAGCAGCGCCAGCACCACGATCAACGCAAGCTGCGTGGTGAAACTCTTGGTGGCCGGAATCGCCAGTTCGACGCCGGCGAGGGTGGCCAGGTCGACCGTCGCCTCGCGCGCCATGGTCGAGCCATGCACATTGGTGACGGCGACGGTGGGATGGCCGCGGCGGGCGGCTTCGCGCAGGGCCGCCAGCGTGTCCGCCGTCTCGCCCGACTGCGAGAGGACCAGCACCGGGCTGGGATTGTCTGGATGGCGGCGCGTGGTGGTGGAGCGGCAGGCGTACTCGCTGGCGTACTCCACATCGACGGCCAGGCCGGCGAGGGCTTCGAGCAGGATTTCGGCTGCGAGGCCGGCGTGGCGGCTGGAGCCGCTGGCCGCGATGATGAGGTCGGGATGCCGGCGCAACAGCGCAGCAACGGCGCTGAGCGGCTCGTCGCGGAAGGTGGGCGCGGAGCCAGAAAGATCAAGATAGTACTCGAGCGTGCGCGCGATGGCGGCGGGCTGCTCGTAGATTTCGCGCAGCATGTGGTGGCGAAAGGTGCGCGGCCCCGACGATGATACAGACTGGTGCAACATGGCGTGGCGACTCCCTCAATCATGATTGCACATGGAATGAACTAGACTGGAACGATGCGACTGACGCCGGTATTCCTTCTGTCCGCGACCGATGTCGCCCACTTCCCTACCGAGGCGAAGACGTTCGGCGCGCCGGAGATTGCGTTTCTCGGCCGATCCAACGTGGGCAAGTCATCGCTGATCAATGCGCTGCTGGGGTCGAAGCAGGCGCATACTTCGTCGACGCCAGGCCGCACGCGTGCCATCAACTTCTTCGCGCTGCACGAGGGCGTGGGCGAGAAGAAGAAGCAGCGGCCGACGCTGATCTTCGCCGATCTGCCCGGCTATGGCTACGCGAAGATCTCGAAGTCGATCTCCGCCGAGTGGCCCAAATTCATCGAGCCGTATCTAGCCGAGCGGGAGACGCTGGCGCTGGGAGTGTGCCTGGTGGACACCAACATTCCGCCACAGCCCAGCGATAAGCAGCTCATCGACTACTTCAAACAGACGCAGCGGCCCTTCCTGGTGGTGGGGACGAAGTCGGACCGGCTCGGAAACAACGCGCTGGCGAAGAGCATTGCGGCGTTGAAGCGGGAGCACGAGGTGGACGAGGTGCTGCCGGTTTCGGCGAAGACCGAGGCGGGGAGTAAGGCGCTGTGGGCACGGCTGATGGCGATCGCGGAGTAGTATGCGCCGACATCATTTGGATCGGAGTGTGCGAGTTTCTTCCTCGGCGAGGAAGATTGCGCGACGGTAAGGGCGTTCGCGGTGGAAGAAACGTGGCGCCGCTGAACACCAGCGATGGCGCGGGTCCGTCGCAGGGATCATCTCCATCAAGCGGTCGTCTAAGGCTCGCAGTTCTTCGGCGGATGCGAGGGCGAAGGATTCGAGGTGCAGGCCGTGCTCGCGAGTGAAGACATTGAGGCGCGCTTCGGCGTCGATGACGCCAGCCGATGGTAGGAATGATTGGTCTGAGTCGACGATGAGACTGCCAAATGCTGCAAATCTCCGCGCCGCGCGATCGAAAGTGGCGGAGTGGAGAGTACGCAGGCCGGTCGATTCCGCATCCGGGCGAAACGCCGTGAAGAGCTGAGGCAGCACGCCGCGATCGAGCAGTTCCTCAAGCGCCGCGGTCGGGGCCATCGTAAGGCCGACGCTGACCGGCTTGCGTTGGCGGATCTCGTTCTTCAGCACCCGCAGTGCTTCGTCCACCGTATTGACGACGAAGTCGCAGGCACCCGAACGCATCGCGGCACGGCATGCCTCCGGACGCTCGTCGATGGCGAGGCAGCCCGCTCCAGCGATGTTGGCAGCAACCGACAAAGCCGAGCCGCCCGAACCGAGGCCGCACGAGACGATCAGCGCGCCGCGCCAGTCGGGCTGTAGTGAGCTGAGTACGGTGTACGCGCGGAGGACGGATATCTGGTGGTCCTCCGCGCGCTCTACCATACGTCGTTCGCCTGCCTATTCGCCGTAATAATCGAGGCCGAGGTGCGTGATCAGGTCCCGGCCCATGATGTGCCGCAGCGTGTTCTTCATCTTCATCGACTGGATGAAGAGGTCGTGCTCGGGATAGACGCCCTTGGCGCTGTCCGGAGCCTTGAAGTAGAAGCTGAGCCATTCCTGGATGCCCAGTCCGCGCAGGCTAGGAGTGCGCGCGGCGAGGTCCATGAAGAGGCACAGATCGAGTGCGAGCGGCGCGGCAAGAATCGAGTCGCGGCACAGGAAATCGACCTTGAGCTGCATCGGATAGCCGAGCCAGCCGAAGATATCGATGTTGTCCCAACCCTCTTTGTTATCACCACGAGGCGGGTAATAATTAATGCGAACCTTGTGAAATATATCCTTGTAGAGATCGGGATAGAGATCGGGCTGCAGGATCATGTCCAACAGGCCGAGCTTCGACTCTTCCTTGGTCTTGAACGACTCGGGATCGTCCAGCACTTCGCCGTCCCGGTTGCCCAGAATATTGGTTGAGTACCAGCCTGAAACGCCGAGCATACGCGTCTTGAACGCTGGCGCGAGAACGCTCTTGATAAAGGTTTGGCCGGTCTTGAAGTCCTTGCCGCAGATGGGCGCGTTCATCTTGCGCGAGAGTTCGTTGAGCGCGGGAATATCGACGGTGAGGTTGGGCGCGCCGTTGATGAATGGAATGCCTTCCTTGAGCGCGGCCCACGCGTACATCTGCGAGGGAGCGATACCGGGGTCATCGTTGTCGAGGCCCTTCTCGAATTCGGCCAGCGACTGGTGGACAGCGGACTCTTCGAGGAAAATCTCGGTTGAGCCGGTCCAGATCAGCACCTGGCGGTCGGTCCTGGTCTTGAACTCGGCGATGTCGTTGCGAATCTGGCTGGCAAGGTCGCACTTGTTCTTGCCCTTCTTGATGCGCTTGCCGGTCAGGCGCTTGACGTAATACTGGTCGAAGGCGGCGGGCATGGGCTCGATCGACTCGAGGAAGGGACGGATCTGGTCGAGCTGGTCGCGGTCGAGCACCTGGGCGGTCCTCGCGGCGTCGTAGAGATTGCCGCCGAAGATGTCCCACCCGGTGAAGACCAGGTCGTCGAGCTTGGCGATGGGAACGAAGTCGCGGATGAACGGACTGTTGTTATCGGTGCGCTTGCCCAGGCGGATGGTTCCCATCTGCGAGATGGAACCGATGGGCTTGGCGAGTCCCTGGCGAATTGCCTCTACGCCGGCGATGAGCGTGGTGCAAACCGCTCCCATTCCGGCGGTCATGATGCCGAGTTTTCCTGTGGCAGGCTTGATGCTGGCCGCGTCTGGCGTTGCGGCTCCGAGAGTAGACATGCTTGGTGAACCCTTCTGTGTGCGATGTAAGTTGCGCTTCTTCCGATAGACGGAAAGTTCAGTATAGACCCAAGGTTCGATATGCGGCTCGTGTCGGAGCGTGAGTTGATGTGGGCCTGGTGTCGGTGGCGTTGACCCTGACAAGCGCGACCGGTACACTCTAAGAGGCAGTCAGCGAATGCTTTCGTTCGCGACTCCGGCAGCATATCGTTCGCCGGTGCCCCCTCGTTCAATGGTAGGACAAGCGACTCTGACTCGCTCGATCGGGGTTCGAATCCCTGGGGGGCAACCAAATTCTTGTGGCTGCGGATGCTAAGGCAGCGGCTGCAGACCTTCGTAACGAACCTTCCAATCTTTAGGAAATCCTGGCGCGTGAGTGGTGGTGCCATCCCAGCCCGCGGCCATCATGGCGACCGCCGACAGCCAGCCTCCGTTGGCCGGCATATACATCGGAGTCTGATCGGGGCGGCGGACAGTGTAGCCAGATGCGCGAAATGGATTCTGGTCGTACTTGCCTGCCAGCAATGCGATGGCCGTGTCCGGCTCGTCGAGGCGCGCGGCGCACATGGCCATCATTGCGGTTCCCCAGGTGACGCTGTTTTGTGGGGCATCCGTATGCGCGACGCGGTGGAGAGTGTTGCGCATGGCATCTCTGTCAATTCCCTTCCCAGGCAGTACGCCGAACATGAAGGTCGTCATGGTTGAGGGAGAGTTTTCTACGGGAATCTCCATCGCCGGATAGATCCCGTTTCGGATCGTGGGCAGCGCCAGGTGGTCGATGACGTCCTGCCAATGCTTGTCGGGCGGCATGCCGAGACGGATGCGCCATTGCTGGGCGGTTTCGAGCGCCCACTTCCAGTACGCTAACTCCATCGTGGGATTCAGATTGTGGGCGATGTCGGTGTGCTTCTCGTCCGCCGAATTGAGGCCGGGGCCGAGCACGTACTGCTTGCGCTGGGCGTCGTAATCGACGAAGGTGGCCATGTAGTCTGCAGTCTCGAAGACGATGTCTTTGTAGCGCTCGAGCGTGGCGCGCGCGTCTTGATTCTTGTGCGCTCGATACACCAGCTCAGCGAGATAGATGGGATGCGGCTGCTGCCAGACGAGTACCGGGCCAACGCCGGAAGGACTTTCGATGCCTGTAGGGTCGGTCATCTTCGACCACTTCACACCCTTGGCTCCTTCGAGCTTGGCCATCGCCTGGCCCGGCGGCATGAGCTGAGTTAGATGGCTCAAGCTCTTCTCCAGAATCTCGGGGTGGCCCCATAGCGCCCAATGCGCCGCGTGCCACCAATACATCTCCATGTGGAATTTGCCGTACCAGGAGTTGACTCCGAGGCCGGTCTCCTGCGGTGGGAGCGTGCCGGCATCGTGTACGGCCATGATGTACTGCGAGAGAACGATGCGCCTCTCCAGCTCGGCGGCGCGCGGGTCGGTGTTTCCGGAGAGGTCGATCGCACCGCCGGTGGTCCAGTAGTGCTGCCAGTGCGTGCGCGAAGCAGCCTCTACCGCCGCAACCGTATCGGGATCGGACGCGATGGGCTTGGGCGAGAACCACGTGGTCAACTCAATGCGATTGCCGCGGCTGCTCAGGAGATAATGATGCTTGCCGGTTTCGGCGAGCGATGCGCCGACGGACCACTTCGCGCGGACCGTGTAGTGCGTCGAGTCGACTGTGCGGTCGAACTGGGCGGCCGTTTCGCCGCGGCGAGTCATGATGGTGGTGTGGGCATCGGGGTGGGTCCAGTCCTGATAGTCGGGACCGAACGAGTCCGAAGCGTACGGGAAGGCCAGTCGGACCTTGAGCCGTCCGGACGCGATCAGCGCCGACTCGATCCGCACCGCCGCCTCATCGCGGTCGGGATGAGCGACAGTCTCGACATGAACGGGCGTGCCGTCGACATCAAACGAACTGGTGAGGATGCCCGCCCAGATGTCGAGCCTTTCGTCGATATTCTTCAGGTCGGTGATGGCGACCTTTGAGCCGTCGGCGTGGGTCATCTCCAGGCCGATGCGTCCCAGACCGAAGCGATTCTGGTTCGCGCGCAGGTAGGCGGCATCGGGCGGTGGGCTGCTGGTGATGGCGGCGGGAAAGACGAACTGGCGATCGTTTTTCTTAACGACCTGCATCTTGAATTTGTCGAGGGTGTACCCATTCGGATTGGGAAAGTTGTGCCAGCCCCAGTCGCTGAGAATGCCGATGGGCATGCTCTTTTCGTAGTACTCGGGAAAGCTCTGCAGACCGGTGACGTCGAAGTTGAAAGCAAATTCACCGTTGCCCACGGCCATCGCGCCGTTGGGGTCGATGTCGTGGACCACGATGTTGTGCCGCGTGACAAGGGCGTGGCGGTCGATTGGGGCGTTGGATCCGTCTTGCGCCAGCAGGATAAGTGAAACGGACGGCATACACGCAATTGCAACGGCAACGAAACGGATCGCTTTCATGGATTCTTTCCTGATTCGGTGGAATGGTGACCTTGCAGCAAAGTGGTGAGAAGACGCTCGTTAGGAAGTTTAGTCGACCAGATGACAGAAGTGGAGGAAGTGTTTTTCTCTAATGATGCAAAAGATTGCAGAGGCAACTTAATGAGGCTCGACGCAAGGGCTATAACTCATTTGATTGCAAGGCGAAGGCAGCGTGGTATCTGGAAAATGCGTGGCACGCTAATTGCTTAATGGTTTGGTGTTGAGCCATGGCTGGGCCAAGCGCATGGGTTAAACTCCCCAACAAATTGAAGTAACTGTAGTTTTTGGTGTGACAACTACTTACTGTCTTATACCCTGTCTGACCGGCAGGAGAAGGAGTCTCTCATGAAGCGATGGATAATGGGTCTCATGGTACTTGCAATGGCGGCAATTACTCTCCCGGCTCGGGCTGGAAACATAGCTTTGACCGGACACGACGATGATTATCACTGTGGGGGCGACAGTTCAGCCTGCAGTCAACTAACAGCCCTGATTAACTTTGCGAAGAACGGCTCGAGCCTCAAGGTATTGACGTTTGACGCAGGAACTGAGCTGACAAGCGATCTGACGACTTTGGGTATCTCGTTTTTTAACGTCAATCCGGACACGGCGGGCGCAGTAACTGCCAGCTTGTTCGATAACTCGCTGTATAGCGCGTTCATCGTAGCGTCGGATTCCACTTGCGGCGGTTGCGACAACAGTCCCACAGGTGAGGCGGCGATTGCGGCACAGAGTGCGGCCATCGACACCTTCCTGAACGCGGGTGGCGGCATCGTTGGGCTTGCTGGCGCAGAAAGTGGGGGGTATTACTCTTTTGTGCCTCAGACTGCGACTTCGGTAGGCGGAGCGCCCTCGGAAGGGTACTCTCAGACCTCGGTCGGTGCCACCTTCAGTATCAACGCTGTGAACGGAGACGCCACACATAACCTGTTTGCCAATCCGGGGACGTCGGGTGAGTCGGCGTTCTACCAGGTTGCCGAGGTCAACTCGGCGGGCAACGGCACCATTCTGCCCCCAGCGGCGACAACGCTCCTGTGCGATCTTTGCACCGTGAGATCGGAAGAGCACA
>OBLU010006417.1_pt1 | contig 10464 bp, 9 predicted proteins | sample 1518681 | NCBI WGS metagenome assembly OBLU01 (sample SAMEA3539304, study PRJEB22396) | soil metagenome | biome: tundra; feature: field; material: soil | place: USA | collected 2010-05 | depth 0.15 m
CGCTGCGTTTCCGGCTGCGCGCCAAATACCCCATCCGCGCGCGCACATTCCAATCCCGAGTCTACGAATACTACGACCCCGACGTGAACTCGGTGGCGCGCCCCATACAACTGGAGGTGCGCAAGCGGTAGAGGGAAGGCCTCCTGGCCTGTTGGGATAGGCTCGTGTGGCGCACGCACTCCTGCGTGCTGCGTCGGCACTCTTGCCGACGCCCGCTGCCCAGAGCGAAGAGCGTCGAGTGAGACTCGACGCTGCACGCAGGAGTGCGTGCGCCACAGACGGCTTACTGATCCAGCTCGAAGGTCACCGTAATGGTGGTGACTACCTCCACCGGTTGGCCGTTGAGCAGGGTTGGCTGGTAGCGCCACTGGCGCACGGCGTCGAGCGCCGCCTGGGCGAGGCCCGGATGAACGGTGTTGATCACCTCCGGACTGAGCGTCTCGCCGGTGGTGGAAACGACGGCGCGCACGATGACGGTGCCGGTGATGCCCTGCTGTTTGAGGTCCGCCGGGTAGACCGGGTCGACTTTCGCGAGAAGCTTGGCAGCCTGCACATTGCCGCCGACCGGAATGCGAATGGGCACGGCCGTGCGGGGGGCAGCGGCCACGGCGGGGGCCGGCCTCGATCCGCGGACGGTCACAGCTTCGTTGATCTGGCCCAGCGGGAGCGTGACCAGCGTCTCGGCCCGCCGGCCGGCTTCCACCAGGACCTCCGCCTTGCCCACGGCAAACCCGCGGGACCGCACTTCGATGGTGTAGTGTCCCGGCGGAATACCGGGGAATCCAAACTCGCCAGTGACGCCGGCATGGGCCACTTCCTCGTTCTTGCCGTCCAGATTCTTAACGCGGACTTCACAACCCGGGACGCGCGCCTTGCTGGCATCCTGGACAATTCCCACCAGCGCGCCGCCGCCGGCTTGCGCGTGCAGCGTGACCAGCGCCATGGGCAGCACGAGCGCGCATGCCAGCGCGGCCACGGTTGCCGCCAGGCGGCGGTTCAGGGGCGTGCGATTGCGCGAGCCATCGAGCACCGCGCGGACGCGCTCTTCCAGGTCGCCGGTTTCGGCCATGGCGGGAGCATCCGCCAGACTGCGCCGCTGCACCATGGCGCGCGCCAGTTCCAGCAGGTGTCCGGCGTAATCGGCGGCGGGCACGCCGCCGGAGAGTACGGCATCGTCGCAGGCGCGCTCGCGCTCCTTGCGAAGTTCTCTCGCGGCCAGCCAGGCCAGGGGATGGAACCAGTAGAGACAGCAGGCGGCCTGCGCGGCCAGTTGGGCCAGGAGGTCATGCCGCCGTACGTGGACCAGTTCGTGCAGCACCACGGCGTGCAGGCGTCCGGCGGGCCATTGGCGAGCCGCCTCGGGCAGCAGCACTACGGGGCGCCGCGTGCCCCAGGTCATGGGCACGGCCGCGGCGGGACTTTCGAGGATGTGCACGGTTCGGCCGATGCCGAGAGCGCGGCGCAGGTTGTCCGCCAGCCCTTGGGCATGCGGCGCCGGCCGCGCGCGGCGGACCATGCGCGCCGTGCGTACCGCTCCGGCCAGGAATCGCGCCGCCACCAGCAGCAATCCGGCGAGGTAGAGCGCGCTGAGCGCACCGGCGATACGCCAATCCGAGCCGCGACCGTGAGGGAGCGTTGGGGTTGTGCGCGGGGGTTCCACGGGCACTCGAGCGGCCACGCTGGCGGCGACAGCCTGCGCGCGCGGCTCCGCCGGCCAGGCGGCGAGGGTGACTTTCGGCCCGAGGCGAAGCGCCACGGGCAAGGCCAGAAGGGACACGAAGGCCGCCGTCCAGACGAAATGCCGCAGCGCGGCCGACGCCCGCCCGAAGGCAAGCGACACCGCAAATCCAGCCGCCAGCACCAGCGTGCCACGCACTACAAAGTCTGTCCACATCATGATTGTTCTCCTTGCTTCCTCGCCGTTTCGATCATTTGGGAGATGCGCTCCAGGTCTTTCGCAGCCAGATTGGCCGACGAAAGATCCAGCAGCGCCGCCACGGTCTCTTCCACGCTGCCGGCGAAGAACGTGGACACCATATGGCGCAGCGCCGACTTGCGCGCCATATCGCGCGCCACCGTCGGCAGGTACACATAGCGCAGGTCCGCTTCCTCGTGGCGCACGTGGCCTTTTTCCTCCAGCACGCGGAGTTTGGCCCGCACCGCTGAGTAAGTGGGCGCATCGGGCAGCGCCTGGTGGATTTCCGCTCCCGTGGCGCGCCCGCGCTGGTAGAGGATGTCCATGATCTGGCGCTCGCGCCGGCTGAGATTGCGATGTCCGTCTTTGCGCATAGACTGTATGCTGCAAAAGAAGCAGCCTGGTGCAAAAGTAGCATTGAAGCCGGAGCTTGTCAAGCGGGAATACAATGAGGTTTGCCCACCCCAACCTCCGTTCGCCGCTTCGCCCGCTACGCGTGGAGCGTGTTAGCGTTCAACCTCGCCGTGGTTCTGTGGGGCGCTTTCGTGCGCGCCACCGGAGCGGGCGCCGGTTGCGGCAAGCACTGGCCCCTGTGCAACGGCGAGATGCTGCCGCGCTCGCCCAGCTTGAATACCATCATCGAGTTCACCCACCGTGTGACCAGCGGAATCGATCTGGCGCTGGTGGCGCTGCTGGTCTGGTGGGCATACCGCGCCTTTCCGCGGCGCCACGCGGTGCGGCTGGCGGCAACGCTAGCGGGCATCTTTCTGATCAGCGAAGCGCTGCTGGGCGCGGCGCTGGTGATGCTGGAGCACGTCGCCAGGAACCAGTCGTCGGCGCGGGCTTACTCGCTGTCGGCGCACCTGGTGAATACCCTGACGCTGCTGGCGTGCCTGACGCTGACGGCGTGGTGGACGGGGGGGAAAGCGCCGGCGCGGGTGGGCCGCCGCGCGGCATGGATGGCCGCGTGCAGTCTCGGCGTCGTCATGATCCTGGGGATCAGCGGGGCCATCGCCGCCTTGGGCGACACCCTGTTCCCTTCCCTCTCGCTGGCCGAAGGTTGGGTGCGCGATTTCGATCCGGCGGCCAGCATCTTCGTGCGCCTGCGCATCCTCCACCCGGCAATCGCCGCACTCGCCGGAGGGTGGCTGGCGTTCTACGCCGTGGCCACGGCGGGACGGCGGCCGGATCTGCGGCCGCGGGCCTGGCTGCTGCTCGGGATGGTGGCCGGGCAGATGGCGGCCGGGGTCGCCAACCTGCTGCTCAGCGCCCCCGTGTGGATGCAGCTGATCCATCTGCTGCTGGCCGACGCGCTGTGGATTTCGCTGGTCCTTTTGTGCGCGGGGACCCTAGAGCCGGACCCTCATTTGGCCGATAAGTCCATGTGACGTGTGTTCTCTGGATTCTGTTGGCCGGCGCCGCCCTGGCCCAGACCACGGCGCCGCCGGTGGGTACGGATAAGGCGCCGCCCCCGGCCAAACCCGCCGAGACGCTGCAATCCGCCATGGAGAAACAGCGCGCCGCCATCGCGACGCAGCGGGAAGCGGTGCGCAAGCAGCGCGAATCGGCGGTGCCGTGGATGCTGGCGGCGCCGCTGGCGCCCGGAGCCGAGGCCCTTGCCGCCGAGTGCGATCCCATCGGCGACCCGGAACTCACTCCGCTGATCTCTAGCGCGGCCCAGCAGCACCAGGTGGAGCCCAAACTGCTGCGTGGCGTGATTGAGCAGGAATCCGGGTTCCGCGCCTGCGCGATTTCCTCCAAAGGCGCCATGGGGCTGATGCAGTTGACGCCGGCCACCGTCGAGCAGTTCAAGGTGGACGACGTATTCGACCCCAGACAGAACATCGAGGCCGGCGCCACGTATATCCGGCAATTGCTGGACAAATACAAGGACAATCTGAAACTGGCGCTGGCGGCATACAACGCGGGGCCTGCCACGGTGGATAAAACAGGTGGAATCCCGGATATTAAGGAGACTCAGGACTATGTGGAAGGGGTCCTGAAGAAGATGAAGTAGCGTGGGACAGACCATCGCCTTTCGTGGTCTGTCATGCCTCGCCGGTATCTACAACGCGCGGCCGGCCGCGGCGCCGGAGGCCCAGGCCCATTGGAAGTTGAAGCCGCCTAACTGGCCCGTCACGTCCACTACTTCGCCGATGAAGTAGAGGCCCGGCACGTTGCGGCACTCCATCGTTTTCGACGATAACTCGCCGGTGTCCACGCCGCCGGCGGTGACCTCGGCTTTCTCGAAGCCCTCGGTTCCGGCCGGCTGGACACGCCATGCGTGCAGGTGCGCCGCCAGCGCCGCCACCTCGCGATCGCTCAACGCGAGGGCGGATTTCGATATGCCCTGTAGCAGGCACCAGCGGTCGGCGAGGCGCTTTGGCAGGTAGCGCGACAGTGCCGTGCGCACCTCGGTCCGCGCACCGGCCGCCCGGCATGCGGAGAGCGCCGCGGCGAAATCCACTCCGGGAAGCAGATCGATCTCCAACGGCTCCCCGGCGCGCCAGTACGACGACGCCTGCAAGATCGCCGGCCCGCTGAGGCCGCGATGCGTGAACAGCAGCTTTTCCCGAAACGACGGGCCGGCGGCGCGCACCGTGACCTCCGCCGATACTCCCGCCATGCCCTCGAAGCGCTCGCGATCCGCGCCGCCGAAGGTAAGCGGCACCAGCGCGGGATGGCATTCCACGATGTCGAGTCCGAACTGGCGCGCCACGGCGTAGCCGAACGGCGTGGCCCCCATTTTCGGAATGGAAAGGCCGCCAGTGGCGATCACCAGCGCCGGGGATTGGAACACCCCGCGGGACATCTCCACCGCGAAGCCACCGCCGGGCGTCCCGCCAATTCGACCCACCGTGCACGCCGTCTCGATGCGCACGCCCGCGGCCGCGCACTCCGCCTCCAGCATGCCGACAATGTCGCCGGCGGCACGGTCACAGAACAACTGCCCAAGGGTCTTCTCGTGGTAGGGGATGCCGTGACGCTCCACCAGGGCGATAAAATCGCGCGGCGTGAAGCGGGCGAGGGCGGACTTGGCGAAGTGCGGGTTGCGCGATACGAAGTTGTCCGCCGTGGTGTTCCGGTTGGTGAAATTGCAGCGACCGCCGCCGGAGATCAGGATCTTGCGCGCGATTTGCGAGTTGTGCTCCAGCACCACGACGCGCCGCCCGCGTTTGCCTGCCTCAATGGCGCATATCAAGCCGGCGGCGCCCGCGCCGACGACCACCGCGTCCACCGTTTCTCGCGCCATCCCCTTACATTCTGGCAGAGCCCGCGCTATGCTGACATCGAATGACCCGCAAGGTTCTGATTATGACCGGCGACGGCGGCAACAGCTATGAAGCGCTATATGCCTGCCAGAGATTCCAGGAGGCCCATTGGGAACCGGTGATCGCAGCGCCTGCGCGGCGGCTGCTGCATTTGGTCTTCCACGATTACCTGCCGGGCTGGGACACTTACGTGGAAAGCCCCGGCCACTCCATGGACGCCCAGATCGCGATCACGGCCGTCTCGGCCAAGGAATTCGCCGCCCTCGTAATCCTGGGGGGACGCGCTCCCGAATACCTGCGCAACGATGCCAGCGTGCTCTCGCTGGTGCGCGAGTTCGCCGAGCAGAACAAGTGCGTCTGCGCCCTCGGGCACGGCATCCAGGTGCTGGTGGCGGCGGGCCTGGTGAGCGGACGCACGGTCACCGGGCACCCCAACGTGTGTGTGGAAGTAGAGCGCGCCGGCGGCAAGTACAGCGAGAAGCCGGCGATTCGCGATGGCCGCATCATCACGGCGCAATCCTGGAAGGCGCACCCCGACTTCTACCGCGAACTCTTCGCCTGCATCGAAGTCCCGAAGTAACGCACGCTCCCGCCTGCCGGCGCACCAGCGCCAGGGGGCCGCTGACACCGCCGACACCGCTCTTGTAAGGCGGGCGAATTGGATGTACCGTAAGGCAGGAGGCGGATTGTCATGTCACAACCTCCGCGCGCAAGAGCGGCTGCCGCCGCCGCAGCAGGGCGGCTTTCCCTGGAAGAACGTGTCGAGATGCGAGCCTACGAGCTCTATGTCCTGCGGGGCAATGAATCGGGCTCAGAAATGGACGATTGGCTGCAAGCCGAAGACGAGATTCGCGACGCCGAAGAGCAGAGCGTGAAACTTAGGTAGGCCCCGGAGCGCTGAGCGAAGAGCGGGTCCGGGGGACCGCGCGGACCAGGGGGGGCGCCCTACGCGCCATCCGCCCAGGTGATGACCCCGGGCAGAAACTCTCTTGGTGCGTCCACGTGGAAAGGCATGATCCGCACGGTGTAGCCGTGAAGCCCGCTGGTGGAGCACGGCACCGTGTCGGCTTCGAAAGTCCAGCTACCGCCGGAGCCCTCGCCGGCAGGCTGCATCGGAATGGCGTAAGCGCCGGTCAACTCACCGCCGGCATCGAGCCTGCCTACATAGAGCTCGACGGCGACCTGATCCGGGGTCAATGCGCCAAGCTGAAGTTTTGCGTGCACATGGACGCGGCTGCCGACGGGAAGTTCAGTTTGCGTCAAGGCATCCACCGATTCGACCCGCACTTCTTTCCAATGGGCCCGTACGTGGGACGTCCAGGCCGCCAGCGCCCTGGCCCGAACCGCCTGATCGGCGGTGAGTTGCTGGTACTTTTGATCGGCCGTCACATAGAAATCCGCGGCATACTGTCTGACCATGCGCTGAATGTTGAAGGTGGGGCACAAGGTTGCAATGGAGCTCTTCATCTGGGCGATCCAGCGGCGAGGCAAGCCGTCGGCACCCCGCTCGTAGAAACCGGGGACGATGTCACGCTCCAGCAAGGAGTAGAGTGCCGCCGATTCCACCTGGTCCTGATCGTCCGGGTTGGCGTAGCTCTCGCCGTTTCCGATGGCCCAGCCGATGAAGCGCTTTCGGGCGCCGGCGTCCTGCCAGGCCTCGTCCCACCAGCCATCGAGAATGCTGAGATTGAGGCCACCGTTGGGTAGCACCTTCATGCCGCTGGTGCCGCTGGCCTCCTGGGGCCGCAGCGGGGTATTGAGCCAGATGTCCGAGCCCTGGACCAGAGTTCTGGCCACTGCCATGTCGTAGTCCTCCAGGAAGACGAGGCGGCGGCGGAACTCCTTCTGCTGGGCGAGTTTGACGACCTGTTGGATGAGCGCCTTTCCGGCATCGTCGCGAGGATGCGCTTTGCCGGCGAAGACGAACTGTACAGGCCTGCCCGGCTGGTTGAGAATCTGCCCTAGACGCTCGACGTCGCGCATGATCAGGGTGGCGCGCTTGTAGGTGGCGAAGCGGCGCGCAAAACCGATGGTGAGGGCGTCGGGATCGAGCACTTCATCGGCGGCGTCGATTTCCGATTGGGGTGCGCCGCGGCGCACCAACTGGAGGCGCAGGCGGCGCCTGGCGAACGCCACCAGGCGTTCGCGCCGCCGTTCGTGGGTTCGCCACAGCTCTTCCGCCGGAATATTCTCGACGCGCCGCCACAGATTGGGATCGGCGTGTTCCTCGCGCCATTTCGGCCCCATATACCGGTCGTAGAGCTGATTCATCTCATACGAGATCCAGGAGCGAAAATGCACGCCGTTGGTGACATGTCCGATGGGAATTTCATCCTGCGGCACGCCGGGCCAGATGGATTTCCACATGCCGCGGCTCACTTCGCCGTGGAGTTTGCTGACGCCGTTGCTGGCGGAGGCGGCGCGCAGTGCCAGCACGGTCATGCAGAAATCTTCATCGGGACGCTCGGGGTGCTGGCGGCCCAACCCATAGAATTCCGCGGGATCCATTCCCAGGCGGCGCATGTAGGCGCCGAGGTAACGATCGAGCAAGGCGGGCGGGAAGTAGTCGTGGCCTGCCGGCACGGGAGTGTGGGTGGTGAAGATGAGGCCCGCGGACGCCACCTCGCGCGCCTCCGCCAGGGAGAGATTGCGGTGCTCCATAAGGCGGCGAACCCACTCCACGGCGAGGAAAGCGGAATGGCCCTCGTTCATGTGATAGACGGTGGGCGCCAGGCCCAACGCCTCCAAGGCGCGATGTCCGCCGATGCCCAGGAGGATCTCCTGTTTCAGGCGCGTCTCCAGATCGCCGCCATAGAGCTGATCGGTGATATCGCGATCTTCCGGACGGTTGGCGGCCATATTGGTATCCAGCAGGAAGAGACTCACCCGCCCCACGCGGACCCTCCAGATTTGGGCAGTCACAACACGCCCGTCGTAGGTGACTTCGACGGTCAAGGGACGCCCGTCGGGCCGTAGTTCGAGGCTCAGCGGGAGGTTACGAAAGTCGTTATCTTCATAAGTTTCTTGCTGCCAGCCAGCAGGGTTCAAGTATTGCTTGAAGTATCCCTGCTGGTAGAGGAGCCCGACGCCAACCAAAGGGACACCGAGATCGCTGGCCCCTTTCAGGTGATCGCCAGCGAGCACGCCGAGGCCGCCGGCGAAAACCGACAGGCACTCGGTCAAGCCGAATTCGGCAGAGAAATAGGCCACCAGCATGGCTCCCGGGTTGCCATACGTCCGGTGGAACCATGTGGACGGGCTGGTCAGATAGGCATCGAGCTGCTTGAGAGTGCGGTCCAGATGGGCGAGGAAGGTTTCATCCTTGGCCGCGGCCTCGAGCTCCGCCTGCTCGATGGAACCCAACATGAGGACCGGATTGTGTCCGGTGGCTTCCCAAAGGTCGCTATCGAGGCGTCGAAACAACTCGATGGTGTCATGGTCCCAAGCCCACCGCAGGTTGTAAGCCAGCTGGCGAAGTCCTTCGACCGGCGCGGGCAGTGATGGAATGACCTGGAACACCTGGACAGGTTTCATGCACCTATTATCGGACGGACCCGTCTTTTCAAATAGGGCTGAGGCGCCGGCGATAGCGGCGGAGCTACTTCAGCTCCGTCATGATCCCCGGCAGGCTCAATTGCGCCTGCATGCTGTTGGGCGCCCAGCCGAACTCGGCGGCCATGACCTTGCCAACGTCTTCCTGGCTCTTGCCCTGGCGGATCAGGCCGCTGGCGCGGTCGCGCAGTTTCACAATGTTGTTGCGGTAGGCCAGAAGCCCCGCTTTGTTGGTGACTGCGCCGTGCCCGGGTATCACGGTATCGAAATCCAGCTTCATGGCGGCGTCGAGAGTCTTGGTCCACTCCACGACGCTGCCGCCGCCGGTGTAGTCGATCAGGGGAGTAGTGCCCGCCATCATATCGCCGGTGTGGATGGTGCGGAGCGCGGGAAAATAGACGATGGCGTCGCCGTTGGTGTGGCCGCGGCCGAAGTAGCGCGCGCGCACTTCCTTGCCGCCCAGGAAGACGGCTGTTTCCTCGGTGAAGGTGACGCGCGCCGGCGCCACGCCAGGCGGGGCGTTCGACTGGACATGATTGACGATGTTGGTGCGCGCATTGGCGGTGGAGATGATTTCGGCGGTGGCCAGGAACCTGGCATTGCCGCCGCTGTGGTCGGCATGATAGTGCGTGCTGAGCACGTACTTCACGGGCAGGTTGGTGATGCTCTTGACGTGGGCGACGATGCCGTCGTGGTCCTGATCGAACTTGTCGTCCACCAGGATGACGCCCTCGCTGGTGACATACACGGCGACGTTGCCGCCGTCGCCCTCGATCACGTACAAATCGTCCTTGACCTTGTTGAGAGTGAGTTTGGCAGGCTGGGCCTGCGTTTGCGTGAAGGCAATCCAGCAGCCCGTCAAGAGCACGGCGGCGGCGCCAAGGCGTGCGAGAAGGGTGCGGCTCATGATCGGACAATAGCAGATTCGCGCTGCCCCGGGGGCTGTCCGGATGCTAGAATCTTAGTTTCACATGGCCAAATCCATACTTGAATTGCAAGATATTGCCAAACGTGTACGGCGCGACATCGTCGAGATGATCACGGCCGCAACAAATGGGCATCCCGGTGGATCGCTGTCGGCGGTTGAAATCGTCGTCGAGCTGTATTTCAATCACATGCGGATCGATCCGGCCAACCCGAAGTGGGCGGATCGCGATCGCTTTATTCTGTCCAAGGGGCACGCGGCGCCGGTGCTGTACAGCGTGATGGCGGAGCGTGGCTACGCCGATACGCCGAAGGACAAGCTGAATACGCTGCGGCAATTCGGCAGCGTATTTCAGGGGCATCCGGACAGGCGCTTCATCCCCAGCCTGGAAGCCTCCACGGGCTCGCTGGGGCAGGGGCTGTCGCTGGGCCTGGGAATGGCGCTGGCAGCGCGGCTGGACGGGCGGCCTTCGCGATTCTTCGTCATGATGGGCGATGGCGAGATCCAGGAAGGGCAGATCTGGGAAGCGGCCATGGCAGGTGCGTTCCACAAGGCGGACAACCTGGTGGCCATCGTGGATTACAACCGGATCCAGCTGGACGGCTTCGTGAGCGACATCATGGAGATTGCGCCGGTGGCGGAGAAATGGCGGGAGTTCGGGTGGCATACGCTGGAAATCGACGGGCACGATTTCGCGGGGATCGAGGGTGCGCTGGCGGAGGCGGCGGCCACCAAGGGCAAGCCGACCTGCATCGTGGCGCACACCATCAAGGGGAAGGGCGTATCGTTCATGGAGAACA
>OBLU010006418.1_pt1 | contig 10464 bp, 8 predicted proteins | sample 1518681 | NCBI WGS metagenome assembly OBLU01 (sample SAMEA3539304, study PRJEB22396) | soil metagenome | biome: tundra; feature: field; material: soil | place: USA | collected 2010-05 | depth 0.15 m
GAAGCGGCCGCCTGCGGTGCCGGAGAAATCATGCTCACGTCCATGGATCGCGACGGGACCAAGGCTGGGTTCGATTGCGAGTTGACGAAGATGGTCGCCGACGCAGTTTCTATTCCTGTGATCGCCTCGGGCGGCGCCGGCTCGCCGCAACACTTTATTGAAGTATTCCGCGATGGGCGCGCGGACGCAGCTCTGGCCGCCTCCATTTTTCATTTCGGTCTCGAAGATATCGGACAACTGAAACGCGAATTGCAAGCCGCCAACGTTCCGGTGAGGTGGCCATGCTGATTCCCTCGATCGATCTCATGGGCGGCAAGATTGTGCAGCTGGTTCAGGGCGAAAAGAAGAAACTCGAATTCGACAATTTCGAATATTGGATCGACCGTTTTTCCAGTTATCCGGTGGTCCAACTCATCGACCTCGATGCAGCGCGCGGCGCCGGCGATAACCGGTCATTAGTGCGGCAGATCGTCAGCCGCCTCAACTGCCAGGTTGGCGGCGGTATTCGCACCCTCGAAACTGCACAGGAGCTTTTAAACATAGGTGCGCGCAAGGTCATCATCGGTTCGGCACTGTTGACCGAAGGCCGAATCAACCAGGAGTACGCACGCACGATAGCAAGCACGCTCCCGAGGTCGGCACTCATGTTCGCGCTCGATTCGCGAGGCGGGCGGGTTGCGATTGACGGGTGGCGCACTCAGACTGCCGTCACCGCCTTCGACATGATTCGCGAACTGGAACCGTTCTGCGAGAGTTTCCTCTATACGCACATCGACACCGAGGGTTTGATGGGTGGCATCCCGATGGATACGGTTCATGCCATACGAAGCGCAACGCAACGGCATCTGGTGGTCGCCGGCGGCATCACCGAGCAACGGGAAATCGATGCCCTCGACGCGCTCGGAATTGATGCCGTCGTCGGCATGGCGCTCTATTCCGGAAAAATTCATGGTTAAACGAAATTAAGAGGAAGTGATGAGTTCATGAAAGCCGCCACACTGACCTCGCCTCAAGAAATTCGCAAGCGCCCGCTTCGGATTAGCGAAGTTGCGACTCCCGAACCCAAGTCGGGCCAACTACTTCTCCGTGTGCGCGTGTGCGGAGTATGCCGCACCGATTTACACATCGTCGAAGGCGAGTTGCCACCCCTTCGCGCCGGCATCATCCCCGGACATCAGATCGTCGGCGAAGTCGTAGCAGGAACTACAGGCGCGGGATTGAAGCAGGACCTCCCGGTTGGCACACGTGTAGGGGTTTCGTGGATTGGAGGAACCGACGGCACCTGCCGATATTGTCACATGGGCATGGAGAATCTCTGCGATTCACCTACGTTCACCGGTTACACGGTCGACGGCGGCTATGCTGAATACGCGGTCGTGCGCTCCGATTTTGCTTTTCCTCTTCCCCGTCAACTCGACGATTTACATGCCGCCCCCCTGCTGTGCGCCGGCATTATTGGTTTTCGCAGCCTTCGTGTGGCGGGCGTAAAGCACGGCGATCGTGTCGGCCTGTTCGGGTTCGGTGCTTCCGCCCATCTGGCAATCGCGGTCTTGCGCGCCTGGAATTGCGAGGTGTACGTCTCCACGCGCGGAGCAACTCATCGCCGGCTGGCAACCTCTCTGGGGGCGGTGTGGGTGGGAAGTGAGACGGACAAACCGCCCGTCGAACTCGACTGCGCCGTCACTTTCGCGCCCAGCGGCAATGTCGTTGTAGCGGCCCTCGCCAGCCTGCGAAAGGGAGGCGTGGTAGCGATCAACGCCATTCACCTGGACCGGATACCCGAGTTCGACTACGATCGCTTGCTCTGGGGCGAGCGCCAGATTCGGAGCGTCGCGAACATGACTCGGGTAGACGCTCGAGACTTTCTCCAACTCGCCAGCGAGATTGGTCTGAGGCCGCAAGTAACCGCCTTCCCGCTCGACCAGGCCAACGAAGCCTTGCTTGCGGTGAAAGAGGATTCCATCGACGGAGCTGCCGCTCTAGTTTTGTAAACGACGCAGTCGAAGATGTCCGGAAGTCCTCACCGGATGGGCAGCGCGTACATGAGACCGCCTTGCGTCCAGAGGTTGTTTGCTCCGCGGGGCAACTTCATCACTGACCCTGAGCCGAGGTCGCGTTCGAACATCTCGCCATAATTGCCCACGGCTTCGATGACTCGGGCAGCCCAGGCATCGTCGAGTCCGATCAATTGTCCGTAGCCGTGTTGGAGGCCGAGCAGACGCCGGATCACGACATCATCGCTCTTCTTCATCTTCATGTCGGCAAGATTCGCCTGCGTTACTCCGCTCTCCTCAGCTTGGATCAAAGCTTCGACTGTCCAGTTGACAATGGTGGCCCATTGCGGGTCGTCGAGTCTATAGGCCGGCGCCAAAGGGTCCTTGGCGATGACGTCGGGCAGGATTTCAAAATTCTTCGCCATGTTCTTAAAGCCGAGTCGCTCATAGGCCAACTGAGAGACATCTGCGCTAAGGGCGGCGCAGTTGCCGGTGACGAATGCCGCTTCCATCTCGCCTTCTTCCTGGAAGGGGAAGGGAAGCCACTTGATCTTCTCGCGCTCCATGTAACTGGTGAGCTGCTCCTCCATCTCGTTGCCGCTGATGAAACAGATTTTCTTTCCGGCAAGGTCCTTCGGAGAAGTGATTCCCATGGTCTTATTCACAAAGAAGGCCTGGTAGTCATAGAAGATGGGCCGCGCAAAGCCAAAGCCCTTGTTAGCCGAATTGACAAAATTGGGAGATCCCGTGGCGAGAAGCGCGATCTCGCCGGATTTGAGAGCTTTCAGTGCGTCCTGCTCATCGCGAAAGGACTTGACGGTGAATTTGGCGTTGCTCCCAAGCACTGCCACGGCCACCGCCTTACAAATGTCCACGTCGAGGACAGTGTGATTTCCATGCGCGTCCTGGGTGGAATACTCGGGCTCTTCGCTGTTGACTCCGCAGGGAAGTGAACCGGCGGCTTTGATTCGATCGAGTGTGGCCCCGGCATAGGCCGTTGCGGACACTCCGCTCATCAACCACAGCCACGCCATTGAAGAAAGTAGAAGCGCAGAAACTCTGCTCATACGGGGTCCTGTTCCTTCCGAACATCCAATCGCTGGCATTCTTGTAAAAAATCTGGCGACCGGAGGAAGATCCGGTCGCCAAAATTGGCTAAGAGGAGCCCCTAGTTCGTCGGCCAGCCAGGCGTCTGTGTCGGGATGCCCGGGTTGGTTGTGGGACGAGGGTTAAAGTCGGCTGGGGCTGGATCGCTGACTCCGCCCTGGATGACGTCGGTCGGGGTGATCTGCAGGATACGGCAGCCTTGTCCACCGTAATGGGGCAGGCTGGTAACCTGGACGGCCGGAATGGTCGCGTATTCAGCTGGCAAGGGTGGCGTCACACCGGCTAAGCGTCCATTGTCAAACCCGCTGAACATATCGCCGACGCCGGGAGTGGCGCCGTCGGACGGCCCAAGGTAGCTCTGGCCGTAGTTCTTCTTGCCCAGAGCGCGAGCCGAGGCTTCGTCGGGAAGATTGGCAAGCGGAGTCAGACGGAAGAGTTCATTGATGAATTTGATGATCGAGCCATGCTCGGTTGCTTCATGGGAGATCCCATGGACCACGCCGTACGGCGATATCACGATTGTGGGAATGCGCGGACCCTGATCGAGAGCGTTTCCAAGGGGATCCCAGGAACGAATCTTCGGCTGCGTGTGATCGTACAGGCCATCGGTTTCATCGTAGGTGATAATGATGGCGCTCTGCGACCAGTACGGGCTGTTGGCGATTGCGTTGATCGAGTCGGCCAGAAGGGCTTCGCTGATCTGCGCGTCGGAGTAGCCTGGGTGATCGTCGTTGCCCTGGAAAGAAGCCTTGACTGCCGGACTAGGTGAGCGAGGAACCAGGCCATCGAGGTTGCCGTAGCCGCCGCGGACATAAAAGACACCGCCTGCCGCGGGCAGCGCGTTGTTTTTCATCGCCGTGAAGAAGTCGCCGAGGCCTTTCATGTGCGCCTGGGTCTCGCTGGGGTTGTTGGCCTCATAGCCGAAGTATTGCGGGGCATCGTGATGGGCGATGTAGGTGGAATGGCTGGCTGTACCGCCAGTATCGGTCGGTTCGAGATCATAGCCTTCCTCGAACCAGGCCCAACTTACAGGTCCGTTCAGGCTGCCGGCGATCTTTAGGATGTCCTTCTGCACATCCAGAAGGTCAAAAGCAGGGTTCAGGTCATTGCTCGTGATGCTCTGTATCTGGTTGCCCATGAAGGAGAGAGGCAGACTGGCAAACGTCAGGTTAGATGCCGGGTTCGTGCTGGGTGCGCCTCCGCTTTCAGTGGGCTGCCTCTGACCCACAGTGAGATCTAGAGCGGACCCCCAGAACGGTTGTGGATCGCCGGTAACCGGCAGGGCCGCGTTCGTGGTGTTGATATTGCTCCCTAACTGCGGATGCTTCATCCACTGCGTTTCTCCCGACTGGCCGGCGATCATGGCGATGGCGTTGGGCGTCGAAGGCCCGATCACGGTGTCAAAGAAGTTATCGAAAAGCGTGAAGTGATCCGCGTATTGCCAGAGAAATGGGACCGTATTGCAATCCACATGGCTGATGACCACTTCGCCTTTTTGCACCTGCGATTCGGTCGGCGCCGGGCCCGTGTAGGTCGTTCCATCGGCGCTGAGCGTTCCTGACAGCCCCTCCTCGACGAATGCATAGCGATCATTCTGGGCGACGTGACTGGCGTTCAGATCCAACTTGGCATCGATGGCCGTATGGCCGTGATTCACCGAGTAAGTGTCCTCCGGATAGAGGTTCACCGTGGTTGGCGCCCCGGTGCTACTGACACCAGTGACCGACTGCGGAATCAGGAATGGAGAGATTGTGTGCACCGAGCCGTCGGTGAAAACGATCGGCTGGTTAAAGCCCGGTGTCTGGGCGGCGGGCTGGGAGAACAGTCCCCGGGCTCCCGGATAAGTGCCGAAGTGGAAATCAAAGGAGCGGTTCTCCTGGAAAAGAACGAAGACGTATTTGATGTTCTTTTGCAGCAGAGCGAGCTTCTGAGCATGGGTGAGACTCGGTTCGGTCTCCACGCTACGCGTGTAGCGGGCGACTTCAGCACTTGACCTCGGTGCGATTTCGACAAGTTTTTTCTGGCCGGCAGCCCCGCCGCCATTTGGGTTTTCCGCGTACATGGCGGCTGGCTGTAGCATCAAGATAGCAGTCATGAGAGAAGCGCAACTGGCCTTCAGCCATTCGTTGGTATTCATGTTTTGTTCCTTTCTGATTATTCTCTGGAGCGAAAACTGCGTGCTCATGTGGCTTTCGTCCCTGTTGCCCGCACCACAGAGCTGGTAGCGATCCGGCAAGGAAATATTCCCAGACTTCCAAATAGCACAGTGGTGTGAACGGGGAGTTATGGTGGCGTGAATTATTTTCCACAAGTTTGTGGAGGACAGCTGCAAAGGCGCGCTGCTAGTGCCGTTTGCAGGCAAGGCGGAATGGAAGCCCACTGGTCAGATTCCGCGGACTTTAACACTGTCGTAATAATTCTTCCGTATAGTCCCCCTTCATTCGGGACTCGGTACGTGGGTACCGATTCTAAAGACAATGGCGAACACAGGAGACTTTTAATATGGCCACAGCCACGCCTGCGATCCATGAAAAGCTGAGTAAGAGTCCGGGAATGATCGGGATGATGGGATTTGGAATGGTGCTTCTCGTGGGAATCATTTACTCGGCGTTTCACCTGCTCACGGATCTCTCCAGCGTGCGGAGTGGATCGATCATGCCCTACGTTTTGCTGGGTATTGCACTGCTGGTAGCGCTGGGATTCGAATTTGTAAACGGATTTCACGATACCGCCAATGCTGTGGCCACCGTGATCTATACCCATTCTCTGGAGCCGCACATCGCGGTGGTTTGGTCCGGGTTCTGGAACTTCCTGGGCGTGTTGACTTCGAGCGGGTTGGTCGCTTTCGGAATCATCTCTCTGTTGCCGGTGGAACTGATCTTGCAAGTCGGGAGCAAGGCCGGATTCGCAATGGTGTTCGCGTTGCTCGTGGCGGCCATTATCTGGAATCTGGGGACTTGGTATTTCGGTTTGCCGGCTTCGAGTTCGCACACCCTGATCGGTTCGATTATTGGAGTGGGCATCGCCAATCAGCTGATGTCTCCTAAAACGGGCACCAGCGGCGTGGATTGGGGCCAAGCCACTAACATTGGCAAGTCACTGCTGCTGTCGCCGATCGTGGGATTTGTCTGCGCCTTTCTCTTGTTAACCTTGATGAAGGCGGTGATCAAGAACCGCGCGCTGTACGAGGCTCCGGTAGGGACGGAACCGCCGCCGTTCTGGATTCGTGCGCTTCTGTTGCTGACGTGCACGGGGTGAGCTTCGCGCACGGATCGAACGATGGACAGAAGGGCATGGGGCTGATCATGCTGATCCTCGTCGGTACAGTGCCTACAGCCTATGCTTTGAACCACGCGATTACGCGCAAACAGTCGGATGACTTCATTGCGGTTTCACAACAGGCCGCCGGCATATTATCCAAATATGTCAGCCCGGATGCGGTGATCAGCGATGCCCGGGAAGAAGTTACGGATTACATCCGCACCAAGGAATTCACTCTCAACACCATGCTGGCTTTACGTCAACTGGTCAGCGACATCGGCAACGAGACGGCCCTGTTCGGAGAGTTGGCAAAGATTCCGAATGACCGGGTGCGGAACTTCCGCAACGACATGTATGTCGCCAGCGAGGCGCTGCGCCTGATGAAGAAGAACAAGCAACCGCGATTGCGGCCTCCGATTGGGCAGGTTTGGACAACTACAAGAAGCACGTCGACGCGTCCACGCGCTTCATTCCAGGATGGGTGAAGGTTGCAGTTGCGATGGCGCTCGGTCTGGGCACGATGATCGGATGGAAGCGGATTGTGGTTACGGTTGGAGAAAAGATCGGCAAGGAACACCTCACTTACGGACAGGGAGCGGCCGCGGAGATCACTGCCATGTTCACGATTGGCGCGGCGGACTGGTTTGGGTTGCCGGTGAGTACCACGCACGTGCTGTCGTCGGGTATTGCGGGCACCATGGCGGCAAACCATTCTGGCCTGCAATGGGCGACGGTGCGCAACCTGGCGATGGCGTGGGTGCTAACCCTGCCGGCTTCGATGGTGCTGTCGGGTTTCTTGTTCGCCGGCTTCCGAAAAATATTCTAAATTCCAATGGCTTGCTCTGTCGGGTGAAGCCGGTCAGCTGCCAGAGTTGTTAGCGATCCAGGTCATGCCGCGCTAACCAAGTTTGTGAAAACGACGAAAGCCGGCATAGCCCTCCTTGCCCATATAGCGCGCGAGAACCGAGGGATCGGTCTGGCGCAGGTCGACAATTACCAAGCCATCGACTACGTCGGAAAACTTGCGATCGAGATTGAAGCCCACCAGCCTGCCTCCCACCTTGGCATATTGCTTGAGCAGGATGGGTAAGCCTTTGCCATCTTCTTCGATATCCGAGATGGGTTCGGCAAGTTCTTCGGGATCGCGTAATAAACTGCAAAGCGCGCCGCAATCCCACCGGCGGAGCATGGGCGCACGAAACGGTGTGCGCGCCTGGATCAGGTCGCCAAACTCGCGGCCGTCTTCGCGCTGCTCAAAATAACGAACAATCATCTCACGGGACAAGCTGCTGTACTCATTGCTGATGCTGACCGCTCCGAACAATACAGGCGTTTCCGGATGAGCGGCCACGAAAAGCGCAATACCTTTCCACAGCAAGAGCAGCGGCGCGTATTGACGTTGATAAGCCGGAAGCACAAACGAGCGGCCCAGTTCCAGAGCAGAACCTATCTTCAGGAAAAGTTGCTGGTCGTACCGGAACACGGTGTTCGTGTAGAGACCCTTGATGCCGTAGCGGCGGATGATTTCATCCGTATTGCCGGCGCGGTAAGCCCCCGCCAATTCACGTTTTTCCTTGTTCCAGAGCAGCAGGTGCCAGTAATAGGCATCGAACGCATCGAGGTCGGCGCTGCGTCCCGTACCTTCTCCGGCAGCGCGGAAGGTGATTTCGCGAAGCCGACCGAGTTCATCGAGTGCGTGGGGCAACTCGGCAGCGCGCGCGGCGTACACGGCAAACTCATCGTTTTCGATGAGCAGCCGCTCGGCCGGCAGTGCCGCAATATCGTTGATGACAAATTGCGCTGGAACCTCCGCGGCAATTGGCTCCCGTGCCTTGCGCGGAAGCGCGGAACGCACTTTCGACGGCAGCGAGATCGGCTTCTTGCCGCGATATGACAGCAGGTACGTTCTCAAACGGAGATACTCGGTGGCTTCCTCGTCGTTGTCGAGGCTGGCGATCAACTCGGACGGAATCGCACGCCCGATGCGGACCGTGATGTTTTTCTCGCGCTGTTGCAGAAATTCCTGCAAGAGGAAGAGCGTCCGCAGCCATGGATTGATCAAACCGAGCACTTGAAACGTTACGCTGTTGCGGCCGCCAAAAAATACCGGAAGCGCGCTGGCCCCCGTCTCACTAATCAGGCGAGCGGCCAACGTGTTCCATGCGGGATCGGTAACCTGCGCCTCTCGCACATTCCATTGTGAGACTTCGCCGGAAGGAAACACGGCCAGCGCACCGCCCCGGTGCACCCACTCCAGCGCGTGCTTGAATGGTTTCACATTCTTGCTGGTGGAAGACGGAGTGCGAAATGGATCGACGAAGATGCAATGTTCCCGGAGTTCGGGGACGCTCTCGAGCACCGAGTTGGCCAGTATCTTGACGTCGGGACGCACGCGAGACACCAGCACAGCCAGCGCCGCCCCGTCGAGCACACCAAAAGGGTGGTTGGCCACGACCACCAGGGGGCCTTTGACCGGGATGCGATCGAGGTCGGCGGACGGGACGTCGAGCGTGATCTTCATCTCCGCCAGCAGAGCTTCCAGTCGAAAGCCATGCGGAGCCGAGTTCACGCGCCGATAAAGCTCGCGCGCCTCCTCCAGCGCAATCAGTTTTCCGGCGAATCCCGGGAGCCCGGATAGAAGCGGCGTTTCAGTTGGCGCGCATTCTTCGCCACCCACGATTGGCAATCTCGGCATGACCGATTCTTGCCTTGGGTTGATTGCGCGTTTATGAAGAGATAGTTAAAGATTCGTGAAGAGTACTTCCCGAGTAACCCCCTTTTCTTGCCCGCATTAGTGTTGGATTGATTGCGCTCCCTTAGCGATGGCCTTCGCTATCGCTTCGGGTGTGCCCGCGCAAACGGGTCTGTACCGCGCTATCATCGCAAGTTTTGCGATCTCCACGCCAGGAAAATCTTCAACCCGGATCGGTGGTTCGACGGGCGCATTCGTCGAAGTGTTTTTTTTCAGCGGTCCCCAGACCTGGCACCAGAGACGGAAGCGGGATAGCATTACAGATTGATGACGGGAAGTATGGCCCACACAAAATCGTTTGAGCTAAGCTACTTAAGAGTCCTTTCATCCAGCCGTGGTGAAAAGGTCCGATGAATATGCCATCGCTGGGTACGGGCTTCGCGCTTAGCATTGCGGCATATGCGGCCGGCGCCTTCGCTCCGCTCGCGTGCTCCCGAAAACCGGCACTGGCTCGACGCATCTGTTGCAGCGCCGCCCTGGCCGGGGCTGTACTGGGAGGACTCACCTCCGTTTTCGGCATTCTTCGAGGCACTCCGGTTGCGTGGTCGGTTCCTTCGGGAGTTCCACTCTTTGCCTACAGCTTTTCCTACGATGCTCTGGCTGGCTTCTTCAATCTGATTCTCGCTATTCCTGTGGCCGCAGTCTCTATCTATTCCTTCGGCTACCTGAAAGCATTCGAGGGGAAGAGGAACATCGGTGTCTTCGCCTTCTTGTTCAATCTTTTACTGCTTAGCTTGACGGTTGCTTTTACCGCCGCTAATGCTTTCCTATTTCTGATCGCCTGGGAAGTGATGGCGCTGGCCGCGTACGGTCTGGTGACCTTCTACCACGAGGACGGGGAGACCAGGCGAGCGGGATTGCTCTATGTCATCATGGCGCACATCGACTCCGGGTGCCTGCTGCTTGGATTTGCTCTCTTGATCAATGCCAGCGGTAGCGCCGAATTCGCCAGCTTTCGTCCCCTCGCAGCTCAACTCAGCGGCGGACAGCAGACCGCTGCGTTTATTTTGTTTTTCTTGGGGTTCGCCATTAAAGCCGGCGTCATTCCCTTCCATATCTGGCTGCCCGCGGCGCACCCGGTCGCGCCGAGCAACGTCTCGGCCCTGCTTTCCGGGATTGTGATCAAGACCGGAATCTACGGCATGGCCCGCATTTTCCTGGATGTGCTGGGAGGAGTGCCGTCCTGGGCCGGCTTGCTGGTTCTCATTGTCGGAGTTGTCTCGGCCGTTCTGGGCGTCTTGTATGCCTTGATGGAGCATGACCTCAAACGCCTTCTGGCGTACCACAGCATCGAAAATATCGGGATCATTCTTATGGGCCTGGGCGCGGCTTTGATTTTCCGCGTTGCGG
>OBLU010006419.1_pt1 | contig 10464 bp, 10 predicted proteins | sample 1518681 | NCBI WGS metagenome assembly OBLU01 (sample SAMEA3539304, study PRJEB22396) | soil metagenome | biome: tundra; feature: field; material: soil | place: USA | collected 2010-05 | depth 0.15 m
GGAAAATGGAGCCCAAGGTGGGAATCGAACCCACGACCTACGCCTTACCAAGGCGTTGCTCAGAAAGAACGCGATTTCGAATACAAAACCGGCCGAGCACAGGGGTTAGGCCGACGTCTTTCAGGTTCTTGAAGTGGGCTTGAAGTACGGTTGCAGCATCCTTCGTAACGTCTTCCCCGTCCGCACGAGACCCCACTGTGCCGCCCACCCGGGATCAATCACCGCACTTGCGCCAAACACAACGCTTGGCCACGGCATGCGCGGTGGACCAGTCTTCGAGGGCCGGACACGACCAATTGGCTACTTACCACGATTGTCACCGATCCCAGGGTAAATGCGGCCACTGACGATCAGGTGAAAACCGGCCACCCGAGGAGCGTGGTCATGGTGGCGTCAGTGGGGTTGGTTGGTCAAGTCCTTCGGTGAGCGTCGCTGCTGCCGGTCGTGCATCCGATAGCTCTTGCCCTGGAGCTGGACGACGTCGGCGTGATGGAGAAAGCGGTCGAGCATGGCGCCGGTGGCGGCGGTGTCACCGAGCAGCTGGCCCCAGTCCTCGATGGGTCGGTTGGAGCTGACCACGGTGGCGCCGACCTCGTAGCGGCGGGTGAAGACCTCGAGGAGATCCTCGGCCGCCGTCGCCGGCAATCGGCGCATCCCGAGGTCCTCGATGACCAGCAGGTCAGCGCGGGTGAGCCGGTGCATCAGCTCCTTGCGAGTGCCCAACGCCGCCGCTTCGGAGAGGTCCTCGGCGAGGTCGAAGGTGGAGCGGTAGAGGACGGTGTGCCCGGCATGGATGGCGGCCAGCGCCAGGCTCAGGCAGATGTGGCTCTTGCCGACCCCGGGCGGGCCGATGAGAAGAACGCCGCCCCGTTCGGTGACAAAGCGGGCCGTGGCCAGGTCGACGATCAGCGCCTTGGGCAGACCGGGTTGAAGCTCCAGTCGAAGTTGTCCAGCGTCTTCATCTGGGGCAGTCCGGCCTGGGCGATGCGTCGAGCCAGCAGCCGATCGCGGCGGCGGTTGAGCTCATCCTCGACGAGCAGGTCGAGGAAGTCGACGTAGGCGAGGCTGTTGGTGATCGCCTCCTGGTTGCGCATCGGCAGCATTTGGGCCATGCCGGTGAGGCGGAGGTGGCGCAGGCGGGTGTCGAGGTCTGGCTGCATGGTTCCTTCTCCCAAGATCTCAGTGGTCGCGGTCACGTCAGCACCGCGGCGTAATCGGCCAGGTCGCGGATCAGCTCATGGCGTTGGAGCAGGCTGGCCGTGGGGGCTCTCGCAGCAGCGTCCTCGACGATGCGGCGCAGCGCCTGGTAACGGAAGCAGCGCCGCTCCAGGGCCACCCCGCAGGCCCAGTCCACCCGCTCCCGCGGATGCCGCCGGGTCAGCGCGACCACCCCCTGGAGCAGCCGGTAGGCGCGGACCTCGCGCTCCACCACCGCCTCCTGCGCCCAGGCCAGGGCCCGCTCCCCGATGCGCTCGATCTTCGCCAGCAGGATCGCCTCGTAGGCGCTCTGGTTGGCGGGCTTGTGGGACGGACGATGCTCGGGCCGGGTCCACCACGATCCCGCCGGCCCCCGGCTGTGGACCGCCACCGCCTGGCCGTCCAGGTAGATCCGCACCAGGTGCTCGTCCCAGTGGACCTTCACGCTCCGCCCCACCAGGTGATGGGGCACCGAATAGAAGGCGGCGCCGACCTCGATGTGACCGTCGGGATGGACGCTCCGGGTACCCACCTCGAAGAGGGCGAAGCGCTCGGCAGGCAACGGCCGGAGCGCCGGCCGGTCGACGGCCAGGAAGTGGGCGATGACCTGCTGGCGCGTGGTGCCGTGGATGCGCAGCTGGGCCACCGTCCGGTTCCAGTGCTGGAGATGAGCGTTCAGAGCCTCGAGGCTGTCGAAGCGGCGTCCCTTGAGCCCGTTGCTCTTGACGTAGCCGCCACTCCGTTCCTCGACCCCGTTCTCCTGTGGGTGCCGTGGTCGGCTGGGCAGGGGGACGAAGCCCCAATGCCCGGCGAAGGCGGCGTAGAGCTCGCTGACATCGGGGTCGTACAGGCAGGCCCGGACCACCGCCGCCTTGAGGTTGTCGTGGCGCACCACCTCGGGGACCCCGCCGAAGGCGAGGAAGGCGTGCTCATGGGCGCGCAGAAAGCCGCGCCGGTCCTGGCGCCACAGCGCCTCCTCGTAGCCGTGCCGGCTGCAGCTGAGCGTCATCCGGAAGATCCAGGGCCGCCGCCACTTCCCGGTGATCGGCTCCAGCGCCAGCGCCGGGCTCTGGAAGTAGTCCACCTGGGCCTCCTTCCCCGGCGGGTGCTCCATGACGTCGACGACCTCCGGACGCCGGCCCCGGATCCCCCGTACGAACCGCCGCACCGAGAGGTACCCGTAGGCGAAGCCATGCTCCTCGCAGAGGTCCTGCCAGATCCGCTGGGCGGTCAGGCCTCGCTGGACGCCGGCCTCGATCACCGCCCAGAAGGGCTCGCAGGCACTGACCGGCCCCGGCCCTGAGCCGGGGATCGGGTTTGGCCGGTTTTCCTCCCCGAGAAACCCAGCCGCGCCAGCCTCATCCCCGGAGCCGGCGATCGGGTTGGCCGGTTTTGCCGACCGTCTCGGGTCGTATCCGGAGACCGTCTCCCGCCGGATCCCGGTCTCCTTCTCGATCCGGCGGTAACTCCAGCCCAGCTCCAGCAGCGCCAGAACCCGTTGTCTGTCACGCATCTTCAGGTAGTTCCCCACATCCACCTCCATCGTTTTCGACGGAGTGTGGCGGGCTTCGGAGCTACCTCAGGTGGCCGGTTTTGACCCGATCATCCCTGGCCGGTTTTGCCTGATCGCCGACACCACGATCACGTCTTCTCGCGACTGACGACGCAATCCCCGCCACAACCAGCGACAAAGCGAAGCCCAAGGCGCCGAGCGTCGCTACGAGCGCCATCAGACCATGAACTGCCCCGTCCGTTAGCAGGGGCCGGTTGAAACCGGCCCCTGCTAGACAAGGTTCCTGTCGGAGCCCGTGGCCTGAACGTCCTCTACAAGAGCTACGTCAGCCACCGGAGAGGGGATAAGGGGCGCGGATACTTCGGGGTGGTCCTAAGTGGCGGCCTTGTTGGCGCTGGCGTCATCGACCAAGGGCTTGCCGTCAGCCGCTGACCATCGTGGTGGGGGTGGCGGCATTGTTGAGCTGACGGGGGAGGCCGTTGCGATCCGGTGGAGGCCGGCTACGGCATCCTCGGCGAAGAGTGGGTCGGTACGGCCCACCGGGGCGAGGTGATGCCGCAGGTAGCTCAGGAACTCGCCGAGGTCCATGGGGGAGCTCTGGACGCTGAACGGGGTACGTTTCAGTTTCGATCTTGGGCCCAGCCCGCGAGTAGCATACTTTGCCTGTGCTTACCGATCAGCCCCCCTCTGACGCAGTTGGTGAACCGGCCGGTCTGCGCCTCGAGCTGGGCCGGTCAGACACCGCCTCCGTCCTAATCGAAAATGTCGTCACCTATCCGACGGGCTTCGCCTTTGAGCTCGTTGCCACACACCTGCCACATCCCGATCCGACTGGCCAAGAAGACCTTCTGTACGGCCTGTGTGGCGGGATTGGCCGCAAGTTCGTTCGCTCCCATCGGGCAGCCGCCTCCGACGACGCGCGGGGACGCGACGAGGATCTCTTACTCTACTTAGCGTTTTCCCCTGGGGGCAACGTGGCGAGCGAGCTACCAACCGACGCCCTGCGGAGCAGCTCTGAGGCACAGTCTCTGACGCCCCGGCCACTTCAGGCCCATGCTTCAGTGTCAACGATTCGAGCCACTTACTGGATCCAGCCCATTCCATCCGAGGGCACTCTGACCTTTGCTTGCGAGTGGCGTGTGTTCGGAATCACACGGAGTAGCTGCACTGTTGACGCCTCCCTGCTCATCGCCGCGGCTGCACGGTCGGAACCTGAGGCATGGCTTTCCGAGAAACAGTCAGGCGTGGCATTGCCTAGGTCAAAGCCGTTCTTCGTACCCCTTCGCCATGCGCCTCGGCGGCGCACGCCGGGCGTATCTCCGAAAAGGTTCGACCCAATGTCGGTCCAACCCGCCGGGACCACAGGCGAGCTAGTGCAGATCAGCTTCACCCTGGCCCGGTCAGATCGGGCGGTGATCAGGATTCGGCACGTCGTCGCCTGTCCCACCGGCTTCCAGTTCGAGGCGGTAGCGACTTATCGGCCATCCTCCGGCGGCATCTGGGACCCCATGCACGGGCTCGCGGGGCTCCGCGGTCGTCCCGGCGATCAGTACGGAGAGCTGTCAGATGAGCACCTTCGGCTCGGTATCGAGTTCCCTGGCGGAGGTAAGGCGACCAATGTCGGACCACCCCTGATAGAGCCTGCCTCGGCGGACACGCGTGAGCCCTCGCTGACATACATCGAAGGGGGAGCGGCGACCGGCCTCGTCCACGCCCTCTTCTGGGTATCACCACTTCCCGATCCGGGTCCACTAGTATTCTACTGTGAGTGGCCGGAATACGGGGTTCCTCTCACACGACACCGAATAGAAGCCGCCACCATCAGAGAAGCGGCCTCACGCGCTCCAACACGATGACTTACGAACTGCGGGAGGACGCGACAGCCACGGGGTCACGCGCCGACATTGGCGGAGTACCGACCTAGTGATTTCCCCACCCGACGGTCAACGTGGTGCCCATGCGCCCTCACCACATGTAAGGATGGTTGGATGGGCCTGTGTACCCCCAACCGTCTCCACCAAACACGCCGCGGACCCATGAGCGCATCAGTAGCGATCGGACCATCCATCGCTGCCACGTCGGGTCGCTGAGGTGAAGAGGGAAGGGTGGGACGGTAGACCTGGCAGACCTCCCGTCCCACCCTTCGCCCTGTGCTTCCGCTACGCTAAGTGTCGATTACCACGTCAACCGATGTTGACGTATGGCACATATTGCGTGTGCCCATCGATGTCGACGAATGACTGGTTGACGCCGCTATCGGCCTGTGGTCCACAGTTCCCATAAACGAGGACGTCGGAGTCGACCCAGGCGTCAGGCCCCCAACCGTAGTCGTCCCACGTAGCATAGAACTTGCCACAGATCCAGGTCCGTAGGCTCAAGGCCCAGTAATCGTCCGAGTCGAACAGGTTATTGGAACTCGGAGTTACGATCAGCTCGTAGCAAAAGTAACCTGTCGCCTGGTAGGTCGCGAGGCCGACGTTCATGTAGTTGTTGCCGCTTACCGAGAGATACTTTGGATTGAGACCCTGGTCCTGGCAGTATTGCGGGGGTACCTGGACCTGGGGCGAGGCGGACCCGCCCTGGGGCGAGCCAGAGCCGAGGCCAAACTCCTGAAAATAGCTCTCGCACAGAGCGCTCACGGGCGCTCCACTCTGGTAGTTGCAGACGATCTGTGACGACGGTGAGGATTGTGGGGGCGTCGGAGCTGGGGTAGGCGATGCGGGGGCCGCGAGGACACCTTGCGATAGAAGGAGGATCGTCGCCATCGTCAGCAGGCCGATAGGCAAGAGAACCCGGCGGTGTCGATGGGGATAGAAAGCCATGTCTGCCCTCCAAGTAAACGGTCGCCGCGACCCCGCGCAGAGCGGGGTCGCCAGGCCGGCACGCTGGGCCGCAGCTAAGGACCTTAGCCATCTGAGGGGCGGTGTGCCACCTGCAAATGCAGGGGAGACATCAGGCACTTGCGGGGGGACGAACGTGTCGGCGCGAGTGCACCCCCAGCTTGGCGAGCACCTGCGTCGCGTAGCTGCGCGCCGTGTTCCGCCTGATGTGGAGTTCGGCGGCGATCTCGTTGTCGGTCTTGCAGTCAGCGAGCAAGGCCGCGACCTGGCGCTCCCGAGGTGTTAGTCGTTGGCACCCACCGCAGGATTCGGGAGCGCTAGTGGAAGAGGAGGCGGCCAGGTCGAGCGCGCTCTTCTCCGCGAGACCGCAGAGCACGCGATAAAGCTCAGCGGCCTTCTCCTGGGCCGTGAGGAGCTCCGAATGGGGCAGTGTCGCCGACACCTCCAGCCTGTGGCCGCAGGCCGGGCAGGTGAGGGCCACGACGCGCGGAAGGGTACCGGCGATGGCGTGGACCCGGCGCAACTCAACCGGCCTGCGATCGCGGGTCGGCGTCTGCGGGTCGAGAGAGCGATCTCCCGCTCGCTCCTGCTCCACCGGCGGCTCCTCCTTGGTCACGCCTGTTCCTGGCCACTGCCGAGAACACCGCGATCCCCTGGCGCGGGGCAGCCGTTCGAACAGGGCGGCTCCTCCAGCCGCCCGCATGGGCTTGGTCGTCAGATTTAGCGGACGATATGTTACCGGAAGCGCAGGGGGCTCCGTGAAACTCCCGGCCAACCTGGAGCCGCCGCCTTGGGCCCGGTTGGCGGCGCGCCAGTTCCTCATTTCCCGGCGCCGCCGAGCGGGGCGCCAGCGTGGCGTCAGGGACCTCCCGCGTGAAGTAGCAGCAGGACGAAGACTGCGGCGAAGGGCCCTCGGTCAGGCCCTGGACAGCGCCGGTCAGGTGTGGGTGAGGAAGAGGGCCAAGAGAGCGACGACCGCCCCGAGGGCGAAGACACCGATGACCACCCGGACAGCGGTGGCCAGGGCTCGAGCGAGGATCTCCCCGACCACCCCGACAAGGAACGCGATCGGCACCACGATGGGCAGCAGCAGGTAGTACACGGCCGGCATGGGCGGCCGCGGCGCCCGCCCCATCGGTCGCCAGGCGTGCCCGTCCCAGGACCAGGACCTGCCGTCCGGTCTCATGACCGCAGGGCCCTGGCCGGAACCGATGCTGCTGCTCGAGGGACCCCGGCCGGGAAGCCCGATAAGCGCCTGAACGGCGACGGAGGACAGCGACTTCCAGCGGCTGCCCTGGAACGGATGTTCGTGAGCGGCCGTTAAGAGCAACGCCTTGCTGAGATCAGGGCCTCAAAAATGCGTTGCTCTAGGGTTTCTCTGTCCGAGCAGCCATCGGTGGGCAAAAGTCCATACACGATAAGGGAAATGGAGCCCAAGGTGGGAATCGAACCCACGACCTACGCCTTACCAAGGCGTTGCTCAGAAAGAGCGCGATTTCGAATACAAAACCGGCCGAGCACGGGGGTTAGGCCGACGTATTTCAGGTTCTTACAGTGGGCTTGAAGCTCGGTTGCAGCATCCTTCGTAACGTCTCTTCCCCGCACGAGACCCCACTGTGCCGCCTACCCGGAATCAATCCCGTCATTTGCCCCTAAAGAAACGCTTGGCCACCACATTCCCCGTGGACCAGGTCTCGTGACCGGACACTCCTCCTACGCTGGCATCCGGTCTTCCTCGATCAGCGACTTCAGCTTCGCATGATTCACGAGGCGTCTCAAAGGCAAGTGAGCGAGTTCGGCGGTTAACTCCCCCACAGACCACTCCCGCTCGCCATCCCACAACCACCAGTCGCTGGCGGTGCCATCAGGGCGGCGAATCCCTCCACTCCGCATTTGGGGAAACTCACGCGCCTCGTCGGGGATGCCTGCCGTCCCAACGATCTCCACCAAGCGCCTGTTGACCGCAGCGTTGACTGGAAAGAAGACAACGAAGCGACTGGGAGCTTTGACCAAGTCTTTCAGGTCTGTCGGCCTCTCACGAAACAGCGGTTGCAACACCCGGATAAGGGTGCCCCAACTGCGAACGCGATGGGTGATCTGCGCGTAGGCGAAGCCGTTCGCGGTCTGCAGTTCGATAACATCGCCAAGGCGGGAGGTGCGCACGACTACAAGCCTACCAGCGCCAGCAAATAACTGCCGCGTGCGATCGCACTCGCGTACAGAGGATTCGACGGCGCGATGGAGTTGATTCGATTCAGCAATGGACCGCCATCCCTTCCGAGACCATATCGCTCGATTGCGGCAGCCATCCAGCAGCCCGGTGGAGACGAACTCCTGAAGTTTCTGATGCTCGGCCGCCGTGAGCCCTGGCGGCGCGACGGGCGGCGGATCACTGACCGGGTCGGGAGTTTGGAGGGGTGGCGCCTCGAGGGGGATCCCCGGCGCCGGCTCGGCGGCGACCGTCACCGCCTTGCCGCAGCGCGCGCAGAAACGCGCCTCGTTGGCCATCGCCTGGCCACATTGGTCGCAGAACACATCTCCCTCCTGCAAACGGGTCCGGATCACCCGCAAATGAACCCTCATGGCAGCCGGCGAGAACCACGGCGCTGGCCGCCGTTTCCGGTGCCCTGGCTCGAAGACCAGGGAGTGCCCGGTCAGCAACACTCGGTTTCCGTCTCGCTCGCCCTCGCTGGAGAGGCGCAACAATCACCCCGCGCCTTGCCGTCGCTGGCACCGACGGGGCAACGGGTGCAGCGATCCGTGCGGTACCCCGAGGACCGTCCGCCAACCGGTCGACATCGGGATCGCGTGTCTGCTGCTTCGTTTCATTGCGCCCTCAGAAGAAGATCAGCAACCACAGGTGCCTGGCTCGATACGTCCAGATCCGCCAAGTGTAGTTGCCGGTCACCGCCGCGAGGACAAGGCAGAGGAGCGCAGCGCCGGCGTTCGCCTGCACCACGCCGCCGAAGAAGCCGCAGACCAGAGCCACGGTGTAGAAGCCCCACAGGGCGCCGTAGAAGACCCGCCGGCCGTTACCATACCAGCGCAATCCCGGTTGTCCCAGCGCCGCCATCAGTTGAGGAAGCGTCGGTCCCGCAACAGGAGACGGGAGGCCTACCGTCTGGCTGGGCGGGGCATTCTTGGCAAGAGACATCGGCACCGTCGCCCTTCCGCACCCCGCGCACCGAGGTGCTAGCGTGCGGCGGCTGTACTGCGGGCACTCGGGGTTCGAGCAGTACGCGTACTCCGCCACTCGGGCGGGTTCGTTCGGATGCGCTGGAGCCTCGCTCACAGCTGCACCGGCCGAGGGAGGCGACGACGGACCAGCGGGGCTCCCTGTCGCGGGTGGTCGAGCTGTTCCACACTCAGGGCAGAAGCGACCGGAGTCGCCCAGCGGCTGGCCGCACGATTCACAGAACATCAGCATCTCCCTCACCCGTGACCACGATACCCTTCAGCCGCGCCGTCTCCTCCTCGGCAGCGCTCGGTCTCGGCAAACTCACCCCTCTCCGCGGTCGTAGGCGCCCCGACGACCAGTGCGCTGGCTTCACCGCGCAGGGGATCGTGATCACGTTCCCACCACCACATTCCCATTCCCGTCCACCGCCAGGCAAAGATCGACGGTGGGGCACGAGACAGCTTTCAAGGCCGTGGAGCCGTCGACGTCGCTGGTCGTCCAGTCGACGGCGCCTCCGGTGGGATCCGTCGACGTGATCACGTCGCCCTGGTCGTCAACGGCGGCACACAATCCATCGGTGGGGCACGACAGCTCTGTCAAGGGCGTCGTTCCGTCGACGTTGGTCACCGTCCACGGAGAAGACGCATTCCTCGGATCGGTCGACGTCAGCACATCTCCGTCTTGGTCGAAGGCGACGCACAGCGTCACCGTGGGGCAGGAGATGCCGAGCAGTGGTGTCGACCCGTCGATGTCGTTCGCCGTCCATGTCGAGGCGGCGCCCGTCGGAGCGGACGACGTGAGGACTTCGCCGTCGTATCCGCTGGCAACGCAGAGATCAGGGGTCGGGCAGGAAACGCCGGTGACCGCCAGACTGGGGGTACCGTTGAACTCGACCGACCACGCTGCGGCTGCTAGGTCGGTGGAGGTCACAATCGCGCCCTCTTCAACTGCCGCACAGAAGTCTGGGGAGGGGCAGGAGATGGCTGCGGGCCCCCCCAGTGAGCAGCTGCTCTGGCCGGGCGAGCAGGCGTTGCCATCCGCCACGGACACTTGCACCATCGACCAGATGGATGTTGCCCCTGCCGGGTCGGTGATCTCGTCGAAGTCGCCGCCCTGATCCGTCGCAACGCAGAGGTTCGTCGTCGGACACATCACCATCGCCACGGGTCCCTGGTTCGCGGCGATCGTCCATGCCGCTGCGCCTCCCGCCGGATCGGCGGAGACGTACTGAAGCACCTCGTCCGGCGACGGGGGAAACGCGACCCCCATGCAGAAATCGACACTCGGACAGGTGACCGTCTGCCATTGGTAGGACAGGACGGAGGTCACTGTCCAGGTCATGGGTGCGGCGGGCGGCGTGGGGGACGGCGTCGCGGACTGACTCCCAACGGGCTGACTGGCAGGCGCCGGGGTGACGGACCCTGGCCCGGGATGCGCCGCAATCCGCGAGACCCCGAAGGCAACGCCGGCCACCACCGCCACCGCCGCCACTCCCGCCGCCACCGCCTGCATCGGGTTGGGATGTCGCAGGGCTCGGAGCCCGGGCCTGGGTGCCGGCCGCGGCCGGGCCACCGTCGACAGCGCCTGGCCCGCACCGAGATGCGCCGCCGTCAGCACCGCGTGGGGTGGCGTCGTCAGCTTCCCCGGCAGCGGCAGCAACAGCAGCGCCCCGAACAGCTCTTCCGGCGCCGTCAGCCGCAGCGCCATCCCCTGACACGCCGGGCACCGCCTCATGT
>OBLU010006420.1_pt1 | contig 10463 bp, 3 predicted proteins | sample 1518681 | NCBI WGS metagenome assembly OBLU01 (sample SAMEA3539304, study PRJEB22396) | soil metagenome | biome: tundra; feature: field; material: soil | place: USA | collected 2010-05 | depth 0.15 m
CTGTCCGGCGCTGAGCCGCCGGCAACCCGCTGCTGATATCACAAAGGCGTCCCTCGCGGGACGCCTTTTCTTCTTCTGGGTGTGAAATGTTCGGGCTAGAACAACCGCTCGTTCAAGGCCTTGGCGACCGCACTCCCGCGCGTGTGGACATGGAGCTTCTCGTAAATGCTGCGCAAATGATTGTTCACCGTGTGGTGGCTCACCCCGATGCGCTGCGCGATTTCCTTCTTGATCAGGCCTTTGACCATCAGCTCCAGAATCTCTTTTTCGCGCCCGGACAGCCCGTAGGTCTCCCGCGGCGCGGCGTTCTGGTGGGCAAATTTCTCCAACACCAACCGGGCCACGCGCGGATTCATCGGCGCCCCGCCCAGAAGCACTTCATGGATGGCCGCCGTCAGGGTTTCCTCCGAGGCGTCTTTGAGCAGGTAGCCCGACGCGCCGGCGCAGATGGCCCCAAAGACCTTGTGCGGATCATCATGCACCGTCAGCATGACGATGTGCGTGGCAGGCGAGAGCGCTTTGATGGCGCTGATCCCGGTTATCCCGTCCATCCCGGGCAATCCCACATCGCACAGGATCACCTCCGGAGCCGGCTCCTTCGACAAGACACTCAGGGCCTCCTCACAGGTGGAAAACGCGCGAGTGCAGCGCAAGTCTGCGATCTGATTGATCTGCCAGGCCACCATCCGCCGGAAGTCGGTGTGGTCTTCGATCAGCCAAACGGAGATTGGAGCAGGAGCGGAAGTCGAGATCATGTCATGGAATCCTCATCGAAAAGACCACGTTAGTTCCCTGGCCCGGCTGGCTCTTGATATCCAGAGTCCCCTCCAACCTGGCCGCCCGCTGCCGGAGGTTCTTCAAGCCATTGCCGCTCTGGGCTGCGTGGGGATGGAACCCCACCCCGTTGTCATGGATGCTCAGTTGCCAGGTGTGGTCGCGCTCGGCGACATTGATTTCCACGCGGGAGGCCTGCGAGTGCTTGGCCACGTTCGTCAGAGCTTCTTTGAACAGCAGAAACAAATTCTGCCGCAGGTGGAGCGGCAACTTCCTGGAGTAATGCGCGGGCGAACTCTGGAACTGGCAATCCACGCCGGCCAGCATGGTTTTCGCCGCTTCCTCCATGCGAAGCACCAAGTCCTCGAGCGTGTCGTATTCGGGGTTGATGAACCAAACGATCTCCCGGATGGAGTTTGCGGTTCGGGCGGCGAGGCGGTTGATGGCCGCCAGATCCTCCCGGCCTTCTTCATGCGCCGCCCCGCATTTTTGCACCTTGCGGCTCAAGAGCGAGATGGCGCTCAGGTTGCTGCCCACCTCGTCGTGCAGGTCGGCGGCGATGCGCAACCGCAACGCTTCGAGCTGGCGGAATTGCGCCAAACGAATACGGTGCAAACCAAAGGCGCCGAGAACGACGCCGGCGCCGAGGAGCACCTTGAACCACCATGTCTGCCACAAATGCGGCAGCAGCACAATATCGGCCCAGGGGCCGGATTCCGTCCAGGTACTGTCGTTGTTGCGCGTCACCACCCGGAACCTGTATTTCCCAGGATAAATGTGGTTATAGTAGGCGACCCGGCGCGAGCCCGCCTCTACCCACTCGGGATCAACCCCCTCCAGTCTATACTTAAACCGGTTTCTTTCCGGCACGCCGAAACTCAGGGCGGTGTAATGAAACTCCAAGTCGCCACGGCCTGGCGGAATTCGGATCGGCGACGCCACGGGCATTGTTTCTTCTGCCGGAAATGGCCGTTTGTCGGCGATGACTCTCTCCAGCACCACGGGCGCCGGGGAGCGATCCTCCTTAATGGGAGAGTTCGGGTCAATCACGCTCAGGCCCCTGGTCGTGGCGAACCAGAGTCGTCCATCCCGGCTTTTCCACGCGGACGGTTTGGCCACCACGGTGCAGACCTCACTGGCAAGGCCGTCGGTCTTGCCGTAGGAAATGCTGTTGAGGGTTGCAGCCGTTCCGCGGTCCAGGTTGTCAAAGTCCTTCCGGTTGACACGGAAGACGCCCCGCTGGGAGGTCATCCACAGCCAGCCGTTGTCATCTTCGAGTATCTCGAAAATGCTATCGCTGAACAGTCCCTGCTTCGTAGTGTAGGTGGTAAACTGCCCATTCTTGAAGCGATTGAGGCCGCCGCCGCTCGTGCCGATCCACAGATTGCCCTCATGGTCTGCGTAAAGTGCGCCGGTTGTGTTGTAAGACAGGCCATTGGCGGTGGTGAATTTGGTGAACGTCGCTTTCCGCAACAGCCACAGCCCGTCGTTTGTTCCCACCCACAGGTTTCCATCGCCATCTTCACAGATTGACCTCACCACCTCCTCGCCCATCCCATGCTCCGCGCCGAAGGGATGGAATCGCTCACCGTCGAGCCGATAGAGCCCGCGGCCCGTTCCGATCCAGCAGGCGCCCTGGCGGTCTTCGTAAACCACTCGGACGGCCCCGCCGGTCAGTCCCTGCTTCGCAGTGAAATGTTGGCATCCGTTCTGGCCGAACCGGAACAATCCCCCATCCCAATCGGTGCCAGCCCAAATGCATCCGTCATGATCTTCGAGGAGACCCAGCACCAGGAGCGGCACCGGCGAGCTGCTTTTGAACTCGGTGACGATGCCATCTTTCAACCGGTTCAAGCCGCCGCCCCAGGTCCCGGCCCAGATGGTCCCGTCCCGGCTCTCGAGGACCGACATGACGTTGTTGCAGCTTAAGCCTTGTTGCTGCGTGTAGCTGGTGAATCTTCTGGTCTTGAGCCGAATCAGGCCATCTCTGGACGCAACCCATAAGTTTCGTTCGCGGTCCTCGAGGAGGGCGTTGACCATATCAAATGTCCGCCCCTCGTCATCCAATTGGCTGATGAGTTTGCCATCGACGAGTCGATACAACCCCCCATAACTGCCGACCCACAGGTTCCCCTGAGAGTCCGGATAAACCTGGGTGATGATATTATGCGCCGGTCCTTTGTCCATGACACAAGTGGTGACCTTTGCGTCCTGAATGCGGCTCAGCCCATCGCCCGCCCCGCCACAGAGCGTTCCCTCCCGGTCGCAACGAACTGCTCGCACGTCATTCATCCGCAAGCCGTCGGCAGTGGTAAACTGGCGGATCACGCTCCCGTCTTTCCAGCAGAACACGCCTCCGGGTGTGCCGAGCCACAGCCGGCCTTGGGGGTCTTCCGACATGCCGCGCACCACATCAGCGGGAAACCCGGTTTTCTTGGCGAAGGTGGTGAACTTGCCGTCCCTATACCGGCTCATCCCTCCAACCATGCCGAACCAAAGAGAGCCGTCGCTTGCCTCAAAAATCAAGCCCAAGCCGCTGTCATCTGCCACCCCCTCGGCCTTTCCATAGTGGAAGAACTTTCCATCTTTCAAGCGGTGCAGCCCGCCGCGACCGGTGGAAATCCAGAGGCTGCCATCCCGGCTCTCGTGCAAACCCAGGATGTTGGCATTGCGCAGGACGGGAACATTAGCTTGATTGAACAAGGTGAAATGCACCCCATCAAAACGGGCCAAGCCCTCTTGCGTGCCGAGCCAAATGTACCCGTCGCGCGTCTGGACAATCGCTTGGACACAGTTGTGGGGCAGCCCATCATCCATTTGCCAAACCCGCGAACCATATTGGGACAGGCTGCCCGCTGCGCTCCCGGTGTGACTGACTCCAAGCATCAGCAAGAAGCCAACGACTACAGCCCGCCACCCGGCTTGCCCCCCCTGCCCTGTGCCAATTCCTGGATGCTTGAACATTCAGTTCCATCTTAGTCCGGAAGGGCGCCAAAAAGCGATGCAAATCTGAAGTGCCCCAAACAGCAAAACACAATAGCACATACGTGCTATGAGCCTGGGGCTATGGAATTTACTCGACAACCGCATTCAAAAGTTCTACTCTTGCTGCAGACTGCTTAGACTGTACTGATTTTTGCTTCTGGTTGACGCGTAGCTGCTTTTCGGCACTGCTCGCCCGGCCGCAACCCTTCGACAGGCTGGCGCGATAGAAACTAAACGAAACGAAATGAAACTCTTGAGACCAGTATTCTTCAGCAATCCGGCCTGCCCGGTTCATCTGCAATTGGCGATTGGCCCTGGGCCATCATGGCGGCCTTCGAATACCTTTGTGCGCCATTCCAAGCTGCTCGGACTTGGCGGCCTTGTCTTTTCTTTGCTGGCAGCCCCCGCCTTTGCTGCCACCCCCCCGATTATCCCGCTCCCGAAATCCATGACACCCCATCCCGGGGTCTTTACGCTTTGCCCGAGCCAGCCGATCCCCGGGGCGCCAGCACGGGCCACGCAGAAGATTCTCGTGGACAGCGCCTCCCTGCAAACGGGCCAGTACTTGGCCACGGTGTTTTTCAAATCCACCGGCTACCAGTTCGTCGTGGCCACGAACGGCACGGCTGGACCCGTCCGCGGCGCCATTTTGCTTACCACGGTGAACGCGTTGTCCACCTTGGGCGCCGAAGGTTATGAGCTGACCATAGCGCCCGACTCCGTCGTTATCCGCGCCCCGGCCCAGGCGGGGCTTTTTTATGGCATGCAGTCACTGCTCCAGCTCTTTCCGCCACAGATCATGGCGCAACGGCCCGTCAGCGGCGTGGCCTGGACCGCCCAGTGCATCTATATCCAGGATCAGCCCCGGTTTGCCTGGCGCGGGGTGATGCTGGACGTCTCGCGGCACTTTGTTGACAAGCAGGAAGTGGAACGAATACTCGACGGGCTGGCCTTGCACAAAATCAACACCTTTCACATGCACTTGGTGGATGATCACGGCTGGCGGATCCAGATCAATTCCTATCCGCTCCTTACCTCAACCGGCGCTTGGCGCACCGGCATCGACTATGGCCAAAATCCCAACAACAGCACTGCTTTCAACGCTTCCGGCCAATACGGCGGCTTTTATACGCAGAACGACGTCCGCGAGATGGTCGCTTACGCCCAGCAGCGTCACATCACCATCGTGCCCGAGATTGAAATCCCGGCCCACTCCACCGCGGGGCTGGCTTCCTACCCGGCCTACGGTACCGGCAACTCCGGCTATAACATGGACAACATCAGCTACGGCATTTCGATGTACAGCCTGGCCGGGCCGGGGTGCTGGACCTTCTTCACCAACGTTTTGACCGAGGTGATGAGCCTTTTCCCAAGCCAGTACATCCACTGCGGCGGCGACGAAGTCACCGCCACGGGCGATACCAAGTGGACCACGTACTCGTATGATGCCAACCAAATTGCGGCCTTGGGCCTCACTGGCACCACCACCACGAAAATCCAAGGCTACCAGCGCTGGTTATCCACCAATCTATGCGCCTTTCTGAAGTCTAACGGGCGCACGATGGGGGGCTGGTCGGAATTCGAAGATGCGGGTACGATTACCAACGCGGTGCTGTTCGAGTGGGAGACCGATAAAGGCAACCAGACCGCCTCGAACGGGCAATCGGTCGTCATGTGTCCGAACGGCATCAACTACTACGAGGAAAACGACGCCAACTCTCTGCTCAACGAGCCCTATTTCCAGGTCGGCAGCAGCCCCGCCTACAAAACCGTGAGCGATGTCTATAACTACGAGCCGGTGCCCTCAGGTTTGAACTCGCCCTGGACCACCAACATTATCGGCGCGCAGGTCAATTTGTGGGCTGAATTCGTGCCCTCGCCCCTGAATGTCGAGTATAAGATCTTCCCGCGGATCTGCGCGGAGGCCGAGGTGACATGGACCCCAAAGGCGCAAAAGAACTACAGCGATTTCACTACCCGGCTGGTTACCGGCGAACAGCGTCTCGCGCAGATGGGCATCAACTACAATCATGAATCCATCACCCAAATTGGTTCCTGGGGGCCCTCGGTTCCAACCAGCCCCACGACCGTAAGCTATGACATTACGTCCTACGTCACCAAAGGCGGGGAGATTGACGTAAGCTTTGCCTATACTTCCGGTTCTGATGCCATCAACGTTTACTGGGTGAAACTGCTGGAGAATGGCACGCAAGTGGATCTGAACACCTTTACCGGATTTGCGGGGTTGGGCACTTACACGCAGACCGGCAACTCTTTGGGTGGGCTTGCCTATTATGCTTTGCATTTGCCTTGGTATCACCCCGGCTCGACCTACACCATTCAGGCTTCGATTGCCGAGCACGGCAGCAGCGCCAGCAGCAACGGCAACGTCTATCTACCCAATTGGAATTGAATGAGAACGCCGCTCCCCATCTTAAGTGTTCTCCTGACGCTCGCGTTGGCGCCACTGGCGCGTTGCCAATCGCTGACCATTGCCACGCTCGCCGGTTCTCCCGGCCAGGGCAGCGCCGATGGGACGGGAGCCGCCGCCCGTTTTGCCAATCCCTGGGGCGTCGCCGCCGACACCGCCGGCAACTTGTATGTGGCCGATACAGATAATCACACAATTCGGAAAATCACCACCGGGGGGGTGGTCAGCACCTTGGCGGGATTGGCGGGGGTGAGCGGCAGCGCCGATGGCACCGGCAGTGTTGCCCGGTTTTTTCAACCCCAGGGCGTGGCGGTGGATAACGCGGGAAACGTGTATGTCGCTGATACCGGCAACTATACCATACGGAAGATCACTGCTGCCGGAGTGGTCAGCACTCTGGCCGGCTCCGCCGGCATCTCTGGCAGCACCGATACCAGCGGCGGCAGCGCGCGGTTTTACGAGCCGGAGGGTATTGCGGTGAACAGCGGCGGCACGCTGATCTATGTGGCTGATACCTGGAACCATACGATCCGGCAGGTCACCTCGGCCGGATGGGTCTCTACGCTCGCTGGCTCCGCCGGCAACTTCGGCACCAATAATGGCACTGGCAGCAGCGCCCAATTCAATCAACCGCAAGGTCTGGCCGCGGACGGCGCGGGGAATGTCTATGTCGGTGACACCGGCAACCAGATGATCCGCATGGTGACCCCCTCTGGCGTCGTCAGTACGCTGGCTGGCTCGGCTGGCAATTTCGGCAGTGTCAATGGCACTGGCGCCGGCGCCTCGTTTTGGAACCCGCAGGGCGTCGCGCTCGATAGCTCAACCAATCTCTACGTCGCGGATTCTTTCAATAATGCGATCCGCAAGATTACGCCCGCCGGCGCCGTCACCACGTTCGCCGGAACCGCCGGCAATTTTGGCAGTGCCGATGGCACCGGTGCCGCCGCGCGCTTTTGGCAGCCGCAAGGGGTCACGGTGGACAGTAGCGGCAATGTCTATGTCGCCGACAGCGCGAACGGCACGATACGCCTAATCGCCTCTGGCGCAGTCGTCACCACCCTGGCGGGTTCGGCCTCCACCGGCAGCGCCGACGGCACGGGCGGCAGTGCCCGATTCTATTGGCCGTCCGGCGCGGCGGTGGATAGCTCCGGCAACGGTTATGTGGCGGACACTGAGAATAGCACCATCCGAACGGTTACGCCCGCCGGTGTGGTCAGTACGCTGGCCGGTTCGGCCGGCAGTGTTGGCAGCACAGATGGCACCGGAAGCAGCGCCCGTTTTTATGGGCCCCAGGCGGTGGCGGTGGACTCCTCGGGCACCCTGTATGTGGCCGATACCGTTAACAATACGATTCGGAAGATCGCCTCCGGTGGGGTGGTCAGCACCCTGGTTGGTTCGGCCGGAAACGCTGGCCTGACCGACGGCACGGGCAGCAGCGCGCGTTTCAATGCCCCGCAAGGGCTGGCGGTGGACAGTTCGGGAACCGTCTATGTCGCCGACACTTGGAACCACGCAATCCGCAAAGTGACTTCGGCTGGCGTGGTCACGACGCTGGCGGGCTTGCCGGGTTGTTACGGGGACATCGACGGCACCAGCGCCGGCAGCGGCACTAACACCGCCCGGTTCTATTGTCCGTCCAGTGTCGCCGTGGATGCCTTGGGGAACGTCTATGTGGCCGACACACGGAACCACACGATTCGAGAAGTGAGTTCGGGCGGCATCGTCAGCACGCTGGCGGGACTGCCCGGGGTTTGGGGCAGCGCCGACGGCACCAATAGCAGCGCCCGGTTTAACCAACCCCGGAGCATCACCGTGGACCTCAGCGGAAATCTGTATGTGCTGGATTCCGGCAATCAAACCGTCCGGATGGTTGCCCCGGTGGGAGCCAACTGGGTCGTTACCACGATAGCGGGACAGGCGGATGTCGTCGGTAGCGCCGACGGCGTCGGCAGCAGCGCGCAGTTTTGCTATCCCGGCGGCCTCGGGATGAATAGCGCCAGGGCATTCTGTGTCGCCGACTGGGGCAACAACACGATTCGTGCCGGGGTTTCATCCTCCAACGCCGCCCCGGCAATCGTTATTCAACCCCAGAATCAAACAGCCAACCAGGGCCAGAATGCCGTCTTCAGTGTCACGGCCACCGGCTCCGCCCCCTTGAGCTACCAGTGGCAGTTTAACAGCGCGAGCCTCTCCGGCGCAACGTCCTCCACTTATACGGTTACCAATGCCCAACTGACCAATGTGGGGTCGTATTCTGTCATCATCACCAACAGCCTGGGTACCACGAACAGCACGAGCGCATTACTGACCGTGATTGTGCCGCCCACGATCACCAACCTGCCCCAAAGCCTGACCGTCACCCAGGGATTGAACGCCACTTTCACCGTCGGCGCCTCCGGCAGTGTTCCCTTCACTTACCAATGGACCTATAACAACGGAAACATCTCGGGCGCCACCGCCAGCAGCTACACCGTCGCCAATGCCCAGCCAGCCAATGCCGGCTCCTATGCGGTGGTCGTTTCCAACCCCGCCGCCAGCGCCACCAGTTCACCGCCTGCCATCCTGACGGTCAACGCCGTGCCAACGCCGCCCGGCATCGCCACTCAGCCGCAAAACCAAACCGTCAGCCAAACCTCGAGCGCGACCTTTACTGTCACCGCGACCGGCACCACGCCGCTTTCTTACCAGTGGCGCTTCAACGGCGCCAGTCTGGCGAGCGCGACCGTTTCCAGCTACACCGTTGCCAATGCCCAGTCCACCAATGCCGGCTCTTACTCGGTCATCGTCACCAACTCCTATGGCTCGATCACCAGCTCCCTGGCGACGCTCACGGTCATCCTGCCGCCCATCATCAGCGTCCAGCCCAGCAACCAGCTCGCCGCCGTCAGCAACAACGTCACCTTCATGGTCGGCCTCTCCCAGGGCACCACCCCCGCCTACCAATGGCAGCAGAACGGCACCGCCATCGCCGGCGCGACCCTCTCCAGCCTGACACTGGCTTCGATCTCCTGGAGCAGCGCCGGAACGTATTCGGTCGTGGTCTCCAACAGCGCCGGCAACCCAACCAGCGCCGGGGCCACGCTGATTGTCGAGCAGGCGGCCTTCACGTTCTTTGACGGCTTCGAAAGTTACAACAAGGGCGGTCTCGACAATACCATGTCCGGCGGCCCCAATCCCACCAGTCCCTGGTGGGGCTTGAACACGACGGCCCAGGGCTGGGTGACGAATGCCAATGGCGGTGTAACCCCGCATGGCGGTTCCCAGATGGCAGGTGCGGCCGGCACGTCAAAACAGGACTACATCAACCTACTTTACCGCATGAATGCCGGACAAACCTACTATGGCAACTTCATGTGCGACTGGTGGTTCTACGACCCGTACGGCACCGGCACCGGCGCCACCAGCTCTCAGGATTACCTCGCCATCGCCCAATATAGCCCGGTCTCGATCAACAGCGACACCAGCACCTTTACCGCCTATAACCAGCGCATGTCCCTGGGCACTTACAATGGCGCCAGCGGCTACAATTATTTGAACTATCAGGCTCGCATCATCGGCGGCACAGGCACCTTTGGTTCCGGGAACAGTTGGTACAACACCACTACCGTTCGCTCTGTCGGGTGGCATCATGCCCGCATCATCGTGGGAATTCCCGACGCCTCTAATTACGCCCCCGTCGGGATGTACATTGACAACATGCTCAATGCCACGGTCACCTCTTCCGGCGCCAACCTGGGTTTCAACCTTATCGAGGTGAATCATTATTCTACCGCAGCCGCCAACGGATGGTGCTACGATGATCTCACCTTCCGCGCCGCCAATGACCCGTGGATCATCGAGCAGCCAGTCAGCCTGTCTGTCAATGTCGGTCAACCCGCCTCCTTCACCACGGTGGCCGTGGGGACGGCCTATCAGTGGCAATTCAACGGCACTAACATCAACAGCGCTACCACTTCCGCCTACAGCCTCGCCTCGGTTGCCGCCAACAACGCCGGCAGCTACGCCTGCATCATCACCGGGACCAATGGCACCCTCGCCACCAGCCCCGCCACCTTAACCGTGACCGGAATACCGCCCTCGATTACCGCCCAGCCTCAAAGCCTGACGGTCACCCAAGGCCAGAATGCGGCATTCAGCGTTACCGCTGCCGGCACCGCCCCCTTGAGTTATCAGTGGCTGTTCAACGGCGCGCCCATCTCCAGCGCGACCGCCGCGAATTACACCCTCACCAGCGCCCAATCCACCAATGCCGGCAGCTACTCGGTCGCGGTCA
>OBLU010006421.1_pt1 | contig 10461 bp, 10 predicted proteins | sample 1518681 | NCBI WGS metagenome assembly OBLU01 (sample SAMEA3539304, study PRJEB22396) | soil metagenome | biome: tundra; feature: field; material: soil | place: USA | collected 2010-05 | depth 0.15 m
GGGGGTCGTCGGCAGCCGGCGCGCCGCGATATCATCAGGGTAGTGAACGCTATCAGTGCCGAGCAACGGCCCACCCGCCTTCCAGCTCTGAAACATTTCCGAGCGTTTCTGATCAATACCCATAAAGCAATCGCCCTGCCAAACCCTCGGGTTTAGTTCACTGCACGGTTTCATCACCTTGCGGCCCAAACTCAGGTCCTGCTTCTCGCACACTTGTACCGCCGCAAGCCGATGAAACCTATATCAGTCTCAACAAACTCCACGAGTGTATCTCCTGCAATTGTTGGGCGTTCATAAAGACACCGCAACAGGTCACGAAATCAAAAGGCCCCTTGGACACCGTGAAGTGTATGTGGGGATGAAACTCACCGCACTCGTAGCGTTTCGGCAATTTGGCAATAATGGGCCGAGTATCGGCGTCATTCCCGGCTTGAGGCGCATAGAACACGCCGTCTCCGAGGCCATCAAAACGTTCGACGGCTTTTTCCCGCCCCGCTAGATCCTGAAAACAATCGGAATTGCGGCCCATTTTTTACTTGACCTTTCATGCTTGACCAATAACCGATCTGCTTCCTGCCTCATTTCTCGCCTGAACGGCCCCACTCCCGATACTGGCCCCCACGCCAAGCCTTCGCCGGTAAAGCGCGACGTGAGCCAAATGTGCGCCACCAGTGGCCAAACCTCGGCTGGCTCGCAGCAGCCGCAACTCGGCCGACCAGTCCGCGAGCGCCAGGCACAGCCCTTGCAGATCGGCATGGCCAGGCCCGTATCTGGGCTTCGACGATGGAAGATCTCCGCGCGGCAACGCTCGATTCATACGGTCACCTGCTGGCGTTCCTCGGATATCTCGTCGAATGTGCGCCCGTCGCCGTCCAGCGTGGCCTTCCCGCCCGTCAGACCTTGCCACCTCTTCACCACCACATCCACGTACTTGGGGTCCAGTTCGATTCCGTAACAGACGCGCTCGGTGATCTCCGCGGCGGCCAGGGTGGTACCGCTGCCGAGGAAGGGCTCGTAACAAGCCTCCCCACGCTTGGTGTGATTCAGCAGCGGGCGCCGCATCAAATCTACCGGTTTCTGAGTTGGGTGATCGAACTTCTGCTCATCGGAACCACCCATGATGAACTTCGGCGAGGGCGAATCCCAGATTGTCGCGTTCTCACCCGCCTTGCCGAACCAGGGAGCATTCTTTTTTCGCACATACCAGCACGGCTCATGCTGGTACCAGTAGTGCGTGCGGGTGAGAACCGTCCGGCCTTTGTTCCAGATAATCTGCTGCGGGTACAGGAATCCGATGCGCTCCAGCCCATTGAGCACTTCCCTGGTGAAGATTGAAGCGTGCCAGACGTAAGCGATCTGAAGGCTGGGTACCAATTCAAAGGCGCCGGACCAGTCGGCGCGCGTATCGCCCGAGATGGTCGTTTCGGTGTGTCCCTCGGTCCGATGCTTCATATAGCTGGCTTCAGCAGGCCCGCAGCCGTTGAGGCCGGCCCTATCGCGCCATTCGCTGTCTAACTCAATTCCGTATGGGGGATCGGTCACGAGGAGGAACGGCTTGCGGTCGCCCAGCAGGCGCGCCACCGCGTCGGGGCTGGTCGCGTCTCCGCAGAGGATCCGGTGCTGGTTACGGCGGTTGCCGCACAGCCACAGATCGCCGGGCCGGGACACCGGATTCTCCGGCAAGGGCGGCGCGATATCGGCTTGCTCGTCGTTATCGGGAAGGGTGAGGAGATCCTCCAGTTCTCTTGGATCAAACCCGGTGAGCTCCAGGTTGTAATCTGCCGCGGCGAGTTCCTGCAACTCCAGGGAAAGCAACTCCTCGTCGAATTCAGCCCACGTAGCCGACCGGTTCACGAGTATGCGGAAAGCCTTCACTTGGGCATCGGTCCACTCGTCGCACAGGATAACGGGGATCTCGGTGATGCCAAGCTTCCGCGCACTTTTTAATCTCAAATGCCCGTCAATGACCGTCGCGTCGCTGCGCGCAAGCACCGGAAGTTTTAGCCCAAACTCGCGGATCGATGCGCACATCCGGTCTACCGCCGCATCGTTCTTGCGTGGCTTGCGAGCGTAGAAAACGAAACGGTCGATATGCCAGATTTGGATTTGCGGAGTCGGCGAATCGCTCATTCGCGCCCCCGTTCCGCACTGGGATAAGTGAAATGCGAGAGGAACTGATCGACGGATTGAAACTCGATCCGCTGCGCCATGGCCTTCGAAAGCATGTCTCTCCTTTCGGAGAACTTTCGGAGGGTACGCTTTGCGCTCGCCTGCGCGAACCGAACTCTGAGTTCATAATAATCATTTCCCTTTGCTCTTGTCCACAGTAATGCAAACATTTTGGCGGTGTTCTGTTTTGCCGGTGGCCATTTGTTGCGGCTGTGCTCCGTACCGTCACTCGGCAATTTCCATACACAGCGGCAACCCGCCGCGAACCTCCAGTACCCGAATCTCGCCGTCATCGACGCCCCGAACGGCCTCAAATAGCTGCGCCACCTCCTGCTTCAGGTCGAAGGCGTTGGATGGATGCTCTGGCCTGTTAGGAGTCGGCTTGCCGAATTTGACGCTTCGGACGGCGGTAGGCGGCGGCTCCAGAACCAGTTCTCCACGCTGGATTCGCACAGATTCAAACCGGCCATGGCCGAGGCGGCGCATGGCATCGACAAACTGACGTTCGGAGGGACGCAGATCGCGCATTGATTTCGGGGGCACGTTACTCATGGCATTCTCGGATTCACTTCTACCCATTCACTTCAAGGCCACCGATCAGAACGCTTCTGTCATCCTGTCGAAATCGGTGGCTTTCAACTCGTTCCTCGCGCGAGCGGCCGATCCCGCATGGGGGTCTGCGATCTCCTTTCGGGCAAGTCTCTGCCGGAAGTAGTCGCCCACGACCGTTACGAACCACGAAAAGTGCCGCGGACCATTCCGCGTTCCTGGCCGCAATTTGCGCTCGTTGTACAAGTACGACAGGCACTTCAACACCGCGTCTTCCGTAGCGCCTGCGGCGGCATCCATGATGTCCACGACTTGCCGGTGGTTGGGGTAACGCTTCTCATCGTCTGGCCCAGACATCATGTACTGGGCGAGCATGTCGCGGAGATGGGGATATTGCTTGCATCGGGCGGGCGGCGACGCGAGGTCCGGACGCGAATCGTGCTTTTTGCGATTCGTGGCCGGATAGTCTAAGTCGTCTGTCTCTTCCCGATGACTCTCTTCAATCTGACTCTCTTTGGGTGCAAGATCTTGCACCCCCTCCGGTGCAGAATCTTGCACCCCCTCCGGTGCAGCTTTCTTCACCCCCTCCTCCAGCAGAACGTGCCACAGGAACTGGAAAGCGTTGCTGGTTTGGGCGCGCCCGGCAAAGCGGCAGACCCGCCGGATCAGTTTGTGTCGTTCCAGTTCAGCGAGGTAGTTCTGTGTCTGCCGGGTGGACATGCCGATTTCGGCCGCCAAGGTGGGCACCGCTGGATAGCAGTTCCCGTCCTGGCCGGCGTATCGGGCCAACCGCCCGTACGTGAGCTTGGCGCCGGCGGAGATGGTTATCGAGCGGACAAGGGCGTCCGGGATGAAGATGCCAGTGAATAGGCCGAAAGGATTGAATGCCTGCCCGACTTGTAGTGTCGGAGCCAATCGCCGTACATCATTGATCGGCCCGTGCTCAATGTGCTTGGCCATTGGGTACAACCGCGGGTCGAGAGTGGATTTAGTTGGCAAAATCACCTACTCAAGCCCCGATTATACGAGACTTCCACGATTCCGCAAAATGCTGTAAGATAGGTAGTTAGCTGTTGCTCAGCGTTCCTAATCGTGACTAGCGCAGTCTGGTCGATGAACGGCTATTTGGAATCGAGATTCACCGATAGCCATTAAGGATTTGTAGTGAGATTTGCACCGATGGGCAGCGGCAGTTGAGGAGCTTTACCATGAAACTCCACCAATTTGAACCGCCGCGCGAGCACCGGAGCTGTCGCCGACTATCAATCCGGAGACACCGAAATGGCTGACTTCGCGCGTGTAGTGCGGGAGTTGATCGACCGCGCGAGTAACGAAACTCCTGACTATCAATCCGACACTGCAATGCCTAACCTCGCGCTTGGGGTTTGGAAGTTGATCGAGCGCGCCGCAGGCGCGAGGGATCTAACCCCGAAGGCAGATCGCGGACCTTCTTCGCCAAATCGTGTGGTCTCGGTCGAGCCGGTTGACCCTGCGGTTGCCCGGCAAACTGACACGGCGGAATCGCACGGCACGGCACCTCTGGCTGTCACAGAGACCGAGTCGGTTATCCCACCTCGGCGAATAGCCGGTATGCCAGCGTCAGATACTTGCGGGTCCATCAAGGACCTTGTTGAGAGAAACGTGAGGGCCCTTGTCCATGGTCGATGCCCATCTCCGCTGATGCGTCGCGAACCTTTTAGGACCGGCAACCCGTCAGATCCGTTTGAGGTTAAACTCTATTCGATCTTGGAGCGAGGCGGCCTCGACGTCTTGCGATGCCAGGTAGAGGTAGCCAGCCAACGATCTAGCGGGGGCCTGCCATTCATCGAGAGAGTCGAAATCGCAAGGCGGACATTCTCGTGGCTGAAGGAGTTGTGGCTCAGTGCCGGCGACTTTCAGCTCTGGATAAATTTGGCGGCACCTCACGACTTAGATTTCGACAGAGACTCCAACCTGCGCCAACTGGAAAATGTTTTGCATAATGCGGCGCACTCCGCAGCGGGCTTTCCCCCAGACCTCGAACAGGCCGGGGAATTGCCAGGTACACATCGTGATGTGGCAGAGGAATCACGAAGCGCGGCGTCCCCCGCGGAGGCTGGCAATACCCTACACAGGGGCGGCTACGCCACTCAGGGAAAGGGAGCAATGGACAAGCCGAGCACACCAACCCCCGCCGACCTTGGGCTGCTGGTACCTGGCACCCTGGAAGACAAGCGAGTCCAAGAACTCATCGAAGGGAATCGGAAGGCAGAAGAGGCCGATCCGGAATCGAAGCGGAGGCGCCAAAAAGGGTACGCGGCCCTTCAAGCATGGTACGACCGTCAGCGGGAAGCCCCTTTGGGCGGGGCGCAACGCCAAGAGAAACTCATTCGAGATGCGCGCAAGTGCGCTGAGAGTTATCTCCCGGAGGCACACTCACCCGTGGCGCGGCTTCGTGTGACACGGCTTGTTCTAAAAGACCTTGGTATCACTCCTAATACCAAAAAGTTCCCACTGAGTTTTGAAGCAGTGCATGCAGCTATATGGACCGAGGGCTACCCTTCGCTGGAAGAGCGTGCAACTGGGGTGTCCATCATTGCGAAGCTGCCGAAACAGGCGCTTCTCCGCATGGACGCGAAAACGGCGGCTTTTCTAGCGGACTACCTTCCGAAACTGGAGCGGGAGGCGAACAAAGCGGGCCGGTCCATGATGCGGAGTTTCTTCGAGAGCTTGTCATTCATCAATTCACCCTGGTTGCGCGGGAGTGCATGGCCGTCTGTGCGTCTGTTGAAGAGTTTGAAGCGGAATTGCGCTCCGATATCGCCCGGTTCGTCTGCTGTGGGCTGACTCAGTACGGGTGGTTGGCGGAACCGATGTTGCAAGAGTTGGAAACTGGGTTTACGTTTTTCGTCATGGGCATGAACCCGTGGGCGGAGATTCCCGAAGCGGATAGGGAGTCCAAATGGCACGTTGGCGCCATCACCGGAGAAGCACTCTCGTACACATCGTTGAAGTTGATGGCCGAAGCGACGGCGCGGGCGGTGGAATCCCAGAACACCGTTAGAAGTACTGAACCGGTAACGGAGAGTGCGGTTTCGGTTCCGCCGTTTCCTAACCGCGCGAAATGGCTCAAAGCGAGACTTGCGGAGCGGGTATGGAATAAACACGAGTTGCAGCGCCATGGCGGGCCGGAACATAGGACTACTCAGAAGATCCTGGACGGCGGTGCCGTGCAAGAGGATGTTCTTCGGAAAGTGATAGTGGGGTTGCAGTCGAAACAGACCCACAAAGGGCGCACACTTCCGGGAGTGGCAGAGCCAGACATTCCGAACGACTGATTACAGCGAGCTTCCCATTCTTCCCATGGGAAATTCCCACCTTTCCCACGCTTAGTAATCCACACTGAGGGTGTCCCAATCAGGGGCAACAGAGGATTACGAATGGGAGCAGTTCACAACGCTATCGACAACCTTCTGAATGAGCATGACGTGGCGCGCATCACGGGCCTGTCCGTTGCGTCTGTCCGACGATGGCGGCTAATTCGAAAAGGCCCGAGGTATCTGAAGATCGGCTCGGCGGTCCGCTATAAGCCGGGAGACGTTGCGGCATGGTTGGAATCGAGGCCCGCGGGCGGAGAGCGGACCGATGCGCGCGGGTGATGCGGAAGACTTCATAAGTCCTTCAAAAGATGCGCCACTCCTGGATGTGGGCACCGAAACCGCCTTCACGCGCGGCGAGATCTCCGCGTACTATGCAGCACGGGCACCAGACGTGCGGCAGACGCAGGCCGGCGAGTGGCGCGGCCCGTGTCCAATCCACCAGGGCAAGCGGGATTCCTTCGCAGTCAAAGCCGCAACGGGGCAGTGGTGTTGTCACTCGGCGTGCGGGCGCGGCGGGGACATTTGCGACCTTGAGATGGCCTTGACGGGTGCGGACTTCAAGACGGCGAAGGCGGCGATCTTCGACATCGTCGGGCGGGCCGATCCTCTACGCGGGAGTCGAGCGTCGCGCTCGCGCGTCACGGCGATCTACGATTACACCGATGAAGCCGGCCACGTGCTCTTTCAGTCAGTCCGCATGGAACCCAAGGGATTCAGACAGCGAAAGCCGGACGGCAAGGATGGCTGGGTTTGGAATCTTAAGGGTGTCCGCTTGGTTCTCTACCGCCTTCGGGATTTGTCGGAGCGCGCCACGGAGGCAGTCTTCATTTGCGAGGGCGAAAAAGACGTTCACTCCTTGGAATCGCTCGGCTTGCTGGCAACCTGCAATCCCATGGGTGCAGGTAAGTGGCGACCCGAGTATTCCGAAACCGTTCGCGGCCGTTCAGTGGTGCTCCTACCGGACAACGACCCACCGACGGACGAGGACGGGAAGCCGCACTATAAGGGGCAAAGGCACGCAGCATCGGTCGCGGCCGATCTGTTGCGAGTGGGCTGTGAAGTCCGCATCGTGGATGTTCCCGAGCACAAGGATGTTTCGGATTGGCTCGGTGCGGGCGGCACTCTCGAAGAGCTTCAGGGGCTTACCAGTATCCAACCGGTGCTTACCCATGACGCTTTGACAGCTTGGCGCGCCCGATGGGAACCAGACGCCGGCGCGGCGGTGGAAACCAGCGACAAACGCAGGGCGACAGCCGGGCCGGAGTCTTCGGCGTTCCAGCTAACTGATGCTGCTGTCGTCTACCATGACCCCGACCCGGCAAACGAACCGCTACGGATCTGCGGGCGGCTGGAAGTGGCGGCGTTCACGCGAGACGCCAAAGGCGATGGGTGGGGCCGCTTGCTGCGCTGGCGAGACTCCGAGGGCCGTGCACATGAATGGGCCATGCCCATGTCGCTGCTTTCCGGGGACGGCGGCGAAATTCGCGCACGGCTACTGGACGGTGGGCTGTTCATCGCACCCGGACGCAAGGTGTGGGGCCTGCTCGCGGTTTACCTCCAGACTGCACGACCCGAATCTAGGGTGCTCTGCGTGCCGCGGGTCGGATGGCACAACGACACCTTCGTTTTACCCGGAGCCAGCATCGGACCCGAGGGTGGAGAGCCGGTCATCTTTCAGACGCCGTTCGAGACGGAGCACTGCTTGAACGTGTCAGGGACGGTAGACGACTGGCGCAATCATGTGGGCCAATTGTGCTCAAGTAATTCACGGCTAATACTGGCGGCATCTTGCGGCTTTGCCGGACCACTGCTGTCTTTGATGGGAGGCGAATCCGGCGGTGTCCACTTTGTTGGCGCGACATCCACCGGCAAGAGCACCGCGCTTATGGTGGGCGGCTCCGTATTGGGCGGCGGTGGGCGGAATGGTTTCGTCCAATCGTGGCGTGCCACGGCGAACGGACTTGAAGCCATCGCCGAGCTTCACAACGATCTGACGCTTTTTTTGGACGAACTTGCCCAGATGGACGCGCGGGAAGCGGCGGAGGTCGCCTATCTGCTAGGCAATGGAAGCGGCAAGGCCCGCATGTCCCGCAACATCGGCGCGCGCAAGAAGCTGTCCTGGGCACTATTGTTCGTGAGCGCTGGCGAAGTGACGCTGGCCGATCATGCGCAGACGGCAGGCAAGCGCACAAAGGGCGGGGCCGAGGTGCGGCTACTCAACATCGAAGCGGATGCTGGGGCCGGACTGGGGCTTTTCGAGAACCTCCACGGGGACAACTCGCCGGACCTGTTCGCAAGGCGATTGAAGGAAGCGGCGGCTCGATACTACGGCGCTCCGTTGCGGGCGCACCTGGAATTCATCGCCGGAAAACGGGCTGAGGTGGAATCTACGCTCCGAAACTTCCAAGTGCACTTCCTGAAGAATCGTGTTCCGGCGGGCGTCGCCGGGGAAGTGTGCAGAGCCGCGCAGCGGTTCGCGGTAATCGCGGCGGCCGGCGAACTGGCGACGGGCGCCCGGATAACCGGCTGGGAGCCTGGCGAGGCAACCGAAGCCGCGGTGCGGTGCTTCAAATCATGGATTGAGGCACGGGGTACCACCGGTGCTGGCGATGTTGAAGCGGCAATTAACCAGGTCCGCCGGTTCATCGGCGCACATGGGGCGAGCCGCTTCCAATCCACGAAGGCCCGCTATGACAGGGAGGGGGTTCTCATTCATGAGCGGATCATTGACCGCGCCGGCTTCCGTGTGGATGGCGAAGACGGTGAAGTATCCGAATATCTGATCCTGCCCGAAGTCTTTCGCGGCGAAGTGTGCGATGGCTTCAATTACCTGGCAGTAGCGCGCGCCCTGTTGAAGCAGGGACACCTGGATTGCGAACCGCCGCACCTCACAAAGAAGCCGCGTCTGCCTGAACTCGGGCTCACTAGGGTGTACGCGATTAAGTCCTCGATTCTCGGAGAGTAAATATGCGGACCTTTTCACTTTCCACTGGGGACAGTGGGGACACGGGGGACAAGGCCGTAATTACAGCATCGCGACGCGTCCCCACCACTAAAAGGGCGGGTGGGAACACTGGGGACAAATTCACGCGCCGCGAAGCCGGATCTTGCTTAGCCGCACTGTCCCCAGTTTCCAATGCGCGAGTGGGGACACGCAGGGACGCTGTGTTTATGGGGCTGTCCCCACCGTCCCCAGTTGTCCCCACAAAAACAAGATTGAAGCGGTGTCACGGCGGCAAATTATGCAGCCGCCACGAGGGAGGACGATTCACGATGAAGCGAGGCGGAAACGTTCGGGAACAATCTCGGGCGCCGGGACCAGCGGATTGCCTCCGGACGCGCCAAGCGCCCGCGGACTGCCAGACGTGCGGCACCGCGCTGGTAACGATCAGGCACACACCGATGCGGTTGCCCGGTTCGCATTGTTCGAACTGCTGCCCGTGTTGCGCGGCCCAGCGCGTCCATTCGACCGGACCGGGATCAGAAGGAGGGCCAGGGAAGTCCGGCCGATTTCGGCCTTGACTCTGCTGCCAAGAGCAAGTGACTAATGTCATGCGGCGTGATTTCCGGGCAGGGACGCCTGGATAGCGCGCCGTTACTGGCGAACAAGATGAACCAAATCATCAACAGCGACGGAGCGGGGCCGGCGAGGACGTAGCTATGGCGGTATACAAGCGCGGTCACGTCTGGTGGTACCGGTTCACCTGGAATGGGACAGCCATCCGGGAAAGCACCAAGCAGACGAATAAGCGCGTAGCTGAGCAGATCGAGGCCGCGCACAAAACGTCGCTGGCAAAGGGCGAAGTTGGAATCCGCGAAAGGAAGCCCGTTCCCACCCTCGCCGAGTTCGCGGAGACCGATTTTCTACCGTACGTGCGGACGCGATTTGCTGACAAACCGAAAACTTTAGCCTATTACGAAGTTCAGACGGGCCATCTCGTCAGTTACCCAGCGTTGGCGAATGCGCCAGTTGATGCGGTCCCGCCCGCAGTGATTTCCGGGTTCGTGGCCAAGTGGCGAGCCGCCGAGTACGAAGTCTCCAGCACCAACCGTGCGTTGCAGGTCCTGCGTCGGATGCTGCGGCTGGCCGTCGAGTGGGGAAAGGCGGAGCGCCCGGCGCCTCGCGTCTCATTGTTGCCGGGCGAACGGCAACGCGAACGCGTCTTGAACCCCAACGAAGAGGCGGCGTACCTGAAGGCGGCGCAAGCGATCGGTGAGAGTATCCTGGAAGCCTACCAGCGGGCGCTTACGGGTATTCGGGCAACCGCGCGGGGAGACCGCCCCACCGAACCGGAAGATCCCTTTCTCTTGCGGGACGTATCGACCATTCTGCTCGATTGTGGCCTCCGGCCAGAGGAGTGTTACCGGCTTAGATGGGAGCACT
>OBLU010006422.1_pt1 | contig 10460 bp, 5 predicted proteins | sample 1518681 | NCBI WGS metagenome assembly OBLU01 (sample SAMEA3539304, study PRJEB22396) | soil metagenome | biome: tundra; feature: field; material: soil | place: USA | collected 2010-05 | depth 0.15 m
GTTGAAGGTTGCGTCCACAGTGCCGTCGGTGTTCAACCGAGCCATGCCTATGCGGACCTGGCTGGTTAATGTCTGGAAGTCACCCGCAATCAGTATTTTGCCGTCTGAAGGCTGCACGGCAACAGCGCTGATGGCATGCGTGCTTGCGCCGTAGAAATAGGTCAATTGGTTGGTAAAGCTCCGGTCCAACGCGCCATTGGTATTCAATCGGGCAAGTCCGTACATGCTTGTTCCGCCCACCGCACCGAAGGAGCCGGCAACCAATATCTTGCCGTCCGAGGGCTGCACGGCGATGGCATCAACCTGAACCGGTCCATAATATTGATCTGGGCTGATGGGGTCGGTAAAGCTGTTGTCTGGGATCCCATGGCTGTCCAACCGTGCGAGGTACTGAGGACCGCCTGAGTTTAGATTGTGAAAAACACCGCCGACCAAAATCTTGCCGTCCGATTGAACCGCCAAGGCCAGGATATCGGCATCGAACCCTAACAGAACCGTGCCGGGGAGGAAGAAACTAAAATCGATACTCCCATCGGTGTTGAGCCGGACAAGGGGCCCTTGACTACTTCCGCTCCAGCTTTGGAAGCTGCCGCCGACCAGCACCTTGCCGTCATTCTGCAGCGCCACTGCGTTGACGTTTCCATCCGCGCCTGTTCCGGCGGGGAAATTCGTCTGCACGGTTCCCGGCGTTTGCGCCTGGGCGGTGGAAAGCAGTTGAAAACTTAACAGCGCGAGGAGCAACCAGCCGCCAATGAGATTTTTTGTCAGGTTTGTCACAGGTTTAGAAAGAAACGTCGTTCAGCACGTCCACGGTGGAAGCCCGGTAGATCCGGAAAAGGCCTTGCGCGTAGATCGGATTCTTGTGCAGGCCGGTGATCATTTCGGTGTAAGTTCCCCCAAGTTGATTGTCCCCCCACCCCGCCACGGTAATGTTGGCGGGGTCCGTGGCGGAAAACTGAAAGGTGATCTGCCGCGTGACGTTGGGACATTCCTGCACCACCGTCGTGTAGGTGTCATCCAGGTTGTTGTGGTCGGGATGATACCGGTGTTTGAAGGGGTTCAGCGCATCGTCAAACCCCAGCGGCACCGTGCAGGAGAAGGTGGCGTTGGTGTCACCGAAATTTCCCATGCGGTTGACCGGAATGGGGGCGGAAAAGCCAAAGGCCGCGCTGGAATACCTGCGCCCGGTCACCGTGCCGTCGCGCACGGAGGAACCCGAGTATTTGGCCAGGAGGTTCGGATCGGTGATCAGCGCATAACGGCCGGGAGTGGCGGTCTGGGTCAGCCCCTGGCTGTTCGTCGTGGAAACGCCGTTGGTCCAGGCCACCACCACGTTTTGCAGCAACCGGGTGTTGCCGGAACTGTCCACGTGCAGGATCAACCGAAACTGAAACTGCGAAGCGGTGGGAGTCGGCACGGCCGAGATGGCCGCCTGGTTGACGTTGCTCAGCACCACGCTGCCGATCCACAATCCCGCGTACGGAGCGGGCGCGGTCACGTCATTGGGCCGGATCGAACTTCGCCGGGCGAGCGCCGCGGGACTGAGCGCATGCAGGCCGTTGGCGGAAACGGGAACGAAGGCGTGCGAGCCGAGGGTATCGGTCAACTCCAGCAGCGATTGATAGAGCGCATCGGTGGAGCCGGCGGGCAGGCTGAAGGAATTCATGTCCCCCCGCCGCACTTCGAGGCGCAACGCCCACTCCGCGCCCGGCGCCATGGAGGGACTCGTCAACTGGGCCGGCATCGGGACCCAGCCGAGCTGATTGCTCGAAAGGTTGACCCGGTAATAGGAAAGGGGAACCGGGCCGGCCAGCGCCGTGGAACTCGACGACGACGGAGTGCCGGACGCGAGCGGCTTGAGGGTGAAGGTGGTGGTGATGGAAGAGGTGTTTTTGATGCGCAGGGTTTGTTCCATGAGCGTGCGCCCGTAGTCCAGGGATCGCCCCTGCTCGAACGTGACTTTCAGAAATCCCGGATAGGTGGAAGCTCCGGTGCAGTGCACCCAGAAACCTTCGCCCGGATTCAAGGCGGTCGTGGAGGGGCTGGCCACCTGCGCCCAGGCGCCGGCGGCATTGAGCCGAAACACCGGCTGGCCCGCGTGCGCGGTGGACGGCGCGAAAAAGGACGCGAAGGTGGGCGGGCTGTTGCTGGAAATGTAAAAGCCCGCGAGATTGAACGAGTCGGCCAGCCAGTCAATCGTGCGAATCAAGGGCTGCCCCCGAAGCGTGAGGGTGGTGGCCGCGGTGGTCTTGATCAGATAGGGACGCCCCCCCTGGAGGGTAAAGAGGTTGGCGGCCACGCGATTCGGGCTGCCCGGCGGCACGTAAGTCAGCCAGTCCGGCTGGCCGGGCAGGAGTGAGTTCGGGTCGGTGATGTATTGAACCGTCGAGAACCGGCTGTTCCAGGACCACACGCTCTCAATCGGCAGGCCCGCAAAAAGGGTGTCGCAATCCGCCGGGTTGGGCTGCACTTCGAGGAACACCGCCGTCCAGCCCTGGCGGAGGCTCAGGGTCTGGGTCACCCACTGGGCGGAGGCGGAGAAGGTGACTCCGCCAAGGATGGCGGCGCAAAGCGCGAATTTGTTCAGTTTCAACATAGCAACGGCCTCGATGGATTTCACTGGGCAAGACGCAGCCGGTAAAAGTAAGGTCCCGCCCCGGTCGCGAAAGCATCGCGGTACGAATTGACCGGAGGAGTTCCCGCGATTCCGGTCACGACGTCCACGAATCCAGCTTTGAGATTTGAGCAGCGCTGAAGGGCATAAACCTGGTTCGTGGCACTGAACCAATTTAGCCGGATGCCTCCCAGCGGATCCTTCTGAATGGCGGCAAACTTGAGCCCGGGGGCGGCGACGGAGAGCGCATCGTCGAGCCGGAGCCGGTAAAAGAACGGCCCTTTTCCGGTCGCGGTGGTGTCCACAAAGGTGTTCGTGGGCGCGGTGCTGGCGATGCCGGTCTGAAGATCCACAAACCCGGAAGCGAGGGAGGCTTTCCTCTGGAGGGCGTAAGCCTTGTAGTCGGCGCTCAACCACTTCAACAGAACACCGTTGGTTACCGGCAGGATTTCCGTAAACCTCAACGCGGACGCGGGATCATTGGGATCGGTGCCCGCGCGATACTCGGCCATATTGTTCATCCCATCCCCGTCCGGGTCGGCCAGGGGGTCAATGCCGGTTCGGCCAAAGTGCGACAGTTCCCAATCCACCGGCAGGCCGTTGAGCGGATCAATCCCGATCGGGGTGGAAACCGTCAGGTCCACCCGCTCGATGCGGCCACGGTCGCTGGAAAAGAATGTGGTGTTCGTCAGGGAAGGCTGGGCGAAGGAAAGCAGGTTGCTGTTCCAGGAGATCTGAGAGCGGTCAAAGGTGATGCCTGCCGCCGTCAGTTGGATAGTGTTGGTCGAAGCGGCAAATCCCGAGGCCGGGGTTTCGCACGGAATGCGCAGAAGATAGGAGAATTCATTGTCGATATTCGTCAATATCACAGATGCCGTAATCGAATTCCCCCCGCCAAGCGGGCGAAAGGTGCAGGTCAGCGTTCCGTAACCCAGCCGGAGGTCGGCATTGCTCCGCACGTTTAATACGCTCCCGTACATCACCAGGTCGGGTTCGGGAATTCCCTGGGCCATCCCGAGAGAGGCCATCGATCCGAAGAGCAGGATCCAAGTCAAGAGCTTGGAACGGTGCCCGCCGATGCTGCCGCGTTTGGCGCCCTTGTTGAGTTTGTGCCCGGCTCTCGGTTGCGGGAGAACCAAGCCTGCCGGATGGTGCGATCCTGATCTTTGCTTCATAGCTGCTTTCGTGAAATCTCCAAGCGAAAAAGCCCCTCAATGAAGCCGTCTCGGATGAAATATGCCGGCACCCCCGCACACCAACAGATTATTGCAAAAAATAAATTAACTTTGCTTAGGTCAGCGAGGGTGGATTCAAGAAGTTGGAGTCCCCAACGTCCTTCGGGAAGGCCAGCGAGAACATGCGGTCTAAGCTTTTTCATGGTGTCCTCCTGCCTACGGCAACCAACTTAAGGGGATGCCCGCGGAGACGTTGCTGAGCACGATGCTCCCAACCGTCACATTATTGCCGCTTAAGAAAAGCTCGCTGCCATCAGTGATCAACAAGGTCGCGTTGTTGCCGATCTGGTCAGGGCCGCTCAGGTTGCGGCTGGCTGTGTCACCGTTGCGCCAAAGCGTGCTCGCCGAACCCGCCCAAGTCCGCTCTGTTCCCAAGGCCGGCAGCGCCATGAGAACAGCCCTGCATACCCCCCAAAAACCAATCGGCGTGGTTCGCAGCAGCCTGTTTCCCAAGCTCGCGCGCGGCGAGGAACTGAAAGATTTACAATTCATACTCGTTAATGCTCTTTATAAGTGATTGCTGCTTTTCATCCGGTTCCAAAAGGATTGGCGGGGAAGGGTTACAGGAAATCTGAAAAATAACGCGGGCCGCCGCGAAACTTCGACCGACACGGCCATGCGTCAGAAGCTGTGGAAAAGCTGAAAACCGCCAAAAATCGCCATCGCAAGTCATTGATTACCAACAGGGGCTTGTTGTGTTCTGAGCCGCTTTTCCAGTTTGTTCACAGCTTCTCAGCGATGGCGGGGGTTGCCGAAACGGCCTGATTTTGGTTGCGAACCCGCGAGATTCGAGATACTGTTAGGCCTGACAGCGGGAGGGCCCTTGATGGATGATTATTTTGCGAATTCGGGTACTGGCGAGGCGTCCGGGCCGGGACCGGTAAAGAAACGGAGGGATGAGTTCGCCACCACGCTATGGAGCGTGGTCGTGGAGGCGGGCGACCATGACTTTGGAAAGGCAGCGGCGGCTCTACACCATCTCTGCAGCATATACTGGTATCCGATTTACGCCTTCATCCGGCGGCGCGGCGCGGACGTGCCTGAAGCGGAGGACCTGACGCAGGCATTCTTCGAACATTTGCTCGAAGGCGAGATGCTGAAAAGAGTTAATCAGGATAAAGGAAGATTCCGTTCGTTCCTCCTGGCGGCATTGGCCAACTTCTTGAATAACGAATGGGACAAGCAGCACACTCTGAAACGCGGCGGCCAAGGCCAGATCATTTCACTCGACGAAGCCGCCGCCGAGGGCCTCTATCGCAACGAGCCCGCCGGGAACCTGGCACCGGAGCAGCTCTTTGACCGGCGCTGGGCGGCCCTGTTGGTCGAACAGGTGCTGGTGCTGCTGCGCGAAGAGTACCAGCCGGCCAACCGGGCGGGCCTCCTTACGCGGCTCGAACCGCTGCTCACACAGGAGGTCACCCCAGGCTTGTACGCCCAGTTGGCCGCCGAATTCGGCATGAATGAAGGAGCTATCAAAGTGGCGTTGCACCGGCTGCGGCGTCGGTTTGGCGAGCTGTTGCGGCGCGAGGTCGGACGCACGGTCGCCGATGCGGCGGACCTCGACGAGGAGATTCGCTACCTCTTTGCCGCTCTTTCCGAGTGAGCGAAGGTGCTGGCGCAGGGTGGGTGACGAGAAATCATGTAACTTGCGCGCCGAACTGCTTTAGAAACAGGCGTACGACTTAGCTGAAATGCCCACATCGCAAAAATGCCCCACTTGCGGCGCGGAACTCACCCTGGACGCCTCCGGCGGACATTGTCAGCGCTGCCTGTTGCAACTGGCGCTGGCGCCCGGCGAGCCCGATCCCAGCCCTGCCGGCGGCGCGCCGGGGTCCGAGCAGCCGGGAGACCGAATTCGGCGCTACAAACTCCTGCAGCAAATCGGCGAAGGCGGCTGCGGGGTCGTGTACATGGCCGAGCAGGAGGAACCGGTCCGCCGCCACGTCGCCCTCAAGGTCATCAAGCTGGGCATGGACACCAAAAACGTCATCGCCCGCTTCGAAGCGGAGCGGCAGGCCATGGCGCTCATGGACCATCCGAACATCGCCAAGGTGCTGGACGCCGGCGCCACTGAGTCGGGCCGGCCTTTCTTTGTCATGGAACTGGTGCGCGGCATCAAAATCACCGAATTTTGCGACCAGGAGAACCTTTCCACGCGCGAGCGGCTGGATCTCTTCGTGCAGGTTTGCAGCGCCATTCAACATGCGCATCAGAAAGGCGTCATTCATCGCGACATCAAGCCCTCGAACATCCTCGTCACTCTCAGCGCTGGCGTGCCGATGCCGAAAGTGATTGATTTCGGCATCGCCAAAGCCACCCAGCAACCCCTGACCGACAAGACCCTGTTCACCGCCTTCGAGCAATTCGTCGGCACGCCGGCCTACATGAGTCCGGAACAGGCGGAGATGAACGCGTCTGGTGTTGACACCCGCAGCGACATTTACTCGCTGGGGGTGCTGCTCTACGAGCTGTTGACCGGTCAACCGCCGTTCGATGCCAAAGCCCTGCGCCAGGCGGGTTTCGATGAAATCCGGCGGATCATCCGCGAGCGGGAACCAGAGCGGCCCTCGACCCGTTTGAGCACGATGATGGAGGGTGAACTGACCACCACTGCCGGTCATCGCGGAACGGAAGCGCCCAAACTCATCCATCTAGTGCGCGGCGACCTGGACTGGATCGTGATGAAGGCTTTGGAAAAGGACCGGGCGCGCCGCTACGAAACGGCCAACGGTCTGGCGGCGGACATCCGGCGGCATCTGGACAACGAGCCGGTGAACGCGAGGCCGCCCAGCGGTTTCTATCGTTTCCAGAAAATGGTCCGGCGCAACAAACTGGCTTTCTCAGCCGCGAGTGCCGTGGTAGCCGCGCTGGCGGTTGGGCTGGGTGTCTCCACCTGGATGTTCACGCGCGAAAGGGAAGGCCGCCTGGTGCAAACGCGGTTGCGAGGGGAGGCCGAGATCGCCCGCGCCAATGAAGTCCGGCTGCGCCAAAAACTGGAAGTTCGCATGCAGATCGTTCAAGCGAGAGCTCTTTATGACGCCAAAAAATACGAGGAAGCGGAAAACCTGTTGAACGAAACGGATTCCGCTTTCCTGGGGCCTGATTCCGCGCACGCCAGCCTGCGTCGCGGCCTCACTTGGCGCCATATTCTCCGGAACCAGTGGGACGGGGCCGTCACCAACCTTGCCATGCTCCTGCAAGCGGACGGTCCAGACATGGACCGCGAAATCGCCCAAGATCATTATTTTTTTGCCAACGCCCTGGTGGAAATTGGGGACCGAGCCGCCTACGAGCGCTTCCGGCAAGCGCTCGTCGCCCGTCATGCCGGCAACACCAGCCCGGAATTCGCAAAGTTCCTGTGCGAAATCACCCTGCTCATGTCCGCCGACGAAAAACTCATTGCGTCACTGGGCGGATTTTATGATTTGGCAGCCACCCGGTTGAATTACGCCGAAGGGGGAAACCAGGACAACGAGGTGGTGCGCCGCTTTTCCCTCGCTTTGGTGGACTACCGGCGCGGCAACTACGCCCAGGCCGCCGCTCGCTGTGCGAGCTGCCTCTCCCAGCCTTTGAAAGACTCGAGTCACCTCCCCGCGGTCCTGGCCGTTAGCGCGATGGCTCGCCATCAATTGCGCCAGAAGGACGAGGCCCGGCTGGAATTGGCGTTCGCTCGCCAGATCATTGACCCGGTGTTCCAAACCGGACCCTCCGCATTCAATCAAAGGCTTATGGGCGTCTGGATGGAATGGGTCGAAGCCCGAACCCTCCTGCGGGAAGCCGCCAACCTCATCGGCGAACTGCCTTCCACCGTCAGCCCCACCCTGGCCGACGCCAGGGCGAAGCTCGACAAAATTGAAACCGTCGGCAAGGACAAGACATTTTGGGATGCCGCACCGGCGGAATATGACGAAGCCGCGAGGTTGATCAACGAGGTCCCCGCGCTGGCCCTCCAGGTGGATGGAAAAAGGACCGGGGCTGTATTCGCCGCTCTGGGCTGGTGGCGCCTCCAGCGGCACCAGTGGCGCGAAGCCGCCGCCCAGTGGAGCGTCCTGGTCTATGGACCCGGGGACCGGGGCAGCCTCATGACCGGGCAGGATTTGAGCAGTTTTTATCTCTCCTTTGCTCCTTTGATCGTCGAACTTGAGGACGTTGCCGGCTATGAGAAATTCCGCGCGCAAGCCATCGCCACGTTTGGCGGGACTGCCGTTCCGGCCAATGCCGAGCGTACTCTGGCGGTCTGCCTCCTCTTGCCTGCGCACACGAATCAAATGGATGCTCTGGGAAACATGGCTCGAGTGATCGCCTCCGCAAAGCCGCCTTCCCCGGTCGAGCCGCCTTGGGGCAGCCTGGCGCTCGCTTTGCTCGAATACCGGCGCGGCAACCACGCCCGGTCGCTGGAATTGATCCGCAACCATTGGAACTCCACCAATCAGCCCCCAACTTTCAGCGCGAGGTCCCATGTCCTGGCCGCCATGGCTTGTTACCGGCTCAATCAACCCGACGAGGCTCGCAGTGAGCTGGCCCAGTGCCGCGAAACCATCGAGGCCGAGTTCAAGGCCGAAATGAACGCCGGCAAGAATGGCTCGGGAAAATGGTGCGAATGGTGGTTCAACCACATCCTTCTGCGTGAAGCGATCACACTCGTCGAAGGCCAGACCGCAACGGTCAAGGAACAGAAACAGGAACCGCACTGATTTCAGATGTCAATTACGCCACTGGACGAAGCCGAACAAATACATGCCGTCCGTTCTAAGAAGGATGCAATGGCTCTGCTGACTGATGACCGACTGAAGGATGATTGCACCTCACTGCATTCTCCATTATCGGACTGAGCCGCGGGCTCCGCGTCAACAGAGGCGGCCGTGTTGTGACTCCCGTTTCCTCCTAACCTCCTCCTAACCCGCGAAAGAATTTGAGGGATAATTGAGTCCTTGTGAGACCACCCGCAGATGCAGGGAGGCCCTGATTCTACAGGGTCTTGTCCGCATGAATCCCCGTTGAGGGGAAATTGGGTCCAAATGCCTTGATCTCCGTGTAAACGAGGTGCGCTTCCACAGCGCTAAGCGCCCAACTGGCCGAGCAAGGTTGGCCCGGGTGGGTTAACCGGCAGTTCCCATGAACCTGCCTCCGTGGATCGTAAGGACGCGTTCCACCGGGTCCCCTTCATTCCGGGCGAAGTCAGGGACGCGGTGGAACGCGTCCTTACCATGGAGAGGGTGGCCGAAGGCCGGGAGAGGGGAGGTTCATGGGCAGTTCCTTTGGCGCTGACGCCGTGCACACCGGCCAGGAGTTTCTCAGGTCGGACCCCCGCCCCGGAACCGCACGGCAGTGTCAAGACATTCCCCGGGCTTCACCGCGTGAAGCCGGCGCTTCACCCGGTGAAGCCCTATACAGGTGAAGGCAATTGCCTCAGGCCAGTGGCACGACGCCGCCGGCCAAACACCGCGAGCATGTTATGAGAACGATCATAGAGACCACCGACCGCAACCTGCGAGACGAGCCCCCCTATGCCCTGGCCAGGGGCCTGGGCTTCTGGGAAGTCACCTTTGAAGGCCGGCACGCGACCTTCAAAAACGAGGAAGGCGCCCCGTATGTCGCCGGTCTCCTGCTGCATCCGCCACGGAAGCCTATTCACGCCGTGGCGGTGGCACTGGAGGCCCGGACCCTTTCCGGTCGGACTCCCGGAGCTACCGAGTTCTTTCGGCAACGGTACCTTGGGCTGGAGGAGGCCGAGGCCGTCCGGAACTTGCGCCGCCGGGAGCGCGAGCTTGAGGTGGTACTCGACGACGAGGAAGAGATCGCGCCGGTGAAGACCGAGGCGCTGTGCGAGTTGGCGGCGATTGCCGATTTCATGCGCCAGAACCCCTGGCACAGCCGGGACTGTGTGCAGAAGTGCGCCCGGTCTGTCGCGGTGGCCATCGGGCGCCTGCACACGCACCTGGCCCAGGCGCTGGAGGCCGAAGGTCAGCCTCACCCGGTGTTGCAGGCGTTTGCCCGGCACCTGCACGAGCACCTGCTCATTCACTCGGATGGGGGCGACATCCCGGGCAGGATGCGGGTAGGCGCCGCTCTCCCGGGCTGGTTCACCTACCAGCCGCCGCCCGGCGTGGTCTGGCATGGCGGGTACGGGTTGCCGGCTTCGGTGCGCCGCCCAGCCGCGGTGGATTCCCTCTCCCGGTTCCTGTGCATTGGGTTCGCGCTGGCGCTGTTGGTCACCGGCTGCGCCGGCCCCCGGCCCCTCAAGGGTGGCAAGGCGGTCACGACGCACAAGCCTGCGGGTGTCATCGAGCAGACCCTGGTTCAAGGTGAGAACCCGAGCCAGGCGACCAAGCAGGACCAGGAAAGTGTCAGAGTGCGCACCTATGTCCTGCCACTGGGGTCGCGAATCGAACAATCCCAGACCCCCGGGGCGGTAACAGGCCAAATCGCCTCCACCGCACCAGCCAGCCGTTCACCCTCAACCATCAACTCCCAACCATCAACCAGCTTCGTGCTGAGCGCTCCGATGCCGGTGGTCGAGCGCGAAGAAACCCATGCGCGCACGGAATTGGGTGCGGCGCAGAAGGACACGGCGCGGGAACTGGGAGCCAAGCTTTCAAGCCTCAAGGGCA
>OBLU010006423.1_pt1 | contig 10459 bp, 6 predicted proteins | sample 1518681 | NCBI WGS metagenome assembly OBLU01 (sample SAMEA3539304, study PRJEB22396) | soil metagenome | biome: tundra; feature: field; material: soil | place: USA | collected 2010-05 | depth 0.15 m
GCGAGGCGCTGTATGACGACCTGCTGCCGGGCGAGCGCGGCGAGCTGCATCTGGCGCTGGCGCGCGGCCTGGAGCTGCCAACGGGCGTGGCCGACGAGCGCGAGATGGAGCGGGCGACGACGATCGCCAGCCATTACGCGGCGGCCGGCGATCAGCCGGCCGCGCTGCGGGCCAACATCCGTGCGGCGCTGGCGGCCGAGCAGATCCACGCGTACGGCGAAGTCGCCGACCTGGCTGAGCGCGCGCTGGAGCTGTGGCCGCGCGTTGCCGAGCCCCAGCGTCCCCAGAATCTCGATCTGGTCAGCCTGCTGGCGCTGGCCGCTCGAGCGCACGGGATGGCGGGCGACCGGACGCGCGGCGAGGTGTTGCTGGAGAGCGCGCTGGCGCAGCTGGATCCCGAAGGAGATCCGTGTCGCTACTCCGGGCTGCTGGCGCGCCTGGCGCGCACGCAGTGGGCGCTCAATCGAGGTCCCGAAGCGCTGGAGACCGCGCAGCGAGCGCTGGCGATGCTGCCCGAGGACGATGGCGGGCGCGAACGGGCGATGCTGCTGGGCTGGCTGGCCCGCACGCGCGTGCTGCGCGGCCGCCTGCATGACGCCCGGCGTGACGGAGAGCAGGCGCTGGCGGCAGCGCGCGTGGCCCATGACTCCTACGCCGAGAGCGAGGTGCTCAACACGCTGGGGATGGCACACAGCCGGCTCGGTGATCTGGTGCAGGGCGAGGCCCTGCTGCGGCGCGCGATCGCGATCGCGCGGGAGAACGATGACCTTGACGGGGTGGGCTACGCCTACGCCAACCTCGCCGACATGCTCAATCTGGCCGGCCACACGACCGACGCGCTGGCGGTCGCGCACGAGGGTCTGACGGCCATGCCGCAGCGCCTGGGCCGCGGACGCGACTGCATGATGCTGACCGTCTCGGAGCTGGCCTTCGAGGCGGGCGACTGGGTCAGCGCGCGGGCTCACCTGGATCCGGTGACCACTCACATCGTGGGTGTGCTGCTGATCTTCCGGGAGTTGCGCGAGGCCGAGCTGGCGCTCGGCGAGGGCTCCGACGATGTGGCGGCGCAGGCGTTGGCTCGGATCCAGCCGCTGGTCGCCGTCTCCTCCGAGGCTCAGTGGCACGGTGGCTTCGGGGCCCTGCTGGGAGAGCTGCGCTGCCGTCAGGGTGACCTGCGCGGCGCTCGGGCTGCGGTCGCCCAGGCGCTGGATCAGCTGGAGCTGTGCACCGACGATGTGGCGCGGATCGCGCGCGTGACGGCGCTCGGCGTTCGCGTCGAGGCCGATATCGCCCAGCGCGCACGTGACCTGCGTGAGCCGGCCGAGCGCCGCGAGGCGCTGACGCGGGCCAAGATCCACATCCAGCGGCTGCACGCCGCCGCCCAGGCCGGGCAGGCGGTGGAGCGGGCGTTCCTGGCCGTCGGCAAGGCCGAGATGGCCCGCGCTCGCGGTCGCAACGACTCCGGGCTGTGGTCAAAGGCCGCCGAGCAATGGGATGCCGTGCAGCGTCCCTACCCGGCCGCGGTGGCGCGCTGGCGCCAGGCCGAGGCTCATGTGGAGGCCGACGATCGTGGCGCCGCCGCACAGGCGGCGGACGCGGCCGGCGAGGCGGCGCAACGACTGGGGTCGCGGTGGTTGTCGCACGAGGTCAGCGGGCTGTGCGAGCGAGCGCGTCTGCGCAGCACCTCTCAGGGAGAGCCTGCGGCGCCGGCCCCGCCGGCCTCCGAGGATCCGTTCGGGCTCACGCCCCGCGAGCGCCAGGTGCTGGCGCTAGTCGCCCAGGGGGCGACCAACCGGCAGATCGGCGCTGCGCTGTTCATGGCCGAGAAGACCGCCAGCGTCCACGTGTCACGGATCCTGGCCAAGCTCGGGGTGCACACGCGCACCCAGGCGGCGGCGGTCGCGCACCGTCTGGCCCTGGCGCGGGCGTAGGCTGCACAGCGTGGCACGCGCGCTACAGCCACGACGATGACCAGATGACCAGATGGACCCGGACGCCGGCCGAATGGGAGCCCCACGAGCGGACCCTGATGGGCTGGCCGTGCCGCGCTCAGCTGTGGGGGGAGATGCTGGAGCAGGCGCGCGCCGATTACGCCGCCGTGGCCAACGCGATCGCGGCCTTTGAGCCCGTCACGATGATCGCCAATTCCGGCGCCGATACCGAGCAGGCTCGAGCGGCCTGCTCCGGCGCGGTGGGGGTGGTGGCGTTGGGACTGGACGACTCGTGGCTGCGCGACTGCGGGCCGATCTACGTTTACGGCGACGAAGGCCGCCGGATCGCCGTGCACTTCCGCTTCAACGCCTGGGGGGAGAAGTTCGTGCCCTACGACCGTGACGCCGCCGTCGGCGCGCTGATTGCCGCCCGCCTCGGCGACGAGGTGATCGGCTCCGAGATCGTGCTGGAGGGCGGCTCGATCCTGACCAACGGGCAGGGGACGCTGCTGACCACCGAGGAGTGCCTGTTGAACCCCAACCGCAACCCGTCGCTGTCACGCGAGCAGATCGAAGACGAGCTGCGCTCGACACTCGGCCTGCAGCGCGTCGTATGGCTCGGCCAGGGGCTGATCGAGGACCGCGACACCGACGGCCACGTGGACCTGATCGCCGCCTTCACCGCGCCTGATCGAGTGCTGCTGCAGACCGTGCCCGAGCCCAACCCCAACTTTGCCCGCTGCGAGGAGAACCGCGCCCGGTGCAGCGCGGCCGGCCTGCAGGTGACAGAGCTCCCGTTCCTGCCCTACGCCGAGGTGGCGGGCGAGACTGTGGCGGCCGGCTACCTGAACTTCTACATCTGCAACGGCGCGGTGATCGTGCCGGTCGCCGGCGCACCGACCGACCCCGAGGCGCTGTCGATCATCGCCGCGGCCTATCCGGGCCGCGAGGTCGTCCCGGTGCCGGGGGCCGTGCTGGCCTACGGCGGGGGCGGGCCGCACTGCATCACCCAGCAGGTTCCGGTGCGCGATGGCTGACGAGCCCCGCCTGCTGATCGCCGTGCCGCCGCCGCCCTCGCCGGCCCGTACCCGCCCGCCCGCGCGGGCGCCGTTGCGCGTCGGCATGGTGCAGCAGCGCTGGCATCCGGACCCGGCCGAGCACGAGGGGGCGCTGGCCGACGGGATCGCGGTCGCCGCCGCGCAGGGCGCGCGGATCGTGTGCCTGCAGGAGCTGACGCTGTCGCCGTATTTCGCCCTCACCCCGGACGGACCACAGGCCGCGGGGGCCACGCCGGAGGAGCTGCTGACCGGGCCCACGTTCAGGTTTGCAAGCCGGGCCGCGCAGGCCAGCGGCGTGCACGTGCACGCCTCGCTGTACGAACGCTCAGATGGAGACGATGGGCTGGGCTACAACACGGCGATCGTCGTCTCGCCGGACGGGCAGCTGATCTCGCGCACGCGCAAGCTGCACATCCCCGTGACCGCAGGCTACTACGAGGATCGCTACTTCCGTCCCGGTCCGGCCGAGGGCGACCCTTTCCCCCTCACGCTACTGCCGACGGCCGACGGGCAGGCCCAGCTCGGCTGCCCGACCTGCTGGGATCAGTGGTTCCCTGAGCTCGCGCGGGCCTACTCGCTGCGGGGCGCCGAGGTGCTGATCTATCCGACGGCGATCGGCTCTGAGCCCGACCACCCGGGGTTCGACACCCAGCCGCTGTGGCAGCAGGTGATCGTCGCCAACGGGATCGCCAACGGCACCTTCATGGTCGCGATCAACCGGATCGGGGTCGAGCCGCCGCTGACCTTTTACGGCTCGAGCTTTGTGTCTGACCCCTACGGCCGCGTACTGGTTCAGGCCCCGCGCGACGAGCCCGCGGTGCTGGTCGCCGACCTCGACCTCGACCAGCGCCAGGACTGGCTGGAGCTGTTCCCGTTCCTGCGCACGCGCCGGCCCGACGCCTACTCGTCGCTGACGGACGCCGGTTCGGATCCGCTGGCCAGCGGCAACGCGTAGAAGATCGCGATCGCGCCGCAGATTGCCAGTGTCACGTAGGCCGAGACGGGCGCCAGCGCGGTCGCGATCACGTATGGGCCTAGGCCGGCCATGTTGCGGGCGAGGATCCGGCGGCGCTGATCCTCGGGCAGCTCAGCCTTCAGCAGCTCAGGCCGGCCGATCAGGATGTAGCGGTTCATCGCGCCGAAGGCGATCGACATGACCATAAACGAGCCGCCGTAGACGGCGGCGGCCAGGTGCTGTCCATGAGGCTGCTTGAGATAGGCCGCCATCAGCGACGTGGCGAACGGGAGCACGCCGATGCTGAGCAGGAGCAGCAGGTTGAGCACCAGCACCACGTGGTTGGCCCGCCGCAGGCGCCCGACCATCACGTGGTGGTTGATCCAGATGATCCCGATCGTGATGAACGAGGTCGCGTAGGCGGCGTAGTTGGGCCAGTTGCTCAGGAGCTGATGACCGAGCGTGCGGCCCGGAGTAGGCTCGGGCACCTTGATGTCGAGCACCAGCAGTGTGATCGCCACCGCCAGGACGCCGTCGGAGAATGCCTCGAGCCGGTTGGTGCCCACCGTGCTCCAGTTCGCCGGGGGCGCCGCCGATCCTGGCTGTCAGCTGCCCGCCTGGGTAAACTCCATAAAAACAATAGTATTTATAAAGATTCTGTTCCAGTAGCCGCCGACCAAGGAGAGCACCGTCAGATGAGCGTTCACGATCACGCCGGCCACGAACACAACGGTCCCGGGTACGCCTCGCCTGAGGTCGCCCGCGGCCAGGCGCCCGAGCAGTTCATCTACGTCGCCGCCCTGTACGAGGGGACCGGGATCGACCGGCCCGACTTCATCGCGGTGGTCGACGTCGACCCCAGCTCGTCCAGCTACGGCCAGATCGTCGGGCGCACCGACATGCCCAACGTCGGCGACGAGCTGCACCACTTCGGCTGGAACGCGTGCTCTTCGGCCTGCCACTCCTCGCTGCAGCGCGACACGCTGATCGTGCCGGGCATGCGCTCCAGCCGGATTCACATCCTCGACATCACAGATCCCCGCGCGCCGCGGATCAAGCACGTGATCGAGGGCGACGAGATCAAGCAGAAGCTCGGCCTGAGCTTTCCGCACACCGTGCACTGCATGCCGGGCGACATCATCACGATCTCGATGCTCGGCGACGCGGACGGCAACTCGCCGGGTGGCTTTGCGATCCTCGACGCGCGTGACTTCTCGATCTCCGGACGCTGGGAGAGTGAGCCCGGAGACCTGAACTTCATGTATGACTTCTGGTACCAGCCCCGCCAGAACACGCTCGTGTCCAGCGAGTGGGGCGCGCCCAACACGTTCAAGGACGGCTTCAACCCGGCCGACGTGGCCGAGGGCAAGTACGGGCGCAAGCTGCACTTCTGGGACCTGGAGAAGCGCACGCAGGTGCAGACGCTCGACCTCGGAGACGACGGCTGGATCCCGCTCGAGCTGCGCTGGCAGCACGATCCCGACTCGGCTCAGGGCTTCGTCGGCGTGACCTTGTCGAGCAACGTCAAGCGCTTCTACCGTGACAACGGCTCGTGGGACGCCGAGACCGTGATCGACGTCGGCAACGAGGACCTCGAGGGCTGGCCGCTGCCCGACGGCGTGCCGGGGCTGATCACCGACCTGGTCCTGTCGCTCGACGACAAGGACCTGTTCTTCTCCAACTGGCTGCACGGCGACCTGCGCCACTACGACGTGTCCGATCCGCGCCATCCGGTGCTGCGCTCGCAGATCTGGCTCGGGGGACTGCTGGGCCGCGACGGGGGACACCCGAAATCGTCGGCACCTTTGAATGGCGGTCCGCAGATGCTGCAGAACTCACTCGACGGCGAGCGCGTGTACGTCAGCAACTCGCTGTACTCGACCTGGGACAACCAGTTCTATCCAGAACTGCGCGGCTGGCTCACCAAGCTCGACCGCCAGCCCGACGGCAGCTACGCGCTCGACCCGGAGTTCTTCGTCGACTTCCACGAGCAGACCGACGGCGCGCGGCCACACGAGATCCATCTCACGGGCGGTGACTGCACGACCGAGATCTTCCAGTAGCCGATGAGCCTGCGCACGCTCGCGCTCGACTGGTCACTGGACGGCCCGGTGGGGGCCGCGTTCCTGGTGCTGGTGGCCGGGGTCGCGGCGGCCTACCTGGGCGCCGCGGCTTACGGAAGTCGGCGCGACCGGCGCCGGCGGGCCTGGCCGCGGCGACGTAGCGCCTGCTTCATCGCCGGGCTGGCACTGCTCGTGATCGACCTCTACTCCGGGATCGGGACCCAGGCCGATGTGCGGCTGTCCGCACACATGGTCGAGCACATGGTGATGTGGGTGCTCGTCGCGCCGCTGCTGGCGGCCGGTGCGCCGGTGCGCCTGGCCTTCTTCGCGCTTCCCCGGCCGGGGCGGCGCGTGCTGGCGAGCTGGCTTCACTCGCGTCCGGTCGACCTGCTGACCCGCCCGCTGGGCTCGGTGGCGCTGTTCTCGGCCGTCCTGCTGACCACGCACATCCCGGCCGTCTACGGGCTGACGCTGCAAAACGATTACGTGCACGAGGCCGAGCACGGCCTGTACCTGCTGACCGCGCTGATCATGTGGGCGCCGCTGCTGGGGGTCGACCCGCTGCCCCACCGGCCCGGGCCGCGCGCCCAGGCCGCGTGCATGGCCGGTTGCATGGTGCCGATGGCGCTGATCGCCGTCTGGCTGGCCACCGCGCACGCGCCCGTGTACGGCCATTACCTTGACGCGCTGGGACCCGGGGCGCTGCACGACCAGCGCCTGGCCGCGACGATCATGTGGGTTGCAGGCCTGCCCGCGTTCGGGGTCCCGGCGCTGATCCGCGCCGTGGCGCCCGAGGCGCGTTTCCCCGCTCGGGTCGGCGTCGGGATCGGCGTGCGCGCTTGAGACGGTCGGCGTGGGCTCTCCCGCACCGGGCGGGGAACTTTGGCGTTTTGGTTCCACCCCCCGGAACCGAAACGCCAAAGTTCGTCGGGAGGCGCCTCGTGGGGCCCTCGCGCGCGTCTACGCGACGCTGCGAGACGCGCCGCGCGCTGCGGTGCGCGCCAGCGTCGAGCGGTAGCCCGCCGCCAGCCTTTGCAGCGAGGCCTCCCAGGTGCGCGCGGCGACGGCGGTGAGCGCGGTCCTGCGTACGCGCTCGCGCATCAGCCGGGTGTTGACCAGTGTCAGCACCGCGTCGGCGAGCGCGTCCGCGTCGGGCGGGGCCAGCAGCCCGGTCTCTCCGTCGATGATCAGGGACGCCGGACCGCCCTCGTTGACGGCGACGACGGGCAGGCCGCTGGCCTGAGCCTCGAGGATCACCTGGCCGAAGGTGTCCGTCTGGCTGGCGAACAGGAACACGTCGGCACTGGCGTAGACCCGCGCCAGCGCCTCGCCGTCCAGCCAACCGAGGAACGTGGCGCGGTCTCCGAGCCGCTCGCGCAGGTGGGTCTCTTCGGGGCCTCCGCCGGCCAACACGAGTCGCAGCCTTGGGTCGTGCTCGTGGGCGGCGAGGAAGGCGTCGGCCAGCAGGTCGATTCCCTTCTCCTTGGTGAGCCTGCCGGCATACAGCACATTGACCTCCCCAGGTAGGAGGCCCCGAGTTCTGAGCGTGGGATGAAAGCGGCCCAGATCCACGCCACGGTCCCAGCGCCCGATCCGATCGGCTTCAATCCCCAGCCGCGCCAAGCGCTGATCGCTGGCCGGGCTCGGCGCTAGCACCATCCCGCAAGCGCCGTAAAAGGCGCCCAGCGCGTTGCTCGTCAGCGCCTCGAGTGCAAGATCGCCCGAGCGCAGCCCGGCGTAGGCCGCGAACTCGGTGTGATAGCTGCCGAGGACCGGCAGCTCGAGCACCCGTGCCAGCAGCAGCGCGCCGATTCCGGCCGGCCCCGGAGAGCAGACGTGGATCAGGTCATAGCGACCCTCGGCCAGCGCTTCGACGAGCGCGGGCAGGCCGGGGACGCCGATCCGCAGGCCTTGGTAGAACGGCACCTCGATCTCCGCGACCGCGCTCAGACGCCGGTCGACCCCGGCGTCGGTGCCGATCACCTCGACGTCGAAGCCCGGCACGCCGCGGTCACGGATCTGCTCGATCGTGTTGGTGACCCCGTGCATCATGCCCAGGCCGTCGGCCACCAGCGCGACCCGCGGGCGGTCGCCGTCGCTGCGCGTGAGCTTGGCTTTCTCCCGGCCCAGGAACGCGGTCGCCGCCGCGTACGGAATCGCCGGCAGGCAGGCATCGAACAGCGAGACGGCGCGAGCGTGGAGTTGGGGATCCTCGCCGCTGGTGATCGTCGCGATGCTGCGAACCGCTTCGGCGAGCCGGCGTTCGTGGATCCGGCGCGCGCGCCGGTAGAGATCCTGGTGGCCGAGTTCGTCCTCCTGCAGGCGTTCGAGCAGCCCTGCCTCGTCGACATCGAGGTCGATCGCCTGCAGCCACGCCCGCAACAGCGCCCGGGCGTCCTGCGGTCCGAGGTCGGTGCCGGTGCCTCCGTGGCGGACGTCGCCCTCGCGCATCACGCGCTCGACGATCGTCAGCACCCGGCCCGGATCCGGGCGTTCCGAGCTCTCGCCCGACCCCAATGCGCGGATCGCCAGCGCCATCGCGGCATGGGTCCACTTCGGCGCGCTGCCCTGAGCGCCGCGCGCGTCGGCGTGCCCGGCCCGGACGTGCGCGAGGAACTCCTCCGGCCTGCTCACCGCCAGGGTCTCGGTGAAGGTCAGGCCGATATCGATTCCGGCGTGGTCATCAGAACCACCGATCGCGGTGCCGCCGTGGGTCTCGATGTACACGAACGCCGGCAGATTGAGCTCCTTGGCGCGCGAGCCGTTGCGCGTCTCCCAGATCGGGAACAGCTGCGCCAGGCGCCGGCGGTGGCGCGCGGTCAGCGGCGCCTGCACGGCGTAGAACGGATGCGCGAGCGCGGCGGTGACGGAGCGGTCGTGAAGGTATTCGGCGCAGGACTCCACATCGTCACTGTGGGCCTGCAGCCATTCGTGGTCCTCGGGGGCGATCCCATAGCAGAGCACGTGCACCGCCTGGGGCTCGCCCCTGAAGCTGACGGTCAGCTCTTCGGAGATGAACGCGCCGGGGAGGTGAGCGATCGACTGCGCCCCGGCGATCGTGTCGTGGTCGGTGATCGTGACGAAGTCCATCCCCCGGCGCTTGGCCAGTTCGTAGACCTGCTCAGGCGTTGTCGCGCACTCGGGCAGCGCCAGCGAGCGCTGGATGCCGAGCTTTGGCAGCTGCGAGGCCGTCGAGTGGACGTGCATGTCGACGCGGCTGATTTCGTTCATGGCAAAAGGATTGCCCTGCAAACAGGCGAAATCGTGAAGAACGAGAGCAGCTGCTGTGACCTTCTTGTGAATCGGGTCGGCTCATGTCTGAGGGGCGCTCGGAGCCAGCGGCCGGGTCTGGGGCTGGGCCGGCGGCGCGCCCTCGCCCAGGCCGATCCGGTCGTGCAGGCGCCGCAGCGGGCGCGGTGCCCACCAGTTGACCGAGCCCAGCAGCGCCATCAGCGAGGGCACCAGCAGCGCGCGGATGATCGTCGCGTCGATCAGCACCGCCAGCGCCGCGCCGAGGCCCAGCTCCTTGATGAACACGATCTGCGAGGTGGCAAACGCGCCGATCGCCACCGCGAACAGAAGCGCCGCTGCGGTCACGATGCGCCCGGTGCGCTCCAGACCGATCGCCACCGCCTCGGAGTCCGGCGCGCCGGCGTCGCGCGCCTCCTTGATCCGTGACAGCAGGAAGACCCCGTAGTCGGTGGCCAGGCCGAAGCCGACCACGAACAGGAAGATCGGCTGGGTGGCATCGAGCGCGCCCTCGCTGCGGAACGACAGCAGGCCCTGCAGGTTGCCGTCCTGGAACACGAGCACCAGGATCCCGAACATGGCGCTCAGGCTGAGCGCGTTCATCAGCACGGCCTTGAGCGGCAACACCACCGACCCGGTCATCAGGAACAGCACGATCAGCGTCGCGCCGACGACGATCGCCAGCACCGCCGGCAGGTGCGCGCCGAGGCTGTGCTCCAGGTCGATGTAGGCGGCGCTCTGACCGGCCACGCCGACGTAGAACGGCTCGCGCAGCGCGCGCACGTTGCGAACGAGCCGCTGGGCGCCGGATGACAGGGGGGCCTGGGCGGGGGCCACCGCCAGCAGTGAAAGCCGGGCCGCCGCGCGTTGCGGGGGCGCCACGGCCGCCACCCCGCGTAGGGCGGCGATGCGCGCGGTGAGCGATCGGATCTGGGGCGAGCCGGCGCCCGCGCCGACGACGACCTCCAGGGGCGCGGTGCGGTTGGGGGCGAAGTCGGCCTTCAGCGCGTCGTCTACCTGCCGGGCGCTGGCACTGGGGGGCAGCACGTCGGCGCTGACCGAGATGAACCGGATCGAGGTGAACGGGATCCCGAGCGCGATCAGGAACGCGGCACTGATCACCGCGATCCGCACCGGACGCCGCATCACGAGCCGCGACAGCCGGTACCAGGCCCCGCTCTCGGCCGGCCGGGCGTCGCGCTC
>OBLU010006425.1_pt1 | contig 10458 bp, 12 predicted proteins | sample 1518681 | NCBI WGS metagenome assembly OBLU01 (sample SAMEA3539304, study PRJEB22396) | soil metagenome | biome: tundra; feature: field; material: soil | place: USA | collected 2010-05 | depth 0.15 m
GTGGGGTGGCCATGTGGCGGGTGTGGAAAAGGCGCTGCAAAAGCTGCCAAGGGTGCTCCAGTCCGCAGATGTTGAAAGTAGGAGGTTGGCTGTCGAGCGCATAAAGAATGCCTTCAAACAGTTCATAAAAGAGGTAGATGATGTTGCTGTTTAGTAAACTATCGTCCGATTATAGTTCCTCCACCACACGGTCTTGCGCCTCGCTGAGCGCGGCATTCAGGAGTTCTTCGGGGTACCCGTTGAGCTTCATCGCCGCAACAAAGCCAAAGTGGAGAGCCGCCCATAACTGCTTGTCGAGGTCTTTCTTGAAGGTGTTGAAACATTCTTCGGTGTACTCAGCGGTGACCTCGACCATGGCATCGACAATCTCGTCTTTGGAAAGCATAATCCGCTCCTTGAGGGAAATAGTCTAGCTGAGGTTCCGGGGAAGTCTCCGTTTGTACCTTTGATTAAATTTCGCGAAATTATTCTTTGCCACGACGAATTCTTCCGTGCAGCGGTGAGCGCGTTACCTTACTCCCCCCTTTGGGGGAGACTATACTCCCCAGTGCAAGTAAGCTTGCCAGACAAGACAAGGGAATGCCACAACGAAAAACCGGCTGCACCTTGCTTGCTTCTTTTTTCCAGTGCTGCTGGGAAAATCGCGCCCTCTTCATAATTGCCTCGCCATAAGGTAAATCGCAGGTCAAACTTTCCCGACTTTCGAGTATTTAAGTAGTGGCAGGTAGCTCCTGCCATCCCCGCATCACTTGCTGGGTTTCCAATAAGGGGTCGCTTTCGGGCGACCCCGTTCCGAAGCTCAAGTGCCGCGAGGGGCGGAACGCTGGAAACTCACTCTCATTCGACTTCTTACCTACAGAACGACACTGACCTGATTTCCGGCTCCCATGCTAATTCATGGTTGGAGCACGTAAAATGTCAGATGACTTTAAGCTGTTTGACCTCAAAGAGATTCGTAAGGCCATCAATGTATTGTTCTCCGATGTCCGGTTTGGGGACGGCGAATGCATTGAAATTCGCATATTTGACAAGAAGAAGAAGCTGGTTGTCAGCGGCTGGTTCGATGACCTCGACCTGTTGGCGAGGCGAGTTGCTCTCGCTGCTCGTGACGGCGTGGGGAGTCCCGGCTCCTACCGCTTTATTCAGGACAACGTGTACTGGACGGTAAACCCCGTCAATGACGCGCTGCTGTCGCGTCAACCCAAGAACATACTGGACTTCGTGTCAGAAAACAGTAGCGACAATAACGCCACCCGGCGTTGCTGGTTCCCCATTGATGTTGACCCCATCCGGCCATCGGGCGTGTCGGCTACAAAAGAAGAGCGCAAGCTTGCCCTCGATGTAATCAATGCCATGGTCGGGAAGCTGGAAGAACTTGGCTTCACGGACAACATGTATGTGGGTGGAACATCAGGCAACGGATTCCACTGCTTAATCCGTGTTGACTTGCCCAACGATGATGACTGCCGCGACCTGCTTCGCGACTGCCTGAAGAGTCTGAACATGCTAGTCGGCACTGCCAAGGTTGAGATTGACCCGAAGGTGTACAACGCGGCACGAATCATCAAGGCGTACGGCACCATGGCACGGAAGGGCGTCAATGATGAGAAGCGGCCATGGCACATGTCAAAGCTCACTCACATCCCCGAAAAGGTTGAGGTAGCTCCCCGTGAACTGTTGGAGAAGCTTGCCGCACTTGCACCCAAAGGGGGCAACCCGAAGCGTGCGGTCGAAGACAAACCGCGAGGGCCGTGGGTGGAGGAGAATCTTCAGAAGTACATTGCCGAGGGCACGGACTGGGACTGTGTAAGACGGGAAGGCAAGAAAGCCAACGAGGTATGTCGGTGGATTGGCCGCTGCGTCAATGATGATACCCACACCGATGCGGCTATCATCCTGCACGAAGACGGCTGGTGGAGCTATGGGTGCTTTCACGCATCATGTGACCATTTCCGGCATGAGCAGTTCAAAGCGTACTGGCTGGAACGTAAGGGCAAGTACACATTCCCCACGGTGAAGCGAGAGTCGGGGATGCCGGATGGCTTCGCAGTTGAGTTCCTGTCCAATGTGATTGAGGAAACTCCGCGTGCTGAGGAAGAGGAAATTCCACTCTACAACCTGACCGACACAGGCAATGCCGAACGTTTGACATGGAGGTATAGGAATCAGTTCCTGTACTGCCCACAGCGTGACTGGTACGCATGGGATGGCAAGCGTTGGAAACCGGATGGGGTCTCGGCGATTACCTTGGCATCCATCGCCACGGTGCGGAAGATTAAGGAGGAGTTGAACCGTGCCCTTGCACTTGCCGACTGCGACCCCGCGACAAAGGAGGGGCAGGAAGAGATCGACGAGATTATAAAAACCTATAACGGTTGGGCGAAGACCAGTGAGGGTCATGCCCGCTTAGAGGCTATGGCGAGTATCGGTGAGAAATTCCTGCCGGTCGAACTGGACAGGTTTGACAAAGACCGGATGCTCTTCAACTGTGCCAATGGAACTATCGACCTCAAGACGGGTGAGCTATGTCCGCATCGTCGCGAAGACTACATCACCACCATATCCTCGGTTGTGTACGACCCAACTGCCGAGTGCCCTCTGTGGATGGACTTCCTGAGTGATGTCACAGCCGGGAACGGCGAACTTGTTCGGTACTTGCAACGGGCCGTGGGTTACAGTTTGACCGGGTTGACCGTGGAGCATTGCATGTTCATTCTGTGGGGCACCGGCAGGAATGGAAAGTCCACCTTCTTGGAGGTCATCCAACACCTGATGGGGGAATACTCCAAGGCCGCGCACATGAACACGTTCATGCAAAAAAAGCAGGATGAGGGAATCCCAAACGACTTGGCGGCGTTGGCGTCAGCACGCTTTGTGTCGGCAACGGAGTCCGATGATGGCAAGCGGCTGGCAGAAGCAAAAATTAAGCAGATTACGGGCGGGGATACTGTCACTGCCCGGTTCCTGCACAAGGAATTCTTCCAGTTCCAGCCTCAATTCAAAATCTGGCTGGGCACTAACCACAAGCCAACCATCTATGGGACGGACGAGGGAATCTGGCGTCGTATCCGGCTTATTCCGTTCGAAGTCTACATCCCAGATGGCAAGAAGGATGAGAAGCTGACTCAGAAACTCATCAGCGAAGCACCGGGGATTCTGAACTGGGCATTGCAGGGACTGGAAGAGTACCGGCGGCATGGCATGATGGAGCCCGACATTGTGAAGGCCAGCACGGACGACTATCGGGCCTCGCAGGATTGGATGACCCGGTTCTTGGGAGAAGTCACGGAGCCAAGTCCGGAGGATAATATCCCGGCACGCAAGCTGTATGAGAAGTACGCCGACTGGTGCGGTCGGACAGGCGAGTTCAAACTGAAGGAAGCCAAGTTTGCCGAGGGGATGCAGCAGAAGGGGATGAAGTCGAAAGAAAAGCGGCAGAAAGACGGGAGCAAAAAGATGGCGTACGAAGGCATGAAGCTTCGTGATGCGATGTCAGGGTTATCAAGCGGTGAACGACCGCTGCCCGGTGAGGAGGAGCTAAGTGGGTATTAGAAGCACCGAAATCCGGCCAGAGGCATTTTGTCCGGGTATGTCCGGGTATGTCTGGGGGGATTTGGCACTGTAGCTCATACGGAAAATCAGTTTTTCTCTAAGTACATTGCATTTCCGCTACAGTGCTAAAACGGGGGGGACATACCCGGACACCCGGACAAATCTGAGACAGCATGACCAAAACATAATGCCCGGACCTGCTTCGGACTGAGCCCTCAGTGCCGACGGCTTCACTGAGTCTCGCAGTATCCGGCGTCCCCGACCACCACCATGGTTACGGGGTTACGGGTTAAGTCGCTCAGGCACACAGCAACGCGATTCCTACGCTCCGCTCGTCCCAAAAGCGCCAGTCAAACAAATAATCACTACCAAAAATATCTACAGGGGCGTTCATGCACCACCCCGCGCAATTTAATCCGAGGTCATTTTATATGAGCAACGAAATGCTTGATTCTTACAAAGCTTATCTTCAATCGCAATGCAGCTTCTGGTCACCTGATAACCCGGAATTCTTGTCCGGGGAAGTTATTCACCTTTGGTTCCAGCGCAAATCTCTTCGCCGGGAAATGGTCTCGCAAGAGGCCGAGCTTTCAAGAATAGATGGCGTGTTGTCGGGCTTGATGTTCGAGCAGAAGAAACGGTTGAGCCGTCTCGGGAGAAACGGTGCGTGGAGTGGTTGGCTCCGCCAGCACAAGATTCCCCGCAGCACAGCCGACAGGCTCGTCTTGGAGCATGTGGAATTTTTTGGTCTCCAACACGAACTGCCACACCGGGAACGAGTCGAGCCGCTAGAAAGTCGCATCTCGCTGGCCGCTTGGAAGACAAGTGACCGGCACGAACAGATGTTAAAGTCGCCTCGGAGCAGAATTTTGTTCCTCTCTTGCGTTGCCGACCGCTTCGGGCTCGGGGTCGATTTCGGCGAGGACGGTTCCATTCATCTGTCCACGCCGGTGCCGGTCAGTGACGACAATTCGTGCAGAGTTCCAAATGTCATCCAAGTGGGGGACGACGGAACCATAAGGCCAGTTGATTACGAACTTCCGGATGACGAGGAAGATTCCGTGTTGTAGTGCCCAACTGGGTCACGGTATTACGTGGGGGCTTAGCCGCTGACGGAAGCATTGGGAGATGCATGGCTCTCCGGCTGCGGTGGCGCATTCGCTGCTTGCTGTCGCTTGGGGAGCGGCAGCACCGGCCATTTCAGTGCGCTTCGCAGAATCCGCTTCGTACTGCGGAAGAAGACGGCAAAATTTTGCCCTGCGTTTGCGCGTCAACAGGAACGGTTGCGGAGTCGGGAATTGGAAACGCGGCTTACTTGAAGAACTAAATCTCCCCCTGCTTCATTTGTCGTCGCAGTTTAGCCAACGTCTCCGTCAAGTTGGAAACGATTGGATTGGCGAGTCGCTCCTTCAGAATCTCCACGATTGAATCGTAATACCACAATTGGTCGTCGGGACCAGCATTGAATCTGAGCCAAAGGTCATCGCCTACGCTCAGGAAGTCCCGCTGTATTGACTGGAGATTGTGCAGTTTATCCGCCGCGACGACGAGCAAGCTTGTATTGTCAGCCTCCCGCAAGTGGTCGAGGTAGGCTACCTTGCGTTGCCTCCAGTCACGCTTCGGGTCAGTCTCAAAAGAATCCGTGCAAGACTCCACGATTTCTGCAACTTCTTGCCCAAATTGCTCCTCGATTTTTAACAGCGTCGGCTTGCCGCCGCAGTCCTCCACGGCATCATGCAGCAAGGCTGCGATTGCCTGTGCCTCACTGCCTCCGTAATCGAGGACGAAAGCCGTCACCGCAAGAACATGCGACACGTAGGGAATCTGTGTACCTTTCCTCGCCTGTTCTCGGTGGAGGCGGGATGCAAACAGTAGGGCGTCATCGAACTGGTTCGTTAACGGCTGGTTCAGCTTGTGGGGCATCTGTCCTCCCTTATCGGTACGCAACAGTGGTCTCGCCGCTTCCGCATTCGCCGAGCTTGTCAGGGGACACGTGAATCAGGAAAGCTGGTCGCCTGATTGCACTCAAGGTGCCGCCAGCCTTGGCTTCCGCTCTTCTGTTTGCACCCGGTAAATTCAATCAGTCGAATCTTATGTTCTTGGCGGCTTCTCGAATATGCTGCTCATAAGTTTCTTGCTCTTTGCGTAGTCGCTCACCTTCCGCGTTTGTCCTCACGATGTAGTCAGCAAATCCTTGATTGGCATCGGCGAGCGCCAGTTTTAGAGTTTCCTTACATGTTTCGTCAATCTGTTCGATAGTTGTACCTCGGAGCCACACCCTATCGCCAACAACTTCGCAAATCACACGACGATAAGATGACGCCCCAGCGGAAAATTGGTTCCACGTTTGAACGAATAGTCGAGCCCACTCCGTTGCTGGCTTTGCAGACAGTTGCAATGGAACATCGTACAGACCTGAATCTAGACCTCCGTCATTTCGGGGTCTGGATACGAGTTCCACGATGATTCCGGTGATTCTGATGGGAACAAAGTCTGGCATGGACAACGACTATACAGTCGCCACTCCCCGTTTTGCTAGAGCAGATTAGAAAGGTTGAAGCCGCCAGACGGAACTGGGGTTGGCCGCAGTGGAACAAATAGCATCGCGGAGTCTATTGACCACCCTGCCGTGCGTTTTCCGCCGTTCAGCGACCAATCTGGTCACGCTGCCACAGGGAACGCCACAGACCCACCCCCTGTTCGTTACCCAATCCTCTGGTGACTGGGTGAGGCGCAATCGCAGCGACGGTCTTCCCGATGCCGTCAACAGGCGACAGAGGCGTACAATTTTGCTGTCAAAAAGGAAATTCCGGTACCCATGCTCACCGACGCTCCCCCGCGCAAGTCGAACCTCGCCGGTTATCAGGAGAGTGACCGGATCACGACGCTCGACCTGCCGAATGATGCATCCTTGCCTGAAATCGCGAAGTCAATCGAGTCGGCAATGCAGGCTGAGCAGATTGCGGGTATGGGAGACGTTGAAGGATAAGGCGACAGGTGAGGCGATAGAACAGGTGAGGCGATAGACACTTATACCGTTATCACCACGGAACCCCGAACGAAATCATGCAGCCGCTGCACAACCGGATGCCCGTGGTACTTCATCGGCTGGATGATGAAAGATGGCTGACTCCCGGTGATCCATCACAATTGACTGCCCGTTATAGGAGACGGTCTGGAATTGTGCCGAAGCTCTCGAATCGGTAACAGTGTGGTTTAGAAGCGACGGACCGGGCAAGTCCGAGGGGACATTCACCATGACGCAGGATGACGCCGAACGACTTGCTCATGGGATTCTGTTGGCCCGTTCAGCAGAGGACACGCTGGTTCAATTTCCAATTGGGGAAGTCGCCAAGAAGTAATGGCACATGCAAAAAGCCGGGGATTCGCTCCCCGGCTTTCTTATGCCTGAAAGTGGTGAATCCTCCTCAGGGCTTTCTCATCGTGACTCAATCCGCTCTGTCTCTCGAAAAATGTAGTCGAAAGTACCCGTTTCCGGTGACCTACGTCACGGCTGTTCATTTGAATATCTATAGTTTGAAAACATCATAGACGGGAAACCTTCACAGGTTTTGTTGTGTCGCCGCAAGAGTCGTGGTACCAAGAGGGAAAGCGAGGCTGCGTGCTCACCAACATTCCGCCAGATTTTCACGAATTCCCCAAGCACTCCGGCACGTATATTTTGCTGTGGCTCCTCTCGCGCATGATGAGCGCCAGTCGCGCCAAGTCGGCAGTGACGGGATTCTTCAGCGTCCTCAACCATGTTCGCAAGGAATATCGGCAATTCAGGGACGAGGATTGAGGCCGAATTATACCCAAAAGGAAACAAGCCGGGGATTCGCTCCCCGGCTTGTTTGTGCCTGAATCTCAATCCTCCTCAGGGCTTTCTCGCGACCCAATCCGCACTATGTCACGAGACATGGATACATCAGTAACCCATTCCAGTGACCTACGGCACCTCAGTTCATTTGAATATCTATATTTTTAAAACATCCCAGACGGGGAACCTTCACAGGTTTTGTTGTGTCGCCGCAAGAGTCGTGGTACCAAGAGGGAAAGCGAGGCTGCGTGCTCACCAACATTCCGCCAGATTTTCATCAAATCCCCAATTACATCTGGGTCTGGCTTCTGTCGCGTCTGACAAGCTCCCACCGCGTCAAGGCGATGGTGTCTGGGCTCTTTGGCGTCCTCAGTCACGTTCGCAGCGAGTACCGGAAGTTCAGGGATGACCAACGATGAGCCGGATTGATTTCGCCCTATTTAAAGTCAGCTACTTACAGATTTAAAAGGGTTTAAACAATCATATAAATCGGAAAAAGTGCTGAAAACGTCCTTTCGTTCAGCAATTTTTCAGCAAAATTATTTGCAGAAATTCAATTCAGAAACGTGGCGGTTTAAACTCCATCACGATGCGTTTTAACGTGCTGTGTTCAGAACGAAGAGCCCCGAGCCATCGACTTACCGGGGCTTAGAATTTATCTATGTCCGAAGGAGGGGCTGAACATTGCTAAAATTTTTGTTCCGTCCCCGGAGTCTCTGACAGGGCTCGTCTCTGTGAAGGGCTTCCACTTCGTCGGGGGACTTCGGAAGTACGACGAACCAGAGCGGGGGGCTTAGGCTCTCCGCTTTGTGTCTGGCTAAGCCGCTGCTGATGTGTGCCCGATGTGGACGTGCCACCAGCCCCGCGCTTTTGCTGGAGGATGGTATACTTGTCGTGTGGTTGGAAACGACGGGGTTTGATGCCGTCGGCCTATGTTCTCTCCACTCTCACTCTGAGCAAAATTAGCTCTACGGTCTGATGCACAGCCCCTCAGGTCGTATGTTTCTTCGGAAGTTTCGGTAGCACCGGGTCTCGTTTTCTCTCTAGGGCTGAGAGAAGGAAGCGGGGTCGCGTGCTTACGAACATTCCGCCACCGGATTATCATCAAATCCCCAATTACATCTACGTCTGGCTCCTGTCGCGCTTGATGAGCGGTAGCCGCACCAAGTCGGCAGTGACGGGATTCTTCAGCGTGCTCAGCCACATTCGCACCGAGTTTAGAAATTTCAAGAATGGCGAATAATCGCTTTTTGGGCACCGCCCGTTCACGGATTGAAATACATCGACACTCTCTGAATCCGGTACGGTTCCGTATCCTTAGCCAGAAAAAATTTGTATATGGCTCCGTATACCTTTGTACCCGTCCTCCACAGGGACGAGTGTGGGCTTCCCGCTAGAATCAGGGCATGGCAAAAATCACAATCTTCAAGCCCACCGGTGAGGTTCTTCGGTTCATCCCCAACGCAACTCAATTCGAGACTGAAGGGCCTCTTCTCACAGCCACCTACACGAACAAAAAGAATGCACCCGTCTCCATTCGAACTACACTGCCCTATTTCTTCGAAGAAGGTGACTCAGAGGAATCTGGCTTCAAGGCGGATGTCTGGAACGGATGAAACTAACCCGTACAGACCCGACGCAATTCAATCCAGAAATGTGTCGGTCTAGACGCCATCAGACCAATTCCGTGTTGCGAGGAGTAGCGAACACTTGCCCAAACAGTTCTTCAACGCGTTTTGAGCACTGAGGATTTTGGCAGTCTAGTCCTTGGCCGCTGGGAAGTTTGAGTTGGGGAGGCTCGGACGATGAGATTTCGGTGAGGGGTTCCCCACATTCCGAGCAAACCCATTTGCACGTTGCAATTACCTGTTCATTTTCCATCATGACTCCCGTTGGGGTTGGGGGCCAAGGGAGGCTTTCTTTTACCCTTGGCACGAGTTTTGGTTTTCGCGTGAGCACTGAGGTGACCGACCTCGCGAGCCACCACTGTCAGTAACCATTCCTCTAGCGTCGTACGTTCCTGTTGAGCTATCACTTTACAACTCTTTAGAAGTGATTGTGGGAGCCTCAGGGTTACTGCACCCGCTGGTACCTTGGGCGGTTTTGAAGTAACTACCCCCGATGCCGTGTCCGACTCTGCGGCTGATTGGAGGAGTTTTTTCTGGCGACGCCATTCGGCTAAAGCCTTCGTCGGGTCTTCCCCCACAGTTTTGTAAGTGGTCTTGCGGCCGTCGTACCAGCGAATCTGGTAATACCCAACCGGGTAATTCATTTCTTGGTTTAGTTTTTTGACCCAGACTGCACCATCAGGCTTGGGCTTCCCGTTATTTTCAAGCGCAGCAGGATACCGCTTCCATCTTGTCGGTGTTGTTTTACACTGACGAATGATCGTTACCCTGAGGTTGGACATAGTGGAATCGTAACGGATGTTCTTTCAGATTGCAAGGCAAATATTCGTACAAGAGTCTTACAAAGAAGTGGAGTCTATATTGAGCCTGCGCTCATGCTGTGTATACTGTCTGCCATGACCCCGAACGATATTCTCTCTGCCATTGACACTGAGATTTCCCGCCTCACACAAGCCAGAGTTCTGCTTGCTGACTTAAACGGTTCGCAGCTTTTCAAGCCTTCCAAACCTAAGCGAAAAAAGTACAAGATGAGCGCCGAGGGTAGAAAGCGGATTGTGGAAGCGCTGCGGAAACGTTGGGCTGCGAAGAGGAAAGCTGCGAAGTAAAGGCGAGAACAACAGACTGAGGAGATTTGGCGTGCTTAGGTACGCAGCGCTCCGGGGTTTAGCCTAAGGAAATAACCGTGCATTCAATTGTCTGGTTTTTTACGACCGGCAGGTTCGACCCAGCTTGGGTGCTGGTGGTGCTCACGATTGTGACGCTCATCGTCCTCGGCCTCTATGCATGGGACACGCATACTCTGGCAAAGATGAGTGTGGAGCAGATGAAAGCAACTGAGCAGCAATTGAAGGTGGCGCAACAGGCACTCACATTGTCGTTGGAGGAAAACGAGCAGGAGAAGAAGGTGAGCAGCCGACAAGGCTGAGAATCTAGCAGGGTGAAAGTCCTTGTGCCGTC
>OBLU010006427.1_pt1 | contig 10457 bp, 9 predicted proteins | sample 1518681 | NCBI WGS metagenome assembly OBLU01 (sample SAMEA3539304, study PRJEB22396) | soil metagenome | biome: tundra; feature: field; material: soil | place: USA | collected 2010-05 | depth 0.15 m
CTGCGTCTGTGCAATACGAAGTCTGGAATTTTCCGGTCATCGCATCGACGAGACAGTCGAATGTGATCTCCGCGGTGCAGTTAAGTTTCTGGCCGAAGTCCTTCAGGAAGAAGGACGCCACGGAGCAGTGACCCGGGTTTGAGAGATCAGGCAATCGTTGAGCCATATGGCGACGAAGGAAATCACGAAGCAAGAGTCGAGATACACCGATCCCGACCTCGAGCACGAGCTGGTGGTTGAGGCGGAGGATGCCGCACTTGGCCGGGGAAGAACCGTCGCCAGGGTCGCCTTGCTCTGGCAGGAGAGGCGATTCCTTTGCCGATGCGCGGCAGCCGGCATTGTCATATCGACAATCATCGCTTTCCTAATTCCCGTGCGCTACACCTCGACGACCAGGCTGATGCCACCAGATCAGGCTGGCGCTGGCATGGCAACGATGCTGTCGGCGCTGACCAAGGCTGGCGGTGAGTTGGGATCGATCGGGAACGACCTGCTCGGAATAAGGACATCGAGTGACCTGTTTGTCGGAATTTTGCATAGCCGGACGATCCAGGACGAACTCGTCAACAAGTTTGACCTGCGCAAGGTTTATGGTGACCGCCGCTGGGAAGATGCCCGCAAAGACTTGGAAAATAGAACGGATGTTTCCTCGGATCGCAAGAGCGGGATCATCACCATCAAAGTGAGCGACAAAAGCCCGCAACGGGCCGCCGAAATGGCCCGCGAATATGTAGCGGGCTTGGACCGAATCGTGCTCACTCTGAACGTCTCCTCGGCTCACAAAGAGCGAGTTTTCCTCGAAAAGCGCTTGGGACAGGTTCAGCAAGACCTGGAGGCAGCCGAAAAGGACTTTGGCAACTTTGCCAGCAAGAACACAGCGATCGATGTCAAGGAACAAGGCAAGGCGATGATCGGCGCCGCGGCGGAAGTCGAGGGCCAACTGATCGCAGCCGAAACTCAGTTGGAAGGGCTTCGCCAGATCTACAACCCCAACAACGTCCGCATCCGATCCTTGCAGGCGCGGATCGACGAGTTTCGCAGGCAGCTGCAGAAATTAGGGGGCAAAGCTGAGTCAGCAGGTAGTGCGGCACCGGCCGAGGACGAAGATCAGTACCCCTCGATTCGCGCGCTTCCCATTCTCGGCATAACCTATGCAGATCTGTTCCGTAGCGCGAGAGTGAAGGAGGTAATCTTCGAGACTCTGACCAAGCAATACGAATTGGCCAAAGTGGAAGAGGCCAGGGAAACGCCAAGCGTGAAGGTTTTGGATGAAGGGGACATTCCGGAGAGAAAGTCTTTCCCGCCACGCCTGGTCATGATCTTGTTGGGTACCGGGCTCGTGTTTGCTTTCAGCAGCGTGTGGGTATTGGCATACGCGCGATGGCAGGAGGTTGACCCGAGGGATCCAGGAAAGATACTCGCGCAGCAAATTTTGGGAACGATCGCCAGCAAGTTGTCGCGGAATCGCAAGCCGGTGCTGAGGTGAGGTTGATACGCGAGGCCGCTGGTTTCGGTCACACGGAGAGAAAGGTCCAGAGGTCAACGGCTATAGCTGCCGCGGCAAATGCGATCAGAGGTTTCTGTTTGTTTTGGCTCGATGGGTGTGGTCAGCTGCTTCGACTTTCACACTCACATAAGGTGCGAAAATGACATATGTGGCTGAAAGATTCATTATCTGGGCAAAGTGTTTTTTTGCTATTCGCAGCCTTCCGCCTCAATCCTCCCCGTCCGAACTCGTAGACTTCTCTATGTCCCAACCACTCGCTCCTCTCCAAATACGCTCCGAATTGCTGTTCTGGGCGACCGAGATTGCCGGCCTCCGACCTCGAAATGCGATGGAGATAGGCACTGGTAATGGAGGAACCCTGTTCTTATTATGCCGTCTCGCCCACTCTCATGCTCGTATCATTAGTTTGGACAACGATCGCGGTAGACTTGGCGGCGCTCGCAAATCGATTTACTACTCATTTGTAAGGGACCACCAACGACTTCACGTGATCCACGGCGACTCCCATAACATCCGGACCCACTCTAGGATTGCCCGGAAACTTGGTCTGGAAAGACTTGATTTTCTCTTTATTGATGGCGATCACAGCTATGAGGGTGTTAAACGTGATTTTGAGATGTACTCGCCGCTGGTTAATCCCGGCGGAGTGGTCGCCTTTCACGATATCGTTGAGCATCCCCCGGAGGCTCAGTGTCACGTGAAGGAATTTTGGGACGAAATCAAGCCCCGCTATCGATACAAGGAATTTATCGAGGATCCTGTGCAAAACTGGGCCGATATCGGATTGTTATACGTATAGGCATCGTGAGTTGACAGGCCAGGACTGTGGCGCTTACGAAATTGTTGCGTGTCAGAATGGAAAGACAAGCGCTGAGGAGATTGAGTGAATTTGCCCCGCTCCCGTGAAGGCACCACCGCTGTTAGCTACCCTATCGAACTAGAGCCTTTGCCCGGCGAGGCTGTTATCGCTGTTGACCCCTCCGACGCGCAAACCGAGGTTCACGGAAAGAGTGCAACACGGGTAATTCGTAGTGTGGGCCTGAATACGATTTACCAGATCGGGTCGCAGGTGGCTCCAGCCGTCGCGGCATTAGCGAGCATCCCTTTTCTATTGCGACACTTGGGGCCAGACGCCTTCGGAATTGTCACTATTTTTTCTGCAGCTCTAGTCTACTTTATGATGCTGGACTTGGGGTTGGGCCGTGCTGCTACTCGTTTCATAGCGCAAAGTCTGGAGGCTGGGCAGCCAGACGACGTGCGCCGATATTTCTGGGGTTCGATCATCTTGCTTACCTCGATCGGTGTGATCGTCACTATAACGTGCCTCTTTGCAGTGCCCACGATTGTCTCCAAATGGCTGAAGATTCCAGTCCACTATTCTCGTGCTGCTTCTGAGTCCTTTTACATTCTCTTTATCACGATCCCCCTACTGACCCTGATTTCGACTCTGCGCGGGTTCCTGGAGGCGTGGGGGCGGTTCCCCTTTATCAGTATCGTTACGGGATGCAGTGGCGTCGCTCTCTACCTGCTGCCGGTGCTTGCGGTACTGATGGGAGGCGGGATTGTTGGCATTGCCATCTCCTATGCCCTGGTCAGAGTGTCAGTCTGCGCAGCGTTTGCGATTGGCTGCCTTGGCACCGAGGGACGGCCCAGTTTGCGCCCGATCTTCGATCTCAATGCGGTGAGGCGGATGCTGTCGTTCGGAGGCTGGCTTTCGGTATCAAATGTCATCGGCAGCGCAATGAGTTACGGTGATCGATTTCTGCTTGGTGCTTTCGTAGGGATGTCGGCGGTGGCCAGCTATGGCATGCCCCTGGACGTGATCAGCAAGGTGCAGATTTTGATTACCAGCTTCTGCGCAGTCTTGTTCCCCTTGATGAGTCGTTTGGACGAGTCGGGTTCTGCTCAATTTCACACTGTCTATCGTGGGGCAGTAGCGACCGGTTTGGCCCTCATGACGCCGCTTGCAGTCGCGGCAGTACTGACGGCACCGTTTCTGATGAAACTTTGGCTTGGAGCCAGAAATACGCTCGACACAGTATTCGTTGCCCAAGTCTTTCTGGCTGGTGCCGTGGTGCAAGCTCTAGCTTCGATTGCCTTTACCGCTCTGCACGCTCGTGGTCGATCCGACCTGACGGCGTGGGTCCATATCGCCGAGTTGCCCGTCTATTGTGCGGCATTCTATTGGGCTGCCACGCGCTTCGGCGTCAGGGGTGCGGTGCTGGTGTGGTTAGCACGGGCGATCGTCGATTTTTCGTCTATGGCCATGCTATTGCGCCTCCACAACCGCCGAGGCGGTTTGGCTACACCGCCGGAACTGATTGCCGCGATCGTCTCTCTCTCCCTGCTGCTGATCGTGGTTCTACCGCCCAGACAGGCGTGGATCGCGGCCGCAATACTCTGTACGCTAACTTGGTTGTGGACTTGGCGGACGCTCCTCGACCCGGCGATGCGAATGCCTCTGGCGAGAGCGATGTTTGGTCGGCGGGATCCTGCCGCGATTGATGCAATACCAGATGATCGGGGATAACTTCTATCGTGGCTAATTTTCCAGAACTTACTTCGGCGTTATCCGATGGTGACTCAGTTCAGGTCCCGGGTTTGTCAACCAGGCATGCGGTCAATGAACGGTTGCACGACGGGATGAAACCTCTGGGGGATGAGGTTCGGCCAAGAGTGTCCGTAGTCATCGTGACCTACGGCTCGAGCAAGGAAATACCCGACTGCGTGGAAAGTCTGCGAAGGCAGTCGGTGCCGATTGAGATTTTTCTCGTCGATAACGCGTCCCCTGATAACACGGCCGAGATGGTGTCCGACTATGCAGCGCGTTTTCAAAATGTGCGCGCAATCCTGAACAAAGAAAATGTCGGTTTGGCCGCAGGGAACAATACTCCAATGGAACAGTGTCGAGGCGAATACCTTCTGATGCTGAATCCGGATACCATGTTTCGGAACGATAGTCTCCAGCATATGGTTGAATTTCTAGATCACAACCGAGACGTCGGGGTTGTCGGGCCGAAGAATGTGTACGAAAACGGAGAACCCCACGTGAGCTTCGAACGGCACTGGGGGCTGCGACAGGTCCTGATGTGGCGCGTTCTGCCTTATCGCTTTCCACGCTTACTTCATGACCGGTTTTCGTCCTATGAGACTCAGGATGTCTTGTTCGTGTCGGGATCTTGTTTGTTGATTCGGCGGAACATTTTCGAGCAAATCGGCGGTTACGACCCAGAATTCTTCCTGGCCATCGAGGACGTTTGCGATCTTTGTCTCAGGGTCAAACAAAGCGGCAGCCGGGTCGTTTTCCTGGCAGATCAAGAGGTCGTCCATCTAACTGCGCGAAGTTGCGTGCAGGCACCCTACATTGTGGTATGGCAGGGAAACAGGGGGACGGTTTACTACTTCTGGAAGCAGAAAGGAATCTTTCAGGCTCTCGTGGTGTCTATTCTGTTGCTCATGGCCGCTGCTGCCCGGGTTGTGACTGGAGCGATTCTAGGCATTGCGAAGAAGCGATATCGGACTGTAGCCCGAATCTATGCGAGGGTTTTCTGGGGTCTTCTGGTTCGTAGTCCTATAAGAGCGAACCGTTAAGGGTTCTTGGTGGCTCGGCGTGGAGGACTCATCTGCGTGACTGCGCTCCTCTTTTGGGAGTATTGGGCAGAAGCCAAGTTGGCACAGTCTGAGGCAGCGACTCCAGGGGGAATGACGTGGTGCCAAAAGTCTATGTGATCCTGCTGAATTGGAACGGTTGGAGCGACACGTTAGAGTGTCTTTCCTCCCTTCAGCGGTTGAACTACCCGAATTGCCGAGTAATCGTCGTCGACAACGGTTCTACGGACGACTCCGCCTCTCGCATCCGGGAGCAGTTTCCTATGATAGAGCTAATCGAGACAGGCAGAAATTTGGGATTTGCAGCGGGATGCAACGTCGGAATTGCGCGCTCATTGGCGGAGGCCGCGGACTACGTTTGGCTGCTGAACAATGACACCACTGTGGAACCCGACGCACTGCAAAGGCTGATCGACAAGGCCATGTCCGGCTCTCGCATTGGCGCAGTAGGCTCCGCTATTTACACTGCGCACAGTCCCGAGCAGCTTGACGCCTGGGGAGGAGGGTGCGTTAATTTTTGGCTGGGCGGTTCCAGGCACTTTGTTCGGCCTGTATGCGACGAAAAGATTCGGTTCATCACAGGAGCGAGCTTACTACTGCCGCGAACAGTGATTCAAACCCTTGGGGCACTCGACGAAGGATTCTTCATGTACTGGGAAGACGCAGCCTACTGTTTTCACCTACGCGCCAAGGGCTTTCGGCTGGCGGTGGCCGGGGAATCGAAGGTCTGGCACAAGGGATCGGCATCCGTTGGAAGAGGAAGCGCAACGATGGATTTCTACTTCAACGCGTCCGCTGCCCGTTTTTTCAACCAATATTCCCCGGTTCCGTTGCTTTCGACCTGGGTCGGGGTTCTGCTCCGAATCGCTAAGCGTCTCATCGCTGGAGACTGGAACAGAGCGCGTGCGGTATGGGGTGGAGCCAGGGCGCAAGGCTCTCGAACCAACCCTTGCCAGCCTGTCATCATCCCGCATGCGAACAAATAGATTTCCGGATGGTCTCATTTGACGGGAGTGTGGAAAGAAACACGGCGGCCTCGTTCAGAGTGTCGAAAGAGGCCTAAAATGGACCTGATTTCAGCGGACCGAGAAAGTCCTTCAAGATTCGAAAGAGTGACGTTGCATAGGCCACGCAGTTCGGTGGGGCTGTGGAATTGTTCGGATGTGATGTTTCTCGGTTCGCGACGAAAGCGAATCGTGGCGAGACCAAGAAGTCGTCGTCCACAGGTTGCTGAGGAGAGCCATCCAAGTTGCTGAGGGAATCATGATTTCGGCTTTGTTTGCTGACACGGTGCTGGTGGCATCTTTGATCGTGTCTCTTGTTGCGTATGTTCAGGTGAGCAAGCGGGACGGAAGCTATCTAAATGTCATGACGCCTGCCTTCGTCATCGGTATCCCTGCCTACTATCTGCTGCCGCTGTTTTTCACTCATGTGTTCGGAACTAAGGCCAGCCCTTATGCCTATGTTTATGTCTATGCCACTCTGGCGGTCCAGAACGTTGCTTTTGCCTATGCGTATACGCGACCAACTAGAAGGCTCATCCGGCTCCCATTTCGCTATTCTTACGGCAATTTCGATCAGCTCTCATTTGCGTTTCTCGGGCTATCCGTATTGATGTACGCACCAGTATTGTTACAGTTTCCAGAATACCTTTTGGACCCCAGACAGATTTATACGCACACGCGAACCGGTTTTGGTGTCAACTTTTACATATCAAGTACCTTAGCGTACTTGGCCGTCATTCTTATACAGTTCAGTGGACGATCTCGATGGGTCAAAGGATTCGTGATCCTGGTAGCTGCGGCGGTGCTTTCTCTCCATGGGAGCAAGGGGCAGATGCTTTCTCTCGTTCTTCTGTTTGCTCTCTTCGAAGTGTATGTCGGGAGGCGGAAACTTAGGTTGTTGCCATCCTTGTTTGCTGGTGTCGGTTTGAGTTTCTTTCTGTTTCTTCTGTTCGCCGCAACGATGGCATTAGGAGATAGCCCGGCCGAAGCATTAGAAGCGATCAGCCAGTATTCCGACTACACGCAAAACGCGATGTTGCTGATTGATTCGCATTTCCCTCTGCAATACGGCCGCCTCACTATGGAAGCTCAGATAATTGGGCGAATCCCCCGTCTTCTGATGCCAAACAAACCCAGGAACTTTGGAGGATTGTACCTTGATGATGTGTTTTATCCGGAAGCCATGGATGCGGACGCGGGACCCCCTGATTTCGGAGTGGGAGTGCAGTATGCGGACTTCGGGGCTCTTGCGATTGTGTATCTTGCGGTATTCGCGATGTTAAGAGGATGGTTGGCGCGTGTTTTCGTAAGTCGCTTAAGTTACTCCCGTCACCCCTCTGATTTTGTCCTTGTCGCATTTCTGGCTGAGATCTCTCTCTTTCCGGTCGGTGCCGTTGGCTGGTTGCTGCCGGAGGCACTGACCGTCGCGTTTTTTCTCCGTTTCGTCTCTTGTTTCGGAGCTGGCAAGGTGTACCGGGAGCGTATCAGAACAAAACTTCCGTTTGTGCCGTCACTGCCACAATCAACAGATACTGCGGGGACCGTGTGACATGAAGGGAATCCTCTATGATGCACGTTGGATCGGCGACCATGGTGTCGGCCGGTTTGCCGGCGAACTCCAGAAAGTGCTCCCAGATCTCACCCCTTTTCAGGCTCGCCGCCGACCGTGGCATCCTCTCGATCCCCTTCTCTTGGGAGCAGCGTTACGGCGCAAGAAGCCCAAGCTGTTCTTCAGCCCTGGTTATAACTCGCCCCTCGGCTGGCCCGGCGCGTTTGTCTTTACCCTTCACGACCTCCACCACCTGCACGTCCCTGCAAACGCGCTAAAGCGCGCCTATTACCGGTACCTCATTGGGCCGGCATGCCATCGGGCTGCGTTCGTCCTGACGGTATCGGAGTATTCGAAACGCGAGATTGCCGAGTGGGCCCACATCAAAGAAGAAAAAATTATCAACGTCGGCAACGGAGTGGGTTTGCCATTCACTCCGGAGGGCAAGAAACATGACCCCGGGTACCCATACTTGCTTTACGTTGGCAGCCGCAGGTTCAACAAGAACTTGCCTCGTTTGCTAAAGGCATATTGTGTGTCAGGGGTGCGTAAAGAAGTTCGCCTGATGCTCACGGGACATCCGGACGAGAACCTCTCTGGACTGATCAGAAGCCTTGGACTCAATGGCGATGTTGTGTTCGCCGGATTGTGCACGGACACGGACTTGTCCGATCTTTATCGCGGTGCACTCGCCCTTCTGTACCCTTCCCTTTACGAAGGCTTCGGCCTTCCTCCGCTTGAGGCCATGGCTTGTGGAGTCCCCGTTCTGACTACAAACGTATGCTCGATTCCGGAGGTAGTGGGTAATGCCGCAATACAGGTAGATCCGCTAAAGGTGGGAGAAATTGCGGACGGGATTATACGTCTCGTGGAAGACTCGGCTCTGAGGCAAGGATTGCGCGAAAGAGGACTGCTACGAGCAAAAGAGTTTTCTTGGCATGAAACGGCCAGGAGAACTTCCGCAGTTCTCAAACTGGCGACGGAGGTCGGCTGTTACTGCCTTCGCGATTCGACTGGGCGGAGCTCAATTATTAGATAGGCGTATAAACGCACCGGGCGTTTGGAACTGCACCCCATGACCGCGCTATGGGTTCTCAAACAGACGGCCGACGGAGTATTGCGTATAATGGGGCATCCAGAGAGTAATGACGAGGTGGAGGCAGAGCAACCTCTCAAACTGCTCTCCAGCGTTATTGGACAATGATTTACGTTAAAGTTCAATGATGGAATGTTCCATCTCGATTCTGACGAAAAACGAGGAGCGCAACATCGGTTCCTGCCTTGAAGCAGTCTATTCTCAGAAGGGCATTGGAGCGTTCGAGGTTGTGCTTGTCGATTCTGGCTCCACAGATGCGACTGTGGAGATCGCCAGACGTTTCCCTGTACGCATCGAACAGATTCCCGCGGAGGCCTTTCACTATGCGCGCACGCGAAACTTTGCTGCCAGTTTAGGAAAGGGTCGCATTCTGCTTAATCTTGCAGGAGATGCTATTCCTGCATCCGACACCTGGCTGCACAAAATGATTGCCAACTTTGGCGATCCTGGCGTAGGTGCAGTATACGGCCGGCAGTTACCAAGACCGGGTTCCACGATGGAGCGGCGGGATACATTCGACACGGTCTATGGCGACCAGAAAATCGTGAAGGATCCAGCTCACCGCAACGGGCTGGGATATCGTTTTTATCACTTTTCAAGTGTCAATTCCGCGATTCGGCGCAGCGTGTGGGAGGCGACGCCATTCCCGGAAGACCTGAAGACGTTTGAGGATTTAGGGATCGCCAAGCGTATCCTCGATGGCGGGTGGAAAATCATATACGAGCCGGAAGCGGCCGTCTTGCATTCTCACCATTACACAGCGGTACAGCTCTTCAAACGCTATTTTGACATCGGTTACACCCTTAAGCGATTGGAGATTTGGGATGCACCGGGCACGCGTTCCTCGATGTTGCGCGACTTGCGAAAATTGTTGCGCAAGCAGCTTGGCGGGATCAAGGACAGCGGAACATGCCATCGAGTGCACGCAGCAGTTGGGCAGGATCTTGCCAAATCTGCAGGACTGCTTCTGGGCCTAAACCAGCGCTTCCTGCCGTTGGCTTTGAAGCGGCACCTTAGTGCTTACGGGGTCTATGAATAAAAGCTGGACAAAGGGGGCACGTAAAGACCGATACTGATAGTGCTGTTGGGGGGTGGAAAAAAGCAGTTTATGATTCGCAGTCGCCTGAGCTATGCACGTTTCTGTTTGAGAGTTTTGACCCTGTTGTTGCCTGCCTGCGCCTATTTCATTGCCGTCAAGGTGCGGTTTGGTATTAACGTATTGTTCTCACGAACACCTCCTCTGGGATTGCCCTCGTACTGGGGCATTCTTCTGCTCACTACCATCGTCTGGGCGATCGCCGCGGAAGAATCCGGGCTTTGGAATGTGGAGCAATTGTATGCTCCCGGGGGAAAGAGTCGCCGGCTGCTGGAAGCCTTGGCGTTTACTTACGCGGTAGTGATGGCGGTCGGATTTCTATACCGGCAAGCCAGTTACTCGCGGCTCGTCATTGCCATTAGCGCCCTCGCTCTGTTCGTCCTCGCAACAGTCGCCCGCGTCGTATTCCGAGTATTTCTGGAGTTGCTGCGCAAGGACGGCAGAAACGAAATCAAGATTCTGATGGTTGGAACCGATCGCTTCGCCCGCCGGGTCGGGACATCGCTTCTGAATGGCGAGGTGTTGCCTTGCAGGGTAGTTGGTTTCGTGCGACTCCCGGCTCAGGAGATTGCAGTAGATGGCCCGGTATATGAACT
>OBLU010006429.1_pt1 | contig 10456 bp, 6 predicted proteins | sample 1518681 | NCBI WGS metagenome assembly OBLU01 (sample SAMEA3539304, study PRJEB22396) | soil metagenome | biome: tundra; feature: field; material: soil | place: USA | collected 2010-05 | depth 0.15 m
TGGATGCCGGCGTCCACACCTCTTGGGCGACGGTGCGGGAGACGCTGAAGACGCATCGGATCAACACGGTTGAACTGCCCACCGATGGAGGACTGGTCTTGCGCATACGGCAGGGCTCCACGCCGGAGGCGTCGCATCGGGAACTCTACCAGAAACTGGGCATAGCCTCAGAAATTGTCCGCCCGCGAAAGACCTGGTCAAATGCAGAGGAGGACTCCAGGTAGTGACTAAAAAAACCGCAAGTCCTTCCTTTTCAGCACCTCGCCCTCAAAAGTGCGGAAGTTGGGCTAACCGTCAACGGAAAGCGGCTCACCGCTGAGGGACACTACAGCGTTGGTAAGCGATTGATCATCTATTCCAGGCCTGCCGCCTGGAATAGAGCGGCCAACCGGCAAAGGATTACATCTTGGCAGCGCCCAGCCCACCGGCGCGGCAGGAAAGGCAAACTCCGAAGCCGCTGCCGTTGCCCAGGATGCTGGCGCACCGGCCACCGATGCTGGCAAGTTCCCCGGCGCTCAACGTTGCCGGAGTAAACGGGGTCTCAGTGGTTGCGAAACCGCCTGGCGCTGCGTGGAGAGTCGTGCCCCAAGCAGCCATGCCACCAACGATGGTCGCGGTCGTCACCGTTGCCGCGCTGTTGGTGCAGGAGGTGCCCGCGCCCGCCAGCGTGGAAAGCAGCTTCACGGTGACGGACGTCGGGACTACGCCGGTCAGAGTCTTGATCGTGAGGTCAGAGTTGACCCCCAGGCTCATAACTCCATTCGGCGTGATGAGGCAAGAGCAGCAGGATACGAGCTGCTCGTCCATTGAGAATGCGTATACGTTCACGCAAATGTTTCCTGCGGCGCCGCCGAAGCCGGGGCCGAGAAGTGGTGCGCCATTGGCGCCGGTGTTCACGATATTGATCCATGACTCGCCGGCAGCCGGGTTAGCCGCGTACCTCACCTGGAAAGGCGAGTCAGCGGTGATTGGGTTTTGAGCAAACGCAGCCATTGCAACTACAAGGGCTACGAGAAGCACGTTTCGAAAATGCATTGGTTGAACCTCCCTGAAGAAGGTAGCATCACGAACAGAACATCCGCAATCGTTTAAAGGAATTAGGTAAACGGAGCAAACGAAAGCCGTAACTGCAATGCCGATAAGGATTTGATTGACATAAGGGCCCGTTTAGCGGTACTTTGTTCAACGACGTATATTGTCGATTTGTCAGTGTGAGGCGATTGTGTTCGTGGCGGATGGCCGCGTGGCGGCTCCCGGGCGACTAGGCATGCGGCGAGTAGTGGTTCTGCTTCGACGATGTCTGGTTAGAGCTAAGTACATTAATACTAACCTAATACGTGCCAACTTGCGTGATGTCGTCTATGAGGAATAATTCACGAATTGTGACCGTCCGCGTGTCTTCGGCGGAGTACGAAGTCTTGACGAAGTCCTGTGCCGCTTCGGGCGCGCGAAGCTTGTCTGAGTTCGCGCGTAGTGCTATGTTCGACAAAATAGGAGCGTTGCGCGCGCCGCGCTTGACGCTTGATGGCGATTTAAGTACTTTAGGCAAGGCGCTCGGTGAATTAGATGTCTCATTGCGGGAGACCAGCAAGAGAATCTGCCGCATGCTTGGTCCTGTAAGTACCGAGAGTACTGAGAACGGTTCCGGCGGTCAGTAGGTTTGAAACGTTTTGCGGGTGGGCTTGGCTGTTCCCACTCAGAAGTAAGCGCTTCACTCCCGAGTAGCAAAATGCGAAGTGCTCGAGCGTCCTTAAGTGGGTTAATCTTCCGGGGGCAGTGATGAATGCAACACGCAGAGTCCGCGTACCGGCTGAAGTCGTGGCGGGGGGATCGCCCGCGGAAGCGGGCGTGATCCTCATGGACTGGTCTTTCCATCCCGTCGCGATCGACCATGGTGCGACTTCCATTCTTGCCGCCAGGTCAAGCGACCGGCGCTGGCACGACGCCGGCGATGCGAACCCTGCGTTGGCGGTTGCGGCGGACATACAGGATCTTATGCGGCGCGCCCAGCCCACCGGTCCCGGCTCGCTGGAAGTGAAGTTCCTTGTCGCAAAAGTTGCCTACACCGGTCGCACCTACGTGGTGGAGGGCCAAGGAAGCCGCCAACCGCTGATCGTCCTGCATCTGAATCGAGACGATTTCGCGCGTGACCCTCTCGCCGAGGTGGGTTCCCGCTACCGTCTGACCGGGCGCGAGCTGGAAGCGTTAAGAGGCATCGCGATCGGACTCACTAATAAAGAGCTGGCTCAGCGGATGAACATTGCCCCTAACACGGTGAAAACGTTCCTGCGGCTTGTCATGGTCAAGCTGGGCGTAACCAGACGTAGTGGTATCGTCGCCAAGCTTCTCGAACATGTCAACGACAAAAGTGTGAGCCGCCTGCTGCAGCTTGTGTTGTGTTTGTCCGCGCTCTGCGGAGGTCTGCTGCAGGCTAGTGCGACGGCGGCAGCGTGTTCCCCGCCGCTGTGCGTCAGCCGACTCGACGACAGCGCGACCGCTCCGCTTCCGGGTATGCTGCGTTTTGCGGTTCTCCGCGCGCCCGCCGGAGGAGTGGTCACCTTTGATCCCGCGTTAAGCGGGCGGAAAATCGTCCTGGATGCGGGGTCACGAAGCAATCACATCAGGATCGACCGCGACCTCACGGTCCAGGGCCTCGGATCGAATCTGCTTACCGTCAGCGGCGGCAATGCAACCCGCATTTTCTTCATTGAAGGCGCGACCGTCCGGATTGACGGCCTCACCTTGGCCGACGGTTTGGGAAAGGGCGGCGACGGCGCCTCCGGTACGGGTGGAGCCGGTGGAGGAGGCGGCGCCGGGGGAATGGGCGGAGCCATTTTTCTGAACAGTGGTTCGCTTATGTTGAGCGGCGTGGTGCTCAGCGGCAACCGGGCTGTCGGTGGCAATGGCGGCAATGGCGGCCCCACCTGGGGGCCGGGCGAAGGCGGAGGTGGAGGCGGCTTCGGAGGCAACGGCGCGTTGGGCCCTGGAGGTGCCGGAGCCACCGGGGACTTGCGCGGCATTGGCGCGAATCGGGCTGGTTCGGGCGGCGCGGGTGGCGACTCGGGGGCTGCGGGCGCGGGCGGAGGCGGTGCCGGCTTTGGGGGAGGCGGCGGAGGCGGCGGGCTCACCCTCAATGGTGGCGGCCCCGGCGGTGGTAACGGTTTCGGAGGTGGAGCTGGCGGTGCGGCCGGATTTCTGGATGCGGATGGAACCGCCGTCTCCAGCTTCGGTGGCCCTGGCGGCGCCGCGTTGGGCGGTGCCGTCTTCGTGAGGTCGGGTTTCGTTCAGTTGTCCGACACCTCGTTCCTGGGCAATTCCGCTGCTGGCGGTCTGGGCGCGGCTGGCTCTGCCGACGGCCCGGCGAAAGGCGGCGCCTTGTTTCTTTGCGCGGCGGAGTTGTGCGGCCCCGGCTCTGAAGCCGCAGCCACCTGGTCGGGAAATACGTCGTTCCGCGGGAACACGGCAGATCTCAGAGCGGGCGAAGGCTGTCCAGGTAGAGGCGATACGGATGTCTGCGGCCGCCTCGCGTCTTCCCGGGCAACCCACTTCGCAGTCTCCGCGCCTCCTTCGACCCCGCCTGGGGTACCGTTCTCGGTTCTGGTCACGGCGCTCGACGCGGACAACATACCCGTAGTCACTTATGCGGGGACGGTTCATCTCTCGAGCAGCGACGACGGCTTGCTCCTGTCCTCGGACACCAGGCTTTCTGGCGGCGCCGGCGCCTTCACCGTTACCCTGAAGACGCCGGGTGCCCAGACGATTAGCGCCACCGATACCGAAGGCGGCTCGATGGATGGACGCTCGAACGCTGTTGAGGTGATACGAAAATGATTCGGGCGCGACGCATCCCGCACCAACTTCGCGACGTGCGGCACTACCCTTACCGGCTCGGAGTTTCGCCCGACGAATTGTCCACCTGGGCGCACTCTGCGGTGCCGGTCACGGCCGCCGGATTCACGGACGTGCGGGACACTCACCCCTCTCACTTGGCAGCGGAGCGGTTGACGGAAGAAATCGCCACGATTGCGAAAGAAAGTGCGTTGCCGCTATGCGTCCAGGCCGGATTTGATCTGAGTTCGTTCGGAATACAAAGGACGGCTGGACAGGACCGAACTGCGAGAGCAAGAGGGTTTCTTTCAAAGGCGATGCCGCGCTTGAACGCCGCGCCAAGGCTGCCTTTCGCAGCAAGAACTTTGGTCGACGACAACTTCGACGAATACAAGGAGCCAGTATGATGCTTAAGGTTATCGCGGCCTTTTTCCTGGCGGCGCTTTCCAGTTCCGCCTCAACGGTCATCGTCTACGTCGGCTCAGTGGGTCCATACGGGCCAGTCAACCTGTTGGTCGATCAAGTAAATGCCGTCGGCGTTTGCATCAACCGGGACCTCCCGATCACCGAAACGTGGCAGGCGGACCTGTTGACACTGAACGATATTCCGGTGAGCGACCAAAAGACGTATCTGGAAGCGGCGTGGCTGAACCAGCAATTCGGCTTAAGCACTGATTGGGAAGGCATTCACGAAGGGATCTGGAACCTGTTCGGGAGCTATCGCCCGGAGGGCACGCCGTGGGTTGCACTCGCGGAGGCGAACTACGCGACCGTAGATCCGGCATCCTTCTATATTCTGGTCGCAACCCCGCTCAGGTCGGTGCAGACCTTCATAGTAGCACTGCCGGATGAAGAGTCCCCGGAACCAGCTACCTATGCGACGATGCTGATTGGACTGGTTCTCGGGTGCGCGTTGCACGTCCGTATCCTCAGCAGCCGCCGCGGACGCTGCCAGATCGATAACCCGGATGGTAGGCGGTGGTTATGACGGAGTGGCGGCTGCTCTGGTGCTGGGTGCCTGGCGTGCCGTCACGTTATTATTCGCCGCGGCGAACCAGCCATCCGCCGTGGCTCCAGTTTTGTCTCAGACAGGCAAGGGCGACAAGTGATTGACATAGCGTAAGTACTTAATCAGCTGCGCGGCGAACGAGATCTAATAGAGCAGGCGATGGAGGCACTCACGTCTTTGGCGGAAACTCGAAAGCGAGGCCCGGGACGTCCCAAGGCCTTCCTGAGGGACGTGGGCACACGTGCGGCGGGCCAAGGCTCAGAAGAGCGACCGCTGACACGACGGAATGGCGAGTAAGTCCGTGACCGCTTCCGTGGCGTCAATGTGTGTTCCTCTCGTGCCCGTGGGCTCCGATGCACGGGCGCACCTCGATTCTGGCCGCGTCTGGCGGCAAGCCCATTTGACTGATCGGTGTCGCTAACCACAACTAACCCTTTCCGCTAGGCCATTTTAGAGTTTTGACAAAGTCAACTTTAGTGGTACAGTCCTCATGAGAAGTTATAGAATTAATAACTTAGGCCGATTCGTGCTAGCTTTGAGTGCGCTCACCCTTGCTCATACCTATGCTGGCCTCAATCCCTCGCCTTTGTGGCCCGCCACTGGGGCGCTCACTCTGTCCCCGGCTCCCTCTCGATAAGCCTGGGAGGTACGGGCGCGACGCTCGCGGCACGTCCGTCGCACAACGTCTGGGGTGGACGTCACACGCATTTCCGGGGGCGGTGGATGAAGCGCGACAGTCGCCACTGGTCTTCGGAAGGTCGGACTAGGCCTGAAGTCGCGGAGATTCGCGCGGCGTTGACGTCTGCGCCGCTTCGCTCTGCAAACGAGAGCAGAAGGATTATATCGGATATGAAGACTTCATCGGTTTCTCATCTTGTCCTCGTGGCTGTGATCGCATTCGCGGCCCCTCTATTTGGTCAGCAGCGAAGTGAAAAAGCTCTCCGACACGGAGCCATGACGCCAGAGGAAATGAACAAGTTGGTTGAACTCTCCAATTCTTCGCCTGCAACGTCGGACGCTCCGCCCCCACTCTGGACCTATTCCTCCCCGGCTTCGAGAGACGGCTCCACCTATTCCGGTGTTTCGATCGGCGCTAGCCCGTATGCGGCCCTCAAGACCACCACCAACATTCCGGTCGTGATTGTTCCGCTGATCGTCACGGTTGCCGGAGTGACTCTCGATCCCACGGCAGTTGTTACTGACTCGTGTGTCCGGCCCGATTGGAACGGCAAGACTCCGGTCCAGGTGCTGCTGCAATCCCCAATTCTCACCGCTACCGATTGGACGATGAGCGGCCAGGACGTCGGAAACGGCCAATACCTCGACGCGTTTCGAAGAGCGGATTACTGGTCGCTGGTGCGGGATTCGAGTTACCACACCGTGCTCAGTCCGATCACAGTGGCCGACGCCCAGACGGTTCCCCCCTCCGCCATCGACCCTGACGCTACCACCGCTACCAGCGCCTGCGTCGCCTTAGCCGGCGGAGCGCCCGATCAAATCACCCTCGGCGGTGTGGACAGCGGGCTGTTGGCCCCCTGGCTTGAGGGGACTCTGATTCCGCGGTTGAGAGCCCAGGGGGTGATCAGCTCGGGACAGCTCGTGTATTTTCTGTTCTACAACACGACGTTTTCCGATGCGTTAGGATTCCACAGCTACGTTGGCAATCAGACCTATGCGGCCAGTTTCATCAACGGCAGCGATTGCTGTTACCCCGACGTCAAGACCATCTCGCATGTGCTGGGAGACTGGATGAACGATCCCATCCCGACCGCCAATCAGAATCTGACTCCCGGCTGGGTTGCCCAAACAGACGGCGCGGGCAACCCGTCGCTCTGCCAGAATATCGTCGCGGTCGGCGATCCGAGTGCGGACCGCCTGTTTCCCGATGTGACCATGCCGAACGGCATCACCTACCATCCGCAGGAGCTGACGTTTCACTCGTGGTTCCTCGGGGCGCCCTCGATGGGAGCCGGTAACGTCTATTCCAACAACTTCAGCTTGGCTATCGACGCGGGGGGGGTCTGTCGGCTGGCGACGTCGTCTCTCCTGACCATCACAACGACCGCGCTGAACAACGGAGCCGTGGGCACGCCATATTCACAGACTCTGACCGCGACCGGCGGGACGCCACCGTACACGTGGAATGTGGCTGGGGGCAGGCTGCCGGCAGGGCTGTCGCTGAACTCGGCTACGGGAGTGATCAGCGGAACCCCAGCGGCCGTGGTCTCGGGATCCTTTCTGAGGTTTCAGGTGACGGACGCGAGCAGTTCGCCGCAGACGGCGACGGCGTCCTTCGTCATGATCATTTCGGCCACCTCATCCTCTTTGCGGATCACGACATTGTCGCTGAACAATGGCACCGTGAACGGGCCGTACTTTCAACTACTGGGCGCGACCGGGGGGACGCCCCCCTATAGCTGGCAGGTGATCTCCGGGACGCTGCCGTTAGGTTTGGCGTTGAACCCTTCCACTGGAGTGCTCGGCGGGACGCCGTTGGTAGCGGGGTCCACCACGCTGACGTTTCAGGTGACGGACGCGGGCACGCCGTCGCAAGTCGTGACGGCCACCTTCACGCTAACCATCTCAAGCCCCCTGCTGACGATTACGACGACCGCGCTCAACAACGGGACCGTGGGCGTGCCGTATTCGCAAACGTTGACCGCGATCAACGGGAAGGGCGCCTATTCCTGGCAGTTGACCGCCGGGACGCTGCCGTCGGGTTTGACGTTGAACCCTGCCACCGGAGGGATCAACGGGACGCCGACAGCACAGGTGATAGGCACGCCGCTGACATTCAAGGTCACGGACTCGGGCACGCCGCCGCAAACCGCCACGGCCGCCTTCACCCTGACCATCGCTCCCGCGCAGACGGGCCCGGTTACTATTACGACGACCGCGCTCAACTACGGTGTAGTGGGCGTGCCGTACTCGCAAACGCTGACCGCAACCGGCGGGACGGCGCCCTACACGTGGAAGGTGATCACAGGCAGGCTTCCCTCTTGGGCGGCGCTAGGCTCAGCAACGGGTGCGATCAGCGGGACCCCCGATGCGGTATCCGAATCCTTTACGACGTTCCTTGTGACGGACTCCAGCACGCCGGCGCAAACCGCCCTGGCATCCTTCACGCTGACCGTCGTAACACCGCTGGTTAATACGACGCCCGCGACTGTCAACTGTGACGTGGGTACGTCATGCTCGTTCCCTCTGGCTGCTGCCGGCGGGACACCCCTCTATCACTGGCAGTTGACCTCCGGGACGCTGCCGGCGGGCTTGGCGTTTAATTCTGCCACTGGAGTGGTCAGCGGGACGTCGACGACGGCGGGATCAGCCACGGTGACTTTCAAGGTCACGGACTCGGCCGCGCCGCCGCAAACCGCCACCGCGACCGTCACGATCACGTCCAAAATCCCGGAACTGAAGATTACGACGACGGCGCTCAACCACGGCATAGTGGGCGTGCCGTACTCGCAAACGCTGACTGCGACCGGCGGGACGGGTGCCCATAACTGGCAGATGACTGGGACTCCGCAGGGCTTAACGTTGAACTCTTCCACTGGAGTGATCAGCGGGACCCCGTCGGCAGCGGGAACAGCCACCCTGACGGTCACGGTGACGGACTCGGGCACGCCGCCGCAAGTCGTCGTCTCGTCCCTCACGCTGACCATAGCGAACCCGCTAACAGCTACGGCACCCCCGATCGTCAATTGCCAAATGGGCACGCTATGTTCGTTTACGGTGACGGCGAATGGCGGGACCGCTAACTACTCGTATCAAACCGCCACCGGGACGCTGCCAGCGGGTTTGACGTTGAATTCTGCCACTGGAGTGGTCAGCGGGACGCCGACGACGCCGGGATCAGCCGCGCTGACATTCAAGGTCACGGACTCGGGCAATCCGCCGCAAAGCGCAACGACGGCGGGCAGCACTACGATAACGGTTACGGTCCCACCGCTAACGTTTCCTGGCACCGGACCCATCACTTGTATCGTTGGCCAGCCATGCTCGATTCCGTTGCCAGTGGGCGGGGGGACTCCTCCTTATACCTGGCATGTGACTGGGACTTTGCCGGCGGGCTTGACGTTGAACTCTTCCACTGGAGTGATCAGCGGGACCCCGTCGGGGCCGGGACCATTCCCCGTGACGGTGACGGTGACGGTGACGGCGACGGACTCGGGCACGCCGCCGCAACAGAAGACGGTGAGTGTGGTGATTATCGTTGTGACGCAGCTTACGACCAAGAACCTCTTGCCCGTCACCTGTTCTACGGGCCTGTTCTGTACATTTACGCTGACGGCTAGCGGGGGGACCACCCCCTATAATTGGCAGTTGACCGCCGGGACGCTGCCGTCGGGTTTGACGTTGAACTCTGCAACTGGAGTGGTCAGCGGGACGCCGAAGGCGGCGGGATCAGCCACGGTGACATTCACGGTCACGGACTCGGGCAATCCGCCGCAAACAGCCCCGGCGACCACCACGATAACCGTTACAAACCCACCGCTCACCATTACGACCACCGCGCTCAACGTCGCCACAGTAGGTGTGCCGTACTCGCAAATGCTAATTGCGATTGGTGGGACGGGGGCGCGAACGTGGAAGGTGTCCGCGGGCAGGCTGCCGGCATGGGCGACGCTGGACTCGGCGACAGGTTTGATCAGCGGGACCCCGACGAGCGAGTCATCCGGATCCCTGCTGACGTTCCAGGTGACGGACTCTGGCTCGACCCAGCAAACGGCGAAGGCGAGCTTTATCCTGACGGTCACTCCGTAGCTGAGCTACCAATCCCGGGTGCCGCCGACCTCGGCGGCGCCCGGGAGTTTGTCTAGCCAGTTTCTGTCGCGAAACCCGTAAGCTATTGCTGCGCCAAGGTTTAACTATCTCTCGAACGATTCGGCCTCAAACCGACTTCGCAGGGGCTTGCGAAAGTCGGTCCCACAAAGCGGTTTGTGCGGTTCGCTGTCCAGGCTGGTTTGTGATCGGGTCGATCTATCGTCCTCAGCTCATGCAAGAACAAATGTGAAATAAATGTGTAATCCCTCAGTCTCGGGGACGGGGTTGAGTCTGGGCACACGGGTGCGTCTGCGAGCAGAGGAGGGCGCTGCATAGTGACTAAAAAACGAACAAGTCATTTCTTTTCAATACCTGACCCTCAAAAGCGCGGAAGTTGGGTTAGGTGAAGTGTCTCCGATCCCCGCCGTTTATGCCGTATTTCGCCTGTTTCGACCTCTTCTCCGGCAATCCATGTCCACGAAAACAGAACCACCCCCAGGAACGACTTCTGGATGCCATCGTTGCGGGTTCGTTCATCGGTATAGCTGAAACAATGAAACCCGATCTATGCAGCATTTTGGCCTGCGATTCACATTTTCACCCGTTTCGCGACAGAAACTAATTAGACAGCAGGCTAAGGGGCCTTGAAGTGGCTTAGCGGAAAAGCGCCCCGAAGGACGCCCTGGGCGATCGCTCCCGTGAAGTCGCGTTACATCAGGTTGGCGGAAAACCGGCTGAGGCAACGTCCCCAGAAGCACGCGTTGCAGTCCGATCTGCGTACCTCGACAACCGCGCGCTCTGGTCCAGCCCGAATCCACCCAACCCTCCTCTGCCGCTGGTACCTCAAGGTGC
>OBLU010006430.1_pt1 | contig 10455 bp, 7 predicted proteins | sample 1518681 | NCBI WGS metagenome assembly OBLU01 (sample SAMEA3539304, study PRJEB22396) | soil metagenome | biome: tundra; feature: field; material: soil | place: USA | collected 2010-05 | depth 0.15 m
TGGGCATCGGACCGGTCTTCGCGGTACCGAAATTATTGCAGCGCACCGGCGTGAAGTTCAGCGACATCGACCTCTGGGAACTCAATGAAGCCTTCGCGGTGCAGGTGGTCTACTGCCGCGATCGCCTGGAAATCGATCCCGATAAATTAAACGTGAACGGTGGTTCGATTTCGATTGGGCACCCGTTCGGCATGACCGGGTCGCGGCTGGTGGGAACGCTGGCGAACGAGATGGTGCGGCGCAGGGCGCGCTACGGAGTTGTCACTATGTGCGTAGGCGGCGGGCAGGGTGCGGCCGGGTTGTTTGAGCGTTCGAACTGAACATGAGCCACATCATCTTGGTGCGCCATGGGCAAGCATCTCTTCTGGAGCGGGATTATGACAAGCTCTGCGCGAACGGCGAAGCGCAGGCCGGGTTGCTGGGGGAGTATTGGTCGCGGCGGGGCGTGGTTTTTGGCAGCGTCTATTCGGGCCCGCGTGTCCGGCAACTGGAGACGGCCCGGATCGTTGCGGAGGCGTATCGCAGCGCCGGTCTTGGTTTTCCCGAGACAGTGGTGATGAGCGAATTCGACGAATATCAAGCGGAGGCGGTGCTGCGGGAATGCCTTCCGCAACTACTGCAGGTGAATGCCGAGATCAAAGAATTGCACTGCGCGTATGAAGATTCCAGGGAATCCAGTGAGTCCGGTGACCGGCGCAAGACTTTTCAGAAGCTGTTTGAGGCGGTGATTAGCAAGTGGGTGGCGGGAGAAACCGCGGCAGCCGGCATTGAATCCTGGCACGAGTTCTGTTTGCGGGTGGAGCGAGGACTGGCGCAAGTGGTGCGCGACACTCCTCCGGCAGCGAGCGCGGTGGTCTTCACTTCGGCGGGAACGATTGGTGCGGCGATGCGCCGGGCCCTGCACTTGTCTGCCGAGGACACGCTGCGGCTGACCTGGATGTCCCGCAACGCTTCGTTCAGCGAATTCTTGGCTTCGGGCGAGCGTTTCACGCTGAGCACGTTCAATGCGCACCCGCATCTCGACGAGGGCGGGTTGCTAACGTACCGGTAGCGGATACAGGAATTGCAAGTATGGTGGCACTTTGCGATCAAGCGGGAATGGTGAGAGCAGGCGAAGAACTCGATCTCGTCCGGCTGCGGCCGTTTCTGCTGGAGCACTTCGGCGACAGTGGACCGGTCTCCGTCGAACAATTTCCCAGCGGCCACTCCAATCTGACGTACCTGGTGCGAGTGGGTAACCGGGAAGTCGTGCTGCGACGCCCGCCCTTTGGCAGCAAGGTTCGGTCCGCGCACGACATGGGGCGCGAGTATCGCGTGCTGTCGAAACTGCACACCGCCTACCCCGTCGCGCCGAAGGCGCTCCTCTATTGTGACAATCTGTCGATTCTCAATGCGCCCTTCTATCTGATGGAGCCGATTCGAGGAATGATCGTGCGCCGCGAGCTTCCTCCCGGTGTGTCCTTTCCACCAGAGACCGCGCGGCGATTGAGCGAAGCGTTCCTCGATAACCTCGCGCGTCTCCACCGCCTGGACTACGCCGCGATCGGCCTGGCTGATTTGGGCAAACCGCAAGGCTATCTCGAACGCCAGGTCAAGGGCTGGATCGAGCGCTACCACAATTCGAAAACGCACGACCTGCCGGAAGTCGCACGCATTTCCGCCTGGCTCACCGAACGAATGCCGGCCAGCCATGAGACGGCGCTGATCCACAACGACTACAAGTATGACAATGTGGTGCTCGATCCCGGCGACGCGACGAAGATCGTGGGTGTTCTGGATTGGGAGATGTGCACGCTAGGGGACCCGCTGACGGACCTGGGGACGACCCTGGCCTACTGGACCGATCCGCAAGATCCGGAAGATCTCCAGGAAATTCGCAGCGCGCCGACCACGTTACCGGGCACACTGACGCGGGCACAGTTGGTCGAGCGCTACGCGGCTGCGACCAGCCATGATCCCGGCGACATGATTTTCTATCTGACGTTTGCCCGCTTCAAAGTCGCCGTCATTATTCAGCAGATCTACTACCGGTACGCACAGGGATTGACGCAGGACGCACGCTTCGCGGACCTGCCGAAGAGAATCCATGCTTTGCTGCGCGCCTCATGGCATTGCGCGGAAAGCAGGACGATATGAGCCTGCTCACTGCGGGTAATACCGGATCAGCCACTCGGCGACACAGCAGGGCTTGTCGGAGGATGGACTCTCGACATGGATGAGGAAGGCGGCGTCCACAAACTCGGGCGATTCCTGCACCGAAAGCAGAGTGACGCGAGCGCGAACCTGCGAACCGGCGTGAACGGCCGAGGGAAAACGAACCTTATTCAGGCCGTAGTTGACGCTCATCGCGATTCCCGAGCGGATATGGATTGCGTGCTTGAGAAAGTAACTCAGCAGCGAGAGGGTCAGAAAACCATGGGCCACGCTGCCGCCGAAGGGCGATTCGCGCTGGGCGCGCGCCGGGTCCAGGTGAATCCATTGGCGGTCCTCGGTGGCGTCGGCAAATTTCTGGATACGGTCCTGCGTGAGGACGAACCAGTCTGTCGCGGGAAACTCGCGTCCTTCCCACTGTTTCAAAGAATTCAGATTCTCAATCTCAAAAGGCGGCATAGGAGTATTTCATGACGACATTAACAGACATCCCGCGCAAGACAAGGGGAACGGCGTTTCTGATCGAAGAGTCGGCGCCCCAAGACATTTTCACGCCTGAGGACCTGAGCGACGAACATCTCGCCGTCGGTCACATGGTGGATGAATTCTGGGCCAACGAAGTGGAGCCGAATCTGCCAGCCATCCGCGAAAAGAAACCGGGCCTCGCGATGGCCGTGCTGCGGAAATCCGTGGAACTGGGTCTGACCGCAATGGCGATCCCGGAGGAGTATGGCGGCATGGCCATGGATCTGCCGTCACTGATGGTAACGGCCGAACGCATGGGGCGAGACGGCTCTTACGGAGGATGGCACTCGGCGCACACTGGCATCGGCACGCTGCCAATCGTCTACTTTGGAACTGCGGACCAGAAGCGAAAATATCTGCCGAAGCTGGCCAAACTCGAAATGCTGGCCGCCTATGCGCTCACCGAGCCTCTGGCGGGCTCGGATGCGCTGGCGGCACGGACGCAGGCCGATCTCTCCGCGGATGGAAAACACTACATGTTGAACGGCCAGAAGATGTGGATCACGAACGGCGGCGCGGCCGACCTGTTCACCGTGTTTGCCAAGGTTGGGGGAGAAAAGTTCACTGCGTTTCTGGTCGAGCGGAACTTCCCCGGCGTAAGCAGCGGGGCGGAAGAACACAAAATGGGCATCACGGGCAGCTCCACTACGGCCGTGTATCTCGACAACGTTCCAGTGCCGGTGGAAAACGTGCTGGGTGAGATTGGGCGCGGTCACGTGATTGCATTCAACATCCTGAACATCGGACGCTTGAAGCTGGGTCCGGCCATGGTCGGAGCCGCGAAAAACGTGCTCGCGATTTGCATCAAGTATGCCAAGCAGCGCAAGGCATTCGGCTCGACGATTTCAGAGTTCGGCGCGATTCAACACAAGCTGGCGGAAATGGCGATCCGGACTTTCGTGGCGGAGTCGATGGCTTGGCGAGTCGTGGGATTGATTGAAAATCAAATGCACGGCGCGTCCGCAGAATCCACCGGCAGTTCTCAAGAGCTGAAAGCCATCGAGGAGTTTGCCGCGGAGTGCTCGATGGTCAAGGTCTACGCCGCCGAGATGCTGGACTACGTGGTCGATGAAGGAGTTCAGATCCACGGAGGCTACGGATACCATCAGGACTATGCGGTGGAGCGCTACTATCGCGATTCGCGGATCAACCGTCTGTTTGAGGGGACCAGCGAAATCAACCGTTTGGTGATCACGGGCATGCCGTTGAAGCGCGCAGCCCGCGGACTTCTACCTCTGTTCGAAGCCGCCCGCGCCGTCCTGCAGGAGACCGAATCGCCAGCAGCGGCCGACACGTCCGCCGATTCGGAGCTGAGCCTGGTCCACAACGCGAAGAAAATCGCCCTGCTGACGCTGGGAGTAGCGCACCAGAAGTATGGCGCGCAACTCGAACAACAGCAAGAGATCATCATGAACCTGTCCGACATAATCATGGAAGTGTTTGCCATGGAGTCATGCCTGCTGCGCAGCCGGAAACTGGCGGCGGCCGGCGGCGGCGCGAATGCTGCGGATGCCTGCGCCGTGTACTTACGCGATGCCATTGCCAAGGTCGAACTCTCATCGAGGACAGTGCTGAGCGCCTGCGCACAGGGCGACGAACTGCGGCGAAACCTTTCCCGCGTGCGCGGATACGCCAGTCATGATCCAGTGAATGCGATCGCACTGCGGCGCCAGATCGCAGGGCGGCTGCTGGCGAGCGAACGGTATACGGTCTGAAGATGGGGAATTGGCAACGAAGGAGGCAGAGTGGCACTCACCAATCATAAGTTTCTGCTGGCGGCGCGTCCGGTAGGAATGCCGAAGCGCAGCGACTGGACCTACACGGAAGAACCTGTCGGGGAGCCGAAGGAAGGTGAACTGCTGGTCATGCTCTTGTACATCTCACTGGACCCGGCGATGCGCGGATGGATCAACGAAGCGCGCTCCTATATGCCACCGGTTGGCATTGGAGAAGTGATGCGGGCGCTGGGCGTGGGGATCGTGACCGCGTCGCGCAATCCGCGCTTCGCGGTGGGTGATCACGTCTCCGGATCGTTCGGAGTACAAGAGTACGCGCTGACCGACGGCCGGGGAGTGACGAAGGTCGACGCGAGAATCGCTCCGTTGCCAAAGTATCTCAGCGTATTCGGCATGCCGGGCATGACCGCGTATTTCGGGCTTCTCGACACGGGGCAGCCGAAGCCGGGGGAGATGGTGGTGGTCTCGGCGGCAGCGGGAGCCGTGGGCGCGGTGGTGGGACAGATCGCCAAAATCAAGAACTGCCGGGTGGTCGGCATCGCCGGAGGAGCGGAGAAGTGTCGCTATATCGTGCATGAGCTGGGCTTCAATGCGGCCATCGACTACAAGTCCGAAGACGTGAGCCGGTCCCTTCGGAAACAGTGCCCGGAGGGCATTAACGTCTATTTTGACAACGTGGGCGGTACGATTCTGGATGCGGCGCTGGCGCAACTGGCGCGGGGCGCCCGGATTGTGATCTGCGGGGCGATCTCCCAGTACAACAATACCGGCCCGATCGCGGGGCCCAGCGACTATCTGTCTCTGCTGACGAATCGCGCCACGATGAAGGGGACGCTGGTGTTGGACTACGTCGATCGCTACGCGCAAGCCGGAGCGGAAATGGCGGCATGGATGGCGGCGGGCAAGCTCAAATCGCGCGAGGATATCGTGGAAGGACTCGCAACCTTTCCCGAAACTCTGCTCAAGCTTTTCAAGAGTGAGAACTCGGGAAAGCTCATGTTGAAAGTGGGCTAGGCTGACCAACGGAGAGCCTCTGATGGCATTGGTCGAGAATCAAGGGGCAAAGATTTATTGGGACGAACAGGGGCAGGGAGCAGCGGTTCTCCTGATCATGGGCCTCGGGTATACGTCGGCCATGTGGCATCGCACACGACCGGTGCTGGCGCAACGGTACCGTACGGTGGCGTTCGACAATCGAGGCGTGGGACTGAGCGACGTGCCCCCCGGGCCTTATTCGATTGCGACCATGGCATCGGACGCGGCCGTGGTTCTGGATGCCGCCGGCGTTGCCCGCGCCCACGTTTTCGGGATCTCGATGGGCGGCCTGATTGCGCAAGAGTTCGCGCTGCAATCTCCGGCGAGGACGCGCTCGTTGATCTTGGGTTGCACCTCGCCCGGCGGACCTTCGGCGGTGCGCGCGGAGAGCAAGGTGGCCGACGTGCTGATGGCGCGCGGCATGACGCTGGAGCAAGCTCGGGAAGCCATCCTTCCCTACATCTATGACGCGGCCACGCCGCGAGAGAAAATCGAGGAAGATGTCAGCCTGCGCCGGCGCTGGCTCCCCTCCCTGGAAGGCTACATGGCACAACTGCAGGGGATTGTGGCGTGGGAGGGCTACAGCCGAATCGCTCAGATCACGGCGCCGACGCTGGTTATCCATGGAAAGTCGGATGCGCTGGTGCCCCCGGGCAACGGGGAGCTGATCGCAGGGCGGATTCCACGCGCAAGACTTGTCCTGCTCGAGCACGCGAGTCATTTGTTTCTTACCGATCAGACCCAAGCGGCACACAAGGAAATACTCGAATTTCTTTTGTCGCATGCAGGCGGAGAGCCGGACCTGTAAACAGGAAGGTCATGAGCCATTTTCCTGGGCGCAAGCGAACCCGAGCTGACATTCCCGGCAAGCATACATCATCATCAAAACAATTCATTTGATGAATTTCACGAACGCGGATACGCTCGCGCCCATTGTGAAGATGCGGTGCTCTGAAAAGGCAAGAGCGCGGGGAGTGGTTCGTTCTCATTCAGCAGATCCAAAAAACTTGGCGAACTATGCTCGGAACAGCTCCAGTCTGGCAAGCAGTTAGCAGGTTGGAAGAAGCGGTTGGATGCTGGTAGGCAACGGGCCTTGTTGTGATTCAGGCAAGTCTGAGGTAGGGGGAATATGGTTTTCGAACAGAGCAGTCTGGATGTTCGTGCGGCTTCACGCTACGGGGCCTGTTCCTGGAAGCGGGTATTTGTCTATTCCACGATGAAGTCACTCGCATGTGTTCTTGTGTGCTTCCTGTTCGCAACCTTGATGGCTCGCGCACAGGGCGTGGGCACGTCGGGAGAGATCACCGGGACTGTAACCGACTCTTCCGGCAGTGTTTTGCTCAAGGCGACTGTCGATGTGGTGGATACCCAGACCGGCCTGAAGCGCACGGTAATGACGGATAGTACCGGTCAGTTCCGGGTAGCAGGGCTGTCGCCGGCCACTTACGACGTCAGTGCGCAAATGGCGGGTTTTGCGACTGAAATTCGAAAAGGCGTCACGGTCGCCATCGGGCAGATAGTCATCTCCGATTTCAAACTGAGTCCGTCAAAGGTGACGATAGTTGTCGAGGTGACGGACCGGCCGCCCGTCGTGGAAACTGAACGATCGAGCCAGGCAGACACAATCACACAACAGTACATCACCGACCTGCCCGTTGACCGGCGCGATTATCTTACGTTTACATTGCTCGCGCCCGGTGTCTCCGATTCCACCCGGCTGGCGGGGGACCAGGATTTCAGAGTCAAGCAAACACCGCAAAGCGGGCTGTCCTTCTACGGCAGCAATGGCAGAGGAAACAGCATAACGGTGGATGGTGGAGAGACCTCGGGCGATAGCGGCGGTGTGCGCCTGACTGTGAGCCAGGACGATGTGCAGGAATTCCAAATCAATCGCAGCAACTACACCGCGGAGTTGGGCGCCGCCACCGGCGCATCGATCAATATCGTGACCAAGTCCGGCACCGACAAAGTGCACGGCACCCTCTATGGTTTTTTCCGCAACGATGCGATGGACGCCGCCAATCCGTTTTCCTTCAGCCAGGCATTGCAGGCCGGCCAGACCTTTGATCCTGCCAACCCTGACTCGTTAGGTTCGCCAATAAAGGATAGTTTGAGTCGCCAGCAATACGGCGGGACCATGGGTTTCCCGATCAAGAAAGATAAGACGTTTCTCTTTGTTTCTTTCGAAGGCTTGCGACAGGATGCGCAGAACGCGGTTCCTCTGTTGACGGACACTAATGTTTTTCGTCCGACGGCGGCGCAGAATGCCATTATTGGCGGGCTGGAGGCAAACCCCTCACCGGTGCCGGTGGCTTGCTTGCCGAATGTACCCCTGCCACCAAGTGTTTGCGGCTTTGCTCTCCAGAGCATTTTGACGGTGAACCCGAATCCCGGTGGTACGAATCCATTCATAACGCCGGGGCAGGCCGCGTTGAACGGCTTCCTGATCAATCAGTTTGAAACCCAGGGCGGACTTTTTCCTTATGACTCGCGGGAATACCTGGCTTCGGGCCGCTTGGATCACCGCTTTAATGCGAACAACGAGATTTCCGTAACGTACAGGTATGGGCACGATCTCGAGGAGTCGCCGGACGTGCAGTCTCTGACTGCTTTTTCCGCGGGAAGTTCGCTCCACACCTACGATAATAATTTGCAGGCCGCCTGGTATCGCCAGTTCAGTGCAACCGCGCAGAACGAGGCCCGGTTGCAGTGGGATTACAACAGCTTTAACGTGATTCCCAACGAACCGGGACAGGTGGGACTGCAGATTCCGGGATTTATCAACAACCTGGGAACCAACATTTTCATACCCAACATCACCATTCTGCGTCGCTACGAATTCGCGGACAATTTTTCTGTGACCCGCGGTCATCACAGCCTGAAGTTCGGCGCGTATGAGCTGCTTCGCGGCAATCACACTGAATCGCACACTTTCTTTCCAGGCCGTTTTGTGTTCGGTTCCCTGCCTGGATTTCTGATCAGCCCACAGCTCGCAACTACCACCGTCAACCCGCTGCAATCGGCGTCGTTGGGCCTGCCTCAGGTTTACCAGCAAGGGTTCGGAAATCCCACATACCCGTATTACACGCGGCCGCTGACAGCGCTATACGCGCAGGACTCCTGGAAGATCACGCCAGACTTCACTCTGGACTATGGTCTCCGCTACGAACTGGACACGCAATTCGCTCCCTTGACCACATATAAGAAGGATTTTGCGCCCCGAGTTTCCTTCGCATGGGATCCTTTCAAAGATCATAAGACCGTGGTCCGGGGCGGGTACGGAATTTTCTACGGACCGGTAGACGTTCAAATCCCCGACGTCGACTTGAGCCTGGGAGTTGTGAACAAGAATAAATCTGCGGTCGAGAACAGTTCAGGAGCCGGCCAAGTCGCCAATCTTACTTCCACCTGCGGAGTCTCCCAGTTCGGCATACCGATAATCCCCGGCAACGGCTCTAGCCCGTGCAACCGTGAAATTTCTATTTACGTGGATCCGATCGCTGGCGTTCCAGCTCTAGGTTTAGCGGGCGCGCCGACTGTTTTCCAGACACTCTTCGCGCAGGGATTGATTCAGTGTACGACGCCGACCCCGGGAAATGCCGCCTGCATCACGCCCACGGCTGTGGCTCCCTTTGGTATCAATGTTACGAACAGCGGTCCCATCGGTCCGCTGCAGGTCGTCTTTGTCAACCAGCCAGGCTATCGGCCCCCGATTGCGCAACAGGCTTCCTTTGGAATTGAACGTGAGATCGGAAGTGGTTTCTCAATTTCCGTGAGCGGAATCTATACTCATACGCAAAGACTCCCGATCGCAATCGATACCAATCTCCTGCCGGCACCATTCAGCACGGTAACTTTGGCCAATGGTCAGACGGTTTCCTATCGCAACTGGAACACGACGGCCGCGGGTGCCGACCCGCTGGGAGGCACTGAGCCTGGCGGCCTACCCTGTGATAACCCAAGCACTCAATGCTTTGTGAATCCGCTGGTGGTACAGAACAACCAATATAGCTCACAGGCCTACGCGCTTTACGAAGGCGCTATCGTGGAAGTCAAGAAGCGCTTCCATGAGCACTTCACCTTGTTCGGGAATTACACCTTTAGCAAAGGATATGACACGTCCACGGACTACAACTCCGACTACGGGCCGCAAGATCCGACGAACATCAGCTTGGATCGTAGCCTTTCGGAGTTTGATCAGCGGCACAAAATAGTGATCGCGGGTGTGCTCGACAGCCCCTGGAAAGGGAGTATCTTGTCGGGTTTCCAGTTAGCTCCGATCTTCTCGGCCCATAGCGGACATCCTTTCAATTTGCTGGCGGGAGGAGAGGTGAACGGCGACAACCACACCACCAATGAACGCCCCATCGGAGCCCCACGAGATACTGGGCTGGGCCCCGACTACATTGACTTTGACATGCGCCTGACATGGGCGCACAAACTGGGCGAGAAGGCTAACCTGCAGTTCACGGCGGAAGGATTCAACATCGCGAACCGGACGAATTTTGCCAGCGTAAACAACGAGGTCAGCCCTCTTTTCGGTTTGACCCCGGGGTTTACGACCTTCAACGTCAAAGGGCTTCGACCGGGGACGGCGATCTCTGGCGGCGGGACGGCTACTTCCAGCACACCGCTGGCCTTCACCTCCGCCTTTCCCAAGCGCCAGGTCCAACTCGGCTTGCGCTTGTCGTTCTAGACACGCGCTTATCCGCCGGCGAACGGCGTGAGCCGAGAATGCACGACTAAATATTTGAGAACAGCGCAAACCTGCGCGGTCACTTTGTCAAGGAATGGTGGTCGAAGCTGATAACACGAGTGAGCTTCCATACTCCATATTTGTTTTGCCAGAGTTGAATGAACTTCGCCTCGCCGACTGGCTCGGTATTCTCGTGTCCCGGATGGCGACTCGTCGGCGCTGGGAAGCGATCCGCTTGAACGACTCTCGCTTGCTGATCAGGCCGAAGCCACGCTCTTAGGTTTGTATTTCTTCAGCTCCAGCTTTGCAATC
>OBLU010006431.1_pt1 | contig 10455 bp, 12 predicted proteins | sample 1518681 | NCBI WGS metagenome assembly OBLU01 (sample SAMEA3539304, study PRJEB22396) | soil metagenome | biome: tundra; feature: field; material: soil | place: USA | collected 2010-05 | depth 0.15 m
GAATCTTTCACCCAACAGAAATTGTCGAATCGGTTCGAAATACCCACGCAAGTCGACGGGGGGTGCGACGGCACCCGTAGAACTCTTCCATTCTCGTGCAGCACCTCGCCAGAAGATACTCATCCCGAAGTAAATCAGCCTGTCTACATCGAATTTGCTGATGGTCCTTCCGGCGTACACGTTGATGTCACCCGCAATAACGGTCGGGATTTCGGGAATCAACGCATCCTGTAGCGGAAACCCACTCCCATAGTCATTTGGAATGTTCGCAAGAACCCACTTCTCTCCATTCTTGTTCAATCGATCTTCACAAGCGGAACAGAAAGTGTAGCCTCGCAACTGATCCGATATCTGCTTCGCCTGCCCATGCGCTAGCGTGACCGGATTTGGGTTCTTGAGAGACCGGGCCATATTCATCGAGTAGCTGCGTTTGGGTAAATAATGGCTATCCAAGAGGTCCGAGTCTTTCAGACAAAGCTTGCAAATCCCGCGTTCCATCTCTGCGCCCTCAACTAGACCCGCCGATCATGGGCCAGAATATTCGAAGACCTACTTACGGTTCAGATTACAGTAGTTGTTCCAATCGACAGCCGTAGTGCAAGTCTGTTGGCTCGGCTCGAGTTGAAATCCAGTCGGCAGGCTACCCAGTGCGCCCAAAGGAGTGGAATCCCCGCCGTACTTGGCGTAGGGGTTCGAACTCACGAAATGTTGCGCAGTGCAGAGATTCGTTAATCGCGTTGCCTCCTGACACGAAGCAGATCCGTCCCACGCTGAGATTTCGGGCTTGTCGGGAGGCACAAACTCCGCTTTGTCGGCCTGCTGACCCGTTGCGTTGTCCAGAGCATCGAAAGGGTTGCTAGCCGTCTGAACTCGGGCCGCTGATGGATTTGCGAGCAAGAACAATTCACCGACCAGAACAACCATCGCCAGCGTCGCCACCGCACCCCCCGCTACCGCGTCCGTCGGCCTCTTTCGATGCCAGACCCAAGCGATGATCGCCCAGCCCGCCGCCTCGAGAATGGAGACGATCGGCAATCCCCTTGCTGCTCCAGCTACCAGAGTCACAAGGGAGAAAGCGGCGAAGACAATTGTGCCGATGAGAGGAATCTTCGATTGAGCGGGAGAACTGAGTGCCACGCCCTGCGGTTCTCGCCGAAGCTCGGCAATTTCGCCGCTTCTGACGGTCGACGGCTCGCGATCAACGAGAATGGTCGATTGTCCACATGCAGGGCAGAATTTATACGCTTCTGTAACAGACCTACCGCACTCGGTACAGTACATGAGCTACGCCGTTTCCCTATAACAAGGTGCAGCCCATCCTACCATCGCCTCTTTTGTGCGGTATCGGGCGGCCACCACCCCACCCACGGAGTACACTCTCTCCCGTCGTTGCTTTTGCTTCTGAGATTAGGCCCGGGCTGGTAGCCCAAAGCTTTTAGCCTTGGGTCTCCTTGGGTCTCCCGGGCATTACCAGCCACCGAGAAACAAGGGGCTCGTAGCCCAAGGCTTTAGCCCTGGGTCTCCCCCGGGAACGCTCTCGATTCGCCGCCACCAAACCCGATTCTTCTTGCCCCCCATCATCCACTCTGCTACCGTTCGAGGACTCACCTCCGTTGAAAAATCCTCGTCAAAGACAGGCGGCACCTTCTTGAACCGATTGAAACTCCCCGGCTCATCCCGGCCATTCGCAACCCGGCGGCTGATCGCCGGCGCAATCTTCCTCTTCCTGCTCTCCGCCCTGCCCTCGGCGATAGGCTGCAAGTCAACTCCCTCGAACCCGATGATCGGTACCTGGCAGTTGGCGGTCGACGGAACCGGGCCCAAGGTCTGCGGCGTGTCCACCAAAATGACCTTCACCTCCAACACCTCGGAAACCTGGAACGACAAGGGAATCTCCGGAGGGCCGGCAATGATCTCCTACGTCGTACAGCTGCCCAACATCTTTATCCCAGGCCCTGGCGGCTCTATTTCCTACACCATGGCCGGCGATCAGCTCATCTGGCACAGCCCGTACGGGCCATGCACCTACTCCCGCGCGTAAGGCAACGTAGCGGCGGGCCATCGGCGGGTGCCTCATCCATGCGCAGTCTCATCGCGCATGAATGGGGCACCAACTAAGGATCACATTGCGCCCCCACCCCGGATTCCGTACCCTATACCTATGGAAGTCGCCCTCACCCCCGACCAGCAAGCCTTCATCAAGCTAGCCGTGGCGGACGGTCGCCTGCGCAGCGAAGAAGAAGCAGTCGCCGAAGCTCTCGCCCTTTGGGAAGAGCGCGAGCGTCGCCGCATAGCCTTCCTCGCCACCCTCGCCGACGCCCGCGCCTCCCTGGCCTGCGGCGAAGGCCGCGAACTGACCGAAGAATCCCTGCAGGAGCTTGCAAAATCGGTGAAGGAGCGCGGGCGCGCCCGCCTCGCCACCGAACTCGCTCGATCCGCCTGATGCGCGCTGAAAGCCCTCGGCGCACTAATAACAACTTCCAGATCAACCACTTACCCTCGTTTCCCACCGCAAATCCTTGACACGCCCCTGTATAATCAAGTTAGAAGAAGTTACAAGAAGCCCGGCTACCCGCCGGGCTTTCGCATTTAACCCGCAGCCTTATACCTCCGGACCGGGTCACAACCTCGGTCCGTACCTAAGCCCTGCCGTAACTAGACCTTGCCAAAAAAAGTACCCCCAGGGGAGGGGGTCCACCCATGCATCAGCCAGTCCAGCCCAACCACCGCAATCACGATATCCGCGTCCTCTGCACCCACGCCTTCGAGACCACATCCTCTGAAGCACCCCGCACCTGCGGCTCCCCCGCCCTTCGCGGCGAATCCTTCTGCTACTACCACCACCCCACCCGCAAAGTCGCCCCCAACCGAGACGAGTACCGCGCCCGTTGCCGAACCCGCCGCGTCGCCCGCCAAACCTTCACCGTCCCGCTCCCCACAAGCCGCCACGAACTCCTGCGCTCCCTCAACCAGATCATCGCCCTCCTCGCCGCCAACCAGATCGACCCTTGCCGCGCCAACCTGCTCCTCTCCGCCCTCGGGGCCATCGGCAAGAACCTCACCGAGTGAGCCACGCGCCTCCAAAATTGAGGCAAGCCGCGCGCGGGCGTATCCTTCTGTGAAAGCCTCGCACGGAGTTCCCCGATGAGCGAAATCACCCTCAATATCAACGGCGCCAAGATGCCCGTCAGCGCGCCTGGAGACGAGACACTCCTCTCCGTCCTGCGCAATTGCCTCAACCTCACCGGCACAAAGTACGGCTGCGGCGAGGGTGAGTGCGGCGCCTGCACCGTCCTGCTCGACGGCCAGGCCGTGAAGTCCTGCCAGACTCTGGCCTCCGACGCGGTCGGTAAGAAGATCACCACCATCGAAGGTCTCGAACTAAACGGCAAGCTCACTCCCGTCCAGCAGGGCTTTCTCGAAGCCGGTGCATACCAGTGCGGCTACTGCACCTCCGGCATGATCATGCGCGCCACCGCCCTGCTGCATGACCTGCCCAATCCCACTGAAGCGCAGATCTCAACCCGCATGAACGGCAACGTCTGCCGCTGCGGCACCTATCCCCGCATCGTCGACGCGGTCCAGCGAGCGTCGCACTTCGTGACGAAAGGTGGCGTCCGATGAACACTCTTCCCACCGTCGCCCCCGAACTAGCCCACGATCCCAACCAGCTCCACCACTTCCAACTCGACCGCCGCAACTTCCTCAAAGTCTTCGGCGGAGGCCTGCTCGTCTGCCTTACCAGCGAACACGGATTCACGCAGGAGTCCGGCCGCGGCTTCGGCGGCCACGACCTGCCCAAGGAAGTCTCCGCGTGGATCCACATTGCCGCCGACGGCCACGTCACCGTCTTCACCGGCAAGATCGAGGCCGGCCAGAACATCCGCACATCGCTCGCGCAGCTCGTCGCTGAAGAGCTGATGCTCCCGTTCGACGCTATCACCATGGTCATGGGCGACACCGACCTCACTCCGTGGGATCAGGGCACCTTCGGCAGCCAGACCACCCCGCAGATGGGCCCGCGCCTGCGCACCATGGCCGCCGCCGCCCGCCAGACCCTCGTCGAAATCGCAGCCAAACAGTGGGGCTGCGACGCCGCATCCCTCATCATCGCCGACGGCAAGGTCACTGAGCCCAACGCCAACCAGTCGCTCACCTATGGCCAACTCACCCGAGGCGAAAAGCTCGTCACCACCGTCTCCACCTCCGCTCCTCTTATCCCCGCGAAGGACTGGAAGGTCGCCGGCACCGCCATCCCCAAAGCCAACGGCCGCGATTTTGTAACCGGAAAGCATCAGTACCCCTCCGACATCACCCTCCCCGGAATGATGTTCGGCAAAGTCCTCCGGCCCACCGGCTTCAACGCTACCCTCGACTCCGTCGACACCGCCGCCGCCGAGAAGATACCCGGCGTCAAACTCGTCCGCGACGGCGACTTCATCGGCCTGGTTGCTCCCAACGCCTACACTGCGGAGCAAGCCCTGTCCGTGATCAAGGCAAAGTGGACCGTCCCCGCGCAGCCCTCCAACAAAAATATCTTCGACTACCTCAAGAACACGCCCGAATCAGCCCGCGGCGGCCGCCCTCAATCCGCAATCGCCCCGGCCGCGCCTTCCGCGGACTCCGCTGCCATCCAACTCGCCCAGTCCTACACCGTCCAGTACATCGCGCACACGCCGCTCGAACCACGCGCCGCTGTCGCCAGGTGGGACGACACCGGCAAGCTAACCGTCTGGACCGGCACCCAGCGCCCCTTCGGCGTCAAGGATGAACTCGTAGCCGCCTTCCACCTCGACCCCAGCAAAGTCCGCGTCATCCAGCCCGACATGGGCAGCGGCTACGGCGGCAAGCACACCGGCGATGCAGCGGTCGAAGCCGCCCGCCTCGCCAAAGCCGCAGGCCAGCCGGTCAAAGTCGTCTGGACGCGCGAAGAGGAGTTCACCTGGGCGTACCTCCGCCCCGCCGGCCTGATGGAACTCAAAGCCTCCGTCCAGCACGACGGCACCCTCGTCTCCTGGGAACATCACAACTACAACTCCGGCAATGCCGGCCTGCCGACGCCCTATCACGTAACCAGTCCGGTTACGCAATATCATGCGTCGAAATCGCCGCTGCGTCAGGGCTCCTATCGCGGCCTCGCCTCCACCGCGAACCACTTCGCCCGGGAGTCCTTCATGGACGAGCTAGCCCACGCGCTCAACATGGACCCGCTCGCCTTCCGCTTGAAGAACCTCACCGACCCGCGTCTCGTCGCCGTCCTCAACGCCGCCTCAGATAAATTCGGCTGGGCCCAATCGAAGTCCACGCCAACCCGAGGCTTCGGCATCGCCTGCGGACAGGAGAAAGGCGGCTGGGTCGCCACCTGCGCTGAGGTCGCCATCGATCCCGCCACTAAGAAAGTCCACGTCACCCGCGTCGTCCAGGCCTGGGAATCAGGAGCCATTGTCAATCCCGACGGCCTGCGCAATCAGAACATGGGCGCCATCGTTCAGGGCATTGGCGGCGCGCTCTTCGAAGCCATCCAGTTCGGCGACGGCCGCATCACCAACGCGCGCCTATCGGACTATCGCGTCCCCCGCTTCGCCGACACACCGCACGTCGAGATCATCCTGATCGACCGCAAAGACATTCCCTCCGCCGGCGCAGGCGAAACCGGCCTCGTCGGTATTGCCCCCGCAATCGGTAACGCCATCTTCGCCGCCACCGGAACCCGCCTCCGCGACATGCCCATGGCTCCCTCGGACGCCGTCCCCGGCCTGACTCCGTCCCCCTTCACCTCGTAGTCCGCGGCGTACAAAGCGCTCCCAAGCCGCTCAGCTCCGCGCGGATGCCGAAGCTTCGTGATCGACCCGGCCCGCGCCCATCAGTATCAGCGAGCGCTGAGCAAACGGCGAATAGACGAGCAGCGCCGTGCACGACAAGGCAAGCCCGAAGTTGATGTGGTGCAGCAGCAGGAACGGCGAGAGCGACCACACCTCATCGAGCAGCAGCAGGAACGGCCACATCCTCAGAAACTTCTCGCGTGCTCGCGGTGCATGGAAGAGCACAAGGGAGATCACGAAGGCACGCACAGGAATCAAGATCGCCGCAGTCACGATCATGACCGTGAACACCTGAGTCGCCCTCGGCAGTGCGGACAAGAGATCTTCAATCTCCGCCAAATTCGCCAGCGCTCCGACATAGAAGCCCAGGTACATCACCTGCAGCAGGACGAACAGCGTCTGCACAACTGAATGCGACGTCTTCGGAAGCTCCGCCGGTGACGCCAGTATCCCGCTGAGCAGTCCCGTCTCTGGCTCCTCCACCGGAACCGCCGTCGCCTCACTCGTTACCGATACCGGGGCCGGAGCCTCGGACGCCGGCGCTGCCAAATCTTCGATGAGCCCGATCCGTTCCACGGGAGCCACAAAACGATAGCCTCGCCGCGCCAGCGTCTCGACGAATCTCGGACTGCCCGCCGTATCGCCGAGCGCTTCACGGATGCGATTGACCGCCGAGTTCACCCCGTGCTCGTAGTCGACGAACGTTCCGTCGGGCCATAACTCGCGGGAGATTTCCTCGCGCGTCAACAGCTCGCCGGGTCGCTCCAGCAGCAGAAATAGCACCTGGAAGGGCTGCGCGTTCAGCTTGATGCGAATCCCCTGCCTGCGAAGCTCTCCCGTCGCTCCGTCTGCTTCAAATGCTCCGAAACGATAGCGCCGGGGTGGGGATGGGGTGGCCATGTCCTGTCCAGTGTATGCGAGGGAACGGCGACCCGGTGCGGACTTCCACGGCGGGAGATTGAGTGTTGCCGCTATTGAGAGCTTAGAAGGGTCCAGTAGTTCGGACTGTCCTGAATTGTGTTGTGGCCGACGCCGGGCAAGACTACATACGACACGATGCCCTCTCGGAAACGCGTGCGCAGCCGATCCGAACTGGACCGGGGAATCACTTCGTCGTCTTCCGCCACAATGATCCAGGTTGGAGCTGTCACCTGTGGGGCGTATCTCCACGATTCATACTTGTCGCGCAACAGCCAGCGCACCGGCACGTAAGGAAAATGCTGTGCGGCAACGTCCGCAAGACTGTCGTAGGGCGTGACCAGCACGAGCCGTACGACCGGCCGCAGACTTGCGATCCAAACGGCGACGCCGCTGCCCAGGCTGCGTCCGACAACGACGACGTTTGGATGTTCCGCATGAACCCGGTCAAAGAGGGCCAGTGAGTCGGCAAAGATGGCTTGCTGGGAGGGACTGCCGGAGCTTCCGCCATAGCCCGGGTAGTGGAGCAGGTAAATCGCTTCGTGGGGAAACGCAGCGGCAATGTCGGGTATTTCCTGCGAAACATCTTCCGCATTTCCACCAAAGTAAATGAGGGCGTCAGGGCCGGCCTGGGGGCGGGTGGACACATGCACCGTCTCCTTTCCAACTGGGAGGGTCATCAAGGTGCTGGCCTGCTGGTTGGACCTTGGCTGCGGATAGTAGATCAGGGATCGCTGGAACGCGAACAACGCCCCGCAGAGACCTGCGAAGAGGACTGCTGCTACGACCACCATAATGAGGAATATACGTCGTGCGAGTCGCATCGGCTTCGACCTCATTGAAAAAGCTAACAGACCAGACTTGTCGAGGCATGGATAACTTTCGTTAAATTGCTTTGCTGCAATCACTTGCCGGGTGAGAAACAATCAACCACAGGTGAGGTTCCATGCATTGCCTCCGAAGCCGGGGTAGCGCAATGTGCAGTGCATGAAGCGACACCAATTCTCAAATTCACGAACACGCTCCCTTCTCTCCGGGGTTTTTCTCCTTGCGTTCTTCGTAGCCGCCCCTGGCCGCGCTGTTGTAGAGCCCCCGCCGGCAGCCGTCTCCGCCTTTAACTCCTACATCGCCGGCGTTGAGTCGCGCCTCGCCCAGCAGCATCGGTCCCACAACGCCTTCCTCGCTCCCGTGTCTTCCGCTCCGCAAAGCGAGGCGCGCCTCTACCGCGGAGAGTTAATCATCGAGAACCTCACTCCCTCCAATTCAGTCTTGCCCGGAGCATTGCTCCACCACTGGCGCGGCACCGCGTTCGCCCCCGGAGCCAAAGCCGCGGACTTCGAGCGGCTTATGAAAGACTTCAACGCCTATCCCCAACACTTTTCCCCGCAGGTCCTTCAAGCCAAAGTCCTCACCCGGCACGACGATCAACTGCAGGCAACCATGCGCGTACGCCAGCGCCACGTCATCACTGTCGTCATGGACACCGCCTACGACATTGCCTTTGCGCAACTCGATGCGCAGCACGGTTACAGCATCTCGCGCAGCACCCATATCTCCGAAATCGACTCGCCCGGCACTGCCAACGAGCGTGCACTAGACCCCAACGAAGAGCACGGCTTCCTCTGGCGGCAAAACACCTACTGGACCTACGAGGAGCGAGACGGCGGACTCTACATGCAGATGGAGTCGGTCTCGCTCACACGCTCCATTCCAACCGGCCTCGGCTGGGCGGTCCGCCCCTTTGTCGAGAGCGTCCCCCGCGACTCGCTGGAATTCACCTTGCGCTCTACCTGCAATGCACTTCGACGAACCCAATGACTCCCACCCCAAGAGCAATTCGAAAGGACACCGCCATGAACGCACAGTCAATCACAACGAAGGATGCAGCGGTATTTCAAACGGCGCACCGCATAAATCAATCGATCACCGCTTCCATAGAAAAGCGCGCACTTGTCTGGATGGCCGAGCACGCACCTAACTGGCTCACCTCCGACCAACTCACTCTCCTCGGCTTCAGCGCGCAGGTTGCCGCCGGCATCTTCTACGCCCTCTCGCGCTTCAACCGCCTCGCTCTGCTGCTGGTGATTCTGTGCCTGGTGCTCAACTGGCTCGGAGACAGTCTCGACGGAACCCTCGCCCGGGTGCGCCGCCAACAGCGCCCGCGCTACGGCTTTTACGTCGATCACATGGTGGACATCTTCGGATCAGTCGCGCTGATGTGCGGACTCGGCTTCTCCGGCCTGCTGCACTGGCAGACGGCCATCGCGATGCTGGTGGCGTTCCTCATCCTCTCCAGCGAGAGCTACCTCGCGACCTACACTTTGTCCTGCTTCCAACTTTCGCAAGGCATCTTCGGTCCCACGGAGATTCGTATTCTGCTCATCATCGGCAACCTCGCGCTGCTGCGCAATCCGTACGCAACACTGTTCGGCCACAAGCTGCTGCTGTTCGATCTGGGAGGAACAATAGGCGCGGTCGTCATGCTCGCCATGGCGATGCACGTCACCCTGCGCCACACCGCCGAACTCTACCGCCAGGAGCCGCTGCCATGAACCCATTCATCCGCTGGGGCAAGTTCAATCTCGTCGGAGCGATAGGCGTGGTTGTGCAACTCGCCGCGCTCGCTCTCTTCAACCAATTGGCGCCGGGCCACTACCTGTATGCCACGGCCGCGGCCATAGAACTTACGCTGCTACACAACTTTGTATGGCATCTCCATTACACCTGGTGCGACCGTCGCGACGATTCCGCACTCCTCACCCAACTCGTGCGCTTCCATCTTTCCAACGGATTGGTGTCGATGCTAGGGAACCTCGCGCTGATGCGAATCCTGGTTAACGAGGCGCACCTACCGCTACTCGCCGCGAACGCGATCGCAATTCTGTGCTGCTCCATCGTCAACTTCTGCCTGGGAAACAACTGGGCCTTCGCGGCATGAAGGTGAATGGCGTTCCCCGAACGCATGAAGATCGAACGGGAAATCGGCCACCGAAGGAGGGACATTTCAGTTCAACGGCTTGGCGTTTCGCTGATCCAGGGTTACCGAGTTCGCGCCTACCTTCAGTTGCACCGCCTGATCCCAAATCAGCGGTTGTTTGTTATACACAGCCGAAATCATCAGGTGATAGGTTCCAGCGGGCACGCCCGGGAACGTAGCGCTGCCATTCGCGTCGGCCCGGATCGCAGAAGCCGCACTCGCGTTGATCGCGGCAGAAACCTTCGGACAGTCCGGCATCTTTTGCCCGCACTTCATTCCCGCATACTTGTACGGCGACACACCAGCCGGGACGCTCACTCCGCCCTTCGCCAGCACGTCTCCATAGCTGTCGCGCAGCAAAATAAACGGCCGCCCTGCCAGCGGATTCGCAGCTCCCGCCTGCGCCGGAAGTCCCGACACGATCGACAACGTCGCATTGCCGAGCGGCGCCTGCGGAGTCGACAGACCTCCACCTGCCCCCACTCCCGGATTCCCCACCGACGCAACCATCGTCGGTGTCGCCACCGTGCCGCCGCCCGACGGAATCTCCTTGCTCGGCACCAGCACCGCGAGGTTGCAGGTCCGCTCCATCGGCGCAAACGTGAAGTCCCCATCGTCGTTCTGTCCCGTAACGATCCGTCCATGCACCTGGTACGGCCCCGAACCTGCATCGAGCGAGCCGTCCGGCCGGAATGCAAGTGTCAGCGGGTGGCCCGGCGCGTCCACCTGGATCGCCGC
>OBLU010006432.1_pt1 | contig 10454 bp, 9 predicted proteins | sample 1518681 | NCBI WGS metagenome assembly OBLU01 (sample SAMEA3539304, study PRJEB22396) | soil metagenome | biome: tundra; feature: field; material: soil | place: USA | collected 2010-05 | depth 0.15 m
GGGAGTTCGACACCAACCCCAAGAATGCCGTCTGGCCGAAGACGCGCAATGAGATTCTTGCCACGCCGGTGATCTGGCAGAACAAGGTGTACATCGCCAACGGTCGGGACCCCGAGGCCGGCTCGGGACCCGCCCACCTCTACGCCATCGACGCCACCAGGCAAGGCGACATCACCACCAGCGGCCGCCTCTGGGATTATGACAAGGTGATGCGCAGCATCTCCACCGTCGCCATCGATAACGGCCTGCTGTTCATCGCCGATGTAGCCGGCTTTCTGCACTGCCTCGACGTCAACAGCGGCAAGCCGTACTGGACTCACGACCTGCTCTCCAAGGTCTGGGCGTCGCCCATGGCGATCGCCGGCAAAGTCTACCTCGGCGATGAGGATGGCGATGTGGTGGTGATGGCAGCGGCAAGGGAGAAGAAGCTGATCTTCCAGGCCAACATGGGGAGCAACGTCTACGCCACCGTGGTGCCGGCCGGCGGGACGTTGTTTGTGACCAACCGCAACCAACTCTTCGCGCTCGCCGCCAGGCCATGAGGCGCATGCGCAGGCTGGTGAGGGCGGGAATTGTGGCGCAGGCACTCGTGCCTGCCGTGTCGAGACTCGTCTCGACACTTCTTCGCAGGCGTCATGCAGGATCGAAGGCGAGCGTCGGCATGAGTGCCGACGCGGCAGGCAAGAGTGCCTGCGCCACACCACTATTGATGCCCCTCTGTATCTTGGCTTCGCTCCTCGCCGCCGCGCCCCCGGCCGACGACTGGCCGCAATTTCGCGGCAACCCGCAACTCACCGGAGTCGCCGCCGGGCCGGTCCCGACGACGCTGAAGCTGCTCTGGACCTACGACGCCGGTGAGTCCATCGAATCGTCCGCCGCCATCGCCGGCGGCACGGTGTACGTCGGGTCGCAATCCAAAGATCTGCTGGCCATCGATCTCGCCACCGGCAAGTTGCGCTGGAAATACCGGGCGACGGATTCGATCGGCGAGTCTTCCCCCGCCGTCGGCGACGGCGCGGTCTACGTGGGCGATCTCGCCGGCGTATTGCACGCCGTCAACGCGGTTACCGGAAAGCGGCTATGGACTTTCGCCACCGATGCCGAGATCAAATCTTCGCCCGTGACGGTTGGCGACCGGGTGTTGATCGGTTCCTACGATAGCAACCTCTACGCGCTCTCCCGCGTCGACGGCAAGCTGTTGTGGAAGGCCCAGACCGCCAGCTACGTGCACGCCACACCCGCCGTTTCCGGCGGCATCGCCTGGGTGGCCGGCTGCGACGAAGTCCTTCACGGAATACGCGTCGCCGATGGCCACGAAACCGTGCAATTCCCCTCCGGCGGCTATACCGGCGCCTCCCCCGTGCGCATCGGCGATTGGGCCTACTACGGGACGCTTGCCAATGAACTGATCGCCGCCGATGTGCGCCGCAAGCGCATCGTCTGGCGCTACCCCAGTGCGTTCCCGTTCTACTCTTCGGCGGCAGTCGCGGGGGAGCGCCTGGTGGTCGGTGGACGCGACAAAAAGATCCACTGCGTGAATCTGAAAACCGGCAAGGCCATCTGGACCTACGCCACGCGGGCGCGCGTGGATTCGTCCCCGGCCATCGCGGGTGACCGCGTTTACGCAGGCTCCAACGACGGCCATTTCTACGTGCTCGATCTCGCCACCGGCAAAAAGCTATGGGATTTCGAAGCCGGCGCCCCGCTCTCCGCCTCCCCCGCCATCGCCGCCGGCCGCATCGTCATCGGCGCCCAGGATGGGCGGATCTACTGCTTCGGGGGAGACGGTCATTGAGCTAACAGCCGGCAAGTGGTCAGCTTGCGGCCCGCATCGCCGGCCATTCGCGCGCGACGAGCTCATACTTGTGGTACCAGTGCAGCCACGCCGAACTCACGCTGCGCACCAACTCCAGGCGCTCAAACGGCTTCGCCAGCACATCGTATGCTCCCAGATTCAGAGCCTCCGCCCAGAGTCTGTCGTCGGCCAGCCGGGACGTGACGATCAACGATGGCGAATTGGGCAAAAGCTCCCCTTCCTTCAGCACGTCGATCCATGTGCCAGGCGACAAGTCCCGCTCACAAATGACGACGCCAATTTCCCGTCTGTGCATGATCGCGCGTGCCGACGCCAGGCAGTCGGCCCGGTGCAGTTCCCACTTTGAGTGGTTGAAGATTGCCTGCAGCGAAAAGTGATCCTCTGCAAGAGGGCTGACGGAAAGAACGGTCACGGTCCTGGTTGAATTCGTTTCTGCTGTGGGCTGTTTCTTCATCGCGAGACCTCCTTGCCCGGATGCTGACCGGACGGTTTCCGCATGATTCCCGCCTTCCCCTAATCCAGCGCAGGGGGAGGGAGCGTGCCGGAGAGCAGCACCTTATGCCGTGGTGCTATCCGATGATTCCTTTTGACCGCCCAAGGGCCCTTTCGGCTTGGAACCAATCTTCCTGGGGCGAGCCTACGGGACAACCTCGCTTTAGCCACAATTCGTGGGCGAGTTTGCCGACTGTGTCGTGGTCTGGATTGAGGGCGGTACGGCTTGCCTGCGACCCTACCGTTTTCCGGGTTTCTTTTGCTTGTCTGGGCATGAATCGTCGCTCCTCCCTGTCAGTTCGTCATCTCGACGGGTATCCAAGCCGTGATTTGTTAATAAGCTTTCATGGAGCATGCGAGGGGCCGTTGAAAACATCGGCAACACCACGAATCGACGACCGCAGTACTAATACTACCACAAGGTATAGACCCTATTGTTTTCAATTGTAAGCTGGATCACTTAGTGGGCTGAGGCGATGGCGTCCGTACTCCGGTATTGATCTCCCGATTTTACAGATCGGGTAGTTTCGACTGGATCCCTCCCCAAAGGGTGCGTCGTAAAAATACCCCTCGTGTAAGTTTTTCCGCCTGCCGCAGTCAATCCGCCGCGATCCGGAACGCCGCCATCTCGACTTCATTGCGCACCAGCAGCAAGCCGTCGCTGATGGCGGGAATATTCCAGGTCTTGCCCTGAATCGCGCAAAACCTGGCCACTTCCTGAAGTTTCTCCGGCACGGCGCGCACCAGCACCACGTCGCCCTCTTCGGTCAGCACCACGAGATGGCCGCTAGAGAGCAGCAACTGCCCGTACCCGTAGCGGCCGCCTTTCCACTTCAACGCGCCGGATTCCACGTCGACGCACGCCAGGATTCCTTCATCCAGTCCATAGAGATAGCCCTCGTACAGGACGGCGCTGTTGAACTTGTTCTTCATCCGCGTGTTGGCCCAGACGACGCGCGTCTCGAAGGCGTCGCCCTGCGCCGTCAATTCCAGCACGGTGGCGCCGTGTCCGTAGCCGGAGGAAAGGAAGACCCGGTTGGGGGCCACGGCCAACGGTTGGGCGGCGTTGATATCCTGCTCGGTGACCCACGGGTATTCCCACAGCAGCCTGCCGTCGTCCACCGTCAGTCCCACCGCGCGTCTGGCAGTCATCACCAGCAACTGGCGCCGCCCGCCGACCATCGCCACCGTGGGCGATGCGTAGGCAGCCTTGTCGTCCAGCGAACCCCAGACGCGATGGCCCGTGAGCTTGTCATACGCCACCACCGAATTGCCGTGCCTGCCGCCCGGCGTCACGATCACTTTGCCGTCCACCACCAGCGGCGACGCCGACATCCCCCATCGCAGGTTGGCCGCGCCGTTGTCGGCCAGAATGTTCTTGTTCCAGATGAGCTTGCCGGTGGCCGCTTCCAGGCAGCGCAGTTCGCCCTCGGCCCCCAGTGCGTAGACGCGCCCATCGTCCCACACCGGTGTGGCGCGCGGTCCGGGGCCGCCCAACATCTCTTCGAAACGCGCTTTCCAGGAATGCGTCCAGCGTTCGCGGCCGGTGCGCAGGGCGTAGGCCGCCACCGCCTCGTTGCCACGGCGCTGCTCGATGGTGAACGCCACGCCGTTGGCCGCGGTGAACGAGGCATAACCGCCGCCCACCGGCTGTTTCCAGACTTGCGGGAGCCCTCCCGCGGGCCACTCCGTCAGGATCGGCATCTGATCGTAATGGCCCAGCCTGCCGGGGCCCAGGAAGTCGGCCCAATAGGTGGAGCCGGAGGCTGGCGCCGGCACGGATTCCGCTTTGAGGGGCGCGGCCGGGACGGCCGGCGGGACTTGCGCAATCGCCGGCGCGACCGCCTGGAATGCGGCGCGATGGGCTTCGAGTTGCCGGTAGTGCCGCTCGCCGCTCTGGAAGGTGAACACCGGCTGGATTCCGCCGCTGAATTCCACGTGCAGGCCGTAAAACAGGAAGAGGTGCGCCACGCCCGCAATGAGGATGGCCAGCGAGGCCAGACCCTTGCGGAAGACCGAGGTGCCATGGCGCAACCAGAGCAGGATTAAACCTACCGGAGGCAGGATCAGCGAAGCCGCCAGTATGACGATCGGTCTTTGAGAGAATCGCATCCTGTTCTCATTGTACGGCGGCGCCGCGGAGTGGGGCACGAGCGCTTAGCCGTTTTGGGGACACGACGAACGGGGGAGCGTATCCCGCGGGGGCAAACCCTGGGACAGACAGCCAGTTTCCGGCAAACTGCGCCGGAAACTTGGTGTCAGTCCCGGGTTTGCGGCGTATCTCGGCACCCCTCCCCAAAACGGTTAAGCACCCGTGGGCAGCCGGGATTGGCGGGCCAATAGTGCGCGCGGATGCAGCGTGGACAGAGGAAAACATCTGTTCACCCGCAGCTACAAGGCACCGGCTCCAGAGCTACGCGCCGGCGGCACCAGGCTGCGTACCTTGGCCGACAGCGTTGTCCGTTTCAATCGCAGCATGTCCGCCGCGGCTTTCTTGTTCCCTCTGGTTTTGTGCAGCGCCTGTTCCAGGATGCTGCGCTCGATTACGGCCAGCGTCTCTTCGTAATCCAGCCCACTATCGGGCACTGCCACGAGGGGTGCGCGACCGGCCATCGGCCGCTCCGCCGCCGGCGCCGGGAGCGGGAAATCCGCCGGCACCAGGGTGCGACGCTCGCCGCTCAGCGCGACGGCCATCTCCACCATGTTCTCCAGCTGCCTGACATTTCCCGGCCACGAGTAGTCGCACAACCGCTCCAGCGTTTCGCGCATCAGCACCTTCACTGGAATCCCCTCCGCCTGGCAGACTGTATCCACGAAGTGGGCAGCCAACAGCGGCACATCGTCGAGCCGCCTCCGTAAAGGCGGCATCTCGATGGGCACCACATTCAGACGGTAGTAGAGATCCTCGCGGAACTTGCCTTCCTCCATCCGCCGCGCCAGATCGCAATTGGTGGCCGACACCACCCGTATGTCCACCTTTATGATTTCCGAGCTGCCCAGCCGCTGCACCTCCCGTTCCTGAAGCACGCGCAGCAGTTTGGTCTGCAGGGCCATGGGCAGTTCACCGATTTCGTCCAGAAAGAGAGTGCCCCCCTGCGCCTGCTCAAAGCGGCCCATGCGGTTCTGGAACGCGCCCGTGAACGCCCCGCGCACATGCCCGAACAATTCGCTTTCCATCAGGCTTTCCGGCAGCGCGCTGCAGTTCACCGCCACCATCGGTCCGCTCCGCCGGTTGCCCGCCATGTGCAGAGAGCGGGCGCCCAGTTCCTTGCCGGTCCCGGTTTCGCCGGTGATCAGCACGGTGGCGCGGCGTCCCGCTACCAGCCGGATGATGTGCTGCAACTGCCGCATCTCGCGGCTCCCTCCCACCAGCAGCCGCTCCCAGTCCGGGCGGTTGACTTGCGCCGCCAGATGCGCCAGATCGCCGCGCCGCCGGTCTTCGATCGCCTGGTCGATCATCAGAAAAGCACTCTCACCGGACGGCAGGAATTGGTGGAGCCCCAAATGCGCCAACTGGACGGCCTCGCCGACCGAGGCTTTGGGATCCCAAGCCAGCACGGGAACACCGGGCGCGGCCCTTTGGACGGCTTCCAGTAAGGTAGCGGCTGTCCAGCCGGGAAGGCGAAGGTCCAGCACAATCGCTGCGTAGTCGGTAACCGCCAGCGCATCGATGGCCTCGTCGGCCGGCTGGATTTCAATGTCCCAGACAGCCGGGTGGCAGGGCCAATCGGCTGGCAAAGCCGGCTCCGTGCTGATCCATAATACCTGTGTCGATCCCATGGCGAACTCACCACATTAATCGTCGGAACGCCGCTAGATCTTTAGCCCCCCGGGTGGCGATTCGCGGCAGGGACCGACTAAAGAATGTGGGTCAATTCCCTAAAGTTCCCGACGAGACCTGTCGATATGGCTATTAGCGAAGCTGGCGCACCGATATGAGAATCTATGATCGAAACCTAACAGGCACCTCCGCCGCCGAGACGGGGCAGGCGCAAAAGACCCAGAACCCGAGTCGCGCGGGAACAGATACGTCCCCCACGCGCGCCGCTGACGGATCCAACGACACTGTAGTGTTTTCCGGCACGATGAGCCAACTGTCACGCGTCCTGGCGACTTTCGAATCGACCCGGGCCAACCGCGTCCAGACCCTGGCGGTCGAGTACCAGAGCGGCAAGTACCAAGCGGATCCGGTGAACACCAGCAAGGGTCTGGTCTCCGAAGCCCTGAGCGCGGGATTGCAGTGAAATGCGCACTGCGGCCCTGGTCGAGCAACTGATGTCGGCGCGGCACCAATTGGACTTAGCCTCCAATTTGCTCGCTAAGCCTTCGCCCGAAGCGCTGGACACCTGTTCCTGGGTATTGGAAGCAGCCGGACGCCAATTGGCGGAATGGCAGCCGGCCTTTTCGCAGCAGGCTGGCGACGCCGCCGCTCTCGAGGAAGCCTGGCGGCTCCGACGCAGCCTCGTACGGACCTCGCGACTGCTGCAAGGCGTGGGCGATTTTCACCGCAACTGGCTGCAACTCCGCGGCGCCATCACCGGGGGCTATACGGAAACCGGCGAATCCGCCCCCGTGATACACGCCAACCGGATCTCTCTCCACGGATAATTGTCATGTCAAACCTGCTCGCCTCTCTCCTCTCCTCCGCCGGCGCCCTGGAGGCCTATGGCCAGGTGCTCGAAAACTCTCAGAACAATGTTTCCAACGCCTCCACGCCGGGCTACGCCAAACAGAGCGTCTATCTCTATGCCCTCCCTTTTGACCCCGAGTCCGGGGTCACCGGCGGCGTGGCCGCCGGTAAGGTGATCAGCGCACGCGACGAGTTCTCCGAGCAGGCGGTAAGGCAACAGTCCAGTGGGTTGGGATATCAGCAGCAACTGGTCGACAGCCTGACGGCGGTTCAGTCCAACTTCGACATTTCGGGGAACCAGGGAGTTCCGCTGGCTCTCAACAACCTATTCCAAAGCCTCTCCGCATGGGGCGCCACGCCCGGCAGCGAAGCCGCCCGGCTAACCGTCGTGCAGAGCGCCAGCGACGTGGCACGGGCCTTCCAACAGGCCAGCGCCAACGTCTCCATCCAGGCGAGCAATGCGGAGCAGCAGATCGGCCAGACGGTGGGCCAAATCAACCAACTGGTAGCCCAAGTCCAGACTTACAACGTTATCGCCATGCAGGGCAGCCAAAACGATGGCGGCCTCAGCGCCAACATGCATGCCGTGGTGGAGCAGCTCTCTTCCCTGGTGGGTGTTACCGCCACATTCCAATCCGACGGCACGGTGAACCTGATGATGAATGGAGAAACACCGCTCCTGCTCGGAGATCAGCAGTACAAGGTCAGCTCGTCCCTCTACCAGCCGCAGGAGCCGCCGCCAACCAACGTCAACAGCCCGGCCAGCGTGCGGATTCAAGCCTCCGACGGGAGCGACATCACGGTTCGGACCACCGGGGCGCAATTGGGCGCGCTGCTCCACTTGCGCAACCAGATTCTGCCAACCTATATCGGCGACGCCTCCCAACCGGGCGATCTAAACGTCATGGCGAAGCAATTGGCCGATCGCGTCAATCAGCTCTTGACGTCCGGCAACATCTCCGATGGACCGCCGGCAGTGTCCGGCGTCCCGCTTTTTACGTACGACGCAGCCAACGCCACTAATACGGCGGCCTCGCTCTCCGTCGACCCCACGGTGACGCCGGACCAACTGGCGGCGATCAGTCCCGGTCCGCCCGAGGTGTCCAACGGGGTACCGCTCGCCCTGTCCGCGCTGGCCAACCCAATACAAGACGCCGACAAAGTCAACGGCGTCAGTTATAGCCAGTTCTATGGCCAACTCGCCGGCCGCGTCGGCAGCGCATTGAACGACGCTACAAACAGCCAGGAAGTGCAACAATCGCTCCTTTCCCAAGCCAAGAATCTGCGCCAGCAGTACCAGGGCGTATCGCTGGATGAAGAAGCCGCCACCTTGATGCAGTTCCAACGCGCCTACCAGGCAACCTCCAAATTCCTCACGGTAATCGATCAGCTTACCGACTCAGCCATTAACATGCTGTCAACCGCATAAGGGTGTTTCCATGATCACCAATCTCAGCCCTGCCTCCGAAGCCTTCATAGCCGACGTGGACCGCGTGCAGCGCAAGGTGGAAGAAGCCACCCGTCAGGTTACTAGCGGCAAACGCGTGAGCGTGGCCTCGGACGCCCCCAACGAGATCGATACCATCCTGCAACTGCACACCGACGAAGTCCGCAATGCGCAGATCCAGGAGAATCTCGGGGTGGCCCAGGCCGATGCCAACGCCGCCGACGGAGCACTTACGTCCGCCACCAAGCTGATGGACCGGGCGACCGTACTGGCAGCTCAGGGGGCGAACTTCACGGTCGACGCCACAGGCCGGCAGAATATCGCCGGCGAAGTGCAGTCCCTGTTGGATCAAATGACGGCCATCAGCAACACCACCGTCCAGGGCCGCTACGTTTTCGGCGGCGATCAGGACTCCACTCCGCCGTACCAGGTGGATCCGACCGCGGCCAACGGCGTCACGCGCCTTACCAGTTCCGCCGCCACGCGAAAGGTGGAAAGCGCCGACGGCGGTTCATTCGCCGTTACCCAAAGCGCCCAGGATATCTTCGATTCCCGCAACCCCGACGACACCGTGGCCAGCAGCAATGTCTTCGCCTCGCTGAACAGCCTGCGTCTCGCCCTTTTGGCCAACGACTCGACGCAAATCGCCGCGGCCAGCGCTTCCGTGCAACTCGCCTCGGATCATCTCAACACCGCCCAGGCCTTCTACGGCACCGTGGAGAACCGGATCACCGACGCCACCAATTACGGTGCAAACTATGACGTCCAGCTGCAGACCGAATTGAGCCAGAAAGAAGACGCCGATGTGACCTCCGCCGCGCTCGCCATCACCCAAGGCAACACGCAGCTCGAGGCCGCCTTCCAGATGCAGGCCAAAATGCCGCACACGTCGCTCTTCGATTTTATGGGGTAGCGGGGGACTGACCTGAGTGTCCCAAGGCCCTGCCTTTGGGCCGCGTGGACACCCGGGTCTGTCCCCGGTCTTCTTTGCTCAGTCGGGTGAACCCGGGACAGACGGGGAACCGGGGACAGACGGGACTGCCAGCGTATTTCCGGCAAAAGGCGCCAGAAATACATGGCAGTCTCGTCAGTCCCCAGGTCAGTCGAACAGATGCGGCACAAACATACTGGTATTGCCGGTAATCGGCGTGTCCGCTTCACGCAGGCCCATCCCCCCCGCCGCGTTTCCTTCCTCGTGTCCGATCAGCCAACTGCCAATCACCGGATACATCCCGTCGAAGCTCTTGAGCGCCGCCATCTGCTGGAAGATGAACCCCTCTTCGCCATAATCTCCGCCGGTCTCGACATCCTTCCCGGGCTGATGGAGCAGGATGTTGGCGCCCTCGCGGCCCAGAATCGGCTTCTTCGCCCACGCCATCATCAGCCCCGGCCCGTCGAAGCTCGCCTCCAATAAGTACGGATGCCGCGGGAACAACTGCCACAGAATCGGCAGAATTCCTTTGTTGGAAAGCAGCATCTTCCACGGCGGCTCCATCCACGTCGTCTCCGCCGCCCCAATGTGCTTGCCGAACTCCTCGCGCACCATCCATTCCCACGGGTAAAGTTTGAAGACCGTGCGCAGCGGCTGGTCGTCCGGCCCCAGGAATGTACTCCCGTCCCACCCGATTTCGTCGATCGGAAAAATCGACGCCTGCAACCCCGCCTGCTGCGCCGTGTCCTCGAGGTAGGTGACCGTCATCCCGTCCTCGGCGTCGTCCATCGAGCAGAAGTCGATCCGCTTGCCCGGCAGGTATGGCGTCAGTTCCTTCCACAGCGCCACCAGCCGTTCGTGCAGCGAATTGAACTGGTCGCGTTTGGGAAAGCAGTCCTGCAGCCAGTACCACTGCACCACTGCCGCCTCCAGCAGCGAAGTCGGCGTATCCGCGTTGTACTCCAGCAGTTTCGGCGGATTCACCCCGTCAAAGGCGAGATCGAAGCGCCCGTACAGCGACGGTGGCTCCGCCTCCCAGGAGCTCTCGATCAGCGGCACCGCCATCTCCGGAATCGCCAGTTTCGCGTACAGCTTGTTGTCGATCACGTGCTGCGCCGCCTGGAGCGTCATCTTCTCC
>OBLU010006433.1_pt1 | contig 10454 bp, 4 predicted proteins | sample 1518681 | NCBI WGS metagenome assembly OBLU01 (sample SAMEA3539304, study PRJEB22396) | soil metagenome | biome: tundra; feature: field; material: soil | place: USA | collected 2010-05 | depth 0.15 m
ATTCACGAATAATAAGTCCTCCTTCATTGGAGGACGGGTTTTTCGTGCTTCCTTTTGGCTGAATTTGAAACCAGCGCGCTTGGGCCTCAAAGCCTGAGCGCGCTGTTTCTTTTTTACTCCCATTCTCGCAGAATGACTCGTTCTCCACGCACCGCTTTTTTCGGGCGCGAAAGTGCTGTTCCCCGTGTTGATTTATTATTAACTTTCCATTTTTTGCTATGAAAACAATTTTTCGTACTGCTTCCTTCTTTTTCATCCTAACAGTAACGTTCGTGAACACCTCGTTCGCGCAGCATCCCGTGATTTTCGAAACATTTCAGGAGGATCTTGATCTATGTCCTGCGCCGACTGACTTTCAGACCGATATGATGAAAGTAGTCAATAATATAGGTCCCAAAAATTATTCGAAAATGCTTCACCTGAATTATCATGTAGGAGCCGGCGGTTTCGATCCTATGGCCGCATTTTGCACACCTGCAGGTACGGTTGATAATTATCTTAACCCAACGGGAATCCCTAACGCGTATTCGCTTTTTTATGGTGACGTTGGCCGCCAGTCACCGGATAACGACATTGGAACCAATGGCGGTATCTCTGTGAATCCGACCTGGGCAACCGATATGGAAAATCAGATTGATGCGGAGTATACTAATACGCCACCGGATGTTATTCAGCTTGTTGGCGCTACGCTGGATAAATCCGCTGCTGGATATACCTTTCATGCAAATATCTCCGTGACCGCAACGACGGCCATTAACGAATCTATCGTTATCCGATACGCCATTTTGGAGGACGGAGTATCTGCCCCAGTGTGCTCCACTGCGACGACCCATAATGATGTCGTTCGCTATATCACCACGGGAGATTCTGTCGTGTTCGCTTCGGGAACGGCGCAAGGCACTATTGCGAATGTCTCATTCACTCAAACGGATCTACTCCGCGGCAATCCCGGAAATCCTGGTGCTTTAAATCCTGTGAATTTGAGATTCATTGCATTTCTTGAGTCTCCCGGCAGCGGAGTTGTCGATGCAATCCAGCTTATTAGTGACTTGGATACCCTCCAGCCACCCCCGCCCGCACTTGCCATCACCAGCAGCTTTATTGACGACAGCACCTTCCATCCGGGGCAGACCGCAAAAATTAAATACGCATTTTCGAATTTGCCGAGTGATGTCATGGCTTATTACTCGTTAGATAATGGTACAAATTGGCGATTCATGCAAAATTCCTCTTCCAGCCCCATCAACTGGACGGTACCCGATTCCGTGACGACGCAAGGGAAAATTCAGCTTGTGGCTGCAGACGTAACTCCTCCGCTTGTTTCAACGGAGACGGGTAATTTCACCATTGCGATCGCCAATTCCATAGGTTTTACACATCCTTTGCCCAAACAAGTGATCAAAGGTAATGCCCCAGACACGGTACAATGGGTAGAAAACGGGATCACCGCAGCTACGCTGCAATATTCGATTCAGAATGTGAACGGTACGTTCCCCAATTTCACAGTCATCGGAAGCAACATTACGGGTACGTCCTATATCTGGCAAGTTCCCGATTCCGCCTACTCGGTGGTTGAACTTCAGTTAGTACCGGTTAATGGTGAGGCGCCGGCCACTGACGTGATTGATACGATCAAGAGCTTTGTCAATAGTGTATCGAATACCGTTCAGCCTGCGGGCCTTGCTATCACGAATATCTTCCCAAATCCAGCGATGAACGGCGCGGAGATCGTTGTGCAATACACCGAGGCCATTCCAAAACCCCTTACCGTTCAGTTCCTCGATCTTCTAGGACATACGATACCCCAAAGTTATAGCTCGGACGGACAGGAGATCCACCTGAATACCAGTTCGCTGATGGCGGGTGCGTACATCGTTCGTTTAAGCGATGGCGTGAACACCGTCTCGAAGCGCGTGGAAGTAATACGGTAAGTAAATTTCTGATTGTCATTCCCGCGAAAGCGGGAATCCAGACCCTAACCGGAGTGAGCAAATCCGGATCTGGATTCCCGCTTTCGCGGGAATGACAATTTCATTTCTGCTATGAATGACCGCCTATTAGAAATCCTTTCGGCGCGGCCGGATTTTACCGTTTCCATCGAAGATAAAAAGCTTCTCGATTTTTTCGCGGAATATCTCGATCATGGTTCGCTTTTTCTGGCGGACTTTATTCCGGGAAATGATCCTACTTTTGTATTTACCAACGATGCCCAGCGCTATCGCTTTTCGATGAGCAAAATTCGTGAGCTGGTGCTGGGAATGAAGCACGGAAAAGCCGTCGATTGGGAATCCATAGAATTCGAGATAAAGCAAACGTTATAAAGGTTAGTGTCTCAGTACTTGATCTTTAATTCTCAAAACTAAAGTTTTATTGTCATTCCCGCGAAAGGCGCATGATCGGTCATGCGCTGGGAATCCAGACCCCGACCATGCATCCCGCTGAATCTGGATTCCCGCTTTCGCGAGAATGACATGATAATTCATCGTCCAGATCTAAACCACACACTACGCATAATATAATAGCAGGAATCTAAACAGCCGTTTCAGCATTGCTTTGATCTTAAGTTGGTTATGGCTGCAATGAAACGGTCCGTTCTCCTCCTCGTCATCCTTTCGGCTTTTTGTCTCGCGCCTTTGGCGCAGGGCCAATGGGCTTTGGTCAATAATTTCTCCAGCACGAGTAATGTCAACTCCGTTTATTTTTTAGATGACGTTGGCGTTCCCACCACCGGATTTGTCGGCGTTGGGGGGGATGTGTTCCGAACGGTCAATGGCGGAACGACGTGGACAAAAGTTCTGAGCGTACCCAGCGGCTGGACGACCGGCTTTGTATTTAAGAACGCAAGCATCGGTTGGTGCTGTGTAGCTGGCTTTCCAACGAACACGGCCATATACAAAACGGTTAATGGCGGGCTGAATTGGGTGGCACTCAGCCCGATCGGAGAAGGCAGCGATGTGAAATATAACACCGCAAAGGGCTGGCTTTTTCTTTCCACGCATCTGAGTAATGCCCAAAGTCTTGTCTCCGGCGATGATGGAGCAACGTGGGGGCCGATCAATAGCTCCGTCGATGAGAATGGTTTTGCCTTCTGTGATCCCCTGCATGGCATCCTGACTGCCCATGCCTCACCATTCTGTCGCACGAGCGATGGCGGCTTTACCTGGTATAGTCTTGGATTGACGATCCACTCGTGGTCGCCCATTGCAATACCTGGCACCAACACCTTCGTTGCCGCAGAGGATATTACTTCCAATATGCACTGCTCCACCGACGCCGGAGTGACGTGGACCGCAGCCGGAACCGTTCCAGGCACCCTTACCGGTTGTGTTCAAGCGGGGCCGTGTAATATCTATGTACAGTCCTCGAAAGGAATGTTTCATTCCACCGATCTTGCGACATGGATGTCGATGGGAGGGCCGGGGAATGCGTTTGATACACGGTTCTTCGTCGGCACGAGAACGATCTATGCCGCCGATGGAGGCGGTAACCTTTATGAACAAGCTGCCTTTGCCGGTGGCTGGCCTGCGCTTGATTTCTCCCCGCACACGCTCAATATGACGCTCTCCGCAGGCTGCGGCCCTAAGATGGATACTGCAATTTTTGTTAACCCCACCTGCCTTCCGCTTACTGTTCTGAACGCTTCGGTCATCGATTCGAATATCTGGTCGTTTTTGCCAAACCAACCGATTCCGCTCACGCTCGGATCTGGCGACACGATGCGGATCGCTATTACTGCGCATGATGATTCCGCCGGCACGTTCCACGATGAATTGCGGCTTTTGTTGAGAACTGCGGTTGGAACCACAGACACCATTCTCTTCCTCAACCTGACAGCCGCGCCAATGACACCACCAACGCTTCGCTCGGCGAGTGTTTCGCTCCCGGATCGCTGTACGTCTGCAGACACCCTTTTCTACATTCGCAATAATAATTGCGATACTATCCAGATCGCATCGCTCGCGATGCTCGATACAAGCCTTTTCAATCTATTGCCGCTATCGCTGCCGATCGCGCTGGCGCCGGACTCGCAATACGCGATCCCCGTTTCAGCCTTTCCGAAAACGAAGGGCACGTTTGCCGACACGGTAAAGATCGTACTAAAAGCAAACGGATTCACACTCGATACGCTGCTTGTGCTGCATGGAACTGTTGAAACTTCCGCTCTCGCGGCTCATTTGAGTTCCGACTCGATTGCATTCGACACCGTTCTTGCATGCAATACAAAACTCGATACGCTTTATATGCGAAATAACTCCTGCGATTCGTTCCAGATCACGCAAGCCTCGATCGGCAATAAGCCCTTTGTGCTGAACGACAGTGTCCTAAATAAATGGATCGCGCCGGGAGATAGCATCGCAATTATTACTGCCTTGTATGGCAACTCACAAGTTGGCGATTATACGGATGATCTCGATCTTATTCTCAACAATGGAGGTTCGCAGGAATCTTTATTGATCCCACTGACTGGCTCGGTTCGCGCTACACCCATCACGATCTATTTGAGCAGCGATACTCTTCGCGTCGATAGTATCTCGGCCTGCACCACGTTCGACACTTCTATTTTTATTACTGCGCAAACAGGCTGCGATTCTATCTCTATCGCCTCGATCGTTTATGCTGGGAGTGGGAATGTTGTGGTAACGCCATCTCCGACATTACCAACCGTGCTTCACACCGGCGATTCCGTGAAATGCATTGTAGCATATTCCCCTGCTGGCGTCGGTGCCGTCGATGGGATCATTAAAGTAAACGGCCTCGGCATCGATACTTTTATTTCGCTTCATATTTCGGTTCGTGACGATGCACAACCGGTTGTTCTTACAGTAAGCCGTACGTCCTTTTCTGCGCGCCCGTGCGGATTGGATTCTGCATTGGTTACCCTGCACAACCCCGGTTGTGTTCCGGTCTCGCTCGATAGCCTTGTGCTATACACAGGTTCATCGGAATTCACGCTTCCTTCGCTTTCGCTCCCGCTTACTATTCCAGCAGATTCGACGATCTCCACGATCATCTATTTTTCCGGCAATGGTTCGAGCAACACCACTTCACCGATATTCGACACGATCCATGCCTATGATGCAACCGGCCACGCAGAAACTATCCCAGTATCAGGGACAATACTTCCTATCGATACTGCTCACATTGGTATCGCCATCGCACCCGGCTCCACGCTGACACCCATAGCGGGCGGCATGACAAGTCCGCTTCTGTATTTCAACGATACCGTTTCTGCGTTGAGCCATCTTCAGTCCGTGCATTGTGTGCTGACGTTCAATAGGAATGTATTAACAGAGATAGGTTCTACATCCGGTCTTTCTGGCTGGAACGTTCAGGAACAATCCGGCGCGCCATCAGGAACACTCGATCTCCTTTGCACTCGCAGCAGTGGTGCATCTATCTTGTCAGGACAGCCGCTCGCTTCAGTACTGTTTCAGGCGGATCTTTCGGATTCCGTTTCCACTCCGATCACACTGATGAGCGTCACATTCTCATCTGCTGATCCGAACTACGAGCAATGCACACTTGCTTCTGCAATCGCGCCTCCATCCATTGAAATACAGCTTGCCCCACTGTGCGGCGATAGCATTATCCTGCTTGCGCTCCGTGACGAACCGCTGCTAACATCCGTGCAGGTGTTACCGCAGGAGTCCGACGTACTTGTTACATTTCGATCTCGCGCAGCGAGCGAGGTAGCTATTACTTTGCGCGATATGCTGGGAAGATTGCGAAGTGATATTACGTATGATGCAACGTCCGGCATGAATGCAATAACGATCCCATCCTCGCAATTAAAACAGGGAATGTATTTTGTGGAGCTGAGTGCAGGCGGCTCCCGTATCGTTAAACAGGTTGGGATACTTCGGTAGGATGTATGTCATCCGGTGTCAGTTTTGCTAGCACATCCTCGATCTCCAACATTCGTTCTTCGCCCTCTTCTTTTGATTTGAGCCGGACAATAAGGCGCAATGCCTTTGCCTCGCTGACCAAGCGAATGTTCTGCTGACCGATGAGTGCAAATCGGTCGAGTATCTTTGGGAATGTATTCTGGTAGTAGAATGCTTCGGTTTCTTTGGGCATGAGCAGGCGAAGCGTTCGCGTCGGCTCTTCGAATGTCACGTTTCTCACGCCGAGCAATTTCGCTCGTTCGCGTACTTTTGCTACATGGAGCAATGCGATCGCTTCTTCCGGTAGTGGGCCAAATCTATCGCGCATTTCTTTGGCGATCTCTTCGAGTGCCGCATCTGTCGTAGCATTTGCAAGGCGCTGGTAAAATCCAAAACGCTCGGCATCGTCTTCGATATATTTTTCTGGAATAAGTGCATCCATTCCAAGCGCAACGGTAACTTCCCCCTCGCCGCTGAGCCGCTTACGCCCGAATGCCGTGCGTTTTTCGCTGGCAATCTCGTCTTTGAATAATTCTTGGAACTCTTCGCGTTTCAGTTCATCCACAGCTTCTTCGACCGTTTTCTGATAAAGATCAAATCCAATTTCGGTGATAAATCCGGATTGCTCCGCACCCAGCAGATTTCCCGCACCACGAATTTCGAGATCGCGCATGGCAAGCTGGAACCCGGCGCCAAGCTCGGAGAATTCTTCCATCGCTTCTAACCGGCGAAGCGCATCCGGAGTGAGCTGGCTCACCGGCGGCGCGATGAGATAGCAGTATGCCTGTTCGTTGGAGCGTCCCACGCGCCCACGCAATTGATAAAGCTCGGCCAGTCCAAAATTCTGAGCGCGATTGATAATAATGGTATTCGCATTCGGTACATCGAGGCCGGACTCCACGATCTTCGTAGCCACTAAAATATCGATCTTGCGTTCAAGGAATGATTTCATCGCTTTTTCGATCGAACTGGGCGGCATTTGTCCATGCACTAATCCCGCGCGCGCGCGCGGCGCTGCTTCGCGCAGCTTGTTCATAAAAAGCTCGATGTCATTAACGCGGTCGGTGATGGCATAGACCTGACCGCCTCGCGCAAGTTCCCGCTTGAGCGCCTCGCCAATGGCGTTGACATCGAAACCTGGAACAACTTCCGTCATGATCGGCAAACGGTTGCGCGGAGGGGTCTCCATAATGGAAAGATCGCGCGCGCCGAGCAGGGAAAAATTCAGCGTGCGTGGAATGGGCGTTGCCGTAAGCGTGAGCGTATCGACGTTGGCGCGAAGCTCACGTAACTTTTCTTTTGCGGCTACTCCGAAGCGGTGTTCTTCGTCAATAATGAGCAGGCCGAGATCTTTGAAGATAATGTCTTTCGAAAGAATCCGGTGCGTGCCGATGAGGATGTCGATCTTTCCATCGGCAAGATCTTTGAGAATGGCGGTCTGTTCCTTATGGGAACGAAAGCGCGACAGCGAAGCCGAGCGCACCCCAAAGCGATCGAGCCGATCCGAGAATGTGCGGAAATGCTGCTCCGCAAGGATCGTGGTTGGTACAAGCACAGCCACTTGCTTTTTATCGAGCACAGCCTTCATCGCCGCGCGCATCGCTACTTCGGTTTTGCCATATCCGACATCGCCGCACACTAGCCGGTCCATCGGATGCCCCGATTGCATATCCTTCTTCAGATCTTCGGTAGCTTTGGCCTGATCTGGCGTGTCATCATACAAGAATGCCGCTTCCATCTCGCGCTGGATAATGTCGTCCGGACTGAACGCGAAGCCTTCGGCCTGTTTGCGCTTCGCGTAGAGTTGGATGAGATTACGCGCAATATCCTTGAGGCGTTTTTTCGTGCGGTCTTTCGCACGCTGCCATTCTGCCGAGCCAAGTTTCGAAAGCTTCGGATCGCCAACCGTTTCGCCAGCAGAATATTTGGAAAGCCGACCGATATAATCGAGATTGACGAAGAGCACATCGTTATCGCGATAGACCAGCCGTACTACTTCCTGCTTCTTCCCAACGGCAACGATCGTTTCGAGACCCATGAACTTTCCGATGCCCTTGTCCTCATGGACGAGCAGATCACCGCGCTTGAGCGAGCGCAATTCCCTTAGCGAAATGCCCTTCGTTCGTGCAGCTTTTTTCCGCGCTGATGCACCTCGCTCTCGTCTGCGCCCGAAAAGCTCGTGCTCGGTGTATATTGCCAGATCTGCTTCCGGAACCTGAAAGCCAAACGCAAGGGAGGGTTCCATAAATGCTGCCCCTTTTCCCTGAAGTAGGAGAGGAGCATCTTCGGCAATGTGCGAGAGAGACCTTTCATCGAGGCTCTGTTCTGAAACATTGTCTTCTCCCTCATCCATAAGATCCCTGAGTCGCTTCGTCAGATCCTTTGTCTCCGACATCAGGATGGTTCTGTAGCCATCGTGCGACAGTTTCTGAAGCTCTTTACGAATGAGTTTCAGATTTGCATTGAAGCTTGGCTGTGTGCGGCTGCCAAAATCAATGATATTCGCATTCGATGGCGGAAAAGCTGCGATGGAAAATCTTGTAAAGAGTTGAAGTGGATTCAGTATTTCAGTTGGCACACCACACTCTTCCATTTTTGCCAGCACACGCTCCGGCTCGAATGAAACGGCTACGGTTTCGGGCGCAAGATAGTCGAATACGGTCGCCTCGGCGTCTGCTTCAGACTCTGTGAGGATATTGGGAACCAGCACCAGATCGTTTCGGATAGAGATCGATCGCTGACTGATCGCATCGAAGGCGCGCATACTCTCAATGCTATCACCAAAAAACTCGATGCGGATCGGAAGCGTCTCGGTGAATGGAAAGATGTCAATAATTCCACCACGAACCGCGAAGTCGCCCGCCGATTCCACAAATTGTTTGCGATCGAAGTGATGCGTTTCCAGCCATTTGACCAGCGTATCAAAACCAGCTTCGCTTCCAACTTGAACGGTCAGCGATTCACCAGCAAAATCTTTTTTGAGCGGCAATCGCGTTCCCAATGACTCTGCATCGGCAATCGTAATCAGAGGGCTTGTCGAATGCGCGAGCCGTTCGATGGCTTCGAGAAGCTGTGCCGTCGCCTCGGCAGTTTGGGTTCGTTTTTGCCGCTCGCGTTTCAGGATGGACGCATGAGCGCCTTCAGAAAAGAGCGCGAGACTTTCTTCATCGACGAGCCGGGCGAGATCGTCATACAGTCTCTCAGCCTCTGATGCCTCTTCAACGATAAGCAAAAACGGCTTCGATTCCCCAGCGAACGCATGAGCCACTAAAAGCGCATCGAGCGAGGGGACAAGATTTGTGATAACCGTTTCGCTATTACCCGTTTTCATCGCATCGGCAAAACGGGTATATGCCGGCAATTTACTAACCAGCGGACTCAGTAAACGAAAGAGCGGACTCGCCACCAAATAAGTTTATTTAAAATAGTATATGCGGTCTTAGCAGAAAAGCCTAAGTGCCCACTGCCGAGATCGCTAAAATGTGTTCCGACGGCATCAACAAATCCTGTGGGTGCTTCGTGCGAAAGTATGATATTCGTAAAATATAATCTAAAGCGGTGCGTCTTATCCGTATGGAGTTATCCACCCACTTCCGATGTTAATTGTGGTAAGTATTGGTGTTTTTTCAATAATTTTTTCGTTTTTTCATAGGATTGCTAAATAAGTTTTCTTTCGTTCTTCTCCTTATCGTATTCGCCGGTATTGCAAGTCCGGCACAGTCGCAGCCGCTCCGCGCAGCACTGCTTGACTCCTCCGCTGCCCATTGGAGAGCTCCAAAAGTTGACACCGCGAGAGTTATCTCGCCTTCGGCTGGTCAAAGTATCGTGAGCACTCCGGCTTCTTCCAGCATTGACCGCCGGGCTGAGCCGGGCATTCTTGATATGATCACCAATCTTCCGATAGACTGGCGCGATTGGGCGGTGAACAGCTTCCAACTTCGATATTGGCCACAAATCTCGCTCATTGCTGCTTCCACGGCCGCGCTCGTCGTCTATGATAACCAGCTATGGACGCCACTCGCAAAGGAATATAATCGGAATACGACATTTCAAACGGCATCGGATCTTTTCGTGGATGTGGGCGATGGAAGATTCCAATTCGGTCTGGCGGTTGCTTATGCGGGATATGGGTTCATTGCGGATGACAAACGCGCGATCCGGACGGCCTCGCAGATCTGCGAAGTGATACTGGCCTCTGGCGGCGTGGTGCAATTGCTAAAGCATGTGACCGGCCGCGAAAGCCCGATTGATGTTACTACAAATCCAACGGGGCGCTGGGACTGGTTCCCGAATCAGATACAATATTTGGATCACACCTCCCATTACGATGCCTTCCCTTCCGGTCATCTAACAACGGTGCTGGCTACACTCACGGTCATTGCAAATAATTATCCCGAACAAGCGTGGATCAAGCCGGTGGGATATGCGGTCTGTGCAGGAGTTTCGATGGGGCTTGTCGCGCAGAGCGTTCACTGGTGGAGCGATTACCCGCTTGCCATCGCGCTTGGTATCGGGTTTGGAGATCTCGTTTCTCCGAATCCAAACGGCGATGTAAGCGTGTCCGAAACT
>OBLU010006434.1_pt1 | contig 10453 bp, 11 predicted proteins | sample 1518681 | NCBI WGS metagenome assembly OBLU01 (sample SAMEA3539304, study PRJEB22396) | soil metagenome | biome: tundra; feature: field; material: soil | place: USA | collected 2010-05 | depth 0.15 m
CTCTGGAGGGTTGCCCAGTTGCCGAATTCGGCCATGACCCCGGACCACTCGAAGACATCGGCGCGGCCGTCGATAAAGACGGGATGATCGGGGGCTGCCCAGATCAGGTATCCGCCGCTGCTCCAATCATTCAGCATGGGACCGGAGAGATGGTGGGTGTGGATGAAGTCCACGGCCTTTACCGGACTGTGCTGCTCGACCTGGCGGGTGAGGTTCTGGCGGCTTGGGAAGGCCCAGAAGGCGACCAGCAAGGACGCCGCGATGAGCACCGCGTTGGGCAACGGGCGATCCCGCGCGGCGTCATACCTATCCCATGAATCCGCGAAGACTCGCGACAGAATGGGGGCAGCCAGGATGCCAAAGACGAAGAGCATGCGTTCATGGGTCGCGGCCAGGTAGGCGCCCAAGGCCAGCAGCAAGAGCTCATGCCAAAGCAGCTCTGCCCGGCGGACGACGAGAAAGAGGAACAAGCCGCCGAGAGTTGCCAAGAAAGCCAGTCCCCGCGGATCGGACAGGCGAAGTGGCTGCCACTCCTGTACGTTGCCGAGATTGAGCGGTTGATGCAGCATGAGGTCCAGCGGGTAGAGCACCAACTTGACGCCGACGGGGTTGAGGAACAGAGCCAGGACGGACAGAGCCAATGCCCAGGTGAGCATGCGCCGGCGGGGTGCATCCCAGGAAATGGCCAAGAGCGAGCCGCGTTGAAAACCGAACCAGGAGCTGAAGAGGAGGGTTGCGGCAACGGCGATTCCAAGGAAAAAAGATCCGTGGCAGTTGACCCAGACCGCAAACAGGAACGGGAGCGCCAGAAACCAGCGTGGATTGCGAGTGCGGCCAAGGTGCAGCAGCAGCAGTTCGACGATCAGCAGAAGGTAGCCGATCATCTGTGGACGAATTGCAAAGCCGATGGTCCCAAACAGCCAGATGGCGATTGCGCCCATAAAGGCCACTTTGGCGTTTCCGGAATAGAGAGCGCACAAGGCGTAGCCGGCGATGAGAATGGCGGAGGTAAAGAAGCAGAGCCAAAGCATGAGGCCGGGGTAGCCGCCCAGCTTATACGCGGCGAAGATGAGCAGCTGGGCGAGCCACTCGTGCGGGATATAGGCGTGGTGGTTGGTGGTCGAGGAGAAGATGTCGGTGGTGGGGATGGCGTGGGTGGTCCAGATGACCTCGCCGGTCTTGAGGTGCCACCACATGTCGGGGTCGTCGAAGCGCGAGCGCATGGTGAGCACTGCGAGCACGACAAGGAGGCCGGCAATGGCTACCGGGAAGGAGAAGACCCTATCGAAGACCCCCGGCCGCGGCAGCACTGGACTTGGTCTGGGGGCCGGTGGTGCTGTGGTCACGCGATCTCCAGCTTGGGGTTCTCCGATTCGCCAACCAACTCCGGTCCGGCGCCCCGGATGAGGCGATGGAGGTAGGCGCGTGAGATCTGGAGACTGCGGGCGGCGAGGGTTTTGTTGCCATTGTGTTCGCGCACGGCGGCGACGGCGAGCTTGAGTTTGTAGTCGCGGAGCTGCCGTTCGAACGAGCCCGCGGGCTGGTAGTCGTCGATGCCGACGATGCCCTCTTCGTGAATGTTCTGGGGCAGATCCCCAACTCCAACGCGGGTGCCGTGGGCGAGGATGATGGCGCGCTGAATCACGTTCTCCAGTTCGCGCACATTTCCGGGCCAGGAGTAGGACTCCAGCAGGAGCATCGCTTCGGGATCGATGCACTCCATGGGCTTGCCGTACATCTCCGAGTAGTAATGCAGGAAATAGTTGGCGAGCTGAGGCAAATCTTCGCGGTGGTCCTGCAGCGCGGGAGCGTCGATACGCATGACGTTGATGCGGTAATAGAGATCCTGGCGGAAGGCGCCGCGGGTGACCATTTCGGCGAGGTCCTGATGGGTGGCAAAGAGCAGGCGCGCGCGCAGCGGGATGAGGCGGTTGCTGCCCAGCCGGCTGAACTGGCGCTCCTGAATCACACGCAGCAGTTTGACCTGGGTGGAGAGGGTTAGCTCGCCGATTTCATCGAGGAACACGGTGCCCTCGCCCGCCTGCTCGAGCAAGCCGACGCGTGCACCGACGGTGCCGGTAAAGGCGCCCTTCTCGTGACCGAAGAGCTCGGCTTCGATCAGCGTCTCCGGAATAGCGCCGCAGCAGACGGCGATAAACGGATGAGCGGAACGGCCGCCGAGGTTGTGGATGGCGTTGGCGATGAGTTCCTTGCCGGTGCCGCTTTCGCCGGTAACCAGGATGGTGGCATTGATATTGGCGACACGGCGAACGAGATCGTAGACTTCCTGCATGCGCGCACTGGATCCGATCATTCGATCGCAATTGGTGGCTGCCTGCAGCCGCTGCTGGGCGATCTGGAGGTCCCGCCTGAGCGAGGAGTTCTCGTACGCACGGCGCAGCATTGCCTTGAGGTCGCGGACTGAGGGGGGCTTGCGGCAGTAGCCGAAAGCGCCGAGGCGAACAAGTTCGGCCGCAGTCGAACGCAAGCCGTCGTCGGCCAGTACGACGATGACCGAAGAGTCCCGAAACGCGACGATGCGGCGGTAGGACTCGATTTTCTGCTTCAACGATTCCGGCTTGGCGTCCAGATCCAGAACCACAACATCGCAGCTCCCGGTGGAGAGCAGTTGTTGGATCCCGGCTTCGCTCGATTCAAAGAGAACCTGAAATTCCTTGCCTAAGGCAGAGGCAAGGAGTGGCTGCAGGGTACGGTCGTCGGAATGCAGTCCGATGCGGATCATCAACTAATCCCCCGATCTCGTTCTGTTAGCAGCAGGCGACTGATCGCCTTGGAGACAACCATCGTTTGCCATCGCGATAGCGAGGGGCGATGAGGAATAGGGTTCGGCACGATGGGCGGCCTAGCCATGATGTGACCAATCCTGGTTCGTGCGTGCAGACAATCTCCCAGGAGGGTCACGCAATGAGGTACGCTAGCAACGATCTGTGAACTAGTAGGTGTAGGGCCCGAACAGCAGGAGGCGGCAAACTCACAAATTATAGCAAGCAATCCAGATGCCAGAGCGATGACTGGAAGAAGTCTCATAGAATCAATAAAGAGCGGGAAATTTTCCCAGTGTAGCTGCAAGACTTTGCATAGTTTTGTGGAAAAACATGTGTACGCTTCCGGACGTTGCGTCAGGCGGCCACCACAGCCCAAGAATGCCGGTTCGTCCGGCCAACGGCATGCGAGTATTGCCTCCAACAGCGCAGGGGAGCCGGCCGGCAACCCTGCTCCAAGGGAGGTTCATACATTCCCGGTTTGAGGGGACGCATTTTGCGAGACTGGCTTTGAGGCGTGGAGCGTGGTCTTCGCGGAGGTGGAGCGTGGATACATTCCGGGCTTGCACAGCGTCTTTGTGCAGGAGTCCAGGTAAAGCCGACACAGGAGTTTGGCGGCGTGCTACGGTAACTGGTAGAGGGTGTATATCCTCCGCTTCACTGCGGAGAGAGGGATGTAAACAGCCGTGAACACCGGGCTGGGAAGAGTGGATCGTAAGCTCTTGAAATCAGGCATTTGAGGGGGCGGTTCATTTGGATGAGGAATTGCAATTCAGGTTATGATCCCCCTGCCGGGAGGAAAGGTTTGGTTATGCACTCGATTGCGTGGTGGCCGACTCTGATCGTTCTCGCGGTGGCGACCTTCACGGACCTGCGCAGCCGGCGTATTCCAAACTGGCTGGTTCTTCCTTTCATGGTTGCGGGCGTTGCCGTCTCCGGCTGGCAGCACGGATGGCACGGGATAGGGCAGAGCCTTTCGGGGTTGGGGCTGGGTGCGCTGTTGTTCGGCATTCTCTGCTGGATGGGAGGCATGGGGATGGGCGACGTAAAACTGTGCGCGGCGATCGGCGCCTGGATCGGACCGTCGCAGTTGCTGGTAGCGCTGGTTCTGACGGGCATTGCCGGCGGTATCATGGCCATCTGCTGGGCGGTTGCCGGCGGGTTTCTGGGGGACCTATTCAAGAACACGGGGGAATTGGTTTTCGGTCTGAAGGACCGCGGACTTGGTCCGCATCCTGAACTGGTTCTCGACAATCCGGCGGCCCGCAAGATGCCGTACGCGCCTGCAATTGCGATTGGAACGCTGATCTCTTTTTTTTCTCGTTAGGGAATGGAAGACGCACATGGTGAGTTCGCCAATATGTCAGTCTCAGTCAAATCGCCGGAGAGGTTGGAAGCCGTGGGGGGTGGGCTGCCCATGAATTCGCCTATCACCAGGCTGCCGGACGCGCTGGGCAGCGGCGTGTTGTCGATTGGATTGATTGGCCCTACGGATGCGCGTCGAGAGCCGATAGCCGCGGCGCTTGCCAGCCTGCATGGCGCGGTCACGCGGGAGTTCTCCGCGTATCCCGATCTGGACGATGTGCCGCGGCTGCTGGAGCCGGATTTTGACGTCATCATTATTGAGCTGGACAGCAATCCGGAGCACGCATTGGATCTGGTGGAGAGCATTTGCAGCAACAGCTCCGTGACCGTGATGGTGTACTCCGAGCAGGTGCATCCGGAGATGCTGGTGCGCTGCATGCGGGCGGGGGCGCGGGAGTTTTTGACCCATCCGGTCACTTCCAGTTCGATTGCCGAAGCGATGGTCCGGGCTTCAGTCCGCCGTCCTGCAAGTCACGCGGCGAAGAAGCCGATGGGCAAGCTGCTGGTGTTTGCCGGCGCCAAAGGCGGTTCAGGAGTGACCACGGTGGCCAGCAATTTTGCCGTTTCGCTGGCGCAGGAATCGGGTCGCAGCACGGTGTTGATCGACCTGAATCTTCCGCTTGGGGATGCTGCCCTCAGCCTGGGGCTAAGCGCTAAGTATTCGACGGCGAATGCGCTGGTGAATTTCAACCGGCTGGACTCGAACTATCTGTCCACGCTGCTGGTGAAGCACAGCTCCGGATTGTCGGTGCTGGCGGCGCCGGACAAATACACGACGGTGCAAATTGTCGAGGCAGCTCTGGACCGGCTGTTATACGTCGCCCGTCAGGATTTCGATTACGTGGTGGTGGACGCAGGGTCGAGATTTGACCCGACCACCAAGGCGCTCTTCACCGCGGGCTCCAGCGTTTACCTGGTCTTGCAGGTGGGTGTCTCCGAACTGCGCAATGCGAACCGTCTTATCGAAGAGTATTTCAAGACGAATGGAGTCAAGGTCGAGGTAGTGCTGAACCGGTTTGCGGCCCGCACTCTCACTATCGATGAAGCCAGCATTACCAAGGCGCTCACGGTGCCGATTGCGTGGAAGGTTCCCGGGGATTTTCCGGCGGCGCGGAACGCGCAGAACACGGCCACTCCGCTGGCGCTGGAGGACTCACCCATTTCGCGGGCGATCAAGCAGATGACCAAAGCAGCAAGCGGCGTGCAGGAGACGCCGGAGAAGAAGAAGCGGTTTCAATTGTTCAAGTAAGGGCGAAGGCAGGACATAGGGGGGATGGCATAGCGTGGAACAACCGGAACTTGAGAAGTTCAAAACGGACCTGCATCGGACCCTGATCTCAAAGTTGGATCTGGAGAAGCTGTCGCGCGTCAACTCGGTTCAGGCGAGACAGGCGGTGGCGGAGATGATCAACGAGATCGTCGTGAGCCAACGGGTGCCGCTGAGCTTTGAGCAGCAGGAAAAGGTGCAGGACGATCTGCTGGACGAGGTGTTCGGGCTGGGTCCGCTGGAGCCGCTGCTCAACGATCCGAGCATCTCCGACATTCTGGTGAATGACAAAGAGCACGTGTTCATCGAGCGCCGGGGGATCCTGCAGCGGGTTGCCGTGTCGTTCCGGGACGATCGCCACCTGCTGCAGATTATCGACCGGATCGTGTCGCGCGTAGGCCGGAGAGTGGATGAGTCGTCGCCGATGGTGGATGCGCGTCTGCCCGACGGCTCCCGCGTGAATGCGATCATTCCGCCGCTGACGCTGGACGGGCCCGCGCTGTCGATCCGCCGCTTTGGAACGGGGCCGCTGGCTCCGAGCCAACTGGTGGAGTTGAAGAGCATCTCCGCGGAGATGCTGGAGACGCTGGCCGCCGCGGTGCGTGCGCGCATCAGCATTCTGATCTCGGGCGGCACCGGCGCCGGCAAGACCACGCTTTTGAACATTTTGTCGCAGTACATTCCCAAGAATGAACGCCTGGTGACGATTGAAGACGCGGCCGAATTGCAGCTTGCGATGGAGAACATCGTGCGCTGCGAGACCCGCCCGCCGAACATCGAGGGACAGGGCGCGGTGCGTCAGCGTCAACTGCTGATCAACAGCCTGCGTATGCGCCCCGACCGCATCATCATCGGGGAGGTTCGCGGCGAAGAGGCCTTTGACATGCTGCAGGCGATGAACACCGGGCACGAGGGGTCGATGACGACGATCCATGCGAACACTCCGCGGGATGCTTTGACCAGGCTGGAATCGATGGTGGCCATGAGCAGCATCAATGTGCCGGAGAAGACGGTGCGGCAGCAGATCGCGTCGGCCATCGCCATCGTGGTTCAGGTCTCGCGCATGAGCGACGGCACGCGCAAGGTGGTCAACATCTCGGAGATTACCGGGATGGAAGAGAACGTGGTGAGCATGCAGGAGATATTCCGATTCGACCGGAAAGGGGTCGGCCCGGATGGCAAGGTGGTGGGCGTATTCCAGCCAACGCAGATTCGGCCAAAGTTCCTGGAGCGGCTCCGGATTGCGGGCATTTTCCTTCCGGCGGGCTTGTTTGAGCAGACGCTGGAAGTGAATTAGAAGGGCCGAGGAGTGAGCGTTATGAGCGGTATGTCGATGCTGGTGGTGGTCGTATTCGTGGGTGTATTCGCGGTGCTGGCCCTGTTGCTGTATGCGAGCGGAGCAAGCGCCTCGGAGCACACGAAACAGACTCTTGCCAATCTGGAGTCGGCGCTGGCTACGAATCGGCCGAACTCGCGCGACCAGATGGTTGATATTCGCAAGATCGAACTGCTGAGTGCGGTTCCCTGGGTCAATCGCTGGCTGCTGAGCATGGAACTGGCGCCGAGGTTACGGACTTTGCTGTTGCAGTCCAATCTGAACTGGACGGCTGGGCGACTGCTGTTTATATCGATCTTGTGTTTCGTGATTCCGGCGTATCTGGTCTATCTGCGCACCGGGGCCGCTATTTTCGGGGTGATAATCGGGGTGCTGGCCGGCTTTGCACCCTTGCTGTACGTGCTGCATAAACGCAGGCAGCGATTCGACAAATTTGAACAGGGATTGCCGGAAGCGCTGGATTTGATTGTGAGCGCGTTGAGGGCCGGCCATAGTCTGATTGCCGCGCTGCGCCTGGTAGCTCAAGAGTCTCCCGAACCGATCGGCGGCGAATTCCGGACCTGCTTTGAGGAACAGAATTACGGACTTGAATTACGGACTGCCCTTGAGAACCTGGTGAACCGCGTTCCGCTGCAGGACATGAGAATCGTGGCCACGGCCATTCTGATTCAGAAAGAGAGCGGAGGCAACCTGGCAGAGGTGCTGGACAAGGCGGCGGCGGTAATTCGGGACCGATTCCGCCTGAAGCGGCAGGTTCGCGTCCACACCGCACAAGGGCGCCTGACCGGGATCATCCTGACGGTTTTGCCCGTGGTCCTTGGTTTCTTGCTGTATGTTGTCAACCCGGAAACGATGAGCCTGCTGTGGAAGAATCCGTTCGGCCTGAAACTGCTCTACACATCGGCCGGCATGACCGTGGTGGGTGGTTTGATCATTCGGAAGATTGTGAACATGGAAGTTTGAAGGTGAGCAATGGAATTCGCAGCCTTTAGTTTCGTCGTGGTATTTCTGCTGATCGCAAGCGGCGGCCTGCTGCTGTTCTATCGCCAGGCGATGGTGCAGCGGCTCTCGTCCGTGGTGATACCACGTCCGAAGCGGGGGGATCTGATGGACGTCCTGCAGCAGACGGGCACCCAGCTTGGTGAAAAAGTTGGGCGACTGGATCGCGTGCTGCCCAAGAGCGACGCGGAAGTTTCGATCGTAGAGAAGCGCCTGATCCGCGCCGGGTACCGCAACGAGTCAGCCGTGAAGGTTTTTTACGGGGCCAAAGTACTGATTCCGCTGTTGCTGTGCCTGATTGCCATCGTCACTGGTATTGCGAACGCCAGTCCGTTTTTCGCCTACGCCACGGCGCTGGGCCTGGGGTTTCTGTTGCCGGATTTCTGGCTGGGCAGGCAGATCTCGAAGCGCCAAAAGCAGATTCGGCTGGGTTTGCCGGATGCGCTGGATTTTCTGGTGATCTGCATTGAAGCAGGACTGAGCATGGACCAGGCCACGGCGCGGACTGCTGAAGAGTTGCGGTTGGCGCGGCCGGCGCTGAGCGATGAGCTGGACATTGTGGTGTTGGAACAGCGAGCCGGGCGCGTTCGCTCCGAAGCCTGGCGGCAGTTTGCGGATCGCACGGATGTGAATACGGTGCGGATTCTGGTTTCCGTGCTGGTGCAGTCGGAGCAGCTTGGAACGAGTGTGGCGAAGACGTTGCGGATCCACTCGGAAACGCTGAGAACGCAGCGCCGCCAGCAGATAGAAGAGCAAGCGGCGAAAACCAGCGTCAAGCTGGTCTTCCCACTTGTTTTCTTTATCTTCCCGTCGCTATTTGTAGTTACTCTGGGGCCGGAGATGATTATCATGGCGCAGTCGTTCCGCACCTATTTTTCTCATTAGAACGAAAGGAGGCATGACGTGGACAATGTAACAATTATCCGGATTATTGGCGGTGTGCTGTTTGTGATCGTGCTGATATTCCTCATTCAGCGTCGTCGCACCAAGGTTCACTAGCCGAGTCTTCCTAGCGGCGCAAGTTGACGGTCCATGGAGTAAGCCGCTGCGCACGCAACTCCGGTTGTCAGGCGGGTGTTTTAGAGGCGTTTTCGATTGCAGGGTTGGCGGATTTTCGGCTTGGCCATGGGCCGTCTCAGTGCTTTTTGCAGCATGGCTTCGGATTCCGATCTGAAGCCGAAGGGCAGTATTTTCTCCAATCCGGGCAAGGCAGTCGACTTTTGGCAAAGGCGGCTGGCCGGGGAGGAGGTACTGCTCTGAAGGATCGATAAGGTTGACGGAACAGGGACTGCGGCAGGGAACACTTACCGAGGATGTGCAATTTATGGAACGACGGAAGTATTGTGTATACAACCAAACGCGCGAATGCTTCCTGAGTCTGGGCGTCACCGCCGCAGACACTCCGCTGGCGCGCCTCAAAGGACTGATTGGGAAACTCAGCGTCAGATCCGACGAGGGAATATGGGTTGTCCCGTCGAACGGGGTTCACACCTTGGGAGTGCTTGTCCCTCTCGATCTGATCTACCTGGATGAGAAGCATCGAGTGATTCATCTGGTAGAACATTTTCCGACATTTCGCATCGCACCGCTGCGGGCGGACTCGGACAGCGTGCTGGAACTGGCGGCGCACACGATTTATTCGTCGCAGACCCAGGTGGGGGACCAACTTCTGATCTGCGTCGCCGAGGAGATGGAGCAGTGGCTGAGCCGCACGGCGCCGCAAAAAACGGGAACGGGTTGATCTGGATCACGGAGGGATGACCCAGTGAAGCGGTGGATTGAATGGCTATTCTCTGAGGATCGCCGGCGGGCTACACGGTACAAGTCGCTCCCGCTGGTGGCCTATTACTGGGATGGCGCAGAACCAGAGGCCCACGGTGTACTCGATGCCAGCCTGACCGGATTGTATCTGCTGACCAAGCAGCGCTGGTACCCGGGCACGGTGGTTACGATGACGCTGCAAAGAGCGCACGCCGCCGCGACCGATCCTGAGCGTTCGATTGCGGTGAATGCGAAGGTGGTGCGGTCCGGCGCAGATGGGGTTGGCCTTGCGTTTCTGCCGACGCCGCCAATCGATTCACGCCGAGCAGAAGATTCCGTCAACCGGGCGGCCGATATAAAGATGCTCCACCAGTTCTTCGATCGGGTGCATGCGGACACGGGACAGAATGCATGAGTGCGCAGTGGACAATTCCGCTCCAGCGTGGTATCCCAAAGCGGATGGCAATTCCGCAGAGGTTTTTGTCCAAAGTGCAGCCTCGCAGCGCTGTCTCTGGCGACCTTCGGGAACGCGCGATTGACTATCTTGTGTCGGCTTCACTGATCTGAAATGAGCGAACCGATGAAAAGTCTACGGAAAAAACTTCTCGATGAAAGCGGACAGGTGATGGTGCTGGGGGCACTGTGCCTGACCGTCCTGCTTGGCTTTGTGGCATTCGCGGTGGATGTCGGGATGCTGCTGCACGAAAAGCGCATCCTGCAGACCGCCGCCGACAGCGCCGCCATCGCCGGCGCAGCGCAACTGGGCAACGCTGCCAGCAAGCCCGGCGGGGGAGCCGCCCACTGCAACACTAATAACGACAACTGCTGGTATTACGCCGCGCTGGCCGATGCCTTACAGAATGGTGTGCCTAACTCCGCCGTCACGCCGCACAACCCGCCCACGCTCGGGCCCAATAAGGCCAGCAACGCCTACGTCGAGGT
>OBLU010006435.1_pt1 | contig 10452 bp, 10 predicted proteins | sample 1518681 | NCBI WGS metagenome assembly OBLU01 (sample SAMEA3539304, study PRJEB22396) | soil metagenome | biome: tundra; feature: field; material: soil | place: USA | collected 2010-05 | depth 0.15 m
AGCGCTCCTCCACATCCCAATAGCGGACGAACTTGTGCCAGCAGACCTGGGTATTGGTGCCCATGACGATGTTGGGCCGGTCGGCGGATTTGCCGGCCTTGCGCATTTTCTCGCGCCAGCGCCACTTGAGAGCCAGGCCACCGAGCATGCAGGCCTCACTCGACCCGATGGTGGAGGTTCCGATGGTGCCTTCGGGGTCGGGCGAGTGCCAGAGCTCGGCCAGCATGTGGATGCAGCGCATTTCCAGCTCGGCGGTTTGCGGATACTCGTCCTTATCGATCATGTTCTTGTCGAACGTCTCGGACATGAGCTTCTCAGCTTCCGGCTCCATCCAGGTGCCACAAAAGGTGGCGAGGTTGAAGCGCGAGCTGCCGTCCATGATCAGTTCGTCGTGAATGAGTTGATAAGCCGCGCTGGGCGGCATTTCCTCCTCGGGAATGGAGTGGCGGGCAGCCGGTCCGAGCAGCCAGTGGCGGGCGTACATGGGTCGCATGACGCGCAGGATCTCGTGCTTGGGATGGGTTTTCTCGTCCATGATCGGATACGACTCTACCATTCCTACTCCACCCAGGTGAGTCACGCCGGTCCGATTTATGTGCTTGACGATACGTATGCTATTCGGTCCCTCACGTGCTGGAATCTTCTCCGGAGGACAACGTGCGCTCAACCAGTGGCCGCTTCGGGTTAGGGATGTCCGGCAGGGTGCTGGCCTGGGCGGCGCTGTTCCAGGCGGCATCGCCGTTCCAAGCCGCTTCTCTGCCGGCACAATCCGTGGTGGTGCGCCAGATGGAGGGAGAGGTCCATGGCTTTCTGGTTTTACGCACGTCAGACGGCGCGATCATAGCCGACGGTGACGCGACGCAGGTAACCCATGGCCGCGAAGTTACCAATCGCGTGGTCTATCAGTTCAAGGATGGCTCGCTCCAGGACGAAACCGTGGTCTTTTCGCAGAGCGGCCATTTCCGCCTGCTGACCGATCACATGGTGCAAAAGGGGCCGACATTCAAACACCCGCTGGATGTCTCGATCAACGGTACAAGCGGCGTGGTCACGGTTGGTTACAAAGACGACGACGGCAAAGACAAAACAGCCACCGCCCGCCTGGTGCTTCCGCCGGACCTGGCCAATGGCATGGTTCCCATCGTACTTAAGAATCTAGCGACTGGTGCGCAATCAGCCACCGTATCCATGGTGGTGGCCACGCCGAAGCCCCTGCTGGTAAAGCTGGTGATTACTGCCGAGGGCGAGGATTCATTCTCGACCGGCGGCGCCAGCCGCAGGGCCACGCAGTATGCCGTCAAAGTGGATATCGGAGGCATCCGTGGAGTATTGGCGCCGCTGGTGGGAAAGCAGCCATCCGATACGCATGTCTGGATGCTCGGGGGAAGCTGTCCGACCTTCCTGAAAGCAGAGGGCCCGTCGTATGAGGGCGGTCCGATCTGGCTGACGGAGCTGGTAAACGCAGTTTGGCAAAAAGGCGCCAAGTAGATGCCGCGGCCGCCGCTGGCGGACCTTATTGAACCGCCACTTCTTTCTTGGTTTCAAGCGCGTTATTGAGCAACCGCAGCTTGATGGGAAGTCCTCCGGCCGACGATGCCACCTGCCGTGTGATGGTCTCAAAATTAGCGACGTGCTCGGGCTCGTCCCACAAGCCCTCCCTCACCACGAACGAAATCACCGTGCCATCGCCCTTGGACAGCAGCACGCTGAAACCCGCGTCGCGGAAGAACCCGGCGGTCTGAAGCGCCTGGCCCAGCGCTTTGGCATCCGCTTCAGTCGCTGAGCCGAAGTAGTAGATCTCGTCCTTGGTTCCAATGACCGCTTTGCCAACGGTCACTTCCTTTTTCACTTCGCGCTTCGGGTTGATCAGGCGCACCTTGATGGGGAATCCGCCTACCGAAGGAGCGATCTGCCGGCCGATTTCCTCAAAGGTCGTGACCGAGTTCGCATCATTCCAGGTTCCCTCCTTGACGACGAACGAAACCACGGTGCCGCCGGCGCCTTTCGACAAGAAGATGGTGACGCCCCGGTCGCTCAGGAAGCCGACGGTCTTGAGCGCTCCACCCAGGGTTAGGGCGTCCTGCTTTGTGGCCGAACCGGAGTAGTAGACCTCATCCTTGCTTCCGATCTGTACCTTGGGGTTGAGGGCGAAATCGACAAGCAAGTACCCACCCACGATGATCGCCAGAAGGGCAATCCCGAGGCCGGCAGCGGCCCACCTGGATCCCAGCTTCCCTCCCTGGCGGACGTGTTGCTCCACTGCAGCGCCCTGCAGGGCTTTGGCCGCGCGCGTGGCCCCAAAAAACAACACCAGCGCAATGGCGGCCGATGCGCCTTGCGGCATGAGAGATCCCAACCAGAGCGCCAGAGCCGTCACCAGCAGTGCAATGACGAGAACCGCGGCCGCCTTACTTCCCTTTCCCAAGCGGCGGTAATTCACCGCCATCAGAATGCTGCCGGCAATTGGGGTGCCGAGGAACGTCGCCAGTCCCACCGACTCGGCATTGAACAGCGTATAGGCAGGAATCGGCGGCGGAGGAGATGCTTCCCCTGCCGGCCCGGGGATTGGATATGAGCTGCTCATCGCTAGATGTTTTCACAAACAGCCAAACAAGTCAAAGAATATGCGGACCGCGGCGCGCATTTCGCCAGCGAGGCGCCAGCTTGAGTGAGGTTGAGCCTAAACAGTCCACGTCCCGGTGAGCGCACGCTCGAAATTGCCACCGAGAATGAGTTCGATGTTCCGGCTGGAATAGTTCCGGCTCACCAGGCCTTCTGTCAGGTCGTAAATTTTCTTTGCATAGTCGATTCCATCCAGGTCGAATCTCCTGGTGGGACGAACCCCGGTGTCGCGTCCGTCCAGATCGACGTCGCTGCCTATGCCGGCGTGCTCAACCCCGACCAGTTTGGTCAGATGGTCAAAGTGATCCAGTACATGCTCGATGGTGACTCGTGCCGCGGACCGGACAAAGGTGCGGACCATGGTAATACCCATGACGCCTCCCCTTGCCGCCATGTGCGTGATGGCTTCATCCGTTTTGCAGCGGGCACTGCCCGGAACCAGCGCGCGACAGTTGGAGTGCGTAACCAGGACAGGCTTTCGGGATGCTTCGATGGCATTCATGGTGGTCCGGTCGCCGCAATGCGAAATGTCCACGGCCATACCAACTTCATTCATACGCTCCACGATCTGAACGCCGTATTTGCTGAGGCCGGAGTCACGCGGGTCGGAAGATCCTCCGCCGATGCTGTTACCACTATAGGTAAGCTGCGAGACGCGCTGGCCCAGATCATAGAAGCGGTTTACGTCCTGGACGGCGAGAAAATGCGCGGAGTTCTGCTGGCCAATCAGGATGCCGATCTTTCCGAGCGCTTTTGCCTGTTTGAAATGGGCGACTCTTTCGATGCGCTGGAACTCGGCCCCGTGCGCCGCGATGAACGCGTTCCACCCAATAATGTCTCTCAATGACTGCGTGTAGATGTCCCCCGCGGTGAACCCGACGGCGGGGTGGAACACGGTAATTCCGGAATCTCTCAAGCGGACGAAATCGGCTTGCCGGAACCGGCCCGGATCGGTTTCCCAGCCCGACAGTTTGGTGTAGTTCAAAGTCAACAGGCCCAACATGTCGATCACCGTGGAGCGGCGAACCAAGTCCACGGTGCGAACCGAATATTCCGTTTCACTCTGGGCAAAAACGGAGAATCGGCCACGGTTGATCATGGGCGCACCCAGGGATAGCGCCGCGCCTTTCAGAACCGAGCGTCGAGAGATCATAAGAGCCGGATTGGTCAGTCTAGCACAGCCCTGGAGGGATCCTCACGCCGCATGAATGCACCCGGCACGCCGGCCTCAGGCTCCCGCGCGGCGATGGCGATGCGGAACAGCACCGTCACCAGCAGCGCACCCACCGACCAGATGGCCAGCACAATGCCCAGTTCGACGGCGGTGGGGATGTAGGGCGTGACCGTCCCGGCAGGCGACGGGATGAACCCGGCGGGAATGAGCACCACGCCCTTGTCGATGGCCAGCGACGCGAACACCGCGGCCGGCGCATAGCGGCTGCGGCGCAGCGCCATGGCGAGCGCCGCGAGTGCGAAGCCGCCGGAAAGCCAGGTCCACGGGCTGTAGTGCGCGGCGTGCTCGGGGATGCCGCTGTAAAATGCCGTGAAGACTTCCATCAGGGCCAGGAACACGTTGACTGTCATGGCGTACGTCATCACCAGCCTGAGCTTGCGGAGAGCTTCCTCGCCGGCGTCGTAACGGAACGCGCGGCAAAGCAGAATCAGCAGAGCGGGACCGGCGGCGAAGGCCGAAGCCAGGAATCGCGGCGCCATCGCCGCCGTCAGCCAGAAGGGCCGGCCCGCGAGGCCGGCATAGAGAAACGCGGTAACGGTGTGAATGGAGACCGCCCATGGGATGGAAATCAGGACGATGGCCCGCGTCCAGGTGGCGGGCGGCGCGCCATCGATCTCCGCCGCCAGCACCGCGCGCGCCACAATGACGTTCAGCGCCAGGTAACCGGAAAGCGCGAGCATGTCCCAGAACATCAGCGACGAGGGCGACGGGTAACGCAGCACATTCAGCAGACGGTCGGGGCGCCCCATATCGACAAAGATGAACAGCAGCGAGACCACGATGGAGGCGATGGCCAGCAGCTCGCCCAGGATCACCACCCGGCCGAAGGCCTTCCAGTCGTGCAGGTAATACGGCAGCACCACGGTGACGGCCGAGGCCGCCACTCCCACGAAAAACGTGAACTGCCCGATGTACAGGCCCCAGGCCACGTCGCGGCTCATGCCGGTGAGCACCAGCCCCTGGTTCCATTGGCGCAGCCAGAGCAGAATCCCGGCGATGATGGAGGCCACCAGCGCGGCCATCCACCACCGGTACGCCCGGCTTCCCGACATGGCTTTGGCAAGAACGGTCATGCGGCCTCTAAAGAAGGTAGAAAACGTTCGGCCCGGCCCCCAGCTCGGGCTTGCGGCGGAATGCGTAGCGCGCGCGGAGAAGTTGCGCGACGGCGGAGGACGGGTCGGCCGCGTCGCCGAAAATCATGGCCTTGGGCGGGCACACCTCGACGCACGCCGGCTGCCCGCCGCGCGCCAGACGCTCGGCGCAGAAGGTGCACTTTTCGACTACGCCTTTCGTGCGCGTGGGATACGCCGGATCGATGGTGCGCAGGAAAGGCCGCGGGTCGCTCCAATTGAAGCTGCGCGAGCCGTAGGGGCATGCGGCCATGCAGTAACGGCAGCCGATGCAGCGGTGCTCGTCCATCATCACCAGGCCATCGCCAGCGCGCTTCCAGGTGGCGCCGGTGGGGCAAACCTTGACGCACGCCGGATGGTCGCAGTGATTGCAGAGCAGCGGGACGGGAGCGCCGGCGACGGCGGGGCCGGCGCTTTCTTCACCGAACGCGTTTTCGAAACGCTCTTTCCAGATCCACTTGATTTCGCGGCGCCGGTCGGGAACAAGGGGAACATTATGGGCCGCGTGGCACGCCTGCGCGCAGCGCGTGCAGCCGCGGTCTTTCCAGCACTTCGCCAGATCGATCGCCATGGCCATGCGGCGCGGTTTGCCGAAGGCGCGAGAGGCCGCGGCCAGCAGCGCGAGAAAGGCTTTGCGAGTGATCTTCATCGCGGGCTCCGCGGGTCCACGTGGCAGTTCCAGCAGTCCGGCGCGATGGCCACGTACTGGTGGCAACGGTCGCAGAACCCCGCCTTTTCGTGACAATCCAGGCAGGTGCGGACCAGGCTCAGCTCGCGAACGCGGCCGTCGGGCGCGGTGAAGACGCGCTCGCCCGAGCGCACCACGCGGTCGCGCCATGCGAGCAGCAGGTCGCCGTGCGAGGTACGCATGTAGGCCACCGGGCGAACGCACTGGCGCTCGACTTGCGGCAGGCGCAGATCGAGCGGGCGCGGCGGCGCGACGGCATTGCGCAAAAACGGGAAGGACGCGCCAGCGAGGAACAGCGCGAGCGACGCCGCGATGATGGCGCGCTCAGACATACGCCTCCCCGCGCAGGTCGGCCGCGCGCGGCTTCTCACCTTTCATCACCAGCGCGTTGGCCACCAGCTCGTGAACGCCCGCCACCTCCACGCCGCCGACCCAGTAGTCCAGCAGAGGCGGCAGCGATGCCTTGTCGATGGCGCAAATGCAGGCCAGCAGGTTGACGCCGCGCGCCTCCTTCACCTGCCGCACGGCGGCGGCGCGCGGCAAACCGCCGCGCATGCGGGTTTCGAAATTCTCGTCGCCGCCCAGCCCGGCGCCGCTGCCGCAACACAACGTGCGCTCCCGGATGGTGTTCTCGGGCATCTCGAAAAAGCGGTTGCACGCGGCGCGCAGTAACAGGCGCGGCTCTTCGAGCAGCCCCATGCCGCGCGCGGTGTTGCAGGAATCGTGGAAGGTGACGGTCCAGCGGTCGTTGCGGGCTGGGTCGAGCCGCAGTTTGCGGTGGGCCAGCAGGTCGGCCGTGAACTCGCAAATGTGCACCGCGCAGGCGGAGCGCGCGTTTTTGAACACGGTTCCGGTGACCGGCGAAACCGGCGGCTCGAGAAAATCCGGCGGCCCGTTGAGCGTGTTCATGTACTGGTGCATCACGCGCCACATGTGGCCGCACTCGCCGCCCAACACCCATTTCACGCCCAGCCGTTTCGCCTCACCGTAGATTTTGGCGTTCAGCCGCTGCATCAGCTCGTGGGAGGCGAACATGCCGAAGTTGCCGCCCTCGGAAGCGTAGGCGCTGAAGGTGTAGTCCACGCCCGCTTCGTGCAGCACCATGAGGTAGCCGAGCAGCGTGTAGTAATGCGGCGTGCCGAAGAAATCGGCCGAGGGCGCGACGAACAGGATCTCGGCGCCTTTGTGGTTGACCGGCGCGTCCACGCGGATGCCGGTGAGTTCCTCGATTTCATCCACGGCGAAATCGAGCGTGTCCTTGAAGCCGTGCGGCTGAATCCCCAGATGGTTGCCGGTGCGGTGGCAGTTGGCCGCGGGTTCCACGATCCAGTTGATGTTGCAGCCCACCAGGTTCAATAATTCGCGCGCCACCATGGTGACCTCGGCCGTGTCAATGCCGTAGGGGCAATACACCGAGCAGCGCCGGCACTCGGTGCACTGGTAGAAGTAGTAGAACCACTCCTTGAGCACGTCCACTGTGAGGTCGCGCCCGCCGGCCAGGCGGCCGAGCGCGCGTCCGGCGGGCGTGAAGTACCGGCGGTAGACCGAGCGGAGCAACTCGGCGCGCAGCACCGGCATGTTCCTGGGGTCGCCCGTGCCGAGATAGAAATGGCACTTGTCGGCGCAGGCGCCGCAGCGCACGCAGATATCCATGAACAGCCGGAAGGAGCGGTATTTTTCCAGCCGCTCGCGCATGCCGTCGAGCACGATCTCCTTCCAATTTTCGGGGAGTTTCCAATCCAGGTCGGGGGGCTGCCAGTCGCGCGGGTTGGGCAGCCCCAGGTACTTCAGGCTCTTGGCGGTTCCCGCGTGTGAGTAGGTGCCTTTGCGGAATTCGGGTGGGGCGCCGGGCCACGGCGCGCGGGGCGGTGTGTAGTCGATCTGCACGAGTTGGGAGGGGTCAAGCGGCATGGCTCACCAGATCCTGTGGGACAGACCATCGTCGTACGTGGTCTGTCTTGCCGCGGGCGACAGGGTGGAAGAGCCAGGACGCCGACGGAGTGAGGCGCCAATCCCGGCAGCAGCCGCCTTCCGGCGGCTGGACCGAGTGACACTCGGTCCGCAGGTTAACAACCTGCCCCACGGCGACACTTGGTTGGCCATGGTCATTCGCGCTCCAACGGCAGGCCGGCGGCCCGCATTTTGTCGCGGAACTCGTCCTCCCACTCCGCATACGTGTGAACCTGGGCGGGCGCGAGCCATGGGTTGACGTGCCGGCGCGCGCGGGAATTGTTGGGCAGGTTGCGCGTGGGGCTGAAGAATATGCCGGCCATGTGCGCCAGCTTGGTGAAGGGGATGGAGGCGGCCAGCGCGGCCCCGGCGATCAAGTGAATGTAAAAGAGCGCGCCCAAGCCCGCCGGCGCCACCGGGTGGAAGGTGACCAGGCCGAGCGAGAAGCGCTTCACAGCGGCCACGTCCGTCTGCATCAGGACGCCCGATCCGGCGACCGTCGCGAGCAGCGCGAGCGGCAGGTAATCGGCGGCCAGGGTCACGTACCGCAAGCGGGGGTCGAGCACGCGCCGCAGGAAGAGAAACGCCAGCCCCGCCAGCAGTCCGGCGTCCACGAATCCGTTGGCCTTCCCAAAGGGCGCCGGCTCCAGGAAGAACCGCAGGTGGCCGACCAGCACCCACAAGAGGCAGCCGTGGAAGAGCAGCGCGCCGGCCCACAGCGAGCGATCGCCGCGATACACGAAACGCGGGCCCGGCAACAATTCGGCGCGCGAATTCCGCAAGAGTGAGCGGAACAGGAGCACTTCCAGCGCCATCCGGCAGGCCGCACCCGCGCGCGTCCAGGGATTTTCCAGCCACGCCGCGCGGATGCCCGGCAGCGACTTCTGCTGGCCGCAGGTGAGCGCGATGGGGAACGGCACCGGCACGCGCGCCCATGCCACTACGCGCCAGACCATGCCCGCGACGAAAGCCGCGAAGCCGAAGTACGCGATGGCGGCGGCGACCATGATGCTACACGCAGCCGGTGGGCTTGGGCAGGCCCGCCACCTTGCATGCGCCCTTGGCAGGGCCTGAAGGGAACAGCTCGTAAATCTGGCTGAGCTTGATGCCGGTCTCCTTGACGATCTTGCGGATCATGGGGGCGATGCCGAATTGCAGGTAGTAGTTGCGCAGGTAGTTGACGATGACCCAATGCGCGTCGGTCATCTGCGGCACGTCCTCGCAGGCCGCGAAATCGCAGGCCACGGTTTCGTTCCACAGCTCCGGCTCCTGAAGGAAGCCGTCTTCATCCACCTCGTAAACGCGTCCGTCGTGTTCGTATTTGGGCAATTGGAATACCTCTTTACCTGGATCACTGCATGTCGATATAGCCGGACGGGCACTCTTCCGCGCAGCGGCTGCACCCGTGACACAGGTCGATCTTGAGTTTAAAGCGGGTCCCCTGGGGAGTTTTTTCGAAGCAGCCGTTGGCGCAATACATCCAGCAATTGCCGCAGCCCATGCAAGTGCCGCAGGCAAAACAGCGGCGGGCTTCGGCTACGGCGTCGGCTTCATTCAGAATCTCCTGGTGGCGCGGCGCTTCCACGTACCACGACGTCTTGATGCGGTCCACGGCGACGCGGGGCGGGACAAGAGCGCGACCAGGGGGTGGCGCGCCGACGAGGGCGTCTGCCCCACTTTGGATGGATTCGGCGGCCAGGCGGCCCTCCGCGATCACGTGGGGGAGCTTCTCGAGCGTGCCGCCGGGATCGGTGAAGGCGACATCGCCGGGCGCGGATTCCGGGCGCAGCGTGACGCCCAGTGCCGTGATGCGGGCGATCTCGCGGTGGAGGATTTCGGCGGGCAGTCCGGGCAAGGAGCGCAGGAAACCGCCCGGCTCAGCCGCGTCGAACACTGTCACTCGCCATCCGCGGCGAGCCAAATGATATGCGCATGAGAGACCGGCCGGCCCGGCGCCCGCTACGGCTACTTCGCCGCGCGGCGCGGATGGGGCCGCAGGCGCCAGCCCGCGCTCCAGGGCGAAATCGCCGACGTAGCGCTCGAAAGCGCGAATGGCTACCGCGCCGTCCTTGGCTTCGCGCGGGCAGACGCTTTCGCAATCGGCCGGGCAGACCCTGCCGCAGACGGCCGGGAACGGATTGCGCGCGGCGATCTTTTCCCACGCCGAGCGCAGCGCCTGCTCGGGCGTGCGGGCGTTGGCCTCGGCGTCGGCCACCGCGGTCAGCCATCCGCGAATGTCGCCCACGCTCGGGCACGCGGCGGTACACGGCGCCGTCTTGACGGCATACTGCGGCCGTTGCGGGCCGATGTCGCCGCCCGGCGACGAGAGGTGCCGGATCACCGGCTTCTTCACCGGCTTGAACAATCCCGTCATCATGGGCGCAACCGCATGTGAGTGGAGCGCGCGAAGCTCAGACCGGCGTACCGGAAATCGTCGATGTGGTAGCGCGTGAAGGGAATGCCGGTGAGCTCGAAGAACCGCGGCCATCCCACGCGCTCCACCCATTCGCCCAGCCGCTCGAAGCGGCGGGCATGTTTGGCGTACACGTCCACGATGTTGACCACAGCGTCCACCACTTCCGGCCACCGCGGCGGGTTGTTGGGCAGGAACGGAATGGCCAGCTTGGAAAACTTCGGCTCGCTGCGCGCGTTGCTCACTTTGCCGCCCACCCAGATGGAGATGCCGTCGTTCTCCGGGTCGTTCATCTGCATGGCAGCGCAAACCGTGTAGCAGTTGGAGCAGTACATGCACTGCTCCTCCACCACGTCCACGGTGCGCTTGCCGTCCACCACCGCGGGCCGTATGGCGCCGGTGGGGCAGGAGGCGA
>OBLU010006436.1_pt1 | contig 10452 bp, 3 predicted proteins | sample 1518681 | NCBI WGS metagenome assembly OBLU01 (sample SAMEA3539304, study PRJEB22396) | soil metagenome | biome: tundra; feature: field; material: soil | place: USA | collected 2010-05 | depth 0.15 m
TATTGGAAAATGTGCAAACGTAAGTTTGGATGCCGGCTATTTCAGAGCCGACGTACGGATTGCCGAATGCCGCGACCACCGTGTGGTCTCCAGCCTTGTCAACGATGCTTTGCAGCAATTGGGCGGGGCCGATGTCCATTCCCACTGAACCACCCGCGTGCCCTTGAGTTGTCCGTTTCGGGCTGGGGACGGACTCGGCTACAGCGATAACCGTTGCCGTACCATTGACTGCAGTCAGCACATTCTTTGCTATCAAGCCCGAGTTTGCTCCATCCACATAGAAGACAGTTGCGTTTGGAACCCGCCTGCGTAGTTCGCCAACGAATGCGCGTGTACCCTCGCTGCCGCGCGCGATATCGGAAAAGATTACAGCAATAAGACTCGATGCCGGCGTTGTTGATTCGCTGGCGGGCTGTGCAATTGGCGACACTGACGTGACCAACGGAATCAGTTTGTTCTTGTCGGCCACCAGCGTAATCGCGCGGTCCGCTGTCTTCTGCGCGACGGCCTGGCTCCCTGGGCGAGCAACTTCGTGAGGTACATCGGAAAGATCTACAAATCGATTCCGGTTCAAACCGACGGACGCTTTCATGCGCAGAATCTTCAGTACGCTCTCGTCGATGCGCTCTTGCGTGAGCTTGCCTTGCTTCACTGCTTCGAGCAATCCGTTGTAAGCTCCGCCGAGGTCTCCGGGAATAAGCACCATGTCGTTGCCTGCGCGAATCGCCTCGACAGCTTCTGCCCCGGAGATTTCGGCTTTCGATCCGGAGAACACGCGCGTGAGTGCACCCATATCCAATGCGTCAGTCACAACCAATCCGTGAAAGCCAAGCTGTTTCTTCAGCAGGTCCGTCACAACCAGTGAAGAAATACTGGCGGGACGATTGGGGTCCGGCTCAATGGAAGGGACTGAAATATGGCCAATCATCACGGAGTCAACGCCGGCTGCAATGGCCGCACGAAATGGAACAAGCTCCATCGAATTGAGGCGATCGACACTTGCGGTGGTGCGCGCCAGGCCCAGATGAGAATCGGTGTCGGTGTCGCCGTGGCCGGGAAAATGTTTGGCGGTAGTCAGCAACCCCGCACTTCGTGCTCCGGCGATGTATGCGGCCACCATCTCGCCCGCCTGAACGGGATCGGCTCCGAATGAACGCGTGTTGATGATGGGGTTAGCAGGATTGGAATTGACGTCTGCCACGGGGAACCAGTTCCACTGAATTCCAATGGCGCGGGATTCCTCCGCTGAAATACGACCGAACTCGCGAGCGAGCTCCTTGTCTCCAGCAGCGCCAAACGCCATGGCTGCGGGAAAATCCGTTGCCCCGGAGAGACGCATCGAGAGGCCGCGCTCAAAATCTGCCGCAAAGAGTAGCGGATACTTCGTATCCTTTTGCAGCTCATTGGTCAGCATTGCAGCTTCGAGTGGCTGGCTCTTCAAAAGCACCCCGCCCTCGCCTGCAATTGTTACGCCGAAACCTCCCAGGTGATAGGTACGCATCTCCTCTTGCATCTGAAGATATTCCGGGCTGTCGACATTGAGGAACTGAAGATGCGCCCAAACCATAATCATTTGCCCGATCTTTTCTTCGAGCGTCATCTTGCTCAACGTCGAAGCGGCCCACTTTTCTCCCTTGCGGTCGAGATGTACCGGCGCAGGCTTCGCCGCAAACGCGCCAACGGAACTAAGCAGCATGAGTGCAAGCAACGGCCTTGTCCCGAGACGTCTCCAATTCATTTTCACCCGAACGCTCCAATCAATTTATGACAACGCCACAATCGCATCGCGCATTGATCTTGTGCATTAGTAGAGAAGATACTTTGAGCGCAGTGCCTTGAAACTCTCAAGAGCATCCTGCCAGTCTTCCGCAACGCGGCGCGGATCCTCTCCAGCGTTAATTGCGTCCAGCGTGGACTTGTTTCGCATCAGGCCGTCCAACGCGGCCAACTTGTATTCGTCCAAATAAAGGTGATGGAGCGCCGCCGCTATCTCCAGACCCAGCTCCGGCGCGTCGAGAGCATCGCGGTCAGTAACAACAATATTCACGCCGCCGCATTTCTCACCCATATATATTGATGCGCTGGGCGTAAAGCTGAGCGGGACAAAACGAACTCCATTGATCTCTCGTGCATTGAGATATTGGGCGAGAGCTGTGGGGACGATCCATGGCGCGCCTAGCAATTCAAAGGGCGTGTCGGTTCCACGACCGACAGAGATGTTGGTGCCTTCGATCATTCCCAGGCCCGGATAGAGAGTCGCCTCGGTCAGGTTGCGCATATTCGGCGAGGGATTGATCCACGCCATTCCGGTCGAGTCGTACCAGTCGCCGCGCATCCAGCCTTCAATCTTCACAACGGTCAGCCTGGCACTGATAGCCCGCTCGCGGTTGAACATCTGCGCAAGCTCCGCGATGGTCATGCCGTGGCGTACTGGAGTTTTCCAATAGCTCACAAATGATTCGCGGCCGGAATCGGCGATGGGGCCTTGCAGATAGGCACCACTGATGGGGTTGGGACGATCGAGCACTACGATTTGCTTGCCCGATTTCGCAGCTGCCTCAAGAAAATAACCAAGCGTGCTTTCGTAGGTGTAGAAGCGCACGCCGATGTCTTGAATGTCGTATACAATCGCGTCCAGGCCGGAGATTTGCTCGTCGGAAGGACGCCGCTTTGCGTCCGTATCTCCATACACGCTGAAGACGGGAGCGCCGGTTGCCGCGTCAGTCGAGCTACCAATCTGGGCAGTGTCGAGGACGCCGGCAACACCATGCTCGGGGCTGAAGATTGCGGCCAGTTGAATACCTGGAACATGCGCCAGCACGTCTGCCGTGCGCTGGCCGTGCTCATCGATAGCAGTCTGATTCGTGACCAGGCCAATTCTGACTGGATGATTCGGATCGGGGTGAAGTTCGCGAAATGCATGCTCCTCGAGCACGTCTATCCCAGCTTTCACTTCACCGTTGCGCACTCGGAGGCGTCGCTCAGCCATCAGCGATTCGTCGTATCCGGTGATGCGTGCCATTCGCAGCTTTTCGTTCTCGTCGACTGTCAGATCAAGCGAACTGACAACGGCGGTAGCGATGTGGGCGCGCAGCGATACCACCGATCCGTGGCCGTTGGGGTGCACCGCATTGGTGAGTATGATGATGTACGTGTCCGTGACCGGATCGATCCAAAGCGAGGTGCCTGTAAAGCCGGTGTGCCCGAATGACCCCACAGGCAGCAGCTCTCCGCGATTGCTGGCGAAGGGTGAATCAATATCCCAGCCAAGCCCTCGGAGGCTTGAGGCAGTTGCAGGCTGCTGCGGAGTGGACATTTTTTCTATGGCGAGACGGCTGAGAATCCTTTCACCGCTCAGCAGTGCCTGCGCAAATCTTGAGAGATCGTCAGCAGTAGAAAACAAACCCGCGTGCCCAGCTACGCCGCCCATCCGACGGGCAGTCGGATCATGGACTACGCCGCGCAACATCTTGCCTTGCTCGTCGTATTGCGTTGGAGCGATACGCGGGGTCCAATTGGCTGGAGGCAGGAAGCGCGTGTCGTTCATGGCCAGCGGTGCAAAAATCTTCGCGCTCGCATACTCGTTCAGCGTTCTTCCTGTGACCTTCTCCACCAGGAAGCCGAGCGTTTCAAAATTGATGTCACTGTACAGGAAGCGCGTGCCTGGCGGATTGATTGGCCGCGCCTCCATTGCCATAGCGAATGCGGTATCTCGACCTTGCCAGGGAGACTTCAGATCCAGATCGGGAGCGAGGCCGGAGAAGTGGGTCAGCAATTCGCGGACCGTGATATCTTCTTTGCCATTCTGCTTGAATTCGGGGAGGTAAGCCGAAACCGGATCGTTGAGTCTTATTCGGCCTTCTGAAATCAACTGCATTACAGATGTCGTGGTCGCAATGCACTTGGTGAGCGAAGCCAGGTCAAAGATGGTGTCTACGGTCATCGGCTCTCGCGTTGGTTCAAGCGAGCGCAATCCAAATGCCTTGCGATAAACAACCTTGCCGTTGTGTCCGATGAGCACCACGCCGCCGGGAATGTTGCCCCTGGTAACTGCATCCAGCATGAGCGCGTCAATTGCCTCGAAGTCTGGTTGCCGGGCCGCAGCCTGGGTAGCCGCGGGCATTGGCGATTGCGCAGCAAGCCGACACTGAATATAGATAAGGACAAAGACCGGCAAGATGTACAACAGCTTCCTGCGAGGCCCGTATTTCTTCAAAGAGATTTCCATGTTAACCCTCAATCGCCTTGCGAACGTTTCCCTTTGCCTTGCGGAGCCGTTTCACTGACTCGCTCTTGCTCACATTAGCCTTCAGCATCACCAGTGCCACGGGTACGCTCATGTCGGCCCTTTTCAGTGTTTCCAGGGCGGTCTCGCGGGAGACTTGCACCAGAGCTTCGAGGATAACGATGCCGCGTTCGACGAGCTTCTCATTCGTCAGGTGCATGTTGACCATCAGGTTGCTGTAGACATAGCCCAGCTTGACCATGGCGCCGGTCGTCAGCATGTTGCAAATCATCTTTTGTGCGGTACCTGCCTTGAGCCTTGTGGAACCAGTCAACACCTCGGGGCCCACTTCAACTTCAATTCGAATCCTGGCCATCTTGCCAAGGACTGAACCTCGATTGCATGCAATGGCAATTGTTCCGGCACCTTTCCCGGCCGCGTATTCCACCGCGCCAATCGTATAAGGAGTGCGGCCGCTCGCAGCGATTCCCACCACGACGTCACGCTTGCCAGGCTTCATCGCGGCCATATCGCTGCGGCCAAGTTCTGCTGAGTCTTCGCTCGCCTCGGTGGCTTTTACAAGCGCACTCTCACCGCCCGCAATGAGAAACCGGACCACCTCGGGGCTGGTGCCGAAAGTTGGAGAACACTCCGCCGCATCCAGCGCGCCGATGCGACCGCTGGTTCCAGTGCCAACATAAATCAGGCGTCCGCCCCTGGCGAAGCAATCGGCAATTGCATCGACGGCCTTGGCGATTTCGGGCAACACTCGTTTTACGGCCCGAGGCACAACTGTATCTTCGCGGTTCATGGCTACAACCAGCTCGAGAGTCGACATGGTATCCAGATTCTCAGTGGCTCGATTGCGGCGTTCGGTCCCCAGATCTTTCAGGCGCATCTCAATTCCTCAGCTCGATAAGTTCATTTCCGTTTGAGGCATTATCCAACTTGAACAGTATCCAACGACGAATGTAGTACTGCTGCCCAGCACCACGTACCATGTAAACGCCACGTCGGTGCATAACCACAGATAGATGTCGAGGCTGAATCCACAGATCATGCCCGCCATTGCGCCACGCTCTGAAGCTGTCCGCGTGAGAACTCCGAGAAGAAAGACGCCCAGCAGCGCCCCGTAAGCTACTGACATGATCGACAGGCCCACTTCAAGCACCTTGCCGCCATGACGGGCAACCAGCGCCAGCGCGAACAACAGCAAAGCCCATCCCACCATCGCCAACCGTGAAAGCTGTACGCGACGCGTCTCTGTTGATTCAGGATGAATGCGCATATAAAAGTCGACGATGGTAGTGGTGGAGAGCGAATTGAGCGCGGCACTCAGGTTCGACATAGCGGCCGCAAGAATCGCCGAGATCAGCAGGCCGCTGACGATGTGCGGCATGTGAGAGACAACAAATGTCGGAAAGATGGTGTCGGTCCTAGTGAATGCAACTGCGGGCGGAAAAATGCGATAGAAGACGAATAGCATGGCGCCAATCATAAGAAACAGCGAAAACTGAAAAAGGATTGCGACGCCGCTCAAGAGCAGAGCGACCTGCGATTGCCGTTGGCTGCGCGCAGATAGCAGTCTCTGCACGATCAACTGATCGGTGCCATGGGTGGCGGTGTTAAGAAACGCGCCCCCGATGATACCCGACCACAATGTATAAGTAGCGGAGAAGTTGAACGAATAATCGAAGACACGGAACTTGCCAGCGTGGCCGGCCACGGTGTGCACGGTATCCCATCCGCCGGGCACAAGGTGCAGGATGGTGAAGAAGCCCACGAGAGTTCCGACAACGTAAATCGTCTGCTGCACAACATCGGTCCATATTGCCGCCGCCATGCCGCCTTCGAATGTGTAGATGAGAGTGAGCAGCGTGACAATAGCGATGGCGCAAAAATCGCGTTGAAAGTCGTTGAGCCCGGTAAGCAATCCGCCGAGCGCGACCCGCACTACAATTGCCACTGCAAACACGCGCACGCCTTCAGCCGCCGCCCGTGTCGCCAAAAACAATCCGGCTGTCAGGGTCCTGAGTTTTTGGCCAAAGCGGCGCTCCATCAGTTGGTACGCGGTAACCAATTCACCCCGGAAGTACTGGGGGATGAAGACGAAACTAACAACGACGCGGCCAATCAAATAGCCCATGACAAGTTGCAGAAAACGGAAGTCCTTGTCGTACGCCATTCCCGGCACGCTGATGACTGTAAGGGTGCTGGTTTCCGCTGCCACAATGGAGAGCGAGATTGCCCACCATGGAATCACATTGCCGGCGAGAAAATAGTTCTTCAGAGTTTGTTGCTTGCGCCGGAAGTGGAGGCCGAAGAGTGTAACGCCCGCCAGGTATGCGACGATGACTCCCAGGTCAAGAGCGTTTAGTCCCATCGTGCACTTCCTCTGCGGCTGCTGCATTCTCAAGGCTGGGGCGCCAGACGCAGCGATACAGAAAACCCTCTGATGAATGGAAATAGAATTCCCGTTCTGTTCGTATTCTATGAGATGGAGATGAGCGCCCGTCGTTTCTGTCCAGCCTCATCCTTCTTGGGCAGGATGAGGCTGGACCTGGAACCGCGCGTCTTAAGTTAGAAGGTGATTTTTCCTGCGACTTGCATGATGCGGTTGTCGCGCGCGGAGGTGATGATGCCGAACGAACTCGAGGTTGTTGAGGCTACGCCAGGCGCTCCAAGGTTGGTGTGATTGAGTACGTTGAAGGCCTCGCCGCGAAGCTGGAAGTTCATGCCTTCGCGAATCTTGAAATTCCGGAACAGGCCCAAATCGACGCGGGTGAAGCCTGGAGCGCTGACCACTCCACGCTTCTCGGTGCCTACCTGGCCAAGTCCCCCGGGGTTGAGACCGGCAGGCAGTGGCGCCGCGAAAGCGCCGCGGTAGAACCACTGTTGACGCGTGCGGATCTGGGATCCGTAACTGGTTCTTGGGTTGCCGATCTGGTTGGGGCGGAAGCCTGCGGAAGTGTTGCCTGCGATGCCAATTCCGGCGGAATCATTGGCTTCGTTGCCATTTGCTTGGTTGTTGAGGGGGTTGGTGTAACCATAGAAGACGGTGCCACCCAAACTCTCCGTGATGGTCAATGGCAGGCCCGAGTTCATGGCGAGGATGCCGGAGGTTTCCCAACCGCCAACGAGGTGTCCGACCAGTCCGCGCTGGTCCTTCATCCAGGGCAGCTCATAGACGCCGTCCACGGTTAATACCTCGTTACGGTCGCCTGCGGCGCGTCCGTAATCGGCGTTGAGGTTGTAAGCATTCTGCGGGCCTCCCGAGTAGTCGGCCTGGGCATTGGTGAGATCGCGCGACCAGGTGTAGTTCGCATCGATCATGCTCTTGCCCGCAAATTTCTTCGTGACCTTAACCTGCAAGCCGTTGTAGTTGGAATTGAAGATCGACTCGACCATGTCGATGCCGACGTAGCCTTTGTACGGTCTGACCTGGTTGAGCCCGCGATCACAAGCTGTGCTGATGTACGCCGGAATAGTGGGGCCGCTATACACGGCGGGATCGGAATACGTGCAGCTGGAGGCTTCATCGGTCGGCGAGATCTTACCGATATAAGAGTTGGGCACCGGCTCATCCACGTTTACTTTTCCCAGAAGGTGGGTGCCGTGGGTGCCGAAGTAGCCGATGTCGAGCATGAACGTTGGAGAAAGCTCTTGCTGAATATCCAGGGAGAACTGCTGGGCATACGGCGTGTGATAGGCGAGCGGGGTAGCTTCAATGAGCGCCGGTGAAGTGGAGGGCGCGATGGTTGTCGCCGTGCCAGCTGGGTTATCCAGCACCGCGGTCGAGAGCGAATAGTTAACCACCGAGGGCGGATTTGTGAAGACCAACGTCTCGTAGTAGCTGACTTCCGACTCGTCGTAGGACCATCCATAACCGCCACGAAGCGCGGTCTTGCCGTCGCCGAAGACATCGTAACTAAAGCCCACGCGCGGCGCGAAGTTGGCATTGTCCGACTGGCCGACTTTGGAGCCGAACGGAGAGGCATGGTTGGGAACTCCCAGAGCGCTTGGGAAGATCAGGCCGTTGATGTAGTTGACGGTCTGGTAATAGTCGGCGGAGGGGTTGGGGGTGGCGCCGCCCTGCCCATTCGAGTTTTTGCACGGAGCTGTGAAGCAGATCAGTCCGTCGGTGCCAATGGTGGGCGCATTGGCGGCATTGTATTTGGCGGGGTCGAAGTTACCGAGGCGGTTGAAGCCATCGACCGGCTGGGCATAGTATCCGTAGCGCACACCGAGATTGAGCGACAGGCGTGGAGAGACCTTCCAGTCGTCCTGGACATAGCCCTCCACAATGTTCTCGAGAATATTGACAGTGATGGCGTTGGAGGCCTGGCTGAATCCAGCATTCGCGTCGCCGAGGAGGAAGTTGGCAAAAGAAAGGTCCGTTGTGGTTGACGGATTGAGCCCAGGGAGCACGGAAGAAACACCAGTATTAGTGGCGGTAAAAGTAAAGCCGCCCTGATTGCCTCCAGTGGCGTTCTCCTGTTTTTGATAGTGGTTCCAGGTTGCGCCGAAGATGAAGGTGTGGCGCCCCAGCGTCTTGGTGACATCGCCAAAGACGTTATGGTTTCGGTTGTAGTCGTGATAGATGCCCGTGCTGCCGAGGTTAGTAAACGGGTTACCGGTGGTAAACGCGAGGGTCGGGACAACGCCGAGCACGTTTGTGTAGGGGAGGGTTGGAGTGATGTCGTTGGACTTGGCGGTTGTGAACGCGCCGATGGGGGTGGTCAAAATCGAGTTGGTGGAATATGCATAACCAGCGTTCAAAAGGAGGGTGGGAGAGAAGACGTATGTGCCATGGCCCATGTGCTGCGTGCCGGGATTCGTTGTAATGGTGGTAGAGATACCCGGAATGGGGGTCGCGGCGAAGGTGCCAGAGCCGGAGACCGAGGGGAACGTATCGTGAAGGTATCGGTAGAAGATGTTCAGTTTCTGCCCGAAGGACTGGTCGACGCGCACAAAGATCTGATTGTTGTTGAAGGTGTTGGGTACGGTGGACTGCAGCGCGTGGGGGTCGAGTCCGACAGCAATGTCAGCCGCGCTGGGCGGCGTCGGAATGAGGCTGTAAATGTCTTTGAGGTAGGCCTGCGCTGTTGGGGAAATGTTTGTGACCTTGGAGCCGTATGCGGTGCAGGCTCCAGTGGTGGAGTTAAAGGCCGTGCAGACCGACACGGGCCCCGTCGTCCATGTAGTGCTGGTGGGCTGATAATAGGCGTTGGTGAAGTCGCCTTTCCGCTCGTCAGTGGTGGGGACGAGAGCAGTGCCGGAGGTGTACTGCACTACGCGCCGGGTTTCATCGGAGAAGAAGAAGAAGGTCTTGTTCTTGCCGTTGTAGATGTGCGGAATCCAGACGGGTCCACCGATGGTTTCGCCGAAGTCATTGTAGCGAAGGATGGAGCGGGGCAGCACAGGTTGGTTCAGCTTGTTGCCCCATGCGTTGGCATTGAGGACGTTGTTACGGAAGAATTCGTATGCGCTCCCATGGAATACGTTCGAACCGGACTTTGTGACGACGTCTACCTGGCCCGAAGCGCTGCGCCCGAACTGAGCGGAGTACTGACCGCGGAGGGTTTTGATTTCGGAGATGGCATCCACGCTGGGATAGGTAAGGAGCGTAAGGTTGGCTCCTCGATCTACGTTGTCGGCGCCATCGATGGTCCAGTTATTAGAAGTGCTGCGGCCGCCGTTGACTGAGAAGTTCACGGTGTTCGAGTTTCCCGAAGGAGCCGTTGACCCGACATAGAGCTGATCGGTTGTGCCGCCATAGACGACGCCGGGCTGCAACTGAAGGAACTGCTCGTAATTGCGATTGTTGAGCACCAACTCATTCATCTGGTCGCCGCTGATCAAACCTTCAGACGATGAACCCGCGAGATTTAACGGCGCCTCGTCTGCGTGGACATTGACCACTTCGCTCACGCTTCCCGTGACCAGGACCTTGTTCACAGTCAAAGCGTCGGCGGCATGCAGGACGAGGCCCGATACGGTTTCTGCCCTGAATCCCGCGTTTGCAATCTTCACGGTGTATGTGCCGAGTGGCAGCGATCCGGCGGTGAAATAGCCTGTGGAGTTGGTGGTCAAAACGCGGGCGTCGACGCCGCGGTCTGTATTTGTGATCGTGACGTTGGCTCCCTGGATTAGGGCTCCGCTCGGATCCGTTACCGTCCCGCTGATGCTGCCCGAAACGCTGCTCTGGGCGGCTGCATAACCGCCTG
>OBLU010006437.1_pt1 | contig 10451 bp, 8 predicted proteins | sample 1518681 | NCBI WGS metagenome assembly OBLU01 (sample SAMEA3539304, study PRJEB22396) | soil metagenome | biome: tundra; feature: field; material: soil | place: USA | collected 2010-05 | depth 0.15 m
ATGCGCCCCCTTGCCCGGCTTGTTGGGAACAACCACTGAGTACAACTCGAGTTTTACCATTTCAGGTCCTTTCGTCAACGGTTCTCTTTCCAGTGTATATTGCGCATTTCAGCATGGCGCGGAAGTTGCCAAGATGCCGAATGCCGATCAACCGCGAGGATCGCCGCTCGCCTGGCCCAGCGGAATATCTGGCCGGCGGGCTTGCTGGCTGGCAGGGTGGGAGACTCTTTGCACGCCGACGGCCAGGGCGAGGTCGGGCTGCGTTCTAGCCCCGGTGACTCTCGGCAGCTCTCAGCGCGGGGTCAGCGGGGTTCCGCGGGGTCAATTTCAGGCCAACGCGCGGGCGCTAGCGCGGAAGCCTGTCACCGCTACCAGCTCAAGAACGGCGGAGAAGTGACCCCGCTTGACCCCGCGACCCCGCAACTGCTCGGAGTTCTGAAGTCTCCCGGGAGCAGGGTCGGCTCCAGCATCCTCTGGCTCCGGCGGCCCTCCGAGGCGAAGCCGGCCTCGGACACCAGCAAGGGAACGCCGATTCCCCGCGCTTGCAGGTCCACCGTGGGGCCAGGCGGGAGCTGAGTCAGGCCACGGCAACGGTAAGCCAAGCCGCAACTTTATCCCAGGCCGAATTCGGCGTTGCGCACGATGTCGGTGCCGGACCGCCGGGTTCCAGTTCCCGGAAACCCCGTTCTTCTGAAGGAAGGCATCCGATCTCGCCGGCGGCGCCGTCGGTGAACCCTTGGCGACCGGGCAGGACCTATTGATCCGCAAGACTGTTCAGGACGCCGAGCTCGGTCGGTGGTCACAAGGGGATTTGCACCAGGAATCCGGTGCCGCCGTCAACTTTGCGTTTGGGTGTTACGGGCGACGTGGATCAAGGGACCGTTGCCAACTTCCTGCCCGCAGGTTGGCCACTTTCCGGAAACCCCGTTTCGACCATTAGTGCAGTTTCCGAATGCCACGTCGCTCGCTTCCCGTGTCGCGAGCAGCGCCGGCTTGAAATCCACCCGCAGATATTCGAAGAGATTCGCAGCCACCGGGAAAAGGATTATGCCGGTGCGGCAATTGGTGGCCAGCACCCGCAGCTCGGGTTTCAGAACCACGGCCTGATGATTTCTCGGATGCACTTCATGGTCGAAATGGCATGCAAAAGATCTGGGGGCGCTGTCTCGCTGGAGGCGTGGTGTCAGGGCGGCCAGGTCGCTGGCCACAAGGCGGATGTGCCGAAGGTCCGATCATCAAAAGTGGGCGGCGAGTTCTTTTGGCAAGAAGTTGACGAGAACGAGCGATTGCCGGTTGAGCCCGACGCGCTCTTCACGCTGCGTTTTGCGGATCGTGCCGAGGGCCATCATCTCACGCACTACTGCTACGAGGCTGATCGTGGCAGCATGGTCATGACGGACATGCTCAAGAAGTTTCGCGGCTACTACCACTTCATCAAGAAGCAGCAAGAGCACCGGGAGGCTTTCGGTGTCCACCCCATTCGGGCGGTCCTGGTGGAAACCACGGACGAGGCACGCGGCAAGAAGCTCATGGATCTGGTCGGCCATCCGCTGGTGGCCGGACCCGGTAAGCGCGCCGGACTGTTCTGGTTCAGCATCTCTCCGCTCTTCACCGACCCGACGGTAGACTCCCCTGTCCCCCGCTACCTCGATCAGCCAGAGGCGATCTTGGAGCCAATATGGGCTCTTCCCGACCATTCGCTACACGCCCTGGGCGATACCGAAAACGCCCATTCCGCACCTTCTCAGGCATCACCGAGGTTCACGGATGCCGCTGCTCAGTTATATTTTAACAAATACCGCCTCCGAGGAACCCCTGGTCCCAGTGGGGGCGTCAAAGACAATGCTAGTTGCACTTTTTGATTTCCGGTGGGTTACACTGGCGGTTGGAATGCTTAAGCAAAGTCAAGCTGGGGGCGCCCAGCATTCCAGCGGAAGTGGCGCCGCCGGTGATCACGGCGAGCATTGTCATTTTGACCGGAATCGCCAAGCACGCGTTGCCGTATGAAAGTTGTCCTCGTCAATCCGCCGAAAACTTGCGACGACCTCAGCGAACTCGCGCCTCCGTTAGGGCTCTTGCGACTGGCCGCGCTGGTGGAACGTCAGCAGCACACCGCCACAATCGTCGACTTTAATCTTTTGTGGCACACCGACCCGCGGTTCCGTAGGGGCGGACTCCTCAATCGTGCTGAACAAGTTCTCTTGAACCTGGACGGTGACGTTTATGGCTTCACCTCGATGGCAATTGATTCCCATGTCGCCATCGAGCTCGCTCGACGCCTGAAGCGCAGTAATCCTTCGGCTCTCATGGTCCTTGGAGGAACTCATTTTTCAAGCATAGCCAGTCATATCCGGGACCATTATCCCTTTATCGATCACGTCGTGACAGGCGAAGGCGAAGGCGCTTTTGCTGCACTTCTCGGCCGACTTGCTCGTGCAGTCGGACCTCACAATCAACTTTGTGTCCTCTCGAATAGCCCAGAGCCACCGGCCAAGCAGCCGTTGCTTTCGCCGGCCTACCATCTCGTAAATACAGATTTATATTTTCATCTAAACCCCCGAAGGCTAGTCAATGTCGAGTCAGGTCGAGGCTGCAGGTTCAGATGTAAGTTCTGCTACAGTCCATCGCATTATTCCAGCGTTTCTTATCGAGATGTCGATGCTGTGATCCAGGAACTGGACACCGCTGCCCAGCTTGGAGCAAGAGAACTATTCTTCGTCGATGACAACATACTCAACGATCCGACACACGCGATCCGATTGTGCGAGGGAATTGCTTCTGCAAAGCTGGACCTCCGGTGGAGTTGTTATGCGACCTTCCCCCAGCTCGAAGAGAAGGTAATTCGAGCGATGGCTCTGGCTGGCTGCGATGGAATTTTCACCGGGATAGACGCGATTGGAGAAACGTCCGCTCGGTCCTTCTCGAAGTCCCATATGCCGCGTGCTTCAGTTTTCGACGCAAAGCTGAGAGTTCTCGCTGATCACAATATCAGGCCAACATGTGCGTTTTTGATTAGCCCACCTTCTCACGCGTGCGGAAGTGATATCTCCGCAACCGTTGAAGCAGCGATTAGGGCAAAGGCCCGTGGCGCAGAAATACGGATAAACACGCTCACTCTCTACAATGAGACCGAAGCCCGTCTTGCTTCAACTAGTAGCTGGGCGTACGACGACTTTAAGGTCGGCGTACTGCTTGACATGCCTTCCGAACTGGAAGCCAATCCACTCGCGAGAGTGTCCCCCGAGATGTATCCGTTCCACGCACGTTACGTTCCGGAGCTCGAGCACCGGCAGTTCATTTCCTTAGCACATTGCCTGTTCACTTTGGTTTACTGTCTTTCCGATCTATTCATTGAAACGCCCCGCCCAGGCGAATTCTGTGTTCGTTTGGCAAAACGGGTCCTCCACCACATTGGCCCGCTAGAGCGCATTCCAAAATCTGATCGGCGGGTGGTAGAATACGATGCAGCAAAGCGGCTGCTCCTCTCCTCTGGGTCGCTGGAGCGCGGTATTCTAGAGGAAGTTGCTGTACTATGATGAAGAAGACTGATCGAGGTTTCGTTCATGAGGAAAAAGATGAAGTCGAAGACTGCTACTACAAGAGTGTCGCCGGCCACGAAGTTGGGCACCGGGCAAGAGAGCATCGCACGCGTTCTGCCGCTCGGCCAGGAGAGCATAGCCATAGTTCGGGCAGTCCCAAATAATCGGCGGCCCGCAGACGCCAGACATCTGGCAGAACGGCGTTAAGGAGAAAGGCCGGTCTAGGACTACGGAAGGAGTCAAGCCTGACTGAGAACACTGCATTGCCATCTGGAGTTGTGCGTGTCGCGAACTTCCTCAGCACGCACGGTATCACCGGTGGTGTCCAGCGCATGCCCGCTTCAACGCGGACGGCGGTGGACGCAGCGGCTGCTATTGGCTGCGACGTTGCGCAAATCGCGAAATCAGTTCTGTTCTGTGCTGTTCCATCCGACAGGCTCTTGCTCGTGGTCGCCTCGGGCCCACGCAGAATCTCAACGGACAAGTTGGCTGCTCTCATCGGTGAATCGGTTCAGATCGCGTCGGCTCAGACTGTAAAAAAGCGCACGGGTTATGTTGTTGGAGGGGTACCCCCTATCGCGCACGCGGTCGAACATACCGTTTTCGTCGATGCCAGTCTGATGAAATTCGAGACGCTCTGGGCGGCAGCGGGATCGGGAGATTGCGTTTTTGCCATCACGCCGAAATGTCTTCTGGAGCTTACCGGTGGAACTGTTGTTGATGTCACGATCAGCTGACTGGTTCCTGAGTCGCATTTGTGTGTGTTCGCGGATCTGCCAGATAGACTGCCGGGGCTGAGTACTGCAGTCCTTCAATTGAGTTGTGGCTAACCAGGAGAATAGCTGTACCTCTTCTATGGAGTAGCTCAATGATTCTCCGGCAATGCCCCAGATTTTCTGTGTCAAGATTGTTGACAGGCTCATCTAGCAGCACCAAGGGAGGAAGTTCACGCCGACCCAACAGGGTCAAGAGATTCACCACCTGCCGTTGCCCCCCGGAAAGTTCAGATGGCCGTGTCGCGTAGAGAACCTCTGATAGCTCAACCTGCTTTAGGATTTCGTGCACACGGGATCGTCGATCTTCACAAAGGGCCGCATTCCATAGAGACGCTGTGGGCCCAATGTCTGCTAAGGCGATGTTTTCTTCTACAGTCAGCGTTTCGATAACACCCCTGTTATAGTCTTGATCAACGTAGGCCACTCTCTTTCGGCGGGCTTCAGGATTCTCAGTCACCTCTCGTCCTTCAAGTGCGATGCTTCCTCGTTCTGGCATTTCTATGATGCCCGCGACAAGAAGTAAGAACGTTGTTTTGCCGCTTCCATTAGCGCCACGCAGCTGAATAAGCGCTCCGCGGGGCACCAAGAGATTTTGCAGTTTGAACCTAAATCTAGTTGTTTCTGGCCCCGAAGAGGAGTAAGAATACTCCAACCCACGGACCGTCAAAACGGAGCCGTTTCCGGCCGCCTCGGCTTGATTGCCGGTGCCCGCCTCCGTGGAGTCTGCCACCCGACTTTTCTCTTCCCCTTTCTTGGCGGATCTTCTGTAATGCTTATCGAGCCATTTCTGAACCATCGGCGGATTACCAAGGCTCAGCGCGATCAAAGCCACTAGGATAATGCGGGTCCAGTCTAACGCGCTACCGCCTATGCGTTGCGTGAAGCACACTAAAGCCCAATATAGCAGTGTGCCGAAAATTGAAACCGTGCTGATCCTGTATCCCTTGACCCAACCAGCAAGTTCTGTCAATCCTCTCTTGTCCCTCGTGACCACCTTATTGCTGAAGAGACAGGCCCACCCATGCAACTGCGTACCCAGCAGAAATGCAATCAGCGAATCGACGAAGATGTCAGTACCCCGATTCGCAGTCGCCTGCTGTTCCTTTAACGCAGTCAGGACGCCCCCTAATCCTACCATCGCATTCGCAGCGACCAACGAGATTGCCTTGAGCCACTCGGGCGACTGATTGTTCTTCCGCAAGACGTTAGCTCCAGCCCTGGCATCTTCCAACGCGCGCACCGCGAGTCCGGCCTCAGAGGCCAGAAAGTGATCCAGGCAGAGTTTGACGCAAATCACGACCGCCGCGAAAACAAATATTTGAAAGATGTGGAGGTCGTTAATACCGTAAATTGCAATTTGGTCGCGCTTCCGAAACCACTGGAGAATGTTTACCTTATCTTCGACTGACTTTGTCGGGGCCGAAATCATTACGTTCGCCGCATACAAATAGAATGCGGACAGGACTCCGCACAATAGGGGATCAATGTGAAATCTATTATGGAGAGTTGCTGTAACTAGGCCAGCCAAACCACAAAGAGCCACCGCAACGATTACGCCGAGTACGAGCCACAAGTATATGAGAACGGGGTTAGGTATCCCATTCGCCATCTGGGACATGCGCACGCATATAATGCTTCCGAGAACAAATGTTCCCGCTGACGTCATATCGGGAAACCGACAATATTTCAAAGTGAGAATGAAACTGAACGTCACTAGGACGTATGCCAGTCCCTCGTACAGCGTACTGTCGACTAGAGTGATCCAGGAAACCACCGCCCCCCCCTCAATACTTCTTCTGAGCTCGATCAAGGATCAACTGCGAAAAGGCGATGCCTACGAGGGCAGCGGCCCTTGGATTGAGTTCCAAAACTCCGGTAGCCATAAGCTTCACCGGGATTTCTCCTGCCTTCTTTTTATCGATGACGATCTGCCGAACAAGCTTTGCCCCTTCGCGGCCGACGTCCAAGTAATTGATTGTATAGCCCCCTACAGCTCCAGCGCTGATCGAGGTACTGTCTCCTGCGAAATACGGCCTGTGATTCCGCGCTGCGATATCGGCAACACGGCCGGCGGCTGCGAACATCGCATTGTCAGCACCTGTCAGCAGACAATCGGTCTGTCGCGCCAACTCACGAACCACAATTGACAGATCGTCCTCACTCGCAACTTGCCGGTGTCGCACCGTGAAACCGTATTTTCGACTCAGTTTGACTACTTGATCTCTGCTGAAGACGGCCGGTTGTTCGTCCGGCGAATATGGGAACCCAATGACTCGTGCAGTTGGCTGCACTTCATGGATGAACTCTAGAATCTCCTCGAAAGGCTCGAGATCCGATGTGCCTGTGGCACTTTCCGGCCGCTCCAACGACTTAACGACACCCGCACCCTTCGGGTCAGTGACTCCAAGAAAGCAAACCTGCCGGTGTTCGTTGGCATACTGCAGAGCAAGAACGGTGACTGGCGTGGAGATTGGTACCAGAATGTCGGCCCCGTTTTGTACAGCTGCTGCCACGGCGCTACCGATTTGGGTCTTGTCGCCGTTCGCGTGTTTCTCGAATACCTCAAACGTACCTTGCGGTAACTCCCTCTGAAGCTGCTCTTTGAAACCGTCGATGATTTGGTCGATCAGTTCGTGATGGCCGATATATATAACAGCAATCTTTACGGGTCGACGCGCCGCTTCCGATGTTTCATCCGCCTTGTGACAAGCATCATCAAACAAAAGCACTCCCGACAGGAGCAGGCCGATCGCAATTGGCTTCAGTCGTCTTCGCAGGCTCACTTTAAGTCCTCCCGCCGCGCGTCACGCGCGGGCTTTTAAATCGGTATCCTCTCCACCCGTCAATAAAAAGTCGGGGTTAACGGGCCGGCTTAGTGGCTGAGCGACAGCCATCATCGGGCGCGCATTGCAGTAGCGAAGTTGCACACGGCCGATGAAACCATTCCAGCCCCTTTCTCTCGTCTGGTTTTCTCAGTTGTAGGAAGTGGTATAAATCCTCGACCTCCCCATCTTCATCTGGATTGCTATTGAAGAAGAACTGCAATTCACCTTTTCGGCCGAAGGAATACATGCCAAGGATGCCAGGGAAGGTCTCTTTTGTCTCAGATGCGTCTTTCATTTTTGCCGCGATGCTCTCACGAGTCGGTCCGCTCCAAGAATCACTTTGTTGAAGGATTTCGTCAGCGATCACAATTGCGTCTGCTCCGTAAGCCATATAACTCGCCGGCGGAAACCTCACGCCCAGGTTCTTAGCAATCTCGACTCCCTGCACATCACCAAAGGGGAAGAGACCCCAAGAACACTCAGCGTCTGGGTTCTCGGTAAGGGTTCTATTCGTTGAGCCATCGGATAATATCAGTACTTGCTTTCTGGCCCACCCGATGGCACCTCCGGCCTGTTTGAGCTTGTCGAGGACATGCTTCTTGGTATGCAACAGAGAGGCAGCTTCGTCAGTCATCCCGAAGAACAGCACCGCACTGATTCCACTATCACGAAATGACTCCTCGGCGACGGCCCTAAAGTCTGACGAATCTTTGGGGGCAAACGAATCAATTTCCCAATTTTGGCCGGTTCGAGCAACTGCTTGTTTAAAGCCCATTAACAGGTCTTCGGCATAATCGTCGCGGTTCTGCTGCCCGAGTATAACCCGGATCCTTGGGCGTAGGTTCCCAATTCCGTTGGCACCAAACGTATCGTGTAAACCAGCAACAATCTGCCCTGCTTGGCGGCGGTTCGAGGGAGGAAGACGTAGCATCGGCATCTTGTAGATCTCCCTATTTACATCCGTCAACTTAGTTTCAGTTGCACCTATGATGATCATTGGAAGAATCGTTCCAGAGCCGCAGTTCAGAAACTGTTTGATTGAACGATGGGCAGCGTCACTAATTATGTAACCGATTGCGAGCACAATGGTGGAATCCTTGCAAAGTTCTTCAGGATCATTATCCTTGACTCGAACAAGAGCCTCCGGATGTCGCAAGATGTAGTGTTTGGATTGCTTCGCGGCTGCATCTATTCCAATCTCAACTTGTGCCCAGGTGGGCTCCTCTGAGGCTAAATCGGTTCCTACGATGGCGATTCTCTTCCCGCCGTATCGGTGTTTGTCGTGTAGCCATTCAATTCGGTCAAGCGCGCCCAGCCAGGCAAGGCAGAGAGTGAACAACGTGAAGAGGAGGGAAAGGATAATTTTGACCTTCTTTGGCGTCTTCGACCAAAGCTCCCCCAATCGAGCGGCCGCAGCTCGCAGGGCGAACGAATTTCGAGCATTGTTGCTTTTGTTCATTCTGTAAACCTTCGATTAAATCGTAGCCTAATCGATGCCCAGATTGTCCTCTGTCACCGGCGGACACATGTGAGGACATCCCTTCCTCGGACGTAACAGCATGATAGAGAACCATGATTATACTCCACATTTTCAAGCCGATGCCCGAGAGTTGTGAACTACGTAGTGGCCCGTTCCGAAAGGCGCTGGCCACCGGTCTGCAAGGTTGCCCATCCGGAGATGGGTCGTAGGGGGAAAACAAAAGCGGGTCTTTTACGACCCGCCCGTCATGCAAACTCCGTCGACCGTTATGTTTTCGCGAGGAGTTCCCGGACTTCTTGAGTCAAGAGTTGATCCGGCTGCTTGCCAGCCGGCACGTCTACAACGCGCACCCAGGCTCTGCGCACCAGGCGCCCGGCGATCTCAATTGCCGCTCTCCGGCCTGCTTCGTCGCCGTCCAACATGATGAGCACTTGCCGGAAGTGGGCCACTAGTTGAGCTTCCTGCTCATCCGACAGCGAGCAACCCATGAGCGCAACGCATACGTGTTCCGCCTGAACCACCTTCATGCAGTCAAAGAAGCCTTCAACCAAAACTACAGCACCCGTTGAATCCTCTTCCAGCGCCCGAGCCAGGTTGTACAGCACCTGGCCCTTTTTGAATCCGGCCGGCAGCCTGTATTTCGGCTCGCTGCCGTCGATGGACCGGCCGGCGTAGGCAACCAGTTCGCCGGATTCGTTGTTAATCGGAATTACGATGCGGCCGGACATCGATCCCTTGCCTGCGAAGAACCCGACGCCGAAATATTCCGCCGTTTCCGGATCTACTCCGCGGTCTGCCAGGTACGGGTGATGGTAATCAATCCCCTTCAGCCGAAAATGGCCCCCTGTCCCGGCAGCCCACGGCGCTCATCCTGCCTGGCAGTCCTGCCCCAGAACTCGCCACAGTACCACCTTGTTCCGGTTCGTGCCAGCCTTCATGAGATGGAGCCCCTTCACACCATAACGCCGACCGACGCGCTCGCTGAACGCACGTCCAAGCCGACGCTGAAGACTTCCCTTTCGATCCTCGTCTGCGAGTTCATCCGGCAGCGCCTGGCTCAGTTCCGACTTCTCCGGCAGAAGCTCGACGAGTTCCTTGATCGTGAAGCCTCGATTCTCAAACGAGTCCAGCAAGGCGAGCAGGAACGCCTCCCACTGCAACTGCGAAGGATCGGATTCTTCGTACAGACTATCGAGATTCTGGAGGAAGCCGGAGATGCCAGAGTGGGCGAGGACTCCGCCCACGATCTTCGCCCATGAATCGAAACCGCCAAGCGGCTCCGCCACACCTTCCGGCTTGCCGGCAACGAACCATCCCCTCGCGATCGTCAGCAGCGCCCCGAGCAGTTCACCCCTGTGTTCTCGGACCCACTGTTTCAAGTCCGGATGCCGGAAGCCGACACGTTGCCATGGTTGAGACCTGCCAGCATCCAATCGAGTCCAATAGCACCGGCGAGGAAGGTCCCCTCCGAGCTGGAGATTGTTGCCCGTGGCGATCCAAGTGCACCGGACCGGCAACGTGATCGTCTTGGTTTGGCCGAGAATTCGATCCGTCCAAGTCGATGCGGTCACCGCCAAGGCTAGACTCGCGGACTGCAAGCGGTGATCCACGTTGTCGAAGATCGTGAGGGCGGTGCCATTCATCAGAACTGCCCCGAGCATCTTCCGCCATTCCGACTCGTCTCCACGAGCAGGCGCCGGTTGCATCGCCGCGTCTGAGCCAGTGTGAACCAGGGCGACGATTTCGGCCAGCAGGCTCTTGCCCGTACCAGCTTGGGGAGCATCGACGAGTGCGATCGGCACGCTGCCGCGAATCGCTCGCCTGACCGTTG
>OBLU010006438.1_pt1 | contig 10449 bp, 5 predicted proteins | sample 1518681 | NCBI WGS metagenome assembly OBLU01 (sample SAMEA3539304, study PRJEB22396) | soil metagenome | biome: tundra; feature: field; material: soil | place: USA | collected 2010-05 | depth 0.15 m
GACTTGGCGCCAATGCCGATCCGCGTAATGTGCAAGCCGCTGTTTCCGAATTGTCGTAGTGTCATGATGAAGTCTCCTGTTTGTTAAACGAGTTCCATGGTTCTGCCTTCAACCGTTCATCGCGTCAGACGGCCGGAGGAAGCAACGGATACTCCTTCCTCAATTGCTCCATCAGCCGGATAACGGCCGAGAAATCCTCTTCACCGCCGCGGACCCCTTCGACCGCATTGCGTTCCGCGGCTGCGAGCGTTGCGGGCATTTCGACCCCGAGCTCGGCGGCCTTTGAAAGGATGAGATCAAAATCCTTCCGCATCAGGCGCAACGGAAACTGAGGCGTGTAGTCGTTCTCCTTGGCGGTCGCCAGCTTTCCCAGATGGGCGGGCGCTACCACGGCCGTTTTGCCAAGCGTGTCAAACAGAAGATCGCGTGCCAGGCCCAATTGGCCGCCTAACGCGAGCGCCTCCGCGATAGCTTGCATACCCACTCCGAGTAGTGTGTTTACCACCAGCTTCATGGCCACTCCGGAGCCGCTCGGCCCCATGTAAAACCACTGGCGGGCGAACGATCGGAAGGCCGGCGCTACGAACTCAAAGGCTTGGCGATCGCCTCCGCCGAAGAGCGTCAGCGAGCCGGATTCCGCCGCCGGCGTGCTGCCCGAGATCGCGACGTCCAAAACCGGGATGCCGTGCTCACGGCCGGCGCGGAACAGACGAAGCGATGTCTCGCGGGCGACCGTACTCATCTCGACGATATGGGCTCCTGGTTTTGTGCTGCGCAAAACTCCATCCGCTCCGAAGTAAACGCTTTGAATGGCGGCGTCGTTGCTGAGACAGGAGAAAATAACGTCGGCGCCGGCGGCCAATTCCGATGGACTGGCCGCAAGCTCAGCGCCCTCTGAAACCAGCTCTTCCGCCTTTGAGCGGTCGCGATTGTAAACCATCAGCGGGTATCCGGCCTTTTTTAGACGTTTCGCGATTCTCGAGCCCATCGCACCAAGGCCGATCCATCCTAGTTTCTCGAAAGATTGCATGAGGCGCCCCCTAACATGACTAAAACTTGCATTCCGCCATTTGCGATACGAAAGTGAGAACCAAGCATCTTCATTTCAGGCCTCCATCAACGCACCAGCCTGTGCCAATTCAGCGACTCGCATCACATCGGCGGCCGCTAGCAATACGCCGCCCGCCGCGGCGTTCTCCGCGGCCTGATCCCCGTCTCGCGCGCCCACCAGTGCGTGCGTGACGCCCGGCTGCGCAAGAGCCCACGCGATCGCCAACTGGCCCTCCGTGAAGTTGTATTTCTTGGCCACCGGCCGCATACGGTCGAGGATTTCGCTCACACGAATGCGCGATTCGCGGCTGAACATCGGGCTGTGGCGGCGCAAATCGTCCTCCGGGAAGGTGCGCTCCGGGTCGACCGTACCGGTCAGTAGCCCGTTGGCCAGAGGCGAGTACGCCAGTACCGCCATATGATTCTGCGCGCAATATGGCAGGTACTCGCGTTCCAATTCGCGGTGCAGCAAGCTGTACTGTTCCTGCGCGGCATCCACCGGCCCCACGGACCGGTATTGCCGCACCTGGTCGACCGTGCAGTTGGAGACTCCGATGGCGCGAATCTTGCCCTGCTTCTTTAAGTCGAGTAGCGTGCCCATAGTCTCTTCGATCGGTGTAGTGGGATCTTGCCAGTGTGTCTGGTAGAGATCGATATAGTCGGTTTCGAGACGCCGCAAGCTTTGTTCGACTTCGTACCGAATGGAGTTCCCACCGAGGTAACGGTGAATACGCGAGCCGTTCTGATCGACGAAGAAGGTACCCATGGCGGTGTGCCAGACCAGGCCACACTTGGTGGCGAGAATCGCCTTATCGCGGCGCCCGCGAATCGCTTCGCCCACAATGCGCTCGGAGAGACCGAGCCCATAGGCTGGCGCTGTATCGATGAAGTTGACGCCGGCGTCGAGCGAGGCTTGAATGGAGCGAACCGACTTCTGCACATCGGTGCCACCCCACATCCATCCGCCGATGGCCCAGGTGCCGTGCGCCACGACGGAAGCCGTAATTCCAGATTGTCCGAGAGGTCTGTATATCATGCTTGCAGGAAGTGCAATTCACGGGCCATCCGGATGCCTATTATGAAAGCACGACTTAGGAGCGGAGTGGAGGCTCATCGCGAGACAGGCCCGCGAGCTGATTCATGAATTCACGAGATATCGCGATTTTAAGGCACGAGGATCATCTTAAGACTGGGCTTGAGAGGCATAGCGGAGAGGCTGTGAGCGTCCCATCCTCCGCCGAGGGCTTTCACTAACATCACCGACGCCACCAACTGACCGCCGCGAATCTGCGCGGCCTCGCGTTGATTCGAAAGCAGGCTTTGCTGCGCGGTCACCACATCGAGATAGGTGGCCAGCCCGCCGGTATAACGATTCAACGCGATATTCAGCCCGCGCTGCGAGTCCGCGACGGCTGTGTCCTGCGACTTCGCCGCACCGGCAAACACTTCCAGTCCGGCCAGCGCATCCTCGACTTCCTGAAACGCCACCAGCGCGGTTTGGCGATATTGCGCCACCGAGTCCTGGTAACTCGCATTCGCGAAATCCACACCGGCGCGGATCCGCCCGCCGGAAATGAGCGGCTGCGCCAGCGTTGCGCCAACCGCCCACAGCGAGCTCGGCAGCGAGATCAGGCTCGCGATGCCGGTGCTCTCGAGCCCGGCGCTGGCCGCCAGTTGCAAGCTTGGATAGTACGCCGATCTGGCGACACCGATCTGCGCATTGGCCGCGGCCATCAGGCGCTCTTGCCGCGCAATGTCCGGACGGCGTTCCAGCACATCGGACGGCACGCCGGCCGGTATCGCCGGTAGATACCTCTGCAGCGAGCCGGCCGCCACTCGAAAATCCGGGGCCGGCGCGCCGCACAACACGGCCAGCGCGTGCTCGTAGTTCGCGCGCAGTTGCCGCTCCAGAGTGGCTTGCGTGCGGGTGGCCTCCAACAATGCCTGTTCCTGCGCCAAGTCCAGACCGGAGGCGACGCCGCCATCGTGACGGTTCTGAACCAGAGCCGTGGCCTTCTCCATTGACGCGACCGTATCGTCCAGAATGCGGCTCTCCGCATCCACCTCGCAGAGCGTGAAGAAGTCGGCGGCCGCCTCCGCGGTTAAAACCAGTTTCACATTCTCGAAATCCGCGCCCGCGGCTTGGTACGACGCATTAGCGGCTTCCGCGCTGCGCCTCGTCCGCCCCAATAGATCCGGCTCGTAACTCAGCGCGAACGGCAGGTTCCATGCGTTTTGCGTGATGGGCCCGTCCACGACCCCTCCCTGGGATGGGCGGTTCGCCGAGAGTCGAAACCTTTGGAACATGGACGACACACCGGCCTGCGGGTAGAAGTTGCTCATGGCCACCGAAGCCAGCGCGCGGGCCTGTTGCAATCGCGCGCTCGCCGAGACCAGGTCTTGATTCGCAGCCAGCACCGAGGACTCCAGGCGATTCAGTTCAGCGTCCTGGAAGATCTCCCACCATGCGCCCTTCGGTATCTGATCTTTCGGCTCCCCCTGCCGCCAGGGCCCTTCCGTATGCCAGGCCGCCGGTTGTGGCGCGGCTGGCGTGTGGTAATCCGGTCCAACGGGATGGCACGCGGCCAGCAGGATCGCCAGCCCGGCCAACAGCCCGTGGTAGAAACTCCGGCGGGCTGAATGCCTGTCCCAACGTGGGGCAGGCGCTTTCGCCTGCCTTGGGCAGGCGCTTTCGCCTGCCTTCCTGACTCATGGGCAGCTAACGCCGCGGTGCACGCGCGTCTCATCAGGGCCTCCGCTCCGAGCCATCCACGGCCACGCGCACCATCTGTCCGTCTTCGAGTGAGTCGGGAGGATTCTGCACCACGCGGTCGTTCGCCCGCACACCTTGCAGAATTTCCAGGCTCGTGCCAAAATCGCGCCCAATCACAATCGGCCGCAGTTGCACTCGATCGCCCGGCCCCACTACGGCGACGCACGGTCCTTCGGACCGGAAGAGCATCGCGCTCGATGGCACCGATAGCCGTCTGCCGTTCACCGGCACGTCAAAGTGGACTTGAGCGTACGCACCCGGCAAGAGGCGTCCGTCCTTGTTCGGAACATCCACTTCAGTGAGCAGCGTGCGCGTGTTCTGGTCGATGGCATTCGCCGTCCGCACCACGGTCCCAGTGAAGCGCGAGGCCGGAAACTCGGCCAGCGCGATCCAGGCCCGCATGCCTGCGCGTATGGACGGGCCATCGGCTTCCGGAACACTCACATACACGCGCAGCGGGTCGATCAGCGCGAGATTGAACAGCTCTTTTCCCGATCCGCCGTTGCCGGCATTCACCAGCGCCCCGATGTCCACGTTGCGCCGCGTGAGCACACCTGCGAAGGGAGCGTAAACGTGCTTGAACGATTCAAGCTGCTGCAGCCGGCGGACATTGGCTTCCGCGGCGGCCAGGTTCGCCTGCGCCTGCGCGTAATCGCTGGTCCTCTGGTCCAGCTCCTGTTGCGAGACCGAGTCCGTGCGACGCAATTCGCGCCAGCGGTCCGCGCTGGTGCGCGCCAGTTCCAGCGCTGCAACCATCTGCTGGCGCGCAGCTTGCGCTTGGGAGAGTTCCTGATCCACTTCGGGTGTATCCAGGTCAGCCAGTAACTCGCCCTTCTCAACTGTCGCGCCGATGTCTTTGTACCAATGCAGGAGATAGCCATTGGTTCGCGCGTAAATGGGCGATTCCGTGTAGGCCTGCACGCTGCCCGGCAACTCAAGTTCGTTCGACCGCGGCTCGGGCTGCGGGTAGCCGGCCGAAATCGTGGTCACCGCCAAGCGCACAGTTTCGGCGGACAACGTCACCTGCTCCTTGGCCCGCGCCTTAACACTGAGCGCACCGGCGGCGAATAGACCCGTGACGGCCACTAGCGCCGCCACGATCCAACGCGTGGCTGAACGGGATGGGCTGTCCGCGATCTCTAGTTCGGGTTCGAGTAATGGGATCTCTTGGGTAGACATAAGTGCACCTTCAATTCAAGGACGGTTCCCGCTCTCTGGCTCCGTGAAGCAAACCGAAGACGGTGGGAACGAAGAACAGGGTCGCGATGGTAGCGAACAGCAGTCCGCCGATCACCGCCCGTCCCAGCGGCGCGTTCTGCTCTCCGCCTTCGCCGAGACCCATCGCCATGGGCGCCATGCCGATGATCATCGCGAGCGCGGTCATCAGAACGGGCCGCATGCGCGTATGGCCGGCCGCGACCGCGGCCTGCCGCGCCGGCATCCCCTCGTCCATCCGTTCACGGGCGAAGGAAACCATCAGGATACTGTTGGCGGTCGCCACGCCCACGCACATAATAGCGCCGGTGAGCGACGGCACATTCAAAGTCGTGTGAGTCAGCAGCAAGGCCCAGGTGATTCCAGCCAAGGCGCCGGGCAGCGCCATGATGATAATGAACGGGTCCAGCCACGACTGGAAATTCACCACGATCAACAAGTAGGCGAGCACGATGGCCATGACCACGCCGGTGCCTAACCCAATAAACGACTGCGACATCGTGGATACCTGGCCGGTGATCGTGAGATGGCTGCCGCGCGGAAGCTGCTTTTGGACCCGCTCGGTCACTTGGCGGACATCTCTTGCCACACCGCCCAGATCGCGGCCTTGCACCGAGGCGTACACGTCCACCAGCGGCTGCACATTGTAGTGAGAAATCACGGCGGCCCGGTTCACATGGCGAAACGAGGCTAGGTTTCCCAGGATCTGCGGCTTGGGCGAAGCCGGCGTGCTAACCGGTATGTCGAGCAGCGCCTTCACCGAATCCACTCGATACTGCGGCGTCTGCACGGCCACGTTGTAGCTGATTCCGCTCTGTGGATTGAGCCAGAATGTGGGCGCCGTCTGAAAGCTGGAGCTCAAGGAGACCAGCACGTTCTGAGCCACGCCGCGCTGGCTGAGTCCCACCGATTGCGCGAACGTGCGATCCACGTCCAAGTGCAGCGTGGGATTGTCGTAGGCCTGCTGCACATGGACATCCACGGCTCCCGGAATGGCGCGAATCCGGTTGGCCAATTGCCGCGCCACGTTGTAATTCCCCAGTTGGCCGTTGCCGGTGATCTGTACATCGATCGGCGCGGGCACGCCGAAGTTGAGAATCTGCGTGACGATGTCTGCCGGCTGGAAGAAGAATTGAGTGGACGGGAACCGCCGCGGCAATTCCTCCCGCAGCTGCTTCACATACTCCGTGGTTGGCCGGTGACCCTCCTTGAGCGAGATCAGGATCTCCGCGTCCGGTGTGCCGATCGTCCCCGCATTGCTGTAGGAAAGATTGATGCCGCTGTAGGGTAGACCGATGTTGTCGAGCATGGTGTCCAGTTCGCCGGCCGGGATCATGGTGCGGATCGTGTTTTCGATCTCGTCGGTAAGGCGCGCGGTCTCTTCGATCCGCAGGCCGGTGCGCGCGCGTACGTGCAGTCGCATCAATCCCGCGTCCACTTGCGGAAACAAGTCCTGGCCGAGCACGAAAACCAAACCCAGCGATGCCAGACACAGCGCTAGGAATGCAGCCGCGAACCAGCGTCCGTGCCGCAAGCAGGCCTCCAGCGCGTTCCGGTAGCTGTCGCGGAAGCGCTCGAAGGCATTCTCAAACCGCTGGTGGAAGCGCCCGAACGCGCCAGTCTGGTGCAGGTTGTGATTCCGCAGGAGAAACATCACCATCGTTGGCACCAGCGTTCGCGAAAGCAGATAGGAAGCCAGCATGGCGAAGATCACGGCTTCCGCCAGCGGTACGAAGAGGAAACGCGTTACCCCACTGAGGAAAAACATGGGAACGAAAACCACGCAGATGCAGAGCGTGGAAACGAACGCGGGCACGGCGATCTCTTGCGCGCCGTGCAGAATGGCGTCTCGCAGTTCTCTTCCGGGCAGCCGGTTGCGCTCGATGTTCTCGATCTCCACCGTGGCGTCGTCCACCAGGATTCCCACCGCCAGCGCCAGCCCGCCCAACGTCATCAGGTTCATGGTTTCGCCCAGGGCGCTGAGACAAATCACCGAAACCAGGATGGCCAACGGAATCGAAATCACGATGATCAGAGTGCTGCGCCAGTTGCCCAGAAAGAGCAGGATCATGGCGGCCGTAAGGCAGGCCGCGGTGAGCGCTTCGCGGATGACGCCCTGGACGGCCGCGCGGACGAAGATGGATTGATCGAACAGCGGCGTCATTTTTAGCTCCGGCGGCAATCCCGCCGCCATCGCGGACAACGCTGCCTGCACATCCTGTACGATCGCGAGCGTTGATGCGGAGCCTGTCTTGTAGACGCTGAGCAGCGCGCTGCGCTGGCCGTCCTGCCGCACGACGTTGGTTTGCGGCGAGAAGCCGTCGCGCACGTGCGCGACGTCGCGCATGTAGATCGTCGCGCCATTGACGGTTCTCACCGGCAAATTGTTCAGCTCGTTGATGGTCTGGGTGCTGCCGTTCATTTCCACCTGGTATTCCAGCGGCCCGAGTTTGGCCGTGCCGGATGGCAGAATCAGGTTTTCCGCGCTAACGGCGTTCACTACATCGGTCGGCGACAGACCCTTGGCTTGCATGGCCGCCGAATCGATATCGATCGAAACCAGCCGCAGCTTGCCGCCATACGGCCAGGGGACCGACGCGCCCTGCACGGTCGCCAACTGGGTCCGAATCACGTTGGCGCCCAGATCGAACAACTGTTGCTCGGTCAGCCGCGTGCTGCTCAGGCCGACCTGCAACACTGGCACGGTCGACGCGCTATAGCTCAAAATCAGCGGCGGCGTGGTCCCCGGCGGAAGTTGGCGAAGCTGCGACTGGCAGATCGCCGTGACCTGTGCAAGGGCCGTCGCAATGGTCACAGACGGCCGGAAAAACAGTTTGATTACGCCGATTCCGTTGTAGGATTGCGACTCCATATGCTCGATATCGTTGACCGTGGTGGTGATGCTGCGCTCGGTAATCGTCACGATGCGGTCCGACATTTCTTCGGGAGCGAATCCGTCGTAATTCCAAATTACGCTCACCACCGGTATCCCGATGTTCGGAAAGATATCCGTAGGGGTGCGCAGGATCACCAGCGGGCTGACCAGCAGAATCAGCAGCGCCAACACCACGAAAGTATAAGGGCGATTGAGAGCGACTCTTACGATCCACATTCGGCCATCCTCGATGGTTAGGAATGCAACCGAAGGACCGATTTGAGCGCCTCACATCTTGTTGAATCGGCGAAGGTCGCGGCCGATGCTGAACTCTGTCTCGCTGTGCCGGCTGGTTTCGGCCCCGCGAATTGGCGAGATCTCACGAGTCAATCACGGCCCGCCGAACGGTACTTGAACTTATCGATCTTCAGCGCGCGAATCTTGGACTCGAGCGTGGAGGCCGGGATGCGCAGCCGCGCTGCCGCACCACGCGGTCCGGCTACCCGGCCCTTGGTCTCGGCAAGCGCCGTCTCGATCGATGCCTTCTCGCTCTGTCGCAGAACATCCTCGTGCGAGGCCGCCTTGCGCAGTTCGGCGGCCTGCAGCATGCTCGCGTCAACTCGCAGCGTACTGCCCTCGGCCAGAATGACACTGCGCTCGATCACATTTTGCAACTCCCGGATGTTTCCGGGCCATTGATAAGCCTGCAGCAGTTCCATCGTCTGACGGTCCACCCGGCTGACCTTGCGGCCCAGGCGCTCTCCGAAACGCGCCACAAAGTATTCCACCAGTGGCGGAATGTCCTCGCTGCGTTCCCGCAGCGGCGGCACCACCAGCGGAAAAATGTTCAGGCGATAGTACAAGTCTCCGCGGAACTCCCGCTGCTCCACCATGGCCGACAGATTGCGGTTGGTGGCCGCCACCAGCCGGACATTGACTTTGATCGTGTGCGTGCTACCCAAACGCTCGAACTCCTGCTCCTGCAAAACCCGCAATAACTTGGGCTGCAACTCCGGTGGGATGTCTCCCACTTCGTCCAGGAACAACGTACCCTGATGCGCCAGTTCGAATCGCCCGGTCTTGCGCGCAATCGCCCCGGTGAACGCGCCTTTCTCGTAGCCAAACAATTCGCTCTCCAGCAAGCCCAGCGGAATCGCCGCGCAATTCACTTTCACGAAAGTGTGGTCGCGGCGTCCGCTCAGGTTGTGGATCGCCCGCGCGACCAGTTCTTTGCCAGTGCCGGTCTCACCCAGAATCAAGACGGTCGAATCCGTGGGCGCCACGATGGCCACTTGTTTCAGAACGTTTTTCAGCGCCGTGCTGGAACCGATAATCTGCTCGAAGTTGTGCCCGCTGCGGATCTCCTCGTTCAGATAGACACGTTCCTCGGCCAGCCGCTGCCTGGATTCCGCCACCTGATAGTAGTCCAGGGCGTTATCCGCCGCCAGCGCCACCTGGCTCGCCACTTGACGGAGAAAGTCCACATCGTCCTGGGTAAACGCCCGCTCCGGAAACCGGCCCACGTTCAGAGTGCCGAGCAGACGCTCGCGCGCAATCAGCGGCAGAAAGCACGCCGACTTCAGTCCCAAGGCCAGCGTCGGATTGATCTTGGGATCGAAGCGCCCCAGCTCATCGGCATCCAGCACCAGGGCCTTGCCCGTTTCAAGGACAATGCCGGCCGGCGTGCCTGCCCGCGGCACCACCAGTTCTTCGGCCGTAGGCTCGGACAGCTCGGAGAAATCTCGCGCATAGATCCGCAGTTGTTCGCCATCCGGCTCCGGCAGGATCACGCTGGTGTAATCGCAGCGCATCGCCCGCCGCACGTTGGAGGATACGGCGCGCAACAACTCCCGCAAGTCCAGATTCGGCGCCAGCGTATTGTTCAGGTCCAGTAGCAGACGGAGCCGGTCGCGTTCCTCGGCGAGCGCGGCCTGTAATCCGCGAGCGTCCTCGTGCGCCAGAGCATTGTCCACCGCCACGGCGATTTGCCGGGCCACTTGTCCCAGAAACTCGACATCCGCTTCGGAATAACTGTGAGGCTGGGCATAGCCAAAGCCCACCGCTCCCAAACGCCGGTGCACCGAGCTCAGCGGCAGAATGCAACAGGAATGGACCCCGTTATCCAGCAACAACTGAAAAGCCTTGGAATAGCGAGGGTCTTCCGCAAGGTTGAAAACCACCAGTGGCTCCTGCGTGCTCCATACGAGCGCGCTGGGCGATTCCTCCATGGGCCTTTCAAGCGGCCATTCGCTTCCCTCGTCGGCCTCCCGCCCCGGCCCTTCCAGTACGTGCAGCCGCATGCGGTTGCCGGCGGGATCGTGCAGCACCAGCCACAGCGAATCGAAACTGACTACGCGCGGCAAGCGCTCCACAAGGTCCCGGAACAGCGCGGTCAGATCGCGGTGTGAGGCCACCGACTGCGACACTTCCAGCAAAGCCTGGTACTGGCGGTCTGCGCCGGCCAGCACGCATAGGGGCCCATTCATGCTATTGAGATTATTATAGAATCCCGGAAGATCCAGGCTGGCATTTGGAC
>OBLU010006439.1_pt1 | contig 10449 bp, 9 predicted proteins | sample 1518681 | NCBI WGS metagenome assembly OBLU01 (sample SAMEA3539304, study PRJEB22396) | soil metagenome | biome: tundra; feature: field; material: soil | place: USA | collected 2010-05 | depth 0.15 m
AAAAAAGGCTGCTCCATCATCGGAACCTTGCAGAATCTGTTCCGCTCGAAAAGCCGCAAGGCTCCTACCGACGCCCACCCACCACCGGGCTAGCCGACAGAAGCCGCTAATCAACTTCAAAAGGACCTTGCAGTTACGATGCCATCGACGGAGTCCAATGAGTCCGATGCCGAAGAAGCACGGAGGAACGATGAGCGGCCCTCCGGGAGGCTCGCGCTTCGGTTGACCGGTGCCTGTCCAAGCTTGAGTGCTGGCTCCGTTCTTCGGGTTGAGGTACCACATGGCACGGTACCACACAATGAGACTATGAGGCCCAAACGGAATACGGCCGTCAATAGCAACTGTGGTGAGATCCGGGTGCTACCGTGCTGCAGACCTGGTCCTGCGCCGCTGATTTCGCGATCGGTTGCGGGGGTTTTCACTTGTTCAGGCAAATGGACGCGTCCTTTCTGTAGCAAATCACCGGCAATCGATATGGCGGCCCAAGAAGCACTAGGCCGGAGGATCGCACTGCGGCGGCGACATCGAAGTACAAATCTCTCTCTGACGCCGCATCGTGAAAGAAAACCGGAGGCCCATCGCATCTATAAGCTTGGAGCCCATCGGTAGCCCGACTGGCACCGCGAATCCCGAGTCAAGGGGCGATGTGGGCCGGGCTAGGCGCCTGGTATTTTGGGGCCGTCCAGGTGCTACAATCGGGCTCGGTCCGGGGCTGGCCGCGCGCCGTATGACGCGATCGGCTCGGGAACGAAATATGTTGGGCCAATTTAGCATATTAAGATGTGGAGGCCTGCCGGCCCAAGACGTCTGTGTCGCAGCAGAACGCGACGGATCAGCAGTTCAGCCCAGCCGACTGGGTCTTCGCGTGCGAGTTTGCTTGGCAGGCGCCTCAAAATGGAAGGGTTCTACACAAGGTACTGGTGGACTGAACCAGGGTTTGGAACTACCGGTACTCGAATAGTCTGGTGCTTCTTGGTAGTTAATAGCTGTTGGGTGATCGCTCGCCGGCGTTTGTTGAATTCGCCTGCGGCGATTTCCCGGAAAGGACTGACAAAATGGCAGATAAACGCTGCCCTGAGGGGCATTTTTACGACCCAGCTAAGTACACGACTTGTCCTCACTGCACGGTAACCGGCGTCGGGGACGTCGGTTCGGTGACGCAAAGGCAGGCTGAGCAAGGCGAAGAGCGAACGGAGCCCGCCACGCCGCGTTCAGAATCCTACCGCGATCCCTCGGACGCCGGACCCACGGTGGGCGAATTCCCGCCAAAGCTCGGTATCAATCCAGTTGTGGCGTGGCTAGTGAGCGTGGGGGGCCCTGAGAGGGGGCGTGATTTCCGTGTCTTCGGCGAGAACAACTCGATAGGGCGCTCCGAACTCATGCGTATTTGCATCGCTGGTGATGCTCGGATCTCGCGTGAAACGCATTCGATAATCAGCTACGATCCCCGTGGGAATGAATTCACTCTGATTCCCGGCGGGTCCAGTGGCCTCGTCTACATGGATGGCGCTGCCGTCCATATGCCAACAACGCTGCAGCCATACGCCAGGATCACTATGGGCGACACTACTCTGCTGTTCGTGCCGCTTTGCGGAGAGCACTTCCGATGGGACTCGCCAGAGCGCTAAGGCTGACGGCGGCATTGCTAGCCGGGGCCTTGTGCGTCTTGGCTGGTCCGGTCGCACGTTTCACCATCAGCCAAGCCAGGCTCCAACCGGGAGGGATTGCCGCGTATCTCGACATAGTCGATTCCGACGGCCATCCCGTCTCCGGCATCGCCCCGGAGGACTTCAAAGTCAGGCTCGGAAACCACGCCATGCGGGTCACGGGTCTTAAGACCTTTGATGACACGACCGAAGGCGTGGCCTATGCTTTCCTGATGGACGTGTCCAAGTCTATCAGCATGGCGCATTTTGAGAAGATGTGCGCCGCGGCGCGCACGTGGGTGGGAGCCCTTAAGCAGAACGATCAAATGGCGATCGCTTCTTTCGGGGACCGCTATCGGTTGCTGGTAGATTTCACTCACGATCCCTCCCGGCTGACCGCTGCGCTCGAGCCCTTGGCTCCCACCGACGGGAAGACCGTCTTACATACGGCGATCATCTCCGCCATGCAAGAGCTGCAGAAGCGGGGCGACCAGGGACTACCGGCGCGCCGCGTGATCGTCGTCCTCAGCGATGGCAAGGACGAAGGAAGCGCAATCACCGACGTGGATGTCGCCCGCCACGTCGAGGAGGCTCGCATCCCTGTTTACACCATTGGTTTCAGCCGCCTGCAAAACGATGAGCGAAGCCGCTACTTAAAGACTCTGGAACGGTTCTCGACGTTATCGGGGGGGATTTTCATCGAATCCGCTGGAGACGCGCTGGGTGATTCTTACGCAGAACTGCGGAAGGCAGTGCGCAGGGTTCTGGTAGCGCAACTGTCGCCTGAAAGCTGTGAGCCAAACGAGGTGAACCGTGCTCTTCCCCTCGAAATTGGACTTAGTAACAACGGTAAGGGTTATGTCGATAAGGTGAGCGCTTCCTACCCGGAGTGCTCGGAAGGAGGTCTGACAATGACGGAGGTTGTAGTTATGGTTCTTGCCGCCGGCGCTCTTGGGGCGGGGATCTGGTGGGCATTCTTTCGAAAGAAAACCGTGCTTTGCGACAAGGGACTGCACCACTACGACCCGAAGCGGCATAGCACGTGCCCCGAGTGCATCGTGGCGCCCGTGCAGACGCCCAGGGGCGGAGTGGCTCTGAGGTTCATGGTTGTGCGGGGCAGGGAGCCTGGGAAGGCTTATAAGCTGCGCCTGGTGGATCGCGCCGCCATCGGACGCGCCGCCAACTGCGCACTCGTCCTGGCCGAGGATCCCCGCGTTGGGGACCGGCACTGTGAGTTGTATCTCGCAAGCCGCCGGGTCATGATCCGCGATCTCGACAAGAGCAAACCTACCATGATGAATGGCGTCCCGGTCGTAAATCGTTGCCGGGTCGAGGATCGCGATTTCCTGACGATTGGCAACACGGAAATGCGGATCACTTTTGAGCAGGCATGAGATTCACTCCGGGTAATGCGCGAGCGATTGGAAGCCGCCAGGAACAACAGGACGCGTTCGGGTTTTCGGATCCCGCCCGGTCTGCGTTCCTGGCGCACGCCGGCTTCCTTGTTGTCATTGCCGACGGCATGGGGGGGATGTCCTATGGCGCCGTGGCCGCATCCGGCGCCGTTAGGTCTTTTCTCGCCGCTTATCATGCCAAGCCGCCGCGGGAACCGGTGGCGGCGACCCTGGCCCGCTCGCTGCAACAGGCCAACGAGGCCATAGAGACGCTTGCGCGGGAACTCCAGTGCGAGGGCGAACTCGGAAGCACTCTTGCCGCTGCGGTGCTTCACCGCGATGGTCTGTACTGGATCGCCGTGGGCGACAGTCGTATCTATGTTTGCCGTGGGAAGCGCCTGATCCGGCTGACCGAGGACCACACCCGGGGCGCCGACTTGGACGACGAAGTCGCGGACGGGCGCCTCGACCCCGAGGCTGCCCGCACGGATCCCGGGCGCCATCGCCTAAGCAGCTATCTGGGTCTGCCGGCGCTTCCCCACATAGACTGGAACCGGCGTGCGTTTCCGCTCCAGCCCGGCGATTCCATACTGCTGTGCAGCGACGGCCTCTACCGCGTACTCACCGAGGAAGAGATTGTGGCGGCGATCGGCGGCAATGCGCAACAAATTTGCGATTCTCTAGTGGAGTCTGCTCTGGCTAAAGGCCACGCCAATCAAGACAACACCACGGTGGCGATGATCCAACTCGTTTCCGGCGAACGGCGGTGGGCGCCTTGGATGACTACTGCTATTGCCGCTTGTCTTCTGCTCGTGGGGGCAGTCCTCGCTCTTCGACTGTGGATGCCGCATCGTTCGGCGATCCAGCCACGGCCCACGGCGGCGTCTGCCGCCGATACCGCCGCCATGCCAGCATCGCCGGCCTCGCTGCCCGTGCCGAAGAAGGGGCCGTCGGGCCGTCCAAGACCAAAGCGCGTTCCCGCGCCCCCCGATCGACCTATTCTCGCGCCGCCCCCGCAGCCACAGCCGGAAGCGCCTCCGCCACCTGAGAGGAAATAAATTATGTTATCCTTTCTCACTGCCACGTTGAGCCGCCCAGGCCCGCGCTCGGAGAATGAAGATTATTGCGATTTTCGCGAAGTCGGCGGGTGGTACTGTTGGGTGGTGGCAGATGGTCTGGGCGCACACGCCGGGGGCGAATTCGCTTCTGAAGCGGCGACTCTAGCCATTATGAACGCATTCCGGCCAGCCAACTTGAGCGTGACGGGAATCGAGAGCTTGGTAGATACCGCTCACCAGGGCGTCCACAACGCTCAAGTCTCGTCGCCGCAGCGAGCGGACATGCGTACTACCATCGTGGTGCTGGTCTCGAATGGGCGCCATGCCCTGTGGGCGCATGTCGGCGATTCGCGCTTGTATCACTTCCGCCGGGCACGGCTTGTCGGCCGGACACTGGACCACAGTGTCGCCCAAGCCCTGGTAGCCGCCGCCGAGATCTCTCCCGAGGCGCTCCGAGCCCATCCCGACCGGAATCGCCTATTGCGCTCGCTAGGCGACTCGGATGCGCGCCCCGCCATCCCGGAGAAGAAGCTGAGGTTGGAACCTGAGGATGCGTTTCTAATCTGCACCGACGGCTGGTGGGAACGAATAACGGAGGATGAAATGACTGTCGACCTGGTCAAGGCTGGCGACCCTGCGTTGTGGCTTCGGATGATGGAGCGCCGCCTGATTGAGAAGGGCCCGCGCGATAACTACAGCGCTATCGCCGTCTTCACCGGCCCGCACGGGGTTGCAACCCCAGTCGCGCAGGCGGATTCCTGCCCGGATGAGGAAGCGCCATGAAGGCGATCCAGCGGCACAGTGGTTGGCGCCAATTTCATCCGAGGCCGCTTCTTTAGGTACCAGAAAATGTCTTGGACCTTCGATCTTCTAGCCATTTGCATGGGCTGCATGACGGTCAAAGAGGGCGACCCTTCTCCTGACGTGTGTCCCATTTGCGACTGGCAGGAGGGGAGTCCGGCTCTCTCGCCCGAGCAGTTGCTGCCTCGGACAATGCTGGAGAAGCATTACTTGCTGGGTGCCGCGTTGGGACAGGGCGGATTTGGCATCACCTATCTGGCTCGGGATCTGCGGAAAATGCAGGGTGGCCCGGAGAAAGACGACGGCCAGAAGGAGCATGAGAAGGGGGCCATCCTCGCCATTAAGGAGTTTTACCCCCGTTCCATCGCAACGCGCGTGCCCGGTGGCCGAACCGTCATCCCCACTCAGGGCAATCTAGAGCTGTTCGACGTCGGGCTCTCGAGGTTCATCAATGAGGCTGAAGCTTTGCGATTGTTCAAGGATCACGAGGGCGTTGTGCGGCTCTACGAGTGGTTCAAGGACAACGGTACGGCATACATTGTAATGGAGTTCGTCGAAGGGAGCGATCTCAAGAAATACCTGAAAAAGCAGGCAGGCGGGAGAATCCCATTCAATACAGCCTACAATATCTTCATGCGTGTCATGGATGCCTTGCGGGAGGTCCATGCCGCAAACATTCTGCACCGCGATGTCAGCCCGGATAACATCTTTATAAACGCCCATCAGGTGAAAATCGGCGACTTCGGTTCGGCGCGCTACCACAGCATCGACTACAGCCAAAGTCTGCAGTTAACCCATAAGGTCGGTTACACACCGGAGGAACAGTACCGCACCGACGAAGAGCAAGGACCTTGGACCGACGTCTATTCCCTGGCTGCAAGCTTCTATCACGCCATCACGGGCGTTTTGCCGCAAGGTGCGTTGGAACGCCTGCACCAGGAGCGCCTCGGGAACTCTTCGCTCACGCCTCCCAGCCAGCTTGGAATTCCCATCCCTCCTAAAGCCGAGGCCGTGCTGTGCAAGGCACTGGCTGTCCATAGCGGCGGGCGTTACGACAGCATCGCGAAATTCCAACAGGCTATGATGTGCGCCGTAGAGGGGGGCGTCCCCGTGCCGAGAGAACCGTTGGGGCGCCTTGTTTCTCTCTTCCTACAGTCCCGCCGGCCTGCCATCGGCGTTATTGTCGCCTTGATCGCGGCGGCCATCGGCATTGCGGTCCTGAGCACCCGCGCAAGGTCGTTACGGCCTCAGGCTGCGCCGCCCGTGCAACTTGCCGGCGGCCGAGGGCACAGCGCGCCGCCCAGCGAAGTGGCCGTGTCAGTCCCAGCCGCTAATGGCCCCAGCGCGCCTTCGCCGTCTCCGCCTTCGGCGATAAAATCGACTGTCTCAAAGGTCGTTACCGATAAGGAGCGGGTCGGCGGATCGGCGGCAAGCGTCGTCCCTCAGCCAGCCCCCGTCGCCCCGCTACCCCCGAGCTTTTCTCCACCATCCCTGCCCGATAGGTGTAAGAAACATCTGAACGACGGCTTCCCGGCTTCTGGCAATTTCCGGGGCACGAAAGACGAGTGCCAGGTGGCCGATATAGTACCGCAGCCTACCGCGTACCGTGGGTCGGTAGACCTGTATCATTTCCAGGTTAGTGAGAAACAACTGGTCACTATAAAGGCTGATAGCTCAAAGGATGAAAGGTTTCAATTCAGGCCGATGCTTCTGCTATTGGACGGGAATGGCAACCTTAGGGAAGGCCAGTCAATTAGCCAAACGATCGCGCAGCTCAGCAGGAACCTGGATCCCGGCGGATACTACGTGCTCGTCACTGCGAAGGCGCCCACGGCGGGGCACTATGAGTTGGACCTAAGCAAAGGAAACTAAGATGGAAACTTTCAGGTTAGGATTGAGCCGAGCTGAAGGCCTTGCCGTTTTGATGAGCCTTGCGCTTCTTAGCCAGTGCTCAGTTCCGTCGGCACGGGCCCAGGACACCGCGCCGCAAGTCGACGCCAGTAAGGACCAAGACAACCACAATGAGATCGGCCGCATCGCCTCGGCTCGCGTCACTGTGAGCGACGCGAGCGGGCGGCCGGTGAGGGGCGCGGCTGTGACCTTTGTATTACCCGACAACGGAGTCTTTCAGCAGGACGGCTCGCGGACGTTCCACGTGGATACGGATGGCAACGGACTGGCTGCGGCTCCCGCAATCTGCCCCATTGGACCGGGCCCGTTCCCCATAAGGGCGACCGCCACTCTGAATGGTGAGTCGACCCCGGCGACCATTCTCCAAACTAACGAGACGCGGCCGCTGGGGAGACTCAACATCCGCGTATTGCGGGGCGACCAGTCCAGGAACTTCACCAAATCGCGGCGGGCCACCGAGCAGCCCCGTGTGCTGGTCACCGGAGCCGACGGGACACTCGTGGCCTGCGCACTGGTGAGATTCCAGTTGCCGCCGACAGGCGCCAGCGGTACTTTTCGGGACAACCTATTGACGATCGAGACCAGGACCGCTGCTGACGGCACGGCGGAAGCATCCGGTCTACAACCCAATAACCAGCCGGGACGGCTGGTCATTGCGGTGAGCGCCGCTCTGTCCGGAGCGGACAGCGCCTCCCGGGACATCGTCGAGTCGAACGTCGGCCCGTATGCCATCGAACCTCTCGGGGAAGCCACGGAATCCAGTTTGGGCCGGGTCGCCGTGGCGATGGTCCGCGTCACCGACTCGGAGTCCGGCGGCCCGATTCAGGGCGCCACCGTGACCTTCGAGCCGCCGCCAACCGTGGCGTTTCTCGACAAGTCCTCCAAGGCGGAGGTCAAAACGGGCCCGAACGGCCAGGCGGAATCGCCCCCGATTTGCCCCGCTGCGGCGGGCGAATTCCCCATCGCCGTGACCGCTAAAATCGGCGAAGAACCCACAACGGGAACGGTGATGAAGATCATTCAAGCCCCGAGGTTCGCCAAGCTGAGCTTTGAGGTGTCCAAGGGTATGAACGCGGTACATAACATCAAGAAGCCCGATGTTTCCGAGCAGGTGGTGCAAGTGCTCGATGAGAACAAAGTCGCGGTCGTGTGCGCAAATGTCACCTTTCAGGCGCCAGAGGCTGGCGCTAGCGGGACCTTTCGGGGAAATAAACCCAGCTTCACGACCATGACTGACGACAAAGGCAAGGCGACGGCGCCCGACTTCCGCCCCAACACCAAGAAAGGGTCGTACGTTATCACAACAACCGCGGATCTAACCGCGGGGCCCGGCATGAATTCACCAAAGGGGAAAACGACCATTCCGCAGAAGAACATAGTACCCGGCGTTCCCACTTGGTTGTATGTCGTCGGAGCCTTGGCCGTAGCCGCCGCAGCAACGTGCGGGGCAGGGATCTGCACGGCGCCCAAGACATGCGAGGAGCTCGGAACATGCCCCGTTTCGATCGGCGCCACCGGTATCCCGACCCTCGGCGCGCCGCACTAGGAGACACCTAAGATGCATAAACGATTCTGTCTGATCGCGTTCATCGCCGCTTCGAGCCTGGCGGCCCAGACGGGCGCCATGGCCGGGCCGCAGACCGGTTACCTCGTGGACCCGGTCTCCCGAGCAGTCAGACCCGTTCAAGGGCTGCTGGGCGGGGCGACCATCGGCCCGGAAATCGACATGCGCATGACATTTTCGACCGCCGTGGCGTCGCCGAATGGCGACTACGCGCTGGGCGTCGGCGCGGAAGATCGCAGACTGTGGCTGGTGCGGCTCGCACAAAGCGCCACTGAGGTCGCGGTGGTACCCGGCGCCATGCCGGTGGTGGATCGCATCGTGCCGAGCGCCGCCGGGAGCCACGCCCTTCTGTTCAGCTCCGGCTCGAGACGGTTGCAAGTCCTTGCGGGCTTGCCGTCGAGCCCGGTGGTCGCGCGAGAGATGGATATCGGACTTCTTCCCGGATTGCCGACTGCCATGTCGATTTCCGAGGACGGCAACACCATCTTGGTGGCGATGTCGGACCAGACCAGCGGGTTCCTCTATCGATTCGCGCCGCAAGAAGACGCCCGTATGTTGTCCGCCGTTTCGCGCGTCTCCGCCATTGCGTTTTCGAGCCGGGGAGATGCCGCATTCGCCGATGCCGGCGCCAATACTGTGGTTCTAATTCAATCCGCGGCGCTTCCCGGAGCCTTCATTCCGTTGGTCCAGGACCGGGACGGCGTCGATTCGCCGGTGGGCCTGGCCTTCGCGGAAAACGGATCCGCGGTCTACGTCGCGAATGGGGGCGCCGCGCATACCGTCATGATTCTGGATCTCAACGGCGGGCAGCCGCGCTCGATTCCGTGCCCCTGCTCTCCCACCGCACTTCAGGGCGTGGGCGTGGCGGCGTTCCGGCTGACGGATGCGCTGAGCGAAGCGGTTTGGTTTTTGGAGACGGGCGGCCCCGAACCACGCATCGTTTTTGTGCCGCCGCCGCAACTCGGCGGTGTAGGCGTGCCCCGTAGGCCAAGAAGAACGCAACTGGACTGATTGTCGAGGTTCCGTGCGGCGGGAACGGCGCTTTGGGAAAACGTGGAAAGGCTGCAATAGGATGACTCAATCTGACATATCCACGGAAAGGAAGAGGACGACATGATGCTAGACAAATGCCGCAACAACAGGAATCGCTTCAACCCGAACACGCGTCAGACCTATTCCTATTGCAGTGTTACAGGCCCTGATATCCGCGATATTTCGCGTCGTCCGATGGGTCACGGTCTCAGCCGTCGCGGGAGAGGCACTCGGATGTTCTCGATTGACAATAGGTTCAACGGCATCCTCGCATGCCGAACATCTTACGAATTGGGAGGCAAGTGACCGTGCGCTGCTACCTTAGGAACCTTCGCCCGGCGCGGGGTATCGCGCGTGCCTTCGCATTACTGCTTGTCATCGCAGGCCAGTCGCTTTTCGCTCAGATCACGCCAGGCAATGCGCTCTCGGTGTCGCCGACGTCGTTGAGTTTCAGTTCTCAATTATCGGCTCCCCAACCGCAGCAGAGCCAAACCGTAAACGTGACGAGCACGGTCAGCGGGGTCAGCTTCAGCGTGTCGGCAGTGACGAGTTCCGGCGGCAACTGGCTGAGCGCGTACACGTATTCCAGCTACACGACAGGCAGCACGCCGCAGACCGTGACGGTGTATGCGAACGTATCGGGGATCCAGACGGCGGGAACCTACAACGGCACGGTGACGGTGACGGCTGCGGGGGCTACCAACAGCCCGGTGACCATTCCGGTGACCTTTACGGTGACAGCCAACACCAATCATCTGACGGTGTCGCCGACGTCATTGAGTTTCAGTTCTCAGTTATCGGCTCCCCAACCGCAGCAGAGCCAAACCGTAAACGTGACGAGCACGGTCAGCGGGGTCAGCTTCAGCGTGTCGGCAGTGACGAGTTCCGGCGGCAACTGGCTGAGCGCGTACACGTATTCCAGCTACACGACAGGCAGCACGCCGCAGACCGTGACGGTGTATGCGAACGTATCGGGGATCCAGACGGCGGGAACCTACAACGGCACGGTGACGGTGACGGCTGCGGGGGCTACCAACAGCCCG
>OBLU010006440.1_pt1 | contig 10449 bp, 9 predicted proteins | sample 1518681 | NCBI WGS metagenome assembly OBLU01 (sample SAMEA3539304, study PRJEB22396) | soil metagenome | biome: tundra; feature: field; material: soil | place: USA | collected 2010-05 | depth 0.15 m
GGGAGCGTGCTGGGGCAATCATTTCGACTATCAGTCGCGTAGCTTCTACTTGCCGAAGGGCGTGCCCACGGTGGTTTGGACCGCGCTTATCGGGCATGCCTTCCTCGAAGGCTATGACGCGTGCCGCCGCGAGGAGTACCTAGAGGTGGCCGTCAGCGCTTGCAAGCATATATGCCGTGATCTGGAGCGGTTCCCAGATGGAGACACGCTGTGTATCGGATACATCCCGGCGCACGTTCCTGCCCCAAACAAAGTGGTTCACAACTCGAACACGCTAGCCGCAAGCCTGTTGTCACGCGTGTATGCGCACACCGGCAATGAATCATTCCGGTCTTTGGCGGAACGAGCGATGCGTTACACGGCTAAGTACCAGCAGGCCAATGGCGCCTGGTACTACGGCGAGCGGTTCAATCTGCACTGGGTAGACAACTTTCATTCCGCGTACGTGCTGGACTCCTTCAAGCTTTATACCCAGTCTACCGGCGATCACGGATTCGACGACGTTATGCAGAAGGGCTATACCTACTGGAAACAGACGTTCTTTCTGGCTGACGGCACGCCACGTTATTATGATCGCAAGACCTTGCCAATCGACATCCAGTGCTGCTCGCAGGCGATCGACACGCTCGTCTTCTTTCAAGACCTCGACCCCGACAGTCTCGCTCTAGCCGGCAAGATTGTGAATTGGACCATCGATCGCATGCAGGACCGGACTGGCTACTTCTACTATCGGCGCTATTCTTCCTGGCTCGTGAATCGCACTCCAACGTTGCACTGGGGACAGGCGACCATGCTGTGCGCGCTGGCTGGGCTATACAAAGCACTCGGATCGAGGCAGCAGTGAGAAAGAAAGTCCTGATCATCGTCGAGAATTTGCCGGTTCCCTTCGACGGCCGTGTATGGAAAGAAGCCGTCGCCCTGCAGCAGAACGGGTACTCGGTCACCGTGTTGTGTCCCAAGGGGAAGGGCTACACCAAAGGTTATGAACTGCTCGCCGGGGTCAACATCTACCGCCATCCCATGCCCACGGAGGGCAACAGCGCGCTGGGATATGTGCTGGAGTACTTGTCTGCCCTCTTCTGGGAGTTCCTCTACACCTGGTACATCTTTTTCCGCCACGGTTTTCATGTAATCCAGGGGTGTAATCCGCCGGACGACATCTTCCTCGTCGCGTGGCCCTTCAAGCTGTTCGGGGTCCGGTACATCTTCGACCATCACGACGCCAACCCGGAGCTGTACTTGTCCAAGTACGGCAGGGAAGACCTCATTTTCTACAAGGTCCAGGTCTGGCTGGAAAAGCTGACCTACGCCACCAGCGAGGTGGTGATGGTGACCAACAACAGCTACAAGGACCTGGCGGTGACCCGGGGCGGGCTCGATCCCAACGATGTCTTCGTGGTGCGCAATGGTCCCGATCTGAGTGTCTTCAAGCCCGTGCCGCCGAATTCGGCGCGGAAGTTCGGGAAAAAGTATCTGGTGGGCTACGTCGGCACGATGAGCATTCAGGAGGGGCTCGACATCCTTATCAAGGTCGCAGAGTACGTTCGCAACGCCGGGCGTAAGCACATTCACTTCACCTGCGTGGGCGGTGGACCGGGCCTCGCCGGGCTGCGCAAGATGGCTGCGGACAAGGGCCTGGAGGACACCATTACCTTTACCGGGCGGGTCTCGGACGAAGAGTTGCTGGAGATCCTTTCTTCCGCCGACGTCTGCGTCAATCCCGACAAACCATGCAAGATGAACGACATTTCAACCATGGTCAAGATCATGGAGTACATGGCGCTGGGCAAGCCGATCGTCCAGTTCGACATGAAAGAAGGCCGATTCAGCGCGGGGCGCGCCTCGTTGTACAGCAACGGCGAAGATCTGGTGGCGGATTTTGCGGCCAAGATCCTGTGGCTGCTGGAACACCCCGAGGAAAGAGAACGCATGGGCGAGTTTGGCCGCAGGCGTGTGCAGGAAGAGCTGGCGTGGGATTACTCCGTTACCAACCTGCTGGCCGCCTACCAGCGGGTCTTTGCGCGAGACCTGCCGAGCCAGGGCAAAACGGGCAAGCCGACCGAAACCGCCAAGCACGACGAGGCGCTGGTGAAGTAACAAAGGCTGAGAATCATGAATCCTACCGATGATCGTCGAAATAGCGCTGACAGCCGCATCCTGATGTTCTCGCACCGGAACATCTTTGATCACGTCGTGTGGCGGTGTCCTCTTCAGGAATTCCAGAAAATCATCCAGGAGGTCGACTCGGTTGATGTGCTGGAACCACGGCGGAAGTCCTGGTATGTGACCGGCAAGAGAGCGGCCCTGAAGCTGGGAAAATCCGTTCCGCTGCCGATCAATCCCGGCGTGCCCGAGGTCAAGGTGGAGAAGGACTACGACATGTTCTTCACCATTGCCGACATCCCATCGGATCTGCTGCACCTGAAGGCCGTGAAAGGCTGGAAGGAGCGCTGCAAGGTGTCGGTGTGCTGGCTGGTCGAGTTCTATGTCCACGAGATGCCGCTGTACAAGAGCTGTCTCGAGGTGTTGAAGGAATTCGATCATGTAGTCTTCATGTTCAACACCAACGGCCCCTTCCAGAAAGTGATCCAGGGAAGAGGACAGTATCTGGCGGCCGGAGTGGATACGCTACGCTTTTGCCCCTATCCGGATCCGCCGGCGCGCTCCATTGACGTGCTGAGTATCGGCCGCAGGGCGCCGGCGACCCACCAGGCACTGATGCGCATGGCGGAAGAAGAGGGGAAGTTCTACGTCTACGACACCATCAATGCGCTCGCGGCCCAGAATCTGGATGAACATCGCGCGATGTTCGCCAACATGGCTAAGAGGAGCCGCTACTTCATCGTAAGTCCCGGCAAGTTCGACAGCCCTTCCCAGACAGGCGGCCAGGCGGAATTCGGCTATCGGTACTTCGAAGCCGCGGCGCCGGGCACGATCATGATCGGAATGCGGACCAACAACCCGGAATTCGACAAGATCTTCAACTGGGAGGACGTCGTCATCGAAGTGCCGTTTACCTCGGATGAGATCGTGTCCGTGATTCACGACCTCGACAAGCAGCCGGAACGGCAGCAGAAGATCTGTCACACGAACATGCTGCAGTGCCTGCTTCATCACGATTGGGCGTACCGCTGGGAATCGGTGTTGAATATCGCAGGAATGCAGCCGCTAGCCATGATGGACAAGAGAAAAAAGCGGTTGAACGCCCTGGCGGAACAAGTCGCCGGCGTTCTGGTGTAGGCGTAGTTTGCCGCATCCAAAGCGGCGGCCCATCGAAACGACTCCGTGGAGGTTAAGGGGATGAAGATCGTAATTTTCTGTGGTGGTTTGGGAATGAGACTGCGGGAGTACTCGGAGAACGTTCCCAAACCGCTGGTGCCCATTGGAGATGCGCCCGTAATCTGGCACTTGATGAAGTACTACTCGCATTACGGCCATAGGGACTTTGTTCTCTGTCTCGGGCATAAGGCCGAAGCTATCAAGCGGTTCTTTCTCGACTACAACGCGGCGCTGTCGAACGATTTCGTTTTGTCCGGCGGCGGCCGCAGGGTCGAACTCCTCAGCAAGGACTTCACGGATTGGCGAATCACCTTTGCCGATACCGGCGCCAAGGCGCTGATCGGCGAGCGCCTGATGTCGGTCCGGCAGCACCTCGCGGGAGAAGAAGTGTTCCTGGCCAATTATGTCGATGGCTTGACCGACATCGATCTCGACATGGTGGTCGACCGCTTCCTCAAATCGAACAAGACGGCTTGCTTTGTCTCCGTGCCTCCGACGCAGACGTTTCATCTCGTCGAAACCGATGCGGATTCCTTCGTTACCAGGATCAGCCACGCCGGCACGTCAGAGAAGTGGATCAACGGCGGGTATTTCGTCTTTCGGCAGCGGATCTTTGACTACATCCGCCCGGGCGAGGACCTGGTGAACGAGCCGTTCCAGCGGCTGATTGACGCGGGTGAACTCATTACTATCAAGCACGAAGGCTTCTGGGCGTGCATGGATACGTTTAAGGAGCGGCAACAACTGGAGGACCAGTGGTCCAGAGGCGGCGCTCCCTGGCAGGTCTGGCTCAACCGGCCCCGCAACCGGGGTGTACTGCTCACACCAGTTGACGGCAACGGCGTTGCCGCTGCCGCTTCCAAGGTGCAGTAGACGGCCGGTGGAACGAACTGCCCGTGGCCAACGGGCGGGCCAAAATTGATGGTGTCCCGCTGAATTCCTCAAGTATACTGATTGCAACAATCCAGCACTCAGGGCAAGCTTTTTCGGTGCAGATTCCCCTTTCAGCATAGGCTCCATGGGGCGGCCGGTTCCCTTGGCGGCGGAAACTACGTACCCGGCGATCGAAGCCGGCCATGCGCAGTGGTCTGGCTGTGGAATGACGCCACTGCGGGCGAGGACGGCTCTAGGATCGGCGGGGCCCGAGAGAATTACACAGCATTGCGCCCAGTTGCTTTGGAGGTCATGAGATGAAGGTCGTTATTTTCTGTGGAGGTCAGGGGCTGCGCTTACGGGAATACTCGGACAACGTTCCCAAGCCTCTGGTCCCCATTGGAGACGCTCCCGTAATTTGGCACCTGATGAAGTACTACTCGCATTATGGGCACAAGGATTTCGTTCTTTGCCTTGGCCATAAGGCGGAATCGATCAAGCGATTCTTCCTCAACTATAGCGAGGCGCTTTCGCGGGACTTCATCTTGTCCGATGGCGGGCACCGGGTCGAATTGTTGGGCAGTGATTTTTCCGATTGGCGGATCACGTTTGTCGACACCGGCGCCAAGGCGCTGGTCGGCGAGCGACTCCTGGCGGTCCGGGAACACCTTCGCGGCGAAGAGGTGTTTCTGGCGAATTACGTCGACGGCCTCACCGACCTGAACCTCAACGACCTCATCGAGCAATTCCAACGCGCTCAGTGCACCGCATGCTTTATTACCGTGCCGCCGACGCAAACATTCCATCTGGTTGAAACCGATAAAGATTCACGCGTGACCGACATCAATCACGCCGGCACCTCGGATACCTGGATCAACGGCGGGTACTTCGTTTTCCGCAAGGAGATTTTCGATTATCTCCGTCCTGGCGAGGACCTGGTTGACGAGCCTTTCCAGCGGCTGATCGCGGCGCGACAGCTGATCACTATCCGGCACCGTCGTTTTTGGGCCTGCATGGATACGTTCAAAGAACGGCAGCAGCTCGAAGACCTCTGGTCCAAGGGCGCGGCGCCGTGGCACGTTTGGGCGAACGACGGAGCCAAGCCTTTGGCCGGACCGGTCACGGGTTCCAGGCCCCAGTCCGGCGCGGTGGCAGCGAGCAAGATGACGCTGTAACTGCGGTGCGGACCGAAGCAGCGAGATGAATTGTTCGAAAGTACTAACCCGGTTTGTGGCAGCGGGAGAAATTTGTGAGCGGTAGTCCAGCAACCAGCATCCAGAAAGATTCCGGCGCTAACGATCACGCCGAGCATCTTCGTACCGGTCACCTGCTCCATAATATCGGCCATCGGGCCGTCTCCGGGGGATTTGTGACCTTCGGTGCGCAAGCTGGCAAGTTCATCCTCAGCTTCGCCGGGGCAGCGGTACTGGCGCGTTTGCTGGAGCCGAAGGACTTCGGCCTGTTGGGCATGGTCCTGGGCATCACCGCCCTGGTGGGTATCTTCAAGGAACTGGGCCTTTCCACCGCCACGGTACAGCGCGAGCACATTACCCAACAGCAGGTATCGAACCTGTTCTGGGTCAATGTGGCCGTCGGCGGCATGGCCGCCCTAATCGGCGTCGGCCTCTCGCCGCTGGTTGCGAAGTTTTATCGCGATCCTCGCGTCGCCGCCATCATGGTGGTGCTATCGCTGACGTTTCTCGTGGCCGGCTCCGCCGTCCAACACCGGGCGCTGCTCACCCGTCAGATGCGATTTTCGACAGTCGCTCTCATCGATGTCACGGCCATGTTCGTCGGGTTTCTGATCGGGTGTATCCTGGCTTGGCGAGGGTTCGGGTATTGGGCGCTGGTGGCACAACAGGTGTCCAATTCCGCTACGGACTTGCTATTGACCTGGAGCTGTTCCCGTTGGCGACCGAACCTGCCGCGGCGGAAGACCGGCGTACGTCCGCTGTTGAACTTCGGCGCTCACCTCACGGTCGCCGACTTCGTTGGCAGGTTGTCGGCCAGCACCGACACCATTTTGATCGGCCGGTTTTTCGGAGTTGTGCCTCTGGGCCTGTACACGCGCGCCACGGTGCTGCTGCAGCGGCCGCTCGACCAGGTGTTTGCCCCTGTAACCGCCGTGCTGGATCCGGTGCTCGCGCGTCTGCAGAACGATCCCCAGCGATACCGTCGGGCATTCCTGCGCATCTACGGTGCCCTGGCAATGGTCACCTTCACGTTTGCAGCCCTCTGCTTGGCCCTGGCCCAGCCGATCGTCCTGGTGATCCTCGGGTCGAAATGGGTCGGAGTCATTCCTTTGTTTTCTGCGTTCGCGCTGGTGGCGATCTCGTCACCCATGTCCAGTGTTGTGTCTTGGATTTATCAGAGTCAAGGGCGCGGGCGCGATCAGTTATACAACCATACGTCGGCGGGTCTGATCACTGTTGCTGCCTACCTGGTCGGTCTCCATTGGGGCCCCCTGGGCATCGTTCTGTCTCTTGCAATTACCAGCATGATGATTCGCCAGCCGTTGGTGTATTACATCGCCGGACGGCGTGGGCCCGTGAGCACTTCCGACCTGTGGGCCGGGTTCTTTTCCCAATTGCCGCTCTGGGGCAGCGTGTACCTGATGACCACGCTGGCGCACATGGCGTTCCACAATATGGCCCCGATTCTGCAATTGTTGATATGCGCTCCGATCGGCATCCTAGGCGGCGCTGCCCTGATGCTGCCCTTCCGCCGCTCGCGCGAGAACGCTACGTATGTGTGGAACATGATTCGAGGAACCTTGGTTCAGCGGAGTAGCGCGATATGACACCCAACGTGGTACAGGCCGAACCGACCGTCGATCGGCGGCAGCGGCAGGTTGTGCCGGTGGCGAAGAGGAAGATCGGTCTGTTTGGCATTTTTGGAATCCAGAATCTGGGGAATGAGTGCACTTTGCAGGCGATTTACTACAACTCGAGCGAGCGCATGGGCGGCGATGCGGAGTTTTTTGCCATTTCCTTCAAGGCCGAGGATACCGCGAAGCGGCACCAGCTCCGTTCGGTGCCGGTGACGCTGCAAGACTTCGAACATGTACGCAGCGGCGCACTAGCGAAGCTCGGCCGCATCCTGTTTCGCCGCATCCCCGGCGAAGTGCGCGACTGGATCACCGCGGTCAAGAGCCTTCGCGGCACTGACATGGTTTTTATGACCGGCACGGGGATGTTGACCGACTACAGCACGTCGGCGCTCGGGTTCCCCTATCACGTGTTCTTGTGGACGGTGGCCGCTAAGCTCGCCGGATGCAAGGTGTGTTTTGTCAGTGTGGGTGTGGGTCCCCTGTACGAGCGGCTCAGCCGGTTCTTCATCCGGCGCGCTCTCACCCTCGCCGATTTCAGGAGCTTCCGCGATGAATTCTCAAAGAACCGCATCGCCAGGAGCTGTTTCGACAGCAGCCGCGACCACGTCTACCCCGACCTCGCCTGGAGCCTTCCGCCGTCCATGTTCCCGCGCCGCACGCCGCGTACGGGGCGGATGAGGATCGGCCTCGGCATGATGGATCACTACGACATTCATCTTGCGAATTCCACCCAGCACGAGCAGGAATATCGCGTGTACTTGGGCAAGACGGCTGAGTTTGTCCAGTGGCTGGTAAGCAGGAACTACGAGGTGCGCATTCTCCAAGGCGATGCGCGGCACGACGGCCGGGGCAGAGCCGACCTGAAGGCGCTGCTGGAGAGCCGCGGAATGCGTTACGACCAGGCCGGCGTTCACGACGAGGGCGCTTCCACCGTGGACGAATTGCTGACGCAGATTGCCCAGGTTGACCTTGTCGTTTCACCGCGCTTCCATAACCTTCTCTTGGGCCTGATGATGGATATCCCCGCGATTTCCATCTCCTACGATCCCAAAAGCGATTCCTTGCTGAAGGGAGTGGGCCTGGGCAAGTACCACCAGAAGATGTCGGAGCTGGATGTCGAGAAGCTCAAGACACAGCTTCTCGATCTAGAGGCGGAGCTCGAGAGCGTCAAGCCCGCCATTCGCAAAAAGGCCGCAGACTACCGCCGCCAGTTGGACGAACAGTACGGCGCGCTTTTGGCGCTCTTATAACCACCAACCCTTTTCGCTTGGAGAAGAACTGCAGTGAGATCCACCCAAGAAATTATAAAGAGTTTTCGCAAGAGAGACTACTGGATCGTCGAGAACAGTCAATATGCGGAGGTAAGTTTTCGCCTACGCAAATGCGGGCGGATCATCAACGACTTAGCGGGAGGGAGGGAATGCAGCCTTCTCGATGTCGGCTGTGGCCCAGGCGCTCTGCGCACGGTTCTTGCGCCAAATATCCGCTACTACGGAATTGACATCGCAATTCACGAGCGCGCGCCGCACTTCCGCGAGCTCGACCTCGCGAACGATGAGATCTCGTACGACGGTATGCGCTTTGACTTCGTTACCGCGTTTGGCTTTTTCGAATACATGGGCCACGTCCAGAACAAAAAGCTTCAAGAAATCAAAGCATGTCTGAAACCGGGCGGAAAATTCCTGATGACGTACATCAATTTCGGGCACTTTCGCCGCCAGATATGGCCCAATTACAACAACGTGCAGCCGATCGACCAGATGCTGAAGAATGTGGAGGACGCGTTTCGAGTCGAGAAGTTATTTCCCGCATCTCATCACTGGCGCCAGAAGCAGCCCGGCAAAAATGCCATTCCGGTCGTTCAGATGCATGTGAATTTCAACATTCCTCTGCTAAGCCCGCTGCTGGCGGTGGAATATCTTTTTGTGTGCTCGGCGCGCTGAGCTGCGGGACCTCCGATGATCGTGGATAGGGAACTGCTGGAATGGGATCTGGAACTGCCTCAGCGCGGCGTGGTCGACACGCTATGGCAAGAACAACTGGCTCGCTGGCCTCAGGCGAGGCAGGTATCGGTCCGACAGTTGGAGCTAGTTCCGGAGCACTAGATAAGAACGTCATGATGCTGAATCGCGAATTCTGGAGTGGACGCCGAGTCTTCCTGACAGGCTATACGGGGTTTAAGGGCAGCTGGTTGTGCCTGTGGCTCGATCTGCTCGGAGCCGAGGTTACCGGCTACGCACTCGCGCCGCCTACCGAACCAAACCTGTTCGAGCAAGCGGACGTTGCCAACGTGGTTCGTTCCATCCAGGCGGACATTCGTGATTTCGAGAAGTTGAAAAGCGCGCTGAACGAGTGCCGGCCCGAGGTCATCATTCACATGGCGGCGCAATCGGTCGTCCGCCGCGGCTACGACGATCCGATCGAGACGTATTCCTCGAACGTAATGGGGACGGTTCACCTGTTCGAGGCCGTACGCCAGCTGCAACTACCCTGTGCAATCGTCAACGTCACCAGCGACAAGTGCTATGACAATCGTGAATGGGTATGGGGATATCGTGAGAATGATGTCCTCGGGGGTCACGATCCGTACTCGAATTCGAAGGCTTGCGCGGAGCTGGTGACGGCCGCGTACCGGGACTCGTTTTTCCCGCCAGACTCGATCGACCGCCATGGGGTCGCGGTCGCGAGCGTGCGAGCAGGAAATGTTATCGGCGGCGGCGATTGGACGGCAAATCAGCTGATTCCCGACCTGATGCGGGCATTCCTGCGTGGAGAGCCATGTCTGATCCGCAACCCGTCGGCAGTTCGCCCCTGGGAATTCGTGCTTGAACCTTTGCGTGGATACCTGCTGGTTGCCGAGCGGCTAGTCGAGGAGGGCGTTCCGTTCGCTGCGGCGTGGAACTTCGGTCCTTCCGATGAGGACGCGAAGCCAGTGCGCTGGATTGCTGACGAGTTGGTAAGACTGTGGGGAAAGAACGCGTCGTGGATTCGGGATTCGGGCTTCCAACCGCGCGAGGCGTACACCCTTAAGCTCGACGCCTCCAAAGCTCACGCGGAGTTACGTTGGTACCCTGTGGTTCCTTTGAATTTGGCGCTGGACTGGATTGTGATGTGGTATCGTGCATTCGAGGATGGCGGGGACCTTCGCAAGCTGACTCGAACTCAGATCGAACAGTACGAAAGTTTGTCGGAAGATACGAAGGTTCGCTCTGGCGCTGCTTCCGTCGCGAAGAGCAGGGAACCGGCGGGCAATTGAGCCGTCTTACTAAGCAGTCCTAGACTGATCAGCAGTAGTAGCGCGTATTCATTGCAGGCGCCGGTTGTTAGTTCGATGTATGCGCGGCGCGGTTCCGAAGTACGATGATGGCAATGTGCCCGGGCCAGCAGCAAAACACGCACCCAATGACCTGCCCCCCAAAAACTAGTCCAGCGGAAATGTGACTTCTCCATTTACGATGGCCCGCCAG
>OBLU010006443.1_pt1 | contig 10443 bp, 15 predicted proteins | sample 1518681 | NCBI WGS metagenome assembly OBLU01 (sample SAMEA3539304, study PRJEB22396) | soil metagenome | biome: tundra; feature: field; material: soil | place: USA | collected 2010-05 | depth 0.15 m
CGTCCGGTCAGATCGAACAGTTGTTTGACATTCACTCCGGGAACGGCCTCTCCGCGTGGCAGAGCCACGCAAGAATGATGGTCGATATCATATTAGAGTCTAATTACGATCTGCGACAGCAAGCCATCGACGGCTCCGTCGGAAACAGAATTCCACCATCCGGGGTCAGTGGCTACGGGGTAAAGTGCTTCACCGTTCGTTCGCCTTGCGTCTTTTCTTGGTCTTCTTCCGTATTCCCAGTAGTATGCACGCAACGACCTGTTATTTCGTCAATGCAATGGCGGATGAGAAGAGCGAGATCGCGCACGGATTGCGTCGTCGCGATCCCGACCTGCTCGACCACCTCATCGAGCAATACCAGCATCGGCTGCTGCGTTACCTGCTGTCGCTGACCCGCAACCGGGCCACCGCCGAAGATCTTTTCCAGGAAACCTGGATTCGCGTTCTGGAACGCGGACATCAATACGACGGAAAGCATGAGTTCAGCACCTGGCTGTTCTCCGTGAGCCGCCACCTGGTCATCGACTTTTTCCGCCGCAAACAGCCGGCCAGCCTCAACGGCCTGCTCGAGGACGAAGACAAACCGATGGACCCGCCCGCGTCCGGACAGCCCTCTGCGTTTGATCTGGTGGCTCATCGCGAACTGAGCGAGCGCATCGCCGCCGGCCTCGATCACGTGGCTGCCGAATATCGTGAAGCCCTCGTCCTTCGTTTCCAGGAAGGACTGTCATTGGACGAGATCGCCGTGGTCACCGGCGCACCGCTGGGTACCGTGAAGTCCCGCGTATACCGTGGCCTGAGCGCGCTCCAGCCGTTGTTGAAAGGAATACGGGCATGAACAACACAGCGATAACTAAGAATGATCACGTACGCGCCCGCCAGATGCTCGCCCTCGCCGATGCCGCGCAGTTGCCCGCCGCAGACCGCGCTTGGCTCGAAAGCCACCTCGAAGCGTGCGACTCTTGCCGCGCCTTTGCCCAGGACGCCGGCGACCTTGTCCGAGCGCTGCGTTCGATTCCTGTGGCCGCCGACCGGACCTTGGTCGCCGCCACTCAAATGCGCGTGCGGTTGCGTGCGCGGGAGCTGCGACAACGCGATGAACGCTTGTGGCTGGTCGGCGTCTCTTGTGTAGTGGTGACGCTGACCGCCGCCCTTACGAATCTCGCATGTTGGCGCGGCTTTACCTGGCTGGTGGAGCGCACCCATATTTCCGCAGCCACTTGGCCGGTTGCCTTTGTCGCGCTCTTTATCGTGCCCGCGCTGGCTGCCAGTGTGCTGCTGCTCGCCAAGGGCACGCACCTGGCCGATCACAGCCGCTGAACACAGGGATTGAGAACACAGGATTGAGAGAAGGAGACACACCGATGCAAGTGCGAAACGAAACCCGGACCCGATTCTCGGACGAGATCCGCATCATTTCCCCGATTGCCTATTTCATCGCCTTGCTGGCCTTTGCCGGAATGCAGATTCTTTTCGCCACGGTAGTGGCCAGCGATCCGAAGGCCCCTCCCTTCTGGGCCCGAGAAGGCCTCGTACTTCTCGCCGGCGGCGTGCTGGCGGTGTTTGTTCTGCTCATCGGATATGTAAACCGTGACGCCGGCCGGCGGGGCATGAGCCGGCTTCTGTGGACGCTGATAGCGATCTTCGTTCCGAACGCGCTGGGAATCGTCCTGTACTTCATTCTGCGCAAAACCCGTCTCGGGGCCTGCCCGCAATGCGGGACGCACGTGGAGCCGGGCTTCGGTTTCTGTCCCAAGTGCCGCTACCGCTTGCAGCCCGTCTGCCCGCAATGCCAGCGCGGAGTTCAGCCGGGCGATGCGTTTTGCCCCTACTGCGGAGGCGCGTTGGATACGACGGTTCGCGAGCCCGCACCCTTGTGAATCAGGAAATGTCAGGCAGAAAATGTGAGGCAGGAAAGCTCAGTTGTTGTTCGGTAGTGTCTCAGTTTGGGTTACTCTTCAGTGAGTTGGCCGTAGAGAAGAGCTTCTAGATAGTCAGCCATAATCGAAAGATCAAGATGTCCTTCATCCCAAGCATTGTCGGCTGCCCGCAACGCTGCATAGTAGGGCTTGCGATCCTCTCGAATGCGTTCCGGGACAATCTTCTTGCCAGTGAGTATCTTGTTCTGCTTTAGGCTAATCAGGTAGTAGCATGCGGCCCTAGCAGTGCGACCATTACCTTCGACAAACGGATGTATCCAGTTCAGCCTCCAAAGTGCGTAACCAGCAATCCATGTTGGGTGTTCTCCAATCCCATCCAGTGTCCAGCTCTCATGAATGAAAGAAAAAAAATGATCCATCAGGTGCGGAACTTCCTTAAAATGAGGCGGAATGTGGTCGCCTACGTAAACAGGTTCCTCGCGAAACCGACCGCCGAACTGCGCGATATTGGAAACGGCAGCGTAGTTCAAGGCCCATAGAGTGTATTTGTCAAATGCCTCAATCCCTTTCTTGAGGCCAATTTCGATACAGTTCGAGAGAAGATCGTACTGGCGTAACAGATTTTGCTCTTGAATGCGCTGAAACAGAACGGGATCGTCTTTTTCGCGGACGGACATTTTTTGCTTGTGGCCTGCTTTTCACGGCAGGCCACAGTTATTTGGGTTATGCGAGTAGTCGCACCTTCTTCGAAGTCTGGCGAACGCTGTCCTTGGTGATGTTCTTGGCGCTAGCTGGCGCGTTGCCGAAAGCGAAACTGATCCGCTGTTCCTGCAGTTCATCTTCAGTCACCTGTTTGCTGCGTGAAGTCTCCAGCACCTTCTTCAGTTCTGGATTGACTTTAAGGTTTCCGAGGAATTGTTTTCTATCGGCCATGGAGTCCTACTACCTTTCTCTTTTTCTTCAGTTTCTACAAGCCTTTTGGTTACGAATCATAACCCTTAATCTTGCGTTGTCAATAGTTTACATCTTTTTCCTGTGGATTCCTCGGGTTCAAGTAAAAAACTTGGAGTTTAAGGTTATACCGTAAGTCTCTAAGAATCATAATGTTTTTGCCCCACACTGCGAGGAGCGTTATTTCTTCCAGCGACCAAACGGGATCCGCGACTCCGGGCGGCCATCGCAGGAGTGATTCGCAGACTCCTGTGGATCGCAACCAAACTGAGACACTACCTGTCGTTCAACCCCGAATTTTCCCGGCATACAGCGCCATGCCCACCACGGCGTCAATCCCCAGCGCGTCGAGGCTGTCGATTTCGTGCTGTTCAGTGATGCCGCCGGCGACCACCAGGTGTCGTTCGGTGGCGCGCCGGATGGCGTGAACCGTCTCCATCGGAATTCCGCCCATCAAGCCTTCCGTGTCGATGTGCGTGTAGAGAAAGGTCTCGCAGAAAGGCTCCAGCTCGCGAATCATGTCGAAGGCGGTGACAGCAGTCTTCGTGCGCCAGCCGTCAATCGCAACCCGGCCTCCGCGGGAATCGAGAGCAAACATGAGCGCCGCCCTCGGGAGCCTCTCTGCCAGTGCGCGAGCATACTCCTGGTTGATCCGGCCTTCGGTCATCAAAGCGGACCCGATGATCACCTTGCGCGCACCCAGGTTCAGAAGTTCCTGGGCAGTTTCGAGCGTGCGAATGCCGCCGCCCACCTGGCAAGGCAGGCGTCCGGCGATCTGCTTCACCAACGACCGGTTGTCGCCGGTGCCGATGGCTGCGTCGAGGTCTATGAGTTGGACTACGGGATACTTGGAAAAGCGCTCGATCCAGTAATCGAAATTGTCGAACTCCAGTTTCTTCTTCTCTCCCTGAACTAACTGCACGATCTTGCCGCCCATCAGGTCGATTGACGGAATCAGCATGGCCACCTCACCGGCACATTGGCAGCGCGCAGCTCAAGCTTTAATTGTCCGATGTTCTCGAGACCGAAATGAAAAATAGAAGCGGCCAAAGCCGCGTCCGCGCGCCCACTCTGGAACACTTCAATAAAGTCCTGCGCCGAACCGGCGCCGCCCGATGCGATCACCGGAATGGAAACGGCGTCGGCCACCAACTGCGTCAACTCACAATCGAAACCAGCTTTGGTCCCGTCGCGGTCCATCGAAGTGAGCATGATTTCTCCCGCGCCGCAAGCCGCGGCTTCCCGCGCCCATAGAATGGCGTCCCGGCCTGTGGGTATGCGCCCGCCGGCAACGAACACCTCGAAGCCCCCGTCCCTCCGCTTGGCATCGATGGCCACCACCACCGCCTGCGAGCCAAAACGAGCGGCAATTTTTCCGATCAGGGTCGAGTCCTTCACCGCGGCCGAGTTGATCGCGATTTTGTCGGCGCCCGCCTCGAACACGGCCTCGGCGTCGGCGAGTTCGCGGATTCCTCCGCCGACCGTGAACGGAATAAACAAGCAGCGCGCCGTGCGGGAGACCACATCGATCATCGTGCGGCGCTTATCGCTGGTGGCCGTAATATCCAGCAGAACGATCTCGTCCGCGCCATCGCGGGCGTGAGCGGCGGCACATTCCGCCGGGTCGCCGGCGTCGCGCAAATTAACGAACTGCACGCCTTTCACGACCCGGCCGTCGTCCACATCGAGACAGGCAATGATGCGCTTGGTCAGCACGTGTTAAACCTCACAGAAATTCTTGAGCATGAGCAGCCCCACGGTCCACGATTTTTCCGGATGAAACTGCACGCCGAAAATATTTTCCTGTTCGACCACGGCAGAAAACTGCGTTCCGTATTCGGTCGCCGCCGTGGTAGCGGCAACCACCGGCGCTTGAAAGGAATGGGTGTAGTAGACAAAGGATTCCGGCGCGACGTTACGCAACAACCGCGAACCTTCCCGCACTGCCAGCGAGTTCCATCCGACGTGCGGCGATTTCACCGAAGAAGGAAACGGCCGGCATCGCCCAGCAAAAATTCCCGCTCCCGCAAACTCTGGAGCCTCGTCGCTGCCCTCGAACAGCCACTGCATTCCCAGACAGATCCCCAGGAACGGCTTGCCCGCGCTCGCGCCTTGCAGCACGGCGTCGCGCAAGCCCGTGTTGTCGAGCGCGCCCAAGGCGGAGAAGTGCCCGACGCCAGGCAGCACGATCTTCTCCGCCGCCGCGACAATTTCAGGCTGCGTGGTTAGAACAACGTCCGCGCCAAGATAGTCAAACGCTTTCTTCACCGAATTCAAATTGCCCGCGCCGTAATCCACGATCGCGATAGTCGGCGCTCTCATAGAAGACCCGATCATAGAAGCCCCTTCGTGCTCGGCAGCATGCGTCCCAACCGCCGGTCGCGCGAGCAGGCCACACGCAGAGCGCGCGCAAAAGCTTTGAACAGCGCTTCAATCTTGTGATGGCTGGAACGCCCGTAAAGTACACGCGCATGAACATTGGCGCGCGCGCCGCGTGCGAAGCCCTCAAAGAAATCGCACACCAGTTCCGTTTGCAGATCGCCGACTCGCGCGGCTCGAACCTTAGTCTCGACCACGGCCACCGCGCGGCCGCCAAAGTCCACCGCCGCCAGTCCGAGAGTCTCGTCCATGGTCATCAGAAAATACCCGGCTCGCCAGATGCCGCGCCGGTCGCCCAGAGCGCGGTCGAACGCCTCGCCCAGGCTAATGCCGACATCTTCCACGGTGTGGTGCTGATCCACATCCAAGTCGCCCCGAGCAGAGAGTTTCAGGTCGAACCCACCATGCCGCGTGAACAGTTCGAGCATGTGGTCGAGAAAACGGATTCCGGTGGAGACTTCGTACTTTCCGCGGCCCTCGATGTTGAGGGCAATTTGAATTTCTGTTTCCGCGGTTTTGCGATGCAGTTTAGCTTTCCTCACGACTGCACCCCGTTTGGAAACGGCCTCCGCAGCCCGGTTCGCAACCCAATTTGATTGATTACGTCGCGCATAGCAAGAATCAGAGTCTGCGTGTGTTCGTCGGTTCCCACGGTGAGGCGGACGCAGCCTTCGCATCCCGGGTCAAAGTGCCGGTCGCGCACCAGAATTCCGCGATCGCGCAGCGCGCGTACAAATTCCGCGTGGCCTAAGCCGATGCGGACCAAGACAAAATTCGCGTGGCTCGGCCAGTAACGCAGACCGAGACTGCCAAGTTCCAGCTGTAATCTCTCGCGATTGCGTCGCACTTGCGCGACATAGCCGTTGACATATTCCTGATCGTGAATCGCCGCCGGAAGAACTGCGAGCGCGGCCACGTTGACGCTGTAGGGCGAGGCAACGCGCCGGACCATCGCCATCTGCCGTGCGTCTCCCGCAAGAATGCCAATGCGCAGTCCGGCAAGGCCGTAGGCCTTGGAAAAAGTGCGCGCCACGAAAAGATTCTCGATTTGCCGAGTGCGGTCGATGAGCGTTTCTCCGTGAAATTCGAAATACGCCTCATCGACGAGCAGCGCGGCTTGCGGCGCGGTTTGCGCAATCTGAGTGAGGACATTGCCTGCAACCGCGGCTCCGGTCGGATTGTTAGGGTTCGCCACCGCGATGAGCCGCGTGCGCGCGCTAATTTGAGCGAGCAGTTGCTGTGTGGGAAATGCAAAATTGTCCTCGGCAGGTACCTCGATAACTCGTGCGCCTTCGGCCAAAGCAAAGATCGCGTACATGGCGAAGGTGGGCACAACGACAAGCGCTTCGTCTCCCGGATCGAGATACGTGGAACAAAGCAGATGAATCGCTTCGTCAACTCCGTTGGTGAGCAAGACCTGTGCCGCATCGAGTCCGAGAAAACGCGCGACCAGTTTTTCCACCGGCTCGCGCTCGGGATAACGCGCCAGGCACTCGGCATCGAGCGACCGCAGCCCCGCCAACACGCGCGGCGAACACCCGATTGTGCTCTCGTTGAAATCGAGGCGCAGCCCCGTTCGGTTAGCCAGTGGAGGCCGATAGGTGTGCAACTTCTTTACCGCATCGCGAGCTTCAAGCATGGGAGCACCTCACTCGGAACGCCTCCGCGTGTCCCGTCAATCCTTCGGCAGTTGCCAGCGTAATGCCCGGCGGCCCGATCCCGCGGATTCCCGCACGGGACACTTGCTGACAGCCAATGACGCGTACGAAATCAAGCACGCTGAGGCCGCCACGCACCCGAGCCATCGCCCCCGTGGGCAGCACATGGTTCGGTCCTGAGACATAGTCGCCCGCGGCCTGAGGTGTGAACTCATCCAGGAAAACCGCGCCCGCATGCTGTACTGCCGGCGCCAATGCCGCTGGAAGTGTGAGATGCTCGGGCGCGATGCGATTCGACGCTTCGACCGCCTGCTCAAGCGAAGCAACCAGAAGAATGGCGCCGCGCCGGGAGAGCGCTTCGGCGGCAATCGGATTTGCGCGCGAGCGCGAGCGCACTTCGTGCTGAACTTTTTTCGCTAACCCGCGTGAAGTTGTTATGAAAATACACAGCGCGTCGGGATCATGTTCCGCCTGCGCCACCAAGTCGGATGCGATGCAAGCCGGATCGCCGTCTGCGCTAATGACGACGGCTTCGGTAGGACCAGCCAGAAATTCAATAGCGCAATCGAAAGCCACCAGTTTCTTGGCAGCGGTGACGTAGCGGTTGCCCGGACCAACGATCTTGTCCACGCGCGGAATCTCAGCCGTTCCATAAGCAAGGGCAGCAATCGCCTGCGCCCCTCCGACTCGATAGAACTCGCGCACGCCCAGGAATGCAGCCGCCGCCAGCGTTGTCTGCGCCGGGCGAGGAGAAGCCACGCGAATCTGCCGCACACCGGCGACCTGCGCCGGAATCACCGTCATAAGCACCGTGGAAGGCAAAGGATAGCGCCCGCCCGGAACGTAGCATCCCACCGATTCCAGCGGTCGCACTAACTGGCCCACGCTCACGCCAGGCTGAATTTCGCGCCGCCACTCTTTAGCCGGGGCCGCTTGCCACTCCGCATAGCGGCGGATATTGCCCGCAGCCTGCTTGATCGCGTCCCGCAGTTCCGAATTAGTTTGCTCCCAAGCCTGGCGCAGCTCATCTTCAGAAACACGCAGCGGCTCGCCCTCGCCCAATCCGTCCCAACGCGTAGCGTAGCGGCGTACGGCGCGATCGCCGTTACGCCGGACGTCCTTCACAATGCGGCGGACCGCCGGTTCCACCTCGGCCAGATCGGTCGCGCCGCGCCCGGCCAGCGCCGTCACCAGACGAGCTTGCGCGGAGCCTTCGAGAATGCGCATGGCGCCATCGCTCACCGCCTTATCGCGCCTCGCCTTATTGCGCACCGCCCGATCGCGCATCACATCACCACCTTGTTCAGCGGATATTCGACGATGCCCTGCGCGTTGGCTTGCTTCAGCTTCGGAATCAGCGACCAGGCGGCTTGTTCCTCAATGACCGTGTTCACCGCGACCCACTCGCCATCGGCCAGCGGCGCGACCGTCGGATTTTGCAGCGCGGGCAGAAGACTGAGAACACCGGGCAAGTCTGGTTTGCGCACGTTGAGCATCAGACCGACCCGCCCCAGCGCGGCGATAGCCCCGCTCAGCATGACTGCCAGGTTCTCAATCTTTTGCCGCCGCGCGGCATCGGCCCAGGCGGCCGTGTTCGCGACCAGTTGCGTATTCGACTCCAGAACGGTCTCCAGGATTCGCAAATGATTAGCGCGCAGTGAACTTCCCGTCTCCGTCACCTCGACAATCGCATCCGCCAGCAACGGCGGCTTCACTTCGGTCGCGCCCCAGGAGAACTCGACGCGCACGTCAACCTTCCGATTCGCGAAATAATTGCGCGTGAAACTGACCAGCTCAGTGGCAATGATCCGACCGGCAAGGTCTTCGAGTTTTTGAAAACTCGATTCCTCCGGGACGGCCAGCACCCATTTGACCTTGCCCATGCTTTGCTTGGCATAGATCAGGTCGCAGACCCTGACCACATCGAGGCCGCTTTCCAGCACCCAGTCCAGGCCCGTCAAGCCCGCATCCAGCGCCCCGTGTTCGACGTATCTCGCCATTTCCTGGGCACGAATCAGCATGCATTCGATTTCGGGATCATCCGTGGCGGCGAAATATGAGCGGGCGTTGGTGTACACGCGCAGTCCGGCGCGAGTGAACAGGCTCAGCGTCGCTTCCTGCAAACTTCCTTTAGGGATGCCCAGTCGCAATTTCATCGCTCCGCCCTCTCTTGCCCATCCGTCTCCTGTCCCACCAGCGCGCTCCCCAAAGGAAGTTCCTGCATGAAGCAGGAGCGCGTCCCGGTGTGGCAGACCTTGCCCTCGCCCAGCACGCGGACGCGCAGCAGCACCGTATCCCGGTCGCAGTCAGTCCAGGCGGCAACCACCTGCAGACGATTGCCGGATGTTTCTCCCTTGGTCCACAGGGTCTGGCGGGTACGGCTGTAGAACGTCACGAATCCACTGTGCAAGGTCATATCCAGCGCCTGCCGGTTCATAAAGCCCACCATCAGCAGCTCCCCGGTGCCCGCATCCTGAATGACGGCAGGCACCAGCCCCTGCATCTTGTCGAAATCGATCTCCATCGAACCCTCCCAATCATGGTTTAAGAATAGCGGATTAAGAATCGTGATTAAGAATTGTGTGCCCGATTTTCAAAGCTGGCACGACAGCAAAAAGCCCGCTGGGCGAGGTCCGCGCCAGCGGGCTTGGATTCCTATAAGTGCTTTTGGTTATCCGATGTCCCCCGCCGACACGCTCGTCGCATGGTGATGATGGCGATGGTGATGAGTCAGCGAAGTCATACTGGGCACGATACTAGGGCAGTGGAGATACGGTTGTCAATCGGTTTCTGGGATGAAGATTCTCTCCCCGCCCCGGCCGGAATTGGCCACCTGTCACCAGATGAGTCTTAGCCCTTTGTAAAGGCTGAATTTTTCGTCAGAAGTCAGAATGGGAATCTTCTCGGACAACGCCTGGGCAATGATCTGCCGATCAAAGGGGTCAGCATGGTGAAGGGGTAAGTCGAACAACTGGAATGCATGATCGGCGGTGTAAGGAAGAATGCGGATGTTCAGAGCCGCAACCGCCTGGCGCGCGACATCGGCTGAGACTCTCAACTTGCCCAGGGCGGTCTTGATTGCGATCTCGGAAAGCGAAATCGCGCTCAGCTCGAGAACATTTTCTGCGTTCTCTAACACGGTGGTCGCGCGTTTGGTGAGCCGTTCCGGCGATTCTACCGCGTAGATCAGAATTGCCGTGTCCAGAAGGACGCGCACTTCAACCACGCCCCACGAGGAAGCCTTCCACTTCTTCGTCCGTCATGGGCTTCCACCAGTTCGGGTCGAGGATCTCGATCTTGCCCTTAAGCGTTCCGAGCGTCCTCTTCTTGCGGGTCGGCTCTTTCGTGCGCACTATATCCACTACGGGTACACCCCGCCGGCATATGGTCACAGGCTCTCCGTCCTCCACTGCCTTAATCAATTCCGGAAGTTTGTTCTTAGCATCTGCGACACTGACTTGCATAACCGTATTATAGCTATCTAAGATAGCTATGTCAACCGCCGATCACGGCTAAAGCAGCTAACGATTCCCGAAGCGGAAGACGATGCTCGTGACGATGCGGAGATTGTTCTG
>OBLU010006444.1_pt1 | contig 10442 bp, 9 predicted proteins | sample 1518681 | NCBI WGS metagenome assembly OBLU01 (sample SAMEA3539304, study PRJEB22396) | soil metagenome | biome: tundra; feature: field; material: soil | place: USA | collected 2010-05 | depth 0.15 m
CACCGGCTTGTCAATGCGGTTTCGGCAACACCCCGGCGCAAAGACTTTCAGCCGCCGATTGTCGCACATCCCCCACGAACAACGGCGGTCCCGCCCCTGAAAAAGTTTCACCTAAATCTTCACCGGATTCTTCACCTAACGAGCACTTCAGGGGCAGTGAGAGAGCATTGGCCGAGCAATGAAATAGTTGTAAAAAAACCTTGCAATCCCCAGTAAAATCAGGGTATTCTCGTGCCTGAAATTGAGTGAGTTACGGTCGGAAGGTCGAAGCTCCCGCGTTCGATTCCGACCTCCGCCTCCATCAACGACTTACGACGAAACTGGACAGGAAAATGCACCATTCAGGCGAGGGTTGAAAACCGACCCTCGCCTTACGAGAAGTTACACGATGATTTCTTGCAGTCGCCGTAACTTGGCAGCAAAAGGCTCCTGAAATGTATGAGGCGACGATTTTCCGGTTTTACAGTTTGAATTATCAATTCGCCAGGCGTAGTTGCCACGGCAGTTCATGCTGCGAGTAACGCAGCAATAATCGTTGCCAGACTCCCGCCAGATCCTCCCCCAGAAAAGTGGACATGGTTTACACAGTTTCAGGGGTTTGAGGAAACAAAGCATCTCGGAGCGTTTCAGCCGGGGTGGGAACTCCCGTGGTCGGACTGGGCTTCTTCTTCGGAGGCGCCACTTCCCTTGTCCAAACACTCTCGCACGGCTGCCGCCAATGCCGTCGGTTCGTAAGGCTTGGCGAGATAGCTGAACCTCCCGTCTGCGGGCGGAACCTGCGTAGACATTTCCGGGCTGTACCCACTGGTCATGAGCACCCGCAAGGTGTCTTTTTCCGATCGCAGGCGGTCCGCGAGTTCCAATCCAGTCACTCCTTCGGGCATGATGATGTCGGTGAAAAGCAAATCAATCTGCTGGCCGTAGCGTTGCCATAATCGCAGGGCATCGACGCCATTGGGTGCTTCGAGTACCCGGTAGCCGTTGCGCAACAAGGCGCGTCCCGCCACTTTCCGCAGGGCGGGGTCATCTTCGACTAACAGGATAGTCTCCGTTCCTGTTTGGACGGCGGGAGTGCTAGCTGCGGGGCTTTCGGGTTGCCCGGTTTCCGCGGCGACGGGGAGGAAGATCCTGAACGTGCTGCCCTGGCCGACGGCGGTCTCGATCTCCGTCCACCCCTGGTGCTGCTTGACGATCCCATAGACTATGGCCAGTCCCAAGCCGGTGCCCTGGCCGACCTCCTTGGTGGTAAAGAACGGCTCAAAAACACGCTTGAGCGTTGCTTCGTCCATGCCACAACCCGTGTCTGAAATCGTGAGACAGACAAACTTGCCGGGTCGAGCTTCCGTGCTTGCCGCCCCCTGGTCGATGTCCACTACTCCCGTGCTGATGGTCAGTCGCCCGCTTTTGGGCATGGCGTCGCGGGCATTGACGCTTAGGTTCATTACCACCTGCTCCATCATGCCCGCATCCGCTGCGATCAAAGGCAAATTCCCTTTGCCCTGGAATTCCAGGGTGATGTGTTCGCCCAGAACTCGTCGCAGCATTTTGAGCAGGTTGTCCAGCAGGCCGTTCAGATCCAGCGGTTTGACCTGCGTGACCGCTCGCCGACTGAACAACAACAATTGCTTGGTGAGGGTGGCCGCGCGGTTTACGCCCATCTCGATTTCCTTGAGCGCAACCTTGAATTCGGGCGCCACGTGCGGGTCCTGCTGCAACAAGCCCAAATGCAGCAAGATGGCGCTCAGGACATTGTTAAAATCGTGGGCGACGCCACCGGCCAGTTGGCCAACCGCTTCCATCTTTTGAGCTTGCCGCAGGAGTTCTTCCAGCCATTTCTGTTCGGTGACATCGCGAAGATTGACCACGAAGTGATTTCTTCCATTGGCATCCACCGACATGAGGCGTCCGGCCCCCTCCAGCAAACGCCAGGTGTTATCTTTGTGCCGTAGGCGGCATTGCTCGTTTCTGGGCATGGCCGGCCGCTGAGCCCCACGGCGCAAGGCCGCCACTATCCGGTTTCGGTCGTCCGGATGGATGAACTCAAAAGTATCGCGCCCCTCCAATTCCTCCGGCTGGTATCCCAGGACTCGTTTGGCAGAAGGACTCAAGTAGACCAGGACACCATCCTCGCGCACAACGACAATGAGATCGGTGGCATTCTCGATCAACAACCGGAACCTTTCTTCGCTTTTGCGCAAGGCGGCTTCTGCCAGCCGGAGCTTCTCCATTTCTTGCTGCAGCCGGGCCCGGGCCTGGGAAGTTTCCACGAGCGTGAAATAACTTCCGATGCAGAAACATGAAAGAGCCACCATTTCGCACACACTTTTTAAATCCGTGCGAACCGTGCTGTCGGGGCCCAGGACTGGAATGCCCTTGAAACGGTCTAGCCGCTTCGTGACATCGAGCAGGAATATAACGAAGACCGAAGCGAGGAATAACATCATGAGCAGGTTCTTCCGGTCGGGTTTGGTCACCAGACGGGCATAGTGGACGAAGGCGAACAAAAACACACAATAGGGGAAGAACCGCAGAAGCCCCTGCGTCAAGCCGCCCCACCGGAAAACAACCGTCATGACTTCCACGCAGAGTAAATAGCCGCAGAAAAGGCACATGAGGCGAAAAATGTTGCGGAGGACGGTCGGGTCCCCGAACTTGGCGCGGGAATCAGCCGCGGCATCAGGACCAATTCCGGCAGACGAATTTGGCTCAGGTGTGGTCATCGGCCAGAACTTTGATGCAGGCAGGGGCTGTTGGCAAGCACCGCCCTCTGGGGCTTTTGCTTCTTTACGCCACATAACTAAATTGGCCAGATGTCCTCACTTAGGTGGCGGGCCACATAAATGAAGGGAACCTCTCACGTACGTTTAGGGGGCGTGAGTGGGCAACCGCTTGCGCCTACCCGGTTAAACGGGCGGGGCCGTGAGAAGCAAATTCAGTTCCCCGAGGGTCAGTTCGTGGCCGTATGCGAAGTCCAAAACGAGCGGCGCGATGCTGCCAAGCAAACGATCGACGGCCTTACGGCAATAAGAACTGCGCCACCTGCCGGGACTTGCGCGATTTGCTCGCTGAGCGCACCGACCTGGACGCGGTGCTCATCGCCACCGGAGACCGCTGGCACACGCCGGCTTCGATCCTGGCGATGGAGGCGGGCAAGGATGTCTTTCGTGAAAAGCCCTGCACGATGTCGGTTGCCGCAGGCAAAACCCGAAGTCGAATACCTGGTCACCAGCCGCCCCGCCCATCAACTGCCACCGGAAGTCTTCCTCCACCTGGATCGCGCTTACTGGGGAGTCGAGAGCGGACTGCACCAGCGACTGGATTGCTCTGCTTTTGAAGACCGTCTGCGCGTCCGCCACAAAGGGGTCGTGCACCTCCTGGGATTATTCGCGCGAGTGGGCGTGGCTTTGTTTGTGCGCTGGGCCAAAGAGCAGTCCCTGGTTCGCTCCCGCACCTTTCCCACCTGGCGGGAGTGGAACGCCGGCCACCGGTGGCAAATGATTCGGCAGGTGACCGAGCCTCCCACTTAAGGTCGCCGTCCGCCACATCGTGTTCAGGTCACCGCCGGGCGGACCCGCTTCCGGCGGCAGCGATCTTTTCGCTAAATGACGGCGGGACAGACCCGCCAACCTATTTTTGAGGCCCCCCATGCTTTCCCCCCGCCTCACTTGACGCTTTGAAGAGTCGATCCAAAGCGCCCCCAGCATCGTGCCAGACCGTTTGAGCAGGAGAACCGAATTACTTTGAATCCGCCGTACGTCATGGCGGTCATCAACAAACCAAGATTGACTTGATATCGGTTAACCTCTTCCATAAGAAGCACCTTGAACTAGAAACAGATTCATACTTGCAACCAGTTATGGAAGAGAATCTCCCAATTCTTTTGGTCGAGGATGAACCGGATCAGGCTTTGTTGGTTCAAGACGCTCTGGAAGAGGACAACGAGTTCCTATTGCTGCAGGTGCTCCAGAGCGGTGAGGCAGCCATCGCCTATCTGTCAGGAGAAGGGAAATTTACTGACCGCGTCACTTATCCTTTTCCATTCCTGATGTTGCTGGATTTGAAGATGCCAGGCATCGGCGGTTTCGGGGTGCTTCGCTGGCTGCAAACCCATCCAGATGTGAATGAGAAGTTGCACACGGTAGTCCTCAGTTCAGTTCAATCTTCCAGAGAAATCGAATTGGCGGGTGAATTGGGTGTAAAGGTTTACTGGGTAAAATCCGATTGGATGCTGCTTCGGCAACGAATCCGGGACTTGAAAAGGTTTCTGAATGACGAAGACCCGAGGTAGGCAACGCAAGGACCACCAGGGCCAGTTCAAACAGGCATCAGTGAAGGCATTGTTTACTCCAAGGTCAGCGATTGGAAAAGCCACGTGAAGAAACTCCTCTTCCTCTGCAGCCAGAATCGACTGCGCAGCTTAACGGCTGAAATGATGTATGATGGCTTCCCGGGCTACGCGGCGAAATCAGCCGGAACCGAGGAAAGTGCCAGAGCACCTCTCATGGCAGAACATATTGAATGGGCGGATATGATTTTCGTGATGGAGACCGAGCACCTTCAACGACTGGAGAGTGAGTATGGCGGTTTAGTCGCTGGAAAGAAGGTCGTCTGCCTGCACATCCCGGACATTTACCGCTGCATGGAACCGGCTTTGATTGACGAGCTGAAAACGAAGCTGAGCGAGTATGTCGAGGTGCCGGGATGATATTCTCCTGCCGTCATGCGTTTCGCTCTCGGTTTCAGATTGATAGAGCCGGCAACAGGCCGTAAGTCGGTGTCGGAATTCAGTTTGCCGTATTTTGAACCGGGAGTGGAACAATGCTGCTTTCGATCACATTTCCCAGAAGTCCCGAAGAAACAATCGGAGCGTTGGCAATTCTTGGGTTGATCGGGGCAGCAATATACGCGTTTTGCCAGTGGTTGTTGGCTTGCCCTCGCACTCCTGACCCGTGGGGATCTGATGTTGAGCGGGCTGTCGAGGGAGAAAAAGCTGTTCCGGTTTATCCCCATTGCCTGACTCCTCAGGAACACAACGGTTGGTTTTGCCCGGAATGCGGCTCCACCTCGGGGCAATACGGCAATTATCTGCCCAATGTTTACATCGTTTCCATAGGGGATGCAGTCAGGGCTGGCGTTCAACAGCGCAACCAATGGACCCCCTTTTTTGTGAAGGCTATGTTCTGATCGCGTTTGCTTACTTCTCCATGCTCGCGCCGGTGTATTGCCTGTTTCTGTTCATAAACCGGGGACGCACCAGCAATCTCCAATGACTAGCCCAGGCCAATGAATCGAGTTTATGACCAGGGAACGTGAGTTTCCGCCAGATGCTATCCCCAAGCTTCACCTGCCCCGATAAACCCTCAAGGAATAGAGCAGCGCAGCAAAGTCATATACGGCGTGAGTGATCATCGGCAATAACAGGTTGCCGGTCCACACCCACAGCAGCCCCAGAAATGCGCCGATCAGAATTGCGATGATGGCGTAGGTCCAGGTGATCAGACGGCAGGTCCCGAACAACGCGGAAGCCAAGGCCAGCGCCAAGACCACCCCCACACGATCCGCCAGGCTGCCTTGAATGCCAACATCCTGGTCGTGCTTAATCTGCGGCGGTTCACGTCTTTCGACTTGGCGCCTTCTTTGTTCCCGGGGAATCCCTTGGCCCATTTTGGGTACTTCCCCGAATTGCCTGAAGGCGGATTTCACAGCAAGGTCGCATCAGGCTAAACGCATGATCCTTTAGCATCGCGTGGAAACTTATGGTTTATGAAAACGCTGAAGAAAGCCATCAAGGTCGGTGTGGTGGGATGCGGCTACTGGGACCCAAAACTTGATCCGCAACTTGCGGCAGTTGCCGGATTGCCAGCTCAAAGTCATTGGTGATGCCAGTGAGCAACCGACGGGTGTCCCGTCCAGCACTTGGATGTGAGCGCCTTGTCTGGCAAAGAGATTCTGCCACCAAGTCACAAAAATATGCGCCTGCTGCTGCTGCACACTGACGAAGCAATACTCGACTTTTTGCCGGGACTCTTTCAGGCCAGTGCTTCCAAGGTCGAGGTCCAGAACGGCAACGATCTGGATCATGCGGCGGTCGTGTTTCTGCTTAAGAAGCGGTTCGATTGCATCATAGTTAACCTTCGGCTCCCGGCCATGCTTTCGATCCGCATCGCGGAACTGATCCATCTGGCGCGAGTGCCGACCCGCCTCGTCCTTTTGAGCGGGGCTCCCCAGGAGTTGGGGCCAGGACTTTCACTTTATGATGGCTACATCAGGACGCCATTTTACGAGAAGAGCGCCGAGCAGACGCTGGACGAGAGCCTGGGCCGACCATTGCTCAGCCAACGCCGGTCCATGCGTTCCCAAGAGCACCTGGATATCGCGATTCTGAACCTTTTGCAGCGGTGCGATAGCTTGGTCCCGGGGTGTCGCGGTGCTCTGCACGCTTTCGGGATGTATCGAGATGCTTACCTGCATCGACCCTGGCTAGCCACCCAAAATGAAGCGGTATTGACTCGAGCCCAAATCAACCAGCGAATAGACTTTTTTGTCGAAGTGAGCCCGCTGGGATTCACCGGACGGTTGAGCGGCGTAAGGGCTCGCGTAAATGCGAGCGGGTTCTATACGCCATCACAAAAGTCATTTTTGTCTTCCCAGTTTGATTACTTGCTGGATGCATTCGGTCTGACCTTGACGACCTTCAGGAGGGAGACCAAAGAGGTTCTCGACGGGTTGGAACAATTCGGCTGCATAGCGCAGGCGGGTGGGGCGGACGTGGATTCTGCCGGGTTGCGGGAGTTCCTTTTAAGATGGTCTGCACCGATGCGATATATGCATCAAGGCATAACCCAAATTGTCCGTCTCCTGCCCTGAGCCGGATGACGCGGCAGAGCAGCAAGAAAACACCGTTCGAACCCAACTCTGGCCTGGGAAAGGCCTTCCATTACATGCTCAAGCGGTAGGAACGTCTAACCCGGTTCCTCCCGGTCCCGGGTGCGCCCCTGGACAACAACATCACGGAGCGCGCGCTCAAGACGGCCATCCTCCATTGCAAAAACTCGCTGGCTATAAAACGCTCAACGGAGCGCGGAACGGGGACATCCACTTGAGCTTGATCCACACTTGCGCGCTCAACCCGTTCGATTACGCCATGGCGCTGCAACGACACGCCGCGGCCGTGACGAAATACACGGCTGACTGGTTCCCGTGGAGTCATCAGACTGCAATCGAAGCGGCTGGCAGCGGCTGACCAGCCGACCGCCGAGGCCCAGGCCCACAATTTTGCCACTACGCAAGCTCACCGGCGCAACACCGCCTTTGAAGCATGCGAGTCACTCAAGACTCGCTTCACCCAGATGAATTAGCTTGCAGAACTCGCTCTGGCTCGCTAAACGTCCTCCCATGGCTCGCGAACTGTATGTCCAGTATCCGGGAGCGATATGTTATGTGATGAATCGCCGCGACCTTCAAAGACCGGCTTTCGCAGCGTCCGCGACTTTTCCCATCATTCACGGTTGCGCCGTATCCCCGTGGCAGAACGACGGGGCCGTGCGGCGTTCCGAGCCGAACCAAAACCGAGAAGCTGAAAATCGCATGAACCGCACATTGCTCGTTGCACCACGTTCCTCCTCGGCGGCCAACCGCAACCGGCTTGCCGCCTTCGTGGTCCTGTGGGTATCCATATTGACGGCTGCCTCGCAGCCTGTGGTGCCTCTGGACGGGCAGGTCTTCATATCCGACACCGTGTTGGTTCCAGGCACTTATCACCTTCCCAACGGCGTATCGATCGGGGCGCCGGGGGTAACGCTCGACCTGAACGGCGCAACGTTGGTGGGAAATAATTTTACCAACTATGGAGTCACGTCAATCGGTCACGACAACATCATCATCCGAAACGGCACGATCCGAGGTTACCACTATGGACTCCGCATTGAGAATTGCGTCAACGCGCAAGTGCTCGGTAATGATCTGTCCGCCAACTGGCTCGATCCAGCCTCACAAACGCTCAACCCACCTTTCCTCAACATCAATGCCGCCCCGAACCTCGGCGACCGCACCGACCTTGGCGGTGGCTTGTTCATGTACTACGTCGCCGGGGCGATTGTTTCCAGCAACACCATGCGATTCGAGGAAAATGGGATTGACCTCTACAACGTCACCTCCAGCATGATCGACCACAACAATGCCTCGGATAACACAGGCTGGGGTGTGCACCTTTACGCGTCCACCGCTAACGTTGTCCATCACAATACCGCCGACCGCTGCACGCGGCCCAACCTCAACGATTCGGCAGGGTTCCTCCTGGTCTATGGCTCGAGCTACAATCAGATCCTGAGCAACTCGTTTCAGTTCGGCGGCGACGGGTTCTTTATCGGGAATGAGGGCGGTTGCCCGAGCAACAACAACCTCGTCCAGGGCAACGATGGGTCGAACGCCGGCGCCAATGCATTCGAGGCCACATTCTCAAGCGGCAACCAGTTCATCGGCAACGTCGCCGACTCCAGCAATTACGGCTTTTGGCTTGGCTACTCGCATGATGGCAACGTGATCCGCGCCAACAGCATCCGCGCTAACAACGTGAGCGGTATCGAAATCGAGCACGGCCAGCACAACACCATCGAGGACAACGACATCAACGGCAACGGCGGCAGCGGTATTGTCCTGCGCACCGACGGACAACCGCACTTTCCCGTTAACACGCCTTGCCTCGATCTGCCCAACCCGGCCGCGTCCAGCTTCTACACCATCCGCGGTAACCGCGTCATTAACAACTTCGGCAGCGCCATGGCCCTGACCGCGACTACGGATTGTCTCATCGTTAACAATCTCTTCGGCGGCCCTTATGCCGGGACCGTGACTAGCGATGGCGCAAATAATGTCTGGTCGGTCACACCGGCACCCGGCACAAACATCGTGGGCGGCCGATCCTTGGGTGGGAATTGGTGGTCCAACTACGTCGGAGCCGACACGAATGCCGACGGGCTAGGCGACACGGCCGTGCCGTACAACAACGGCGGGCAGATCGCCGCGCCCGGCGACCCACATCCGCTCATCGGCTCGCCTGACCTTGGCAATCTGACCAATCCGAGGACCATGCTCGACCACGTTTGGTTTGATTTGGGCCGCAACACGCGCACGACTGGCGCGACGTTCGACACCGCCAACGGAACGCATTTCGCGACGGACGGAACAAACCTCTGGTTGCTGGAGGGGGCGAACTCGACGGGCCTTTCGTTCTTTGATCCGGCGTCCAACCGCTACCTCGCCAAGGCCGGCGCGCCGGAAGGCGTTCAGGACGGCGGCGATTTCCAGTTCGGCGGCGGACCGTACTTCGCCACGGTCGGCCTTGGCTTTGACACCAGCACGGGTGCGGGCAACGGCCCAAGGCTCTATGCATACAATCCCGCCACTGATGTTTGGTCCTCCAAATCGCCAACCACTATGAATGGCCAACTAGTCTGCAATGAGGCCCTGGCGTACGACCCCGTTAGCAACCGCCTTTACGCCACCATCGTCAACGTCAAGACCTCCGACGCGGGGGGTGATCCGACTTTGCTGAACAAGCTCGCTATCTACAATCCCTCGACGGACACTTGGGTCGGGGCTACGCCTGCGGCACCGGATTCCTGGGCCGGCGGCTCCGAGGCCGAATATCTCGACGGTCGCATCTACGTCTGGCGTGGCGGTTTTGCCGGCGGCGCCGTGAACGGCTCCGACTCTTATCTGGATGTCTATGACATCGCGGCAAACACGTGGACTCGAACGCCTTCGCTGCGCGATTCCACAGTCATGGTGGGCTTCCGCAGCGGCGGGTTCGATGTGTGGGGTATATCCCTGAGCAGCGACGCCACGCACCATCGCCTGTTGGTGATGGGCGCCGAATCCAACCACGAACTTTACGTGTTCGATGTCGCCACGCAAACTTGGGCAGTCGGCCCAACCGCCCCGTATGATGGCGGCTGGGGCAGCTCCATCGAATTTGTATCTGCCTCGGATCGCCTCTATCAAATTGATGGCCGCAATTCCGAGGGCGCGCCGCAGGGCACGGCATTCCTCGCCCCTTTTCTGCTCCTTTATCAGATCCAATTGCCAGACAGGATTAACTTAAATTGGAGCGCCATCCCCAGCCGAACTTACCAGGTGCAGTATAAAACCAATTTGAATCAAGCGAACTGGGTCAGCTTAGGCAACACTATAACTGCTACCAATTCCACGGCCGCGGTGTCCGACGCCCTCGGACAAACGCCGCAACGCTTTTATCGTGTCGCCCTCTTGCCTTAGCCGCGCTGGAAGCTGCCGATACGAATGAAGAGCGTCCGATCTATGGCCAGTATGTCCGGGACCTCTTCAACCAGGCCAGACAGGCCTCGCCCCGAATCGAAGCGGTCGACACCGAGATAATCCGTGTAACCCGATGCGCGTTTGTCCTCCCAAGGTGCCGAAACCGC
>OBLU010006445.1_pt1 | contig 10441 bp, 5 predicted proteins | sample 1518681 | NCBI WGS metagenome assembly OBLU01 (sample SAMEA3539304, study PRJEB22396) | soil metagenome | biome: tundra; feature: field; material: soil | place: USA | collected 2010-05 | depth 0.15 m
TGTATTACACGGATGCGGGTTTTACGCAGGTATTCACCAATGGCGACGCTGGCACTACCGTCTATGCGAACTGGAGTGCGGACGGGTATCGGTTGCCGACGGAGGCGGAGTGGCAGAAGGCGGCGCGGGGCGGGTTGAGCGGGCAGCGGTTTCCGTGGGGCAACAGCATCTCCGAAAGCCACGCCAACTACCATGGAGACATTAGTTACAGCTATGATTTTGGACCGAACGGCTACAACGCGGTTGGGAGCATTGGGGGAACCACGCCTGCCACCAGCCCGGTGGGATCATTTCCGGCGAACGGGTATGGGCTTTACGATATGTCAGGGAATGTTTTTGAGTGGTGTTGGGACTGGTATGCCACCCCGTATGCCGGCGGGACTGATCCGCGCGGGCCGGTCGGGCCGTTGAGCAGCCGTGTTTTGTGCGGCGGCAGTTGGAAGGACAGCGCCGGCTTCGCGCGTTGCGCCAATCGCGATTACGCCCTCCCGGGCGGCGCGGCCGACGGAGTTGGTTTTCGTTGTGTGCGGGGGCTTTAATTTTCGTTCTCTAACCTTTTTGAACGTTTGAGCGTGAGATTTTTCAATCGTTAAGGTCAGGCAGTTCGCGCTGTGCGTTAAGCAAAAAGGGTTTTGCAACCATGGATCTGATGTCGTCCGTCAGGCGCATACATCCTGACGAACCAATAGGCCGGCACGGCTTGGCATACCGCCAAAACATCACGCATCTTGCTCCCCGCCCCGTGCGTTTGCTACGCTGCGTCCCATGCCGATTTCCTGGAATGAAATCCGCCACAACGCGATCAAGTTTTCACGCGACTGGACGGGCGCGAAAAGCGAGCGCGCGGAGAAGCAGACTTTCTGGAATGAATTTTTTCAGGTCTTCGGCGTTTCCCGCCGCGCGGTGGCCAGCTTTGAAGAGCCGGTGAAGAAAATTTCCGGCGACTACGGTTACATTGATCTTTTCTGGCCCGGCATCGTTCTGGTGGAACACAAATCCGCCGGCAAGGATTTGGGCAACGCCGAATCACAGGCGTTCCGTTACATTCAGGATTTGGCGCGCGAAGGCCGGCACAATGAAATTCCCCGCTACGTCATCGTCTCCGATTTTACGCGCGTCGCATTGCACGATCTTGAACCGGAAGAGCAGCAAGGCCTGCCGTTGTTCGACAACCGCCGCGTGGCCACGATCCAGTTCCCGCTCGCGGAATTTCACCAGTTCGTCCATGCCTTTGCCTTCATTCCCGGCTACAAGCAGCACAAATTTCAGGAGCAGGACCCGATCAACATCGAAGCCGTCGAGATTCTCGGCAACCTGCACGACGCGCTGGAGGCGGGCGGCTACACCGGGCACGACCTCGAACGCTTTCTCGTCCGCGTCCTGTTCTGTTTGTTCGCCGAGGACACCGGCATTTTTGAGCGCGAATCCTTCCGGCTCTACGTCGAGAACCGCACGGCGGCGGACGGCTCGGATTTGGGGCTGCACCTCGCGCGGCTGTTTGAAGTGCTCAACACCGCGCCGGAGAAACGCCAGAAAAACCTGGATGAAACGCTGGCCGTTTTTCCCTACGTCAACGGCGAGCTGTTCAACGAGCATCTGGGCTTTGCCGATTTCAACCGTGACATGCGCAACGCGCTGCTGGCGTGCTGCGCCAAGGACTGGTCGCGGATTTCCCCCGCCATTTTTGGCTCGCTGTTCCAGTGCGTGGTTGATACCAGCGGCAAGGAGTGGCGTCGGCAACTGGGCGCGCATTACACGAGCGAACCGAACATCCTCAAGGTCGTCCGCTCGCTGTTTCTCGACGAGTTGCGCGCCGAATTTGAAAGCCTCAAGGCCGACCGCTCCACCCGCCGGCGCGGACGGCTGGAGGAATTTCACGCCAGGCTCTGCCGCCTGAAATTTTTCGATCCCGCCTGCGGCTGCGGCAACTTTCTCGTCATCACCTACCGCGAACTGCGCCAGCTTGAACTGGAGGTGCTGCTGCTGCTCTTCGGCCAGCAGACCGAAATGACCCTCGACGAAATCAACCGGCTCTCGCAGGTGGACGTGGACCAGTTTTACGGGATTGAAATTGGCGAATGGCCGGCGCGCATTGCCGAGGTGGCGCTCTGGCTGATGGACCACCAGATGAATTTGAAGGTGTCCGAAGCCTTCGGCCAGCTTTACCAGCGGCTGCCGCTGAAAAAATCCCCGCACATCCATTGCGCCAACGCCCTGCGCGTGGACTGGAAACAAATCCTGCCGCCCGGCGAATGCAGCTACGTCCTCGGCAATCCGCCGTTTGTGGGAAAACAATTTCAAACTGTCGAGCAGAAGCAGGACATGGAAATGATTTGCGGCAAAGTCAAAGGCTCCGGCGTGCTCGACTATGTTACAGCGTGGTATTTCAAAGCAGCGGAATACATTAATGGAACGCGGATTGTCGTCGGTTTCGTTTCCACCAATTCAATCAGTCAAGGCGAACAAGTCGGCGTCCTTTGGGGCGAACTCTTTGGCCGCCATCATTTGAAAATTCATTTTGCTCACCGCACCTTTCCGTGGGCGAGCGAAGCGCGGGGAAAAGCGCATGTCCACGTTGTCATCATCGGCTTTGCCGCGTTCGATTCAACGAACAAGCGTCTCTACGATTATGAAGGTAGGGCGGGCAGTCCTCTGCCCGCCGCCGATTGCCAACCAACGCGTTCTGGTTCACCACGACGGCGCGCACGGAGTGACGCGCCCTACCAGCCAACCGAAACTGTCACGGTTACGAACGTGCGAAACATCAGTCCCTATCTCATTGAAGGCAATGACATCGTTGCGCTGTCTCGCTCTACGCCCGTTTCAGCCGTGCCGGAAATTGTTTTTGGCAATATGCCAAACGATGGCGGGCATTTGATTCTCACCGATGAGGAAAAAACCGATTTATTGAAAAAAGAGCCGGACGCCAAAAAATTTATCCGTCTCTTTCTCGGCGCGCAGGAATTTATCAATGGCGAAAAGCGGTGGTGCCTTTGGCTGAAGGATGTTTCGCCGGCTGAATTCCGCGCCATGCCGGAATTAATGAAGCGTATTGAAGGTGTTCGCAGTCATCGCGAAGCAAGCACGCGCGCAACAACGCGGGAATTGGCGAAGAAGCCGTCATTGTTCGGCGAAATTCGTCAGCCTGACAGCGATTATCTTTTGATTCCATCTGTATCGTCAGAGAGCCGGCAATACATTCCGATTGGCTTCCTGCCGAAAAATGTTATCGGCAGCAATCTTGTTCTTTTTGTTCCAGATGCTACGCCATTTCATTTTGGTGTTTTGTCATCGGTCATGCACATGGCCTGGGTTCGCCAAGTTTGCGGACGTTTGAAATCTGATTACCGCTATTCAAATAGTTTGGTGTATAACAATTTCCCGTGGCCACAAAGCGCGACGGCCAAGCAGCGCGCCGCCGTGGAAGCCAAGGCGCAGGCCGTGCTGGACGCGCGGGCGCAGTTTATGGATGTAGGAGACGACGTGAGGAGTCTCACTTCAAAACCCAAAAGTCAGAGTCTCGTCACCTCGTCTCCTACAAAAACCGCCACGCTGGCCGACCTTTACGATCCGCTGGCCATGCCGCCCGCGCTCGCCCGCGCCCACGCGGAACTGGACCGCGCCGTGGACCTCTGCTACCGCCCGGAAAAATTCGAGAGCGACCGCCAGCGCGTGGAATACCTTTTTGCCCTCTACGAAAAACTCACCGCGCCCCTGCTGCCCGCCGCCAAAGCCAAACGCACCCGGCGCCGCAGCGAAGGCAAACCGTGAAAGTGCCGCATGAAAAAGCCAAAACAAACCTACAGCCGGAAGCTCATCAAGGACGAATTTACGCCGCTGCCAGTCTCGCGCGGGCGCAAATGGCAGTTGCGTCGCGTCAAGGCCGGACTCTGCGTCAAATGCAGCGGCCCGGTTGTGCCGGGGCAGGAATTATGCCTCCAACACATGCTGGCCAAGGCGCTGGCCCGTCGGAAAAAACTGAACAGTCCCCGTCAAAACAAAGGCAAATGGGTTGACGCGGCGGCAAAAATTCATCCGCAGACATCCACCTGCGACACGGCCCGCGCCCGCCAAAACCAACGCGGCCATTCAAAGGCTTCTTAACCCCCATGAATCCGCAACCATCCGAACCATCTGAAGCGGACAAGAAACGGGACGCCTTGTTGAAGGAGTTTCGCGCCTATCTGCATCTGGCTATCACCGCGCATCAAACCGATCAAGCCAAGAATTTAGAAGCAATGCCCGGCCCCCAGATGCGGGACTATTGCCACATGCTCGCCAAATTGCCAGGCAACACTCTGGCGCGCGAGCTGGCAGCAGCGGTGGGGGCTGTCCTTGAACAGCTTGATACCGCCGCCATGGATTTTTATCGTCCCATTTTTCAGAAAAAAGTTGAAGACTCGGCAAAGCAGGCGGAACTGGAAGTGATTTTGGAGCAATTGGATTTGGCTGTCGCTTTCATATTGCGCCGGCTGCTGACGCTGGCCAAATTTCGTGCTGGAGTCACCAAGTCAACCGACTTGCTCTGTGATGCGACAGGGATGGCCATTGGTAATGGCGTTGATGCCGCGCGCTTGATTCGTTACGGCGAGAAAAACTTTCCTGAAATCAGCCGGCTGGATGATGGCTCAATTGATGGTGGAGGATTTCCTGGCCGGTTCGCCTGGGACGTTTATCAGCGGGTCGAGGCGTTGGACAAACTGGCCGATGAATTCCCCGACCAGATCCGGATGGAGGCGTGCCAGATGCACGCCTGGCCCATGCTCATGCACCGGCACACGAACAATCGTCGTCGGTTTCAAAAACTCGCGAAGCTGCTTGAACTTGGTGCGGAATATCCGACCGACGCGAGTGAAGGTGCACGTTTCCGGCCCGACACGCCGATGGTGCGCTATCTCGAACCGATCATCCGCCGGTTGCACACAGTTCGCTACTACCATGACCCGGACAGGAAATTTGAAACCATCGCAGAAGAAAATGAATTCATCGGAAGATTCTGGTGGCAGTGGCCGGAAGCCTCGCCGGGCGAAGATATTCTAAAAGTGCTGCGTGCCGACTGCCTGCTGCCGCCGCTGACCAAGGCGACTGCCGCGCAATGGGCGGAGAAAGCCATCGTGCCGTTGATCCTCGTCACCGATGCGCGCGACTGGGTGAACTGCACCGAACCGGTGCTGCAAGCAATCAGAAAACAGAAGGGCGTCAAAAGCCGGGCCACCTTCAAATCCCGGCTGCTGGCGGCGGTGTCGGCCACTTTGCGGCGGCTTGCCCGGCCGGCGTAAGATCCTGCATTTCTTCCGCTGGTTGCCGGTTGAACCCGCGCAAAGCGCGCCCTTATTTACGTTGTCCCGCCCGCGCTACGACGCAAAAACGGTGATTATTTGCGTCATTTGCCGGCGGAGATGACGCAAATCCGCGCCGTATCTGCGCTCTTACGGCGGCGAACCGACGCAGACAAAACTCTCGTAATAACAAGGCAACGAGGTTTAGATGATCATCGGTAATCTATGAGTTATTACACAACATTGATTCCGGTTGATTCATCGGCCATACGCGCCGTCGGCTATGACGGTTCCACGCTCACCGTTGAGTTCCACAGCGGCCGCATTTATGACCACCCCAACGTCCCTTATTCGGTTTTCGAGAACTTGATGCGCTCGTCATCCAAGGGCGCTTATTACAACCAACATATTCGCGGAAGATACAAATGAGGATTGTTCTATGACCCACAACGGCAAAATCGCGCGGCTGCCCCGGAACATCCGGGATGAATTGAACCATCGGTTGGATGATGGCGAACCGGGCGACCGCATCCTCGCCTGGTTGAATGCGTTGCCGGCGGTGCAAGCCGCCGAGTTCGGTGGTAGCAAAATTAACGCGCAGAATCTTAGCAACTGGCGCAAGGGCGGTTATCAGGACTGGCTCAAACAGCAGGAGCGCCGCAACCTGGTCCGCGAACTGACTCAAAACGCGGAAGAACTGGTCACGGACGCGGGCGGCGTGGAGATCAGTCATCATTTTTCCGCCGTGCTGGTGGCGGAACTCGCGGCTTCCGCCCACGATGAATTGGCGACTCTCACCGACCCGGCGGAGCGGTGCGCGCGGATGCAGGCAATTCTCCACACCATGATGAGCGTGCGCCGGCAGGATAACCTGGCTGGGCGGCTCGCCATCGAGCGGGAACGTCGGACGCGGGAGCGGGCCAAGGAAAAGCGAAAGGATGGTTGGCGGGAGGAGTATCAGAGGGAAAACGCGTCATTCATTCATGGCCTGAACCGATCTGTCATGGCGGATTCGTTTGCGAGTCCAGACCTTCTTTCACAGGCACAGGGCAGCGAGCAGGCGGTATCCCTGTTGCGGGGCGTAAAGCTTGAACCTTCCAGCCCGGCCCGTTCCGGCGTGCCGGATAAACCCGAATCAAACTGAATCAAGGTGAATCAAACGCGATCTTGTTCCCAGATCGAGCTATGAAAATGTCCCGACCCCAAACTGCCGCTTTCCCCGGGGACAAATCAAATGAGGATACCCATCATGGCCACCAACGGCAGTTTCTTTTTCCGGCTGGCGCCGCCATGAGGTCATTTCTTCATGTCTCCTTAATGTTTGAAAATCTATGCTGAATGAATAACCATAAAAAGCGCATGAAAAATTTCCTTGCTTGTCTGGCTGCATGTTTCACGCTCGCGACCGCCGCCTCGGCGCAAATCGTCTTCACCGAAATTCATTATCATCCCGTCGAGGTGCCGGCGTTCAACGCCGACGGCACGCCGTATCTCGGTCTGACCAACGACATTCATGAGTTCGTGGAAATCCAGAACACTTCCGGTTCGATGGTGGATGTGTCCGGCTGGACGCTCGGCGGCGGCATCAGCTACACGTTCCCGACGAACACCACCATCGCATCGGGTGCGTTTCAGGTGATTGCGAAAAATCCGGCGCGGCTCGCGATTGTGTATTCGCTGAATGCCACCAATGTTCTTGGCCCTTACCGCGGTTATCTGGGCAACAGCAGCGACACGGTGCGGCTGCTCGATCTTTCGGACAACACGATTGATGCGGTGGCTTACGATTCCAAATTTCCGTGGGCGCAGGCCGCCGATGCGCTCGGCGCGTCGGACCGGTTCACCGGATTGAACTCGACGAATTATCAATACAAAGGCCGCTCGCTCCAGCGCGTGAGCGTGACGTGGCCGTCGTCCGACCCGGCGAACTGGCTCGCGTCGCCGCTCACCGGGCCGACGCCGGGCGCGGCGCAGGCGGTCACGCGTGTGATTCCCAAACCGGTGGTCGTCGCTTATTCCGCCGCGCAAACCGCCGATGGCGCGACGATCATCCGCTCGAACCAAATGGTCACGGTCAATTGCACTTACTCGGCGATGAACAGTCTGACCAACGTCGTGCTGGAATATTTCGTGCAAAACGTCAACTTGACCAACCAGGCGCACACGACACTGACCATGACGAACGTCACTGGCGCGACTTACACGGTGAATCTTCCCGGCCAGACGAACCGCGCCGTCGTGCGCTACCGGTTCAAGGCGGATCGTGGTGACGGGCTGGAAGTGGTTTCGCCGCGCGCGGACGATCCACAAATCGCACCGCTCGGCACCAACAATGCGCTCGAGGCGTGGTGGGGTTATTACGTCACGCCGGTGCGGACGACGACGAATGCAGCCAGCTACGACGTCTTTGTTTCTGCCGCCAACTATGCGGTCATGAGCAACAACATTGTGCAAAACCCCAAACGCGTGACTACCGCCAGTGCCACGGGCCTGCCGCGCGACACGCCGTATGTGGCGCTGATCGCGCCGCGCTGGGAAGGCTCGGTGCCGGGACTATTTTGCACCGCCGGCCAGGTGTTTGACATGCAGATTCGTTTCCACGGCAGCGTGGCTCATCGCTCGCCCACCGAACATTCTTTCAAGGTGGATTTTCCCGACCATCAGCCGTTCAACGGCCAGTCAGGGTGGTATGAGACTTTGCACGGCTATGAATACATCGAGGCGCAGAAAATCATCCGCCTGCTCGGTCTGCCGTGTTCGCAAATGCGCCTGGTGGACTGGTATTTCAACGCCACCACCAACGAACTTCATTCCGAGCAGGGCGTCTATAACAAAGACATGCTCGATAGCTGGAGCGCGTTGCAGCAACAGTTGAATCCCGGCACGACGATAGAAGACGCCGGCGATCTTTTCAAATGCGTCGGCGACCGCAACGCTTCACAAAGCAACATCGAAGGCCCTTACACGCGCGGCGACGAGGCGCCCATGCTCACCAACGCCGGGTGGAATCAACTACAACGCTACTCCTGGAACTACTCCATGGAAGACAACGGATGGAAAGGCTCGACGGAACTGCGCGACATGCTTGTGGGCATGTGGACGGTGCGCGGCGACACGCCGCAGACGCGTTCCTACACCAACACGTCCGCCACCGCGCCGGCGGTCAAACTGTGGTTCACCAACAACTGGGACATTGACAAAACCATCACCTCGATGGCGCTGCTCGAATGGATGAGCATCTGGGACGACGCCGCGCAGAACCACTATTTCTGGCGGCGCGCCAACGGTCTGTGGTGTCGTCTCGGCTGGGATTACGATCTCGTCATGGGAGCGACCGGCAGCCCTGCCGGCAGCCTCAGCGGTGGCGGTGGGCCGGGACCTGGTGGCTCGACCAATCAAACCATTTACGGTGGCGAAGCCGGCGCGCCGACGGTCTTTGACGGCGTGAACTGGTGGATGGACACGTTCTTCAAAACGTTTCGCACGGAATACAACAAAAAATTGTGGGAGTTGAACAATTCCTTCTTCGACCCCACGAATCTCGCCGCGCAAGGCTTCACTGTGGCGACGACATTCGCCAAATCTCGCCAGGCCTACATCAATTCCGTTTTGGGCGGCACGTTCGGCACTTACTACAAACCAAACCGGCCGGTGAACGTTTATCCGGCGAGCAACGGCATCGTCGTGCTCGCGACCAATTTTGTCACCAGCGCCTATTCGCAGTCGCAAGGCACGCCGCAACTGGCGACGATCTGGGAAATCCGCACCACGTCTGGCACCTACGAGGCACCTTTGCTGCGAGTGGCCACGACCAACAGCTATCTTACCAACTATCCAATTCCGTTTGATCAACTGACTTACGGCCAGCCGTATTACTGGCGCGCGACGCACATTGACACCAATGGCCATCCGTCCGTCGTCTCGGCGGAAACGGCGTTCAGTTGGGGCACCACCAACACTTCCGCCGGGGTGCTGGTGATGAATGAAATCCTCGCGGACAATCACAGCACGGTTCAAAACGGCGGCACGTATCCCGACTACATCGAGTTGATCAACAACAGCAGCACCAACATTTCGCTGAACACTTATTCACTCACGGATGATCCGACGAACACGACGAAATTTATTTTTCCGTCCGGCACCACGATTCTGCCCGGCGGCTATTTGCTCGTGTGGTGCGATGCGCAAACGGTCGCGCCCGGCCTGCACACCGGCTTCGGCTTGAGCAAGGACGGCCAGACCGTTTTGCTCCTGCAAAATGCGACCAGCATTGTGGACAGCGTGAGTTTCGGCCCGCAGGCGCCGGACGTTTCCATCGGTCGCATCGTCAATGGCATCGGCGGCTGGCAGGCGAACACGCCCACGCCCGGCACAGCGAATTCTGCAAAAATTCTCGGCTCGGTTTCCAATTTGCGCGTCAACGAATGGATGGCCGATCCGGCCTACGGCGACGACTGGTTTGAAATTTACAACACCGACACGAATGTCGTCGCGCTCGCCAGCCTGTGGTTGAGCGACACGCCGTCCACGCCGATGATCACGCAGATTCCCGCGCTGTCGTTCATCGCCGGCAACGGCTGGACGAAATTCTGGGCCGACGGCAGCACGGCGGGCGGCAACCATTGCAATTTCGCGTTGAGCAAGAGCGGCGAAAGCGTGGTGCTCACCGCCGCCAACGGTGCGACGACGATTGACACCATCACCTTCAGCGCACAAACAACGGACGTTTCGCAAGGCCGTCTGCCCGACGGCGGCAGCACAATTGTTTCGTTCACCAACACTGCGTCGCCGGGTTATTGCAATTGGGTCATGACGAACGCGGTCATCAACGAATTGCTCGCCAGCTCCGGTGCGCCGCTGGAAGACGCGATTGAAATTTACAACACCAATTCCGCCGCGCAAAACATCGGCGGCTGGTGGTTGAGCAACGATCTTTACAACCGGAAAAAATTCCAGATTCCGCCGGGCACGACCATCGCCGCGAAAAGCTACAAAGTGTTTTACGCCGCGGATCTGGCATCGGGCGCGGTGCCGTTTGAACTCAGCGCCACCGCCGGCAACGCGATTCTTTCCGCCGTGGACGGCTCCGGCAACCTCACCGGTGTCAGTGCCATCGTGAGCTACGGCGCGGTGCCGACCAACACCTCATTCGGGCGCGTGAC
>OBLU010006446.1_pt1 | contig 10441 bp, 11 predicted proteins | sample 1518681 | NCBI WGS metagenome assembly OBLU01 (sample SAMEA3539304, study PRJEB22396) | soil metagenome | biome: tundra; feature: field; material: soil | place: USA | collected 2010-05 | depth 0.15 m
GCATGAAAGACGCAGCCGGAATCGATAAGAAGATGCGCAGCCTGCGCCCCTTCAATCGCAAATCCAAAATCGAAATTAGCGGAGGCATCAACCGTCCCCCGATGGAGCGTACCGCCGGAGTGGCAGCGTTGTACGACCAGGCGAAGGCCATTGCCCGCGAACTGGGATGGAAGCTGGGCGAAGCCGCGGTGGGCGGCGGTTCGGACGGCAACTTCACCGCCGGTCTGGGTATCCCGACCTTGGACGGTCTCGGCGGCGTGGGCGACGGAGCGCACGCCCCGCACGAACACATCCTGATCTCGGAGTTACCCTGGCGTGCCGCCCTCATTGCCGGCCTGATCGAAGGAATATCCTCCTAAAGAGTATGATGGTATTAGGTTGACCGAGGCGGATTGACTTAGCGGCATGACCTGATTCAGAGGCCTTTGACCCGGGGCTCGCGCTAACTTAGAATCCAATTAGGCTCAAGGTTCGCACGGCGACATAGCAGGGCGTAACGGAGGGTTTATGGGTGAAGGAATTTTTCAACCGCTGCACATTCTGTTGATCATCGGCATCGCCCTGCTGCTTTTCGGCCCCAGTAAATTCGCCGACTTAGGCAAGGGACTGGGCGAGGGCATCCGCAATTTCAAGTCGTCGATGAAAGATCCCGACAATAATAATGATGCCAATAAGGACAAGGACAAAGAGCCGCCCAAGCCGCCAACCGCCTAGGGTTTCAGTTCAGTTCTCAGCAAGAAGGGTCGCGCTTTTACTGAGAACCCATAACTTGAGGACTGAAAACTGATCTCCCGCAACATCCGAAATACCGCCGCTACCGGCAGTCCCACCACGTTGCTGTAATCCCCTTCGATACGAGGAATCCAGCGGGAAGCGATGCCCTGAATCGCATAGGCTCCCGCTTTATCCATGGGCTCGCCGCTGGCAACGTAGTCCGTGATCTCCTTCTCGGAAATTTCAGACATCGTCACCCGAGTGGTCTCGCTGATCACCGAGCACCGGCCACCGGCCACTAAACAGACGCCCGTAATCACCTCATGCGCGCGCCCGGAAAGCATGCGCAACATGCGAGCGGCGTCAGCGGTATCGGAGGGCTTTCCAAGCAGCTGGCCGTCGACCACAACCACCGTGTCGGCCCCGAGCACACAATCCTGCGGACGTTGCCCAGCCACCGCCAGCGCCTTCTCGCGCGCCAGCCGCTCGGCACAGTCTTTAGCGCCTTCCCCCGGCAGCGGGTCTTCGGCGATATGCGCGGGCTGCACGTCGAACGGAATGCCCGCGCAGCGCAATAATTCCTGGCGGCGCGGCGAGGCGGAGGCAAGCACCAGCATGGAACCATTCTAGAGCCAGTCTTGCCGGGGGCAGTACCCCGAAACAATGGACTACTATTCTCGCGATTAAAAACTGGGGGGCGAGCAGGTTACCCGAAGCTGGCGCTCTTGAACTTCTGCCGGAAGTCCGGCCCGTCCATCTTCACGATACGGCACATCTCGTGCAGGCGGGAGCGCATGCGCTCCCCGATTCGGTCGCCGAGAGTCTCTTCGCGCGCGGCTGCACGGGCCGCAGACAGCGGTACCGATACCGATACTGATGACGACCGGCCCACGCTGGCCGCCGGCTCGTCCGCAAAATTCGTAGTGATGATCGTCGTTCGATTGTCGTTATAACGCGTGTTGAGGACCAGACTGACCGTGTCCCAAACCCACTCGCTCGGCTTCACCGCGCCCAGTTCATCCAGCAGCAGCACATCCGCGTCAAACACCGGCCGCAGCACTTGCAATTCCGTCGCCTGGACAGAATCGTTGTAGGAGTTCTGAATCTGTTTCAGCAGTTCGCGGTAGTCGCAAAAAAGGCTGGCGCTTCCCCGGGCGGCAATCAGCTCCTTAAGAATGCCCACCGCGAGGTGCGTCTTGCCGGTCCCGATGCCGCCCACCAGCAGCAGGCCGCGGCCGTCTCGCGGATCGAACTCCTGCACGAAGCGTGATGCGCTGATCTGGGCCAGTGCCACCGAGCGATCGGCTCCCGGGAAATCCGTCGTAAAGTTGGAGAGCTCGCAATGCTCGTATCTCTTCGGAATTCGCGCGGCCGCAATCAGGGCTCCGCCACGCGCCCGCAGCCGGCAATCGCACAGTGTCACGCCGCTTTCCGGCGCTCCCGCCGCCGCCTTCCACCCTGTCCCCGCACAGAAGGGACAAACTTCGGTTGCTGTTTTCATAATTAAGGAATCAGACTATCGAATCAGATTATGTAATTAGACTTTGCACCCGAACCCGCCTCTCCTGCAACCCGAAACCGGTTCCTCTCTGTGCACATCCTGTGGAGACGGGCGTCACCCTGTGGACAAATAAGTTGTCAAAACCGGCAACGGGCACGGTTTTCCACTTGACATTCCCGTTGTAGGGAGGAAAATTGCCATCGCCGGTGCTCGCGCTGAGCGTCCCTCCCCGGCTGATGCGCGAACATCGAAACGACTGGTTGTCAGGAGAGAGTATGAACAAAGCTGATCTGGTTGACCGGATCGCTGGCGCCTTCTTTTTTTTTAATGATACGGCGACCACCGAGATCTACACCACCGTGGACAGCATCACCGCTGCCCTTCGCAAAGGCGACCGCGTAGCCTTGATTGGTTTTGGCACGTTCTCCGTCTCGCAGCGTAAGGCCCGCAATGGCCGAAACCCGCAGACGGGTGCCACCATCAAAATCGCTGCCCGTAGAGTCGCCAAATTCACTCCCGGAAACGAACTCAAGAAAGTAGTCAATAAAGGTAAGTAGGGGCCCCCAGAATTCCTGGATACGAGCGAGACGGCAGGGCGAGACCCTGCCGTTTTGTGTTATAGCCCTCAGCTCTCAGGGTTTGGAGGCATAGGTTTTCCTAAGGCCTGAGACCTGTCGGTAGTGTCCTAATCTCGTTTTTCACCACGTTGAAGGTTTTCTCCGTGACTCTGTGACTCCGTGGTTAGAAAGGCAAATTAGGACACTACTGACCTGTCACCTGCCTTGCTGAATCCTTCCTAACTCCTGTAGAATCTAATGGCTGAATCGAGGATTTAGGAACTGCCATGAAACCAGCGATCCACCCACACTACTCAGAGATCCGCGTGCATTGCGCCTGCGGCAACGCATTCGTCACCCGTTCTGCCCACAAAGGCGACATCAGCGTAGAAATCTGCGCCGCCTGCCACCCCTTCTTCACGGGCAAGCAGAAGCTAATGGACACCGCCGGCCGCGTAGAGCGCTTCCGCCGCAAGTACGCGAAAAGCGACGCCGCCAAAGCCGAAGCGGCCAAGCAGCCCGAAGCAGCCACCAAGCAGTAGGTTCCGCGCAGAAAAGCGCATTCTTGAAAGCCTCCCCCAGCGGGAGGCTTTATTTTTGGCAGTTCTAACCGGTCCGGCTGAGGGATTGTCGCTTTCTGCGGACAATCCACAAACCAACAAAAAGGCCGAGGAGGATCAGCACGGCGCCTTCCGCAATGTTCTGCGCAAACAGCCGAATCGACGCGCCCGTCTTTTCCACTGGTCCAAGGTTGATGGGAAAGTGGTCGACAAACCAACCCACAGTCTGCGTCAGCAATGCCATCACTGGCTGCTCGATCGCAAAAAGAACAATCCACATTCCCACGTACAGCAGCCAGGCAGCAAGTGCGGGGGCGGCGAACCTTCGCGCTAGCGGCTTGATGGCGAGAGTCATTCCGGTTTCAGTCATACTTCTCGGCTAGCTTGGGGCTATTCTGCGTTCTCCTTTGTCACCGGCGGCTTTAGCGCCGTAGAGCCATCGAGCGAGCAGGTACGCCGATCCCAAGTACAACACCATCTTTACAAGCGTCGTGAGGATGGAGTGTCCTAGAGATTCGTGATAGCGGCCAGCTAGAGCCACATGCCAGTAGATCTGGCCAACCAGCAAAGTGATGAGAGCAATGATGGCATCGGAGACCAGCAATGCCATCAGGATCGCCCCGATGTATTCGGTGAGTAGAATCTCGCGAATTTTAGTCATAGACAGCCAACAACGCGGATTGTCGCACATCTCGTCAGCGGTTCGAAAGGACGTAGAATACAGATGTGCAGAAGTTCTGGGACAACGCGGACGCAACAGCCGCCCGGACGGGCGAAACGCCCGTCCCCACAGGTGCGCTTCCCGACGTCCAGTTTCCCAAGGTCCTTAAGATCGGCAACGTTGAGATCGCTCCCGCCACTGTCCTTGCCCCCATGGCCGGTGTCACCGACACCGTCTTCCGCCGTTTCATCAAAAATCTCGGCGGATGCGGCCTGATTATGACCGAGTTCACCTCGGCCGACGGCGTCCTTCGCGACCAGCGCGTCCGCGGACGCTACCTGGACTTCTACGAAGACGAGCACCCCGTCTCGGCCCAGCTCTTCGGCAGCAGTCCGAGCGTGCTGGCCGATGCGGCGCGCCTGGTGGAGGACCTCGGCTTCGACCTGGTCGACCTGAACCTCGGCTGCCCCGCCAAGAAAGTAGTGAAGTGCAACGGCGGCTCCGGCCTGCTGCGCGATCTGCCGCTGATCCGCCAGATTTTCGAAGCGGTGCGGGCGGCCGTCAAGATTCCCTTCACCGTAAAATTCCGCGCTGGATGGAACGACGATGAAATCGTCTGCGTAGAACTGGCTCGCATCGCCGAAAGCTGCGGCCTGGGAGCGGTAGCGCTGCACGCCCGCACCCGCGAGCAAGGCTACAGCGGAAACGCGCGCTGGGAGTGGATCGCCCACGTTAAACAGTCAGTCAATATCCCCGTGATCGGCAATGGCGACATCCGCTCGCCCGAAGACGCTTGCGCCGTAGTAGCCCAAACCGGTTGCGACGCCGTGATGATAGGCCGCATGGCCCCGGCCAACCCATGGATCTTCCGTCAGATTCAGCAGTATGTAAGTCGTGTGGGGACGGGCGACCCCGCCCGTCCGCCTGACGTCGGGACAGCCGCCCTCGGCAATCCAGCGGAGCGAAGCTCCGCAGAAAAGCTGTACGACGAACCCACCGAAGCCGACCGTTACCAGATGATCCGTACGTATTTCCAGATGCTGCTGGAAGAAGAAATGCCCGGAGCCGAAGGCAAGATGAAACAATTCGCGTCCTGGTTCACTCACGGCGTCCCTGGCGGGGCAGCCCTCAGGAAGTCCATCTACGAAGCGAGAAGCGCAGCGGAGATACTGGGGCGGGTGGAAGAATTTTTCGAAGCAAAGCTTTCAGCACAGACCACGTAGGGACGGCCGCCCTCGGCTGTCCAGCGGAGCGAAGCTCCGCATCGGCCCAAAATCTCCCGGAACTTTGCGAACGGCGGACAGCCGGGGCGGCTGTCCCTACGCAAGCTTGGCTAGGCCCAGCCGCCCCCGCTCCCCGCGCTCCACATATCCCCAGGGCGTCTGATCGTCATGGGTGAACACCGTCAGCCATCTCTCGGGGATCGCCCAAGCGTAGTACTTCTTGCGGCTCTCGATGGTTTTAAGTGGAAACAGATCGAATGCCATCACCCACGTCACGTCGAGGTGATTTGAAGTAGGAATCAGATCGGAAATATAGCAAGCCTTCTTGCCTCCACTCTCGACGATCACCGCCTGCATATTGGCCGTGTGTCCAGGAAAAACCTTGACAGAAATTCCAGGCAAGAGCTCGCGATTCCCCTTCAACAGCTCCATCTGGCCCGATTCGATCAGCGGATCGTAATTCGGACTCATATAACTGATCGCGTCCCGCTCCAGTTGCAGGCGTCCATGTTCCCACTCTTGTTCCTGCACGTAATACTTCGCCTTCGAAAACGTCGCTACTACCTGCTCCCCGCGCCGCACCGTATTCCATCCGCAGTGGTCAAAATGCAAATGGGTGTTGATGACAATATCGATATCCTCCGGCGCAACGCCAGCCGCGTGCAGGTTATCGAGCAGTTTGGCCGGCTGCTTGTAGATCTGCACCAGTTTGTCGGGCAGTTTGTTCCCGATCCCAGTCTCGATCAGGATGTTTTTCTCCCCAGTGCGCACGAGCAGCGAATTCAATCCCGCGTCGAGGCGGTTCTGGGCATCAGGCGTGACTTTCTTCGACCACATAGTCTTGGGAACGACCCCGAAAAGCGCGCCGGCATCAAGGAAGTAAGTTCCGTCGGAAACAACAGTGAGTTCGAAATCGCCAAGAGTTGTGCGATGCATAAGAGCAGTTTTCAGTTTTCAGTTGTCAGTCAAGTCTCACGTCCGCCACGGGTCAGAACTGACAACTGACAACTGACGACTGACAACTTACTTCAATTCCTTATTCCAGAAATCTTCCATCATGTGGAACAACTGCGAACGCACGCCCGCCCCACCAATGCCATGCGTCTTGTCGGGATACACCATCAGCCGGAACTGCTTCCCCGCGCGGATCAACGCGTCGGTCATCTGGATTGTATTCTGGAAGTGGACATTGTCGTCGCTCGTCCCGTGCACCAGCAGCAAGGACCCGCGCAGATTGCCGGCAGCGCTGACGATCGAATCGTCATAAGCCCTGGCGTTGTCTTTGGGCATTCCCATATACCGTTCCGTGTAAATTGAATCGTAGTCTCGCCAGTTGGTCACTGGCGCCACCGAGATTCCCGCCTTGAAGCGGTCGGAGTGCGTCAACGCGTAGAGCGTCATGGAGCCGCCATTCGACCACCCCCAGATCCCAATGCGGGAGCGGTCGAGCTGCGGAAATTGCGCCAACAGCTGGTCGAGCGCTGTCAGCTGGTCTTTCAATTCGATCGGGCCGGACTGCAGGCGCGTCGCGGCCGAAAATTTCTTTCCGCGATTCGGCGTGCCGCGATTGTCCACCGAGAAAATTGCGTAGCCTTCATTCGCCAGAAGCTGGTGGAAGAGCGCGTTCGTTCCTCCCCAGGCATCCTGCACGGTTTGTCCGGCCGGCCCCCCGTACACGTAGACAACGAGCGGGACCTTCTGGCCGGCATCGACATGGCGCGGCAGAATCAGGAAGCCATACAAGATCGTGCCGTCATCGGCTTTAAACTCCAGGGGCTTGGGCGCAATCGGATCGTAATCGGCTATGCTCCGCCCATCCCAGATTTTCTGGCATTGCCCGCCCGGAGCGCACGCCGAAATCCGTGGCGGACTCAGCGTCGCCGAGTGTGTCTCTACAAAATGCTTGCCATCGTCCGCGAAGGTAGCCGTAGAGTTGCCCTCGTCCGCGGAAACGCTCTGCATCCCCGAACCGTCCAGTTTTACCGAAAAAAGCTTCGTCTCCCGCGGGTCGCCCTTGTTAGCGGTGAAGAAAACGTCACCTAATTTGTCGTCCACGCCGCTAAGTGCGATCACTTCATAGTCGCCACTTTCCAGTTGCCGTTCAAGTTTGGCATCGGCCCCCAGCGGGTCCGCCCCGTTAAAGCTATAGAGATAAATGTGGGTGTGGCCGTCCCGCCAACTGCTCCACAAAAAACGGTCGCCGGATTTCAGAATGCGAAAGTCGTCGTTGACGTTGACCCAGGCATCCGGGGCCGATTCAGTCAGCACCTTGCGCGTGCGCCCCGACTTGGCATCGATGAAATACAGGTCCATCGCATCCTGCTTGCGATCCAGGACCTCGGCCCAGCACCAGCCTTCGCGAATCCAGCCGAATCGCGGCACGTAGGTGTCATCGTCATCGGTGAGCTTGATCCCGCGCACTTTTCCGCCGTTGCTGCCCACCACTCCCAAACGCACGCTGGGATTCGGATCTCCTGCCTTCGGATATTTTTCCTGCTCCACCCGGGGATGCGTCGGCAGCCAATCGACGATGGGATAACTTGGAACGCGCGTCTCATCCATCTGCAGAAAAATGATGTCGTGTCCTTCCGGCGACCAGAAAAAATTGCTGCGCACGGCCAGTTCTTCGGCATACACCCAATCGACTTCGCCGTTCAGGATGTTGTCTTCCTTGTCTTTGTCTTTGTCTTTGTCTTTGTCTTTGTCTTTGTCTTTGTCTTTGTCTTTGCTCTTGTCCCTGTCTTTCTCCTCGCGCGTCAGCGGACGTTCGCCTTCCTCCCCCGACACCGGATGCACATAAAGATTGTGCTTGCGCACGTAGGCGAGGCGTTTGCCGTCCGGCGAAAACTTCGGGTCCTCGCTCGCGTCCGGAGACGACGTGAGCTGCACCGCAGTTCCAGTGTCCAGGCTGTAATACCAGAGCTGACCCTGCGAATCGAAAAGCAGGTGCTTGGAGTCGGGCGACCACGAGTAGGCGGCCACGTGGTAGCGCAGCAGGCGCTCCTTCTCCCGCTCGTCGTGGATCCTGCTGATCGGAGGAGCAAGTTGCGACAGCTTGACCTCGCTGACCAGGACTCCTTTCTCGCCCGTCAGCGTGTCCACATACCACAGTTCTCCGTGCTCACCCGAATCATCGCGCTTCACGAAAGAAACCTTGGTCCCGTCCGGACTCCACTTGATCGTCTCCGGAGCGCGTCCCGTAATCCCGCCATCCGTGAAGATCTGTTCAATGGTGAGTTGCTTCGGCGCTGTGGTTTGCGCGTGACCGGCGGACAGCAAAGCCAATAAGTTAAGAATGAAAACGAAGAGAACTTTCTTCACCAACCCACTCCGATTTCGCATGAGGTAAGACCCAGCAGCGTCGTCCTTAAGTATTAGTCGCAATTCAAATCGCAGTCCGCAAAACGCCCCATCTCGTCCCTACTCGCAATCAAATCCCATACCATTGTCATCGCGAAGCGAAGGACCTGCTGCCTCTCGCAACCACAGAAAAGCAGGCCGCACTTCGCTTGTGCTGAAGAACCAATTACTACGGCGATTGGCGAGACACAACAGCCAGCACCGGAACTCAAAAGTGTACAACCTGGAGGATGTTCGCGTAGGGAAGTAACGTCACCGCGCGAGAATCGCCGCCATGTCCCCGCGCACCGGATGTTTCGCTTCATACGCTGCGATCTCCGCTTCATGTTGGAGAGTGAGTCCGATATCGTCCAAACCGTTCAGTAAACAATGGCGCGAAAATTCATCCATCGCGAAGTTCGCCGCAAATCCTCGTCCGTCCTCGACACGCAAGGTTTCGAGATCGACTGCAAGCTGGTAATCCGCGATCTCTTTCGAACGGCGCATGATCTCCGCGACCTGTTCATCTTTCATTCGCACCGTCAGCAGGCCGTTCTTCAGGCTGTTGTTGGCAAAGATATCGGCAAATGACGACGCGATGACCACCCGAAATCCAAAGTCCGCCAATGCCCACACGGCGTGTTCGCGCGAAGACCCGCAACCGAAGTTCTTCCCCGCAACCAGAATCGACGCCTTTCCATAGCGCGGTTCGTGCAGCACAAAACCGCTGATTTCCTTGCCATCTCCTGAAAAGCGCCAGTCGTAGAACAGGAATTTCCCGAATCCGGTACGCTCAATGCGCTTCAGAAACTGCTTGGGGATGATCTGATCGGTGTCGACATTCACCTTATCAAGCGGGACGACGAGTCCAGTGTGCTTGTGAAATGGTTCCATGGTGTCTGGTTCGCCTTTGTGTGGAAGCGGGGACTGGGTCCCGCTTAGAAGGGGCAAGCCCCGTCACCACACGATGTTACTGAAACCGCCAATTCCTTATGTCCGTGAAATGTCCCGCAATCGCCGCCGCCGCTGCCATCACGGGACTGACTAAATGTGTGCGCCCGCCACGCCCCTGCCGTCCTTCAAAGTTGCGGTTGCTGGTCGAAGCGCAGCGCTCTCCCGGTTGCAAAATGTCGGGATTCATGCCCAGGCACATCGAGCATCCCGATTCGCGCCATTCAAATCCGGCATCGAGAAAAATACGATGCAGCCCTTCTTCTTCCGCCGCGCGCTTCACCGCCTGCGAACCCGGCACCACCATGGCGCGCACCTTCGGATGGACGTGCTGCCCTTTCGCCACGCGCGCCGCCGCCCGCAGATCTTCGATGCGCGAGTTGGTGCACGATCCGATAAACACTCGATCTACGGCAATGGCCTCAATGGGAGTCCCTGCATCCAGGCCCATGTAGGCAAGGGCCTGTTCCGCCGCGCGCCGGTCGCCGTCCTGCGTAAAGCTATTCAACTCCGGGACGCGCTCGTTCACCGCAACCACCATTCCCGGATTCGTCCCCCAGGTAACAAAGGGCGCGAGCGACGCGGCGTCGATCTCCAGCACCCGATCGAATTTCGCGCCCGCATCGCTGGCCAACGTCCGCCAGTAACTAACGGCTTCGTCCCAGTCTCTTCCTTTCGCTGCAAAGCGGCGGCCTTTGACATACGCGAAAGTGGTTTCGTCGGGCGCAATCAGGCCGGCGCGCGCTCCCGCCTCGATACTCATGTTGCACAGTGTCATGCGGCCTTCCATCGATAATGCGCGCACCGCATCGCCCGCATATTCGATCACATGTCCGGTCGCACCGTCGGTGCCGATCTGTCCGATGATTCCCAGCGCCAAATCCTTTGCCGTCACGCCTTCCGCCAATCGTCCGCGTACGTCGATCTTCATCGTC